>Ga0181523_10004490_pt1 | contig 12017 bp, 6 predicted proteins | sample PEATcosm2014_Bin_43_FD_119752 | JGI IMG/M metagenome (GOLD analysis project Ga0181523, IMG submission 119752) | Peatland microbial communities from MTU Mesocosm Facility, Houghton, MI, USA - PEATcosm2014_Bin05_30_metaG | ecosystem: Environmental > Terrestrial > Soil > Wetlands > Peat | place... | reverse complement strand
CTGCGCCTGCTGCTGCTCGAGAAAGAAGACCGCGTTGCCCGCCACCAGAGCGGCCACAACAGCGGCGTGATTCATTCCGGCGTCTACTACAAACCTGGCTCCATGAAAGCGCGGCTTTGCGTGACTGGGGCCGCAGCCATGGTGGAGTTCTGCCGCGAGCATGGCATCGCCCATAACGTCTGCGGCAAAGTCATTGTTGCGACCCTCGCGGACGAACTGCCGCGTCTGGAAGAATTGCGCAAGCGCGGAGAAGCCAACGGCCTGACCGGCCTGCGCATGATTGGGCCCGAAGAGTTGCGTGAAATCGAGCCACACGCCACGGGCATCAAAGCTCTGGTCGTGCCCTCGACGGGAATCACTGACTACGCGGTTGTGTGCGAGAAATACGCAGAGTTGATTTCCGCAGGCGGCGGCACCGTTCTGACTTCGGCAGCCGCTAGCGGCATCCGCCGCACGGCGAACGAAATCGTGGTTGAAACCTCGCGGGGCGCGTTCTCCACCGATTCGCTGATTAACTGCGCGGGACTCTTTAGCGACCGCATCAGCCGGATGGCGGGCGACGATCCGGGCGTCATGATCGTTCCGTTTCGCGGCGAGTACTATGACCTGACTCCCGAGCGCGCCTCGCTGGTGCGGGCGCTGATCTATCCGGTGCCCGACCCGCGCTTTCCATTTCTCGGCGTGCACTTCACCCGGCGCATCACCGGCCGAGTGGATGCCGGCCCCAACGCCGTGCTCGCGCTGGCGCGCGAGGGTTACCGTCATCGCGACATCAACCTGCGCGATCTGGCTTCTGCGCTGGCCTTCCCCGGCTTCTGGCGTATGGCCCGGCAGCACTGGCGCAACGGGCTCGACGAATGGCATCGGTCGCTGTCGAAGCCGGCGTTTGTCCGCGCCTTGCAGCGCTTGCTGCCGGAAGTGGGTGCGAACGATCTGGTGCCGGGAGGCTCCGGTGTACGCGCGCAGGCGCTCAAGCCCGACGGCTCGTTAGTGGACGATTTTCAATTTGTACCTTCGGGCAAGGTGCTGCACGTGCTCAACGTGCCCTCGCCGGCGGCCACGGCGTCGCTGGCCATCGGCAAGGCCATTGTCGATACAGCGGCGGAGAGTTTCGGTCTTAGCTGAACACCCTTTCCCAGTGCTCTCACTACCGGGCGATCTCAGAACATAAACTGCAGTGTCATTTGCACCTGCCGGGGACTGCCGATGGTTTTATTCACCACTCCCAGTCCGGCGGGCGGGTTGTAGAGCGGGAGCCCTTGGATTGGGAACTGGTTGTAGAACGCGTTCTGCGAAACATCGTCGATGGGAATGTCGAAGCTGGCGGTATTGGTCACGTTGAAAATGTCGAAGCTGTACTTCAACGAGTACCTCTCAGTGAATTGCGTGACCTTCACCAAGGAAACGTCGGCGCGCTTCTGCCATGCTTGCCGGAAGATGTTGCGCTGGCCGTTGGTAAAGTTGGTCTCGAAGGTGTCGCCCGCGGGAATGGCTCCGTCGAGATCCCCAGGGTTGAGCAGCGGCAAGGTGAAGCAGCTTGCCTTGAGCGCCGGAGTGATGGAGGCCCCTGACGCGCCCGTCAACGCATTCTTGGGCGTGCATCCGGGGGCCAGCGGAACGATGGGGTTGGTGATGCCATCGTAGACGCTAAAGAAGATGCTGCCGACCGCGCCGGTGTAGTCGATGATGCTGTAGGGCTGGCCGCTTTGGATGACGGTAATTCCATGGAGGGCCCATCCGTCCGCGATCTTTCCTTTCAACGACGACGCGCTGAAGAACTTGGGCAGTTCGTAGGAATAGCTGAAGTTGAAAACATGGGTGCGGTCAAAGTCGGACGATCCGTAGGCCGAGCGCAGGTTCAGCGGATTGTTCCCGTTGAAAAACAAGCCCATGCCGCTCTGCTCATCCAGCGCGTGAGAATAGGTGTACGAGAAGCCGACTTGCAGCCCGTGGCTCATGCGCTTCTCGATGTGGGTCTGCAGGGCGTTGTAAGCCGAAACTCCGGCAGCTTTGTAACTTTCCGACTCCGCCGAATAACCGATGTAGGGGACGCGCAGATCGACGTTCCCGCCCTCGTAGTTGACTTGCATGGGCTGCCCGTTGGGCAGATTGATTGGACAATACGGAGAGCAACTGGCCGCTGTCTGCACGGTGTAGCCATAGGTGTAATCCTGCTCGTAAGGAGTGCCGGGACGGACCGGGTTAGTGGGGGTGGCGACACTCGCCTGATTGAAGGGGATCGGAATGACTCCGTGACGTCCGAGGTTGCCGACGTAGCCGACTTCGAACATCAGGTCGTTGCGGGGCTGCCATTGAATGTCGAAAGTTTGATTGATGGTGTAGGGCAGCTTGTTGGCGCGATTGTAGGTGGCAAACGAAAAGAGCTGCTGTCCTTCCTCGATTCCTGCCGCCACTCCAACGCCTGGCACTCCGGTGTTGGGCAGGTATTGAGTGATATCGGCGGGATTGCCGGTGGGAGGAGCACCCAGGCTGGCGCCCCACGGACTGGAAACCGAATAGCCGTCTTGCGAGGGGCACGTCGGAATATAGCCCAGGTAGTACGAAACGTTGGGGTCGCTCTGGCAGGACTGCGCGTTCACATAAGGCGGAGTCTGATTAACGCCGAACGGGCCGCCGTTGATGACGCCCTCGGCGAATCCAGGAGATAGATAGGAATACAACTCGCCGCGGTCGTAGTAGAGGCCGACTCCGGCGCGGACTACCACCTTGTCGTTGAACTTCTTGGGGCTCCAGGCGGCGCCGACACGCGGAGCCAGGCCCCACTGGCGTCCAGTGAGAGTCGTGTTGCTCACGCCCTTCGTGGGAAACAGCTTGTTGTTGCCGGCAATGATGAAGCCGTTCGAGGTGATGGTGTCGGTGGAGGAGTCGTAGGCGTACTGCGCAGGATCGAAGTTAAAGATGCGGCCGTATTTCTCGGTCAGGCCTCCGTCCCAGTCGAAGCGCAAGCCGGCGGTGAGGCTGAGATTCGAACGAAACTGGAACTTGTCCTGAACGTAAGCGCCGGCCTGGCCCGCGCGGTAGTAGCGGTTGGCGTTGCCCTGCAGGAACTTGGTGGTGGTGAAATCGTCGTTGGTGTTGACCAATCCTTGAATAAACTGGGAAAAATCCGCTGTCGAAATAATGCCCTGATTGGTTCTCTCGTCGCGAGTGTTGAGCTGTGTGTAGGAATAGCTGCCGCCGAAAATGATGTTGTGGCGGCCGCGCATCCAGATGGCGTTGGCCGACGGCATGATGCGGTTCTGAAAGACTCCGGTAAACGGGCCTTGCGAAGCTGAGCCCTGGCCGATGGTCAAGAACTGAAGATTGGCGACCGGGCACGGGGTTTGGCACAAAGGACTGATGCCAGTGTTATCTGGTCCGGAGAGGCCGAGCGGGTCGACGATGGTGATTCCGGGGAAGAACGTCGAGCCGAAGGTATTGATATTCATCTGCTGCGGCGTGAAGGGCTGCGCGATCGTGCTGTAAACCTTCTCCCGCAGGATGCCGACGACTTCCGTCACACTGAATCGGGGGCTGATCGCCTGCGCGTTGGTGAGCGAAGCCACCTGGCTGCCTGCATCCAAACGCTGCGCAAATCCCGCGACGTTCGAATACGCATAGGGCGCGAGGCTGGGATCGTGCTGGTAGTAGTACTTGACCGAGACCGTGTCCTTGGCGCTCTTGTTCCAATCCAGGTTCACCGCCGCCTGATCCGAAATGAAATAAGCGGTGCCAGGACTGATGGCATTTTCTGGAAAAGCTGGCGTGGGAACCTGGCCGTCCGCCGACGGAATCATGTACTGGCCATTGGGCAGCTTGTACTGGAACAACGCCAGGGCGACCGGGTTAATGACATTGGGATTGCTGGCAAGCTGTTGGACGAGGTTTGTACCCCAAACGTCGTCCGAAATCTGCGCCAAGCCTTGCGCCGTCCGGTTGGTGTCGGTAAGTTCGGCCGGAACCAGCATGCGCGAGAGCCCGATCTCCTGATCCGACGAGTGAACATGCTGATAGCTCACGAAGCCAAACAGCTTGTCCTTGATGAGAGGTCCACCGATCGCGCCGCCAGCCGTGTAACGATGCTGCTGCGGAACCTTGTCGTCGGCGGGAAGATTCGGATCTTGCTTATTGAAGAAAGGCGCGGCGTTGATCCAATCGGTGCCGCGATGCGCGTACGCCTGGCCGTGAATTGCGTTGGTTCCCGAGGTTGTGCTCATGTCGATGTGCGCGCCGCTGGTCGAGCCCTGTTGCGCGTCGTACATTGAGGTGTTGACGCGGAGTTCCTGCACGGTTTCTGGAGCGGGCGACGGCAGGGCCTGACCGATCGCGAGATAGACCGAGGCCGTGCTTTGAATGGGCGCAGCGCTGGTGCTGGCGGCGTTGGCCACGCCGGTATTGTTGACAATGCGCGCGGATGCCACCTGGCTGGTGCTCTTGCCGTTAAACAGGTTGCTGGAGTCGACGCCATTCAGCAGGAAAGTATTGCTGGTGTCGCGCTGCCCATTGGCCCAGATGGGCTGGTTGCCCAAGCCGGTATTGACGCCCGTTCCTCCGCCCAGTTCCGCATTCACCCCGGGTGAAAGAATTGCCAACCCGGTGAAGCTGCCCGTCGGCAGCGGGACCGCCTGAATCTGCTGCTCTTCCAGCACATAGCCGTTGGTGGTGTCGACCGCGTTCATGATGGGCGCGGCCTCGACGTCAATGGTGGTTCCTACCTGGCCGACTTTGAGAGTGATGTTCAGGGTCGCGGTTCGATTGGCCTGCACCAGGATCGAGGGCAGTCTCTCGGTTTGGAATCCATCATGGCTGACGGTGACGGTATAGGTGCCGATGGGCAGGTTAACGAAATCGTAGGCGCCATTGCCGTTCGTGGTCAGCGTGCGCGTGAGTTTGGTCTGATCTCCGACGATGGTGACGGTGGTGGCGGGAAGCACGCTGCCGCTTTTATCGGCGACCGTGCCGGTAATGCCGCCCAGAGTTTGCTGGGCCAGCGCGCACAGGGAAAATTGCAAAACCACCAGTAAGAAAACACCCAGCTTTATTTTCGTCGCCATCATGTTCTTCGCCATCATTCTGGTTGCCATCGATGTGGACCTCGTTTCTGGTGTAGAAACACAAATCCCGAGCAGCCGGCCACGACCGCAGACTCTCTCTGACTTTCTACGACGTGGTCGGGGAGTTGGTTGGCTCCGCACTTAGCTCCGCAAGTACCAGGCTGGAAAACTCTGCCGCCAAATGTACGCGAACTCCGGCGAAAGCGGAAGCTGGAGCCTCAGTGAAAATTCTTTTGACCGGAATCACTAATTTTTATGGCTCAGGCGCCGCGATGCTCGCCGCCAGCGCGATCCGCTTGCTTCGCGCACGAACCAGGAACCATCCCAGTCCGGCTATCAAATATGCGAGGAAGATGTAAGGGAGCTTGCCGTAAGGCCCTTCGGGCACGGGATAGAGGTTGCCGACCAGCGCGAAAAGCATGGCCGCCGCAGCCAGCCAGGGAACGACTTGAGCGCCGGACTTGAACGTGCCATGCTGCCGCAAATAGCGCGGCAGGGCAACGCACACCAGCGCATAAGCCACGATGAAGCCGTAGGTCGCGAGCGCGCCCAGCCAGCCATACACGTCGAGGCCGCTGGCGCCGCGAGCCGCCAGCACGGCTACCGGCAGAACCGCGGCGACGCCGGTGACGACTACGGCCCGGCTCGGAGTATGGTTGCGGGCATGAGTCGCGCAAAACCAGTCATGCGCGAGGCCGTCGTGCGCCATGCGCAACAGCACGCGGGCCGCAGCCGTGATGCAGGCCAGAGTTCCGGCGAACATACTCACTAGCGCACCAATGTCGATCAGAATTCCCAGAACCGGCACGCCGCCAACTCGGGCGAGTACGTGCATCTGATCCGGCGTGGTGGCCAGATCCTGGCCCACGGTATGAAATCCCAGTATTTCTGCGTACGCACACACCGTGAAAAAAGCTCCGGCCAGAACAGCGGTCTGAATCACGGCGCGCGGAATTGTCCGCAGCGGATTGTGCGCCTCCGCGCCCAGCGTGGTGGCGCTCTCAAAGCCCACAAAACTGAACAGCGCCAACACCAGGCCCAGCCGGAGTCCGCTGCCGGTCATGCCGCGCAGATGGAGTTGATCGCCGTCCAGGTGCCAGCCGTGACGAAACAGTACCAGGGCCACGACGATCACGATTACCGAGACTGACGCGGCTTCAATCCACAACATCAGCCGCGCGGAAATCTTCACGTCGCGATAGGCAATCCAGATCGAAACTCCCGTGACCAGCAGCGACCACAACACCGCCGAGAAACCGTGCCCCGTAGCATCGCGCAGCAACAGGTTCGCGTAGTGGTAAAAACCACCGATAACGCTGGACCCGGTGGCCACATAGGCCAGCAGCAGACTCCAGGCGACGGTCGCGGAGAGCCAGGGCGGCAACGTCACCGACGCATAGGTGTAGAGCGAACCCGGGGAAGCCGAGTGCTGGGCGTAGCGCGCAATGCACAACCCGACCAGAAATATTGCGCCCATCGCCAGCACGTAGGCGAGCCAGGTGCCGTTGCCCGCGAGCGCGCATACCAGGGGAATTGTGGCGGCTGGCGTGGTGGTGGGCGCCATGGTGGAAACCGACTGCGCCAGAGTTTCCATGGGAGAAAGGATTCCGCGCCGCAAGCCGTAGTTCGAGCTTTCGGAACCCTCCGGCGTTGTCGATGCCATTCGGTAGTCTGCTCCTTTGTGGTGCGACTTCAATTGGGGTGGGATTGTACAACACTCGCCGGAAGACTGAATGATGTAGATGATTGAGGACAGCTAGAAGAAAAATCAATTCGTGGCAGCCGAAAAGAAACGCGCGAGAGTTGCGAGCTTCGTGCTAGTGTGACGGTCTGAGCTGCCAGAATCTTAAAGAAATGGGTTTGCGGCGCGGCTCAGAGGTTGACATGCGAGTTTGTCCCAACACTGGATGCGTAGCTTTTGGTCGCATCGTCTTCTCGGTTGCGACCCGCTGCCCATTGTGCCGATGGGATCTGAAGGCCGCTCTTCCGGCCAGTGAGACAGCGCCTCAGCCGAAGCCCGATCGGCGCCTTTCATCGCCGCGCTGATGCTTGGGCGCGTTGAATGGTGTGGGGTTAGCCCCGCGTCATTTCCCGATATCCTCATTCCACAGGTCGGCGTGTGCCCCGATAAATTCGCGCATCAGGCGCACGCATTCCGCATCGTTGAGAACAACGACGCTGACCCCATGTCGTCGGAAGAGATCCTCGGCTCCCATGAAGTTTTTGTTTTCTCCAATCACAACGCGTGGAATGCGGAATAACAATGCCGTGCCGGTACACATGACGCAGGGACTGAGCGTGCTGACCAGCGTCAACTCCGCCCAGTCACGCCGGCGACCCGCGTTGCGCAGGCAAACCGTTTCCGCGTGGGCGGTTGGATCGCCGCTCTGAACTCGCAGATTATGCCCGCGAGCCACAATCTGTCCTTGCGGGTCCGCCAGAACCGAACCGATGGGCAACCCACCTTCGCGCAGCCCCTGCCGCGCTTCTTCGAGAGCTTCTTCCAGTAGTGCTTGATCGTTCACGATTCTCCGAACGTCCGGTTCAGCTGCTTGAAGAGAAATCAGGGAAAGTCGATTCTCGGATCGAGCACAGATTGGTGCGAAAGGCGGACTCGAGCCCCCACGGTTTTACCCGCCAGATCCTTAAGATCCGTGGGGCATCGCCGGAGCACCAGTAAGAATGAGGTTCCGCGATGCGCGCCCGGAACTGTATGCAAATTGTACGCACGGCAAGTGCTGGTGCGGGGCACAGGACTTGAACCTGCACGGCCTTACGGCCACTGGCTCCTAAGGCCAGCGCGTCTGCCAGTTCCGCCAGCCCCGCGACTCCGAAAGTTTAACATGCCCGCTGTGAGCGCCGCCGGACAGGTTGCCCCACACGTGCAGGGCATGGGCAGCGCGAAGAGCACGCGGCGAGGTTGCGTCACAGCAAGCCGGATATCGCGCCGATCAACTAGGTGCAGCCTGTCGAAGATGCCGTGCAATCCGCCGTGGGGCGAGTTGGCCGCGACGCTGCCGAGCCGATCTGAATCGTCAACCGGGTGTGCGGCATTCATCTTGCCTTCACCAAGGCTGCTGGCGACTCAGTGGTCGGCACACACTTTGCAAGCACAGTGTTTGTCTTTGGCATAGTGGCGAGCAAGACATGCAAGCGCACCTGAAGGGCTACATCAGAAGAATCAGTACGATCGAGACAAGTCAGGGGAGAGTCTACAGCCACTGCATCCGCAAAGTACGGCGTCCAGTGGATGGAAGGAGGTAGCGATTACCGCTAGGCTTTTGCGAAGTCAAGAGTGGTAATCCGGCCTTTCGATCCGCGCAACCCGCAGCAGCAGAGCAGTACCGGGCAAGCGAAGGATGATGGGACCAGAGGAAACAAAATGCACATCAATTTCTGGAGTCGTTCAATGACGCTTCGGGCGCTGTCGCTCGCGCTGATCATGCTAGCCATGTCGGCGGGCGCTCTGGGGGCAGTTCAGAGTATCGATCACGATCGCCCCCCCGGCTCTGCCGGTGTATGAGCAACCCCTTTGCCCAGGCGACGGTTATATCTGGACGCCTGGTTACTGGTATTGGGATGACGATGCCGCCGATTACTTCTGGGTGCCGGGCACGTGGGTCGAGGCGCCGGAAGTCGGCTTCCTCTGGACACCGGGCTGGTGGGGTTGGGGTGGTGAGGCTTTCATTTTCCACGAGGGTTACTGGGGTCCGGAGGTGGGCTTTTATGGCGGGATCAATTATGGATTCGGTTACTTCGGCGATGGCTATGCCGGCGGACGTTGGGACAATGGACACTTCTTCTATAACCGCGCGGTGACCAATGTGAACGTCACCAACATCCACAATGTTTACAACACGACAGTAGTGAACAACACGACGATCAATCGCGTGAGTCATAACGGCGGCAATGGAGGGATCGAGGCGCGTCCAACAGCTCAGCAAGAGGCCGCGGCACAGCAGAGACATGTGCCGCCAGTAGCGGCCCAAACGCAGCATGTACAGGCTGCCCGCTCGAACCAGCAACTGCGGTCTTCAGTGAACCAGGGCAAGCCGCCAATCGCGGCCACGGAAAAGCCGGGGGAATTTAGCGGGCACGCGGTGATAGCGGCCAAGGAGGCGGGAGCGCCGTACCATCCCCCAGCCAATCCCCCAGCCAATCGCGGCGGGGCAGAAGCGAGGGGCAACGAGCAGCCGAGTCGTGCGGAGGAGGGGCGTCCAGCGGAAGAGAATTCCCGCCCGTCCACAGCAGTGCATCCGAAAGATCTTCCGCCTATCGAGCACTCCACCGCGCCAAATACCGGGGATGCGAAGCTGGACCAGAAATACCAGAAGCAGCAGGAGAAGCTCAACGCGCAACAGGAAAAGGAACGACAACAACTCCAGCAGAAGCAGGACCAGGAACACCAACAGATGGCACAACAGAAGGTTGATGACGCCAAGACGAAGCAGTTAGAGACCAAGCACCAGCAACAGACTCAGCAATTGCAGCAGAAACATGCAGCCCAGCAGCAACAGATGCAGCAGAGACAACAGGCGTCGCGCCCGAGCACGTCTCCACCTCACAAGGGTTGAAGTTGCGAAGAACCGCAGGGCGGAGCGTCCGCGAACCAGCGAACGTTCCGCCCTGTATGGGTTGAGCACTGTTTGCGCAGGCCCCATGTGGTCATGCACTCGAGCTTTGCGAAGTTGTGGGAATCCGCGCATCACATGGGCAGGCAGGCCCTAAGCCGAGCCGCACTCGACCATACCCGCGCCGCCTGAACCGTGAGGCACAAGGCAACCTTACTGCAGCCAAGTTCGTCTTACGCAGGCCGATAAAGGAGATCCAAATGAAAATGATCCAACTACGTATGACCTTGCTCAGCATGCTCATGGGATTGAGCCTGGTAGGCTGCTCCCATGCACCCGCAAAATCGCCCGATGTTGCTGACGCGATCCGTCAGTCACTCGATCAATCCGGCCTGAAGGATGTTTCCGTATCGCAGGATCGCGACAAAGGGGTGGTTACCCTCGGCGGAAATGTCGCGGCTGACGGCGACAAGTCTCAAGCCGAATCCATTGCCAAGTCGATCGCAACCGGACAGGTTGTCGCCGACCAGATTGCCGTGCTTCCTCCCGGCGCTGAAAGCTCATCAAAGACGGTGAACTCGGACTTGGACAAGGGCATCGACAAAAACCTGGACGCTACCCTCATCCAGAACGGGCTGCACAAGGGGGTCAAATACGACGTCAAGAATGGCGTTGTGACCTCCGGAGGAATGCCTTTGCCTTGGTCCTGCACTTCAACCACGACGCGATGGTCTTCCTCATGCACGCGAATCACAGCCGAAGTGCCGCCAGAATGGCGGTGAATGTTGGTAAGGCACTCCTGGACCATGCGGAAGACTGCGATTTCCATTTCGTCCGACAACCGCCCGAACTCCTCGGGAATATCCAGGTGGACTCTGATATTACTGCGCTCCGAGAATCCGTCCACGTACCAGCGAAGCGCGGATGCAAGACCGGCTACGTCGAGCAACGGGGGATGCAGCAGATGCGAGATGGTGCGAATTTCCCGCCCGATTTGCTCCACCATCGCGGCGTTCTCGGAAACGGCGCGGGCTCCCAGGGAATCGAGCTTATTGGACTGATGCTGCACGATGGCAAGGTTCATGCTGAGCGCGGCGAGCAATTGCCCTACACTGTCATGCAGTTCCCGCGAAATGTGCCTGCGCTCTTCATCGCGAATCTGCTGCAGCCGGCTGGACAGTTCGCGTAGGTTCTCGTTCGCCAGGTTCAGGTCTGCGGTTCGCTCGCGGACTTTTCGTTCGAGGTCTTCCTGCGCGTTTCTGAATCGATCTTCTGCCCACTTGTTCCGGGCAAGAGAGCGGCGGTTCGCTTCGCCGAGAGCGATAATCAAGCTGGAGAATATGAGGAACCCAATCATTCCAGAAATTTGAGCTTTGGGGTCCTGGAGATGGAAGGAATTGTAAGGTGGCAAGAACCAGTACCAGACGCCGAGCAGGCCGATTGAAGCTGTGAGGATTGACGGGCCAAGTCCACAATACCAAGCGGAGAAGACAACTGCGGGCCAGAGGGTATGGTAGGGATTGCCCTGTCCCAAGAGTGGAGAAAACAACTGGCGAAGCCATAGTGCAACGATCGCCGCCAGAATCGCCAGACCGTAGCGGCGCACGGCATCAGAGACATGGCTAGCTGCTGAAGTACGATCAGTGCTCATGGGGCTCATAACTTGCAGAGTCTCATCGAATGAGAAATTGTTAACCACAGTCCGATTTTTTATCGTGGCAGTTCACATTTGCCAACCAGCGCTTCGCTTTCGGTTCCTGCTTTACGCGTCGCAACCTTGGCGTGCAGGCATGCCAGCTGGTTTGGATCGGTCACGACTCTGGCGCGACGAAGCAGTTCCGTCATCGCCAACTGGCGTCTTCGCCAGATCGGCGCTGTTGTCTTGCGGCACAAGCGTTGCATACGCAGCTCCTCGGTCTGAAGAAGGTCCGAACTTGGCAGGCGCTGAGCCTTTGAGCGCCACCCTTTGCAGCACCTGCAGGTTACCCAGAGCTGAAGACATCTCTTGCATCTCTGCGGTAGCGCATTCGGGTGTACCTGGCAGCTCGTTCATGGCCTTCCGTATTGCAGAGCGAGCAGCTTCAATCCTGCCGGGCAGGGTGGCAAGATCAAGTTCGAGCATTGCCGCTGCATACGTTTCCAGCCACGAATGTTTCGTCGCCACCGGGGGACCTTTTGTTCTGACCGTTTGAGCATACCCTCGCCACTAAAAATAGGTGGACTATTTGGTTTCATTTGTCGTAGCTACGATGAACGCCTAACCCAGCCGGGAGTGAGCCAGCGTACAACGACGAGTTGAACCCAGTCAGCAGTCGTATAACTACCGTATAACATAGTTATCGCAAAAATATGCATTCGGAAAGATGCCATAGTCAAGTAGAAAAATATATTT
>Ga0181523_10004489_pt1 | contig 12018 bp, 7 predicted proteins | sample PEATcosm2014_Bin_43_FD_119752 | JGI IMG/M metagenome (GOLD analysis project Ga0181523, IMG submission 119752) | Peatland microbial communities from MTU Mesocosm Facility, Houghton, MI, USA - PEATcosm2014_Bin05_30_metaG | ecosystem: Environmental > Terrestrial > Soil > Wetlands > Peat | place... | reverse complement strand
GTCGCCTGGTTCAGGCCGTGGCTGTCGGCGAGGTGGCCCCCGGCCACCAGCAGGCGCCCGTCCGGCAGGAACGCATGGCCGGAACAGAACAGGTTGGCGTTCGTCGTGCCGTCGTTCAGTGTCGGCTGCGGCGTCTGCGTCATGTTTCCATTCGCGGGATTCCAGACAAATGGAGTGCACGTTGCCGGAGGGGCGGGCGGCAATCCAGGCGCGAGCGGGCTGGCGGGATCGGTATCCAGGGATTGCTGGGGATTATCCCGCCTGCCCCACATCAGCACCAGGCCGGTCGGCAGCACGTGAGCATGGATGCCGACGTTCAGCAAGGTGAAAGGATCCCCCCACTGGCCCCGCTTGTCCGGTGTCTCGATGGTGAAGGTGAACGGCGCGGCCTGCGCCGCGGCCTCGTCCCCCGTCGTCTCCGAGAGCATGTCGGTGGCATCGGCCTGCAGGAACGTGGTGTCGTGATCGTCGTACGCGATGACCAGGTAGTACTGGACGACGGTGCCCGCCGCGAACGCGCCGACCGGGATCGCCGCCGAGTAGTACTTGTTGTCGTCGATCGCGGTGGCGAAGACCATGGGCACCGTCGTCCACGCCGCGTCGGTCGTCCGCTTGAACAACACCGCGCTGCCGTCCTGCAGCTGGTTGCCGGGGTTGCCGCCACCCTGGTACTGGTTGCCGCTGAAGACGGTAACCGCCGACACCGGATCCGTGGGGAAGACGGGATCTCGCATGCCGGCGTTACCAAAGGGTTCAGGGTTGCCGGGAAAGTGCCACGCATTGCCGAGGGCCATGTGGAATCCCTTCCTTGATGCCAGAATCGCCTGGTCAGTAATTGATGACCGTCGGCCGAGGGCCGCCGAGAGCCATCACGCGCAGCCTCCCGTCAGCCGACACGCGTGGCGCAACTGGTCGGCGGGAACAAATCGCGACGTTAGGCAGATTGTTCCATCGCTTGACCCCGGACTCCACGCCGCCGGTATCAGTGATAACGGTCCGTTATCACTCAGGGCCCTCTCATTTCGTACCGCCAGCTGACTCACCGGATCCGGATCGCGGCTTCCCCGCACATGTTCGTTCCCGGTTGCGAGCCACCCGGAGAATGGGCCGAGCGCATGTACACATCCCCAGCTGGCGCCCGATGCCTGGGGGCCCGGCCATGTGGCCCCGCCGAGGAGCCACAGCTCATAGCCCGCGACATCGCGGCGTTCTTGGCCAGCCTCGGCCGTTAGGGATCTGCGGCCGCCGGATCGTCATGGCGAGAGCCGCTCGATGATCCAGCCGCCGCTTCCCCGGCGGTAGCAGATCCGGTCGTGCAGGCCGTCCGGTGATTCCTGCCAGAACTCGACGCGGGTGGGCAGCACCCGGAAGCCGCCCCAGCGCCGCGGACGGGGAACGTCGGCTCCGCCGGGGTAGCGCCGCAGGCTGTCCTGGACCTGCATCTCCAGGACCGCCCGGCTGGCGACGACGCGGCTTTGGTGCGAGGCAGCGGCGCTGAGGCGGACGGCGGGGGCGCGCGTGCTCCAGTACAGGTTGGCTTCGTCCTCGCCTACCCGCTCAACCGGCCCCGCCACGCGTACCTGGCGGTGTGCCGGAACAAGCCAGTGCAGCACGGCAGCCGCCCGCGGATTGGCCGTCAGCTCGGCGCCCTTGTCGCTCTCGCAGTCGGTGAAGAAGACCAGCCCTCGCTGCAGGCCGCGCAGGACCACCAGGCGGGCCGATGGAATGGCGTCGCTGGTTGCGCTCGCGATGGTCATGGCTTCCGGCATCGGTTGCCCTGCCGCGCGGGCCGCGTCCAGCCACGTGGCGAGCTGACGCAGCGGGTCAGCGTCCAGGTCTATGACATCCACCCGCCCAGTCTCGCGCTACCGAGGCCAGCGAGCGACATTGGCTATGATCCCGGCAGTGATGCCGCGCGGCCAGATGCGCTGATCTTGTATTCGGGGTCCGATCTCGTGCTCAATCGGGACGTCGGCATGAGGCCACCCCGGCAGCGCCCCGTTTTCATCAAAGTCGCGGTGTGGAGACACAACATACACACCAGTGATGGGGGAGCCCTGCGGTGCCGTACCAACCCGAACAGTGGCACGACTTCGCCACCTCGTTCGCTGGCGCTGCAGGCGCCCTGCTCGGGCTGGCTTTCGTCGCCATCTCCTTCAATCTCGATCAGATCCTGCGGGACAAGACGCTGCCCCGCCGGGCGGCCGAAACCCTGGCGTTCTTTGCCTACCCGCTGGCAGCGAGCCTGCTGATCCAGGTGCCCGGCCTGTCGAGCACGGCCCTGGGAATCGGTCAGGCAATTCTCACCGCCGGCCTAATCGGGCTGGCGGCTGCCATCGACGTGCCGCGCTGGCGGCAGGAACACGGCGATCCCCTCAGCTGGCGGCTGAGCCACATCGTGCCCGTCGTCATGATCATCGTGCTGGCCATCGTGGGCGTCGCGGCCACGATGACGACCAGCTTCGGTGGCCTGTACTGGCTAGCCGCCGCCATGGCCGTCGCCACCGCGACAGGAATCATCAACAGCTGGGTCCTGCTCGTCGAGATCAAACGCTGACCCGTGACACGGCCGGCTACGTGACCGGATGTACATCGCGTCGCGTGCTGGCTTCGGGACGACGAGGCCGCCGGCGTCGAACACCCGCCCGGATAGCTGCCCCGCATCAGAACCGGGCCGGGAGTCGGTGACGCTACTGTGTACGTGTGTCCGAGACTACGCCGAAGGTGCCTGAGCGCCCGTCCCTCGACGGGATTGACGTCAGATGGGCGCAGGAGTGGGAGCGGACAGGGATTTACCGGTTCCGCGGAGACGGCGGTCGCACCACCGTGTTCTCGATCGACACGCCCCCGCCCACGGTCAGCGGCTCGCTGCACGTGGGGCACGTGTTCTCCTTCACGCACACCGATATCGTGGCCCGGTTCCAGCGGATGTCCGGAAAGGACGTGTTCTACCCGATGGGGTGGGACGACAACGGGCTGCCCACCGAACGCCGCGTGCAGAACTACTACGGCGTGCGCTGCGATCCGTCCCTGCCGTACGAGCCCGGCTTCACCGTGCCTGAGCCCGCCGCGGGCAAGCAGCAGCGCCCGGTCGATATTTCCCGCCGCAACTTCGTCGAGCTGTGCGAAACGCTGACCGCCGAGGACGAGAAGGCGTTCGAGCGGCTGTGGCGGCGGCTCGGTTTGTCGGTGGACTGGTCGATGACCTACACCACCGTCGGGCAGCACGCTCAGCGGGTCTCGCAGCGGGCATTTCTGCGCTTGCTGGAACAGGGCCTGGCCTACCAGGCCGAGGCGCCCACGCTCTGGGACGTCGGGTTCCGCACCGCGGTGGCTCAGGCGGAACTGGAGGACCGCGAGCACCCCGGTGCCTGGTACCGGATCGCGTTCCACGGCCCGGGCGGCGGCCACGTGGACATCGAGACCACACGGCCCGAACTGCTGCCCGCCTGCGTGGCCTTGATCGCCCACCCGGACGACGAGCGCTACCAGCCGCTGTTCGGCAGCACCGTCACCTCCCCAGTATTCTGGGTCGACGTGCCGATTCTGGCCCATCCGGCCGCCGAACGGGACCGGGGCGCGGGTATCGCCATGTGCTGCACGTTCGGCGACCTGACCGACGTCCAGTGGTGGCGCGAGCTGAAGCTGCCGACCCGGACCATCATCGGGCGTGACGGGCGCGTCCTAGCTGACCCGCCCAGTGGCCTGGACAGCCCGGACGGGCGCGCGGCGTACGAGAAGCTGGCCGGGACCACCATGCACACCGCCCGTGAGCGCGTGGTGGCGATGCTGCAGGAGTCCGGCGACCTGGACGGTGAGCCGCGCAGAACCGTCCGGCCGGTGAAGTTCTACGAGAAGGGCGACAAACCGCTCGAGATCGTGTCCAGCCGGCAGTGGTTCATCCATTCGCTCGCTCACCAGGATGCGCTGCTGCGGCGCGGCGCCGAGCTGCGCTGGCATCCGGCGTACATGAAGGCCCGGTACGACGACTGGGTCCGCGGCCTCAACGGGGACTGGCTGATCAGCCGCCAGCGCTTCTTCGGGGTCCCGTTCCCGCTCTGGTACCCGCTCGACGAGAACGGCGCCCCCCGCTACGACGCGCCCATCCTGCCCAGCACCGCCGCACTGCCGGTGGACCCGTCCTCGGCTGTCCCGCCCGGATACACCGAGGATCGGCGTGGCCGGCCGGGCGGCTTCACGGGCGATCCCGACGTCATGGACACCTGGGCCACGTCGTCGCTGACCCCGCAGATCGTGTGCGGGTGGGAGGACAACCCCGATCGTTACGCGCGGACCTTCCCGATGGATCTGCGCCCACAGGCGCATGACATCATCCGGACCTGGCTGTTCTCGACCATCCTGCGGGCCGAGCTCGAATCAGGCACGCTGCCGTGGCGGAACGTCGCGCTCTCGGGCTGGATCCTCGATCCCGACCGGAAGAAGATGAGCAAGTCCAAGGGCAACGTCGTCACGCCCATCGACCTGCTGGAGCAGTTCGGGTCCGACGCGGTGCGTTACTGGGCGGCCAGCGGCCGGCCTGGCACGGACACCGCCTTTGACCAGGGCCAGATGAAGGTGGGCCGGCGCCTGGCGACCAAGCTGCTGAACGCCAGCCGGTTCGTGCTCGGGTTCGGTGAACCAGCACCCGGGGCAACGGTCACCGAAACGCTGGATCAGGCCATGCTGGCCGCCCTGGACGAGGTCATCGGCAGGGCGACGGCGGCGCTGCGGGACTTCGAGTACACGGCCGCGCTGGAGGCCGCGGAGCGCTTCTTCTGGTCCTTCTGCGACGACTACCTCGAACTGGTCAAGCAGCGCGCGTACGACGACGACGGCGGAGCGGCCGCGCAGTCGGCCCGGCTCTCGCTGCGTTCCGCACTGTCGGTCCTGCTCCGGCTGTTCGCCCCGTTCCTGCCGTTCTGCACCGAGGAAGCGTGGTCATGGTGGCATGACGACTCGGTGCACACAAGCCCCTGGCCGACGGCGGCCACCGCCATCCCGGCCGCCGACAGCGGCATCATCACGATGGCGGGTACCGTCATCAGCGCGATCCGCAAGGCCAAGTCCGAGGCGCGGCAGTCCATGCGCGCCCCGGTCCGCAGCGTCCGCATCCACGGGCCAGCCAGCCGTCTGGAGTCGTTGCGCACGTTCAGTGGGGATATCACCGCCGCGGGCAACGTCGGCGCCCTGGTGCTGGAACCCGACGGCGCGCAGGAACTCCTGGTGGAGGTAGAACTGGCGGAGGCGTAACCCATCTCCCCGGCTCGCCGCGGAAAGCACTACGCGGTGATCTGCCGCCGTCCGGGCGGTGCTGCGGGGCCGCCGGGACCGCCACCCATCAGCGCGGTGCGCCCGACCGGCATGGGCAGCGGCACCGGGGGCGACTGCCCGTACGGCTTCTGCGGCGCGTTGGTCAGCCGCAGCGCCAGCGCCGGGCACATGTCCACCGCCTGCTGGGCGTCCTTTTGCAGCCAGTCCGGCACCGGGATGTCCAGCATCACGGGGAAGCCGTGGCTGTCCAGGTGGATGATCTCCGACACGAGGTGAGCACACAGCCCATGGCCCTCGCACCGTGTCCAGTCGACGACCAGGCGCTGCTGGGCCTGTACTTCCGGGCCGGAGGGCAGCGGCAGGATGCCGCGGACCGGGCGCCCGCAGGACGAGTGGAACACGTGCGCCGCGAGGTCTTCGGTGAAGACATCCAGCGCGGACAGAACGAAGCGGGTCATGCCGTCCGGGTGCGTACAGGCACCGCGTCCCGACACCGATGCGGCGGACCGCCGGGCCACATCCAGGGCCTCGATGCCGCCCGAGCCGTCGATCAGCGCGGCGAGCGCCCGGGCGATGCGCGGCAGGCCCAGCTTGCAGGGCCCGCACTGTCCGGCAGACTCCCCGGCCAGGTAGCTCGCTATCCGGGACACCTCGCCGAGCGGGCAGGTTCCGTCGCCCAGCGGCAGGACGATGCCGGCGCCGAGCGTCCCGCCGACCGCCTCGAGACCGGCCCGCGACACGGGCACGACGTAGGCGTTCTCGGCCGGTAGCCACATCCCGTGGTAGCCGCCGACCAGCACGCCGTCACCTGCGGGCGCTTGGCAGATGTCGAGAACGGAGCCGAGCGGCACACCAGTGGGCACCTCGACGACTGCCGGGCGGGCAGCGGATCCGCTCACACTGAGCAGGACGGTGCCGGGTTCCTCCGGCATGCCGACCGACGCATAACGCTCGGGCCCGAGCAGCGCGAGCACGGCGAGCTGCGCGAAGGTCTCGGCGTTGGACAGCAGCGTCGGCAGGCCGTACACGCCGCTCTCGGCCGCGAACACTTTACGGCCCGGCGGCACCGGGCTCTTCCCGTTGATGGCCCGGATCAGGGCGCCGCTCTCTCCCGAGATGAACCGCTCCGGCACTTCGACGACCCGCACCAGGTCCCGCAGGCCCGGCTCCGCGGCGATGGCGGCATCCAGCGACCGGTTGGCCAGCTCATTGCCCGCCACGCCGACGATGATCTCCTCGGCCCCGATCGCCTCCGCCGCCAGCGCGGCGCCGGACAGGACCAGGTAGGGCGACCTCATCAGGAGCATCTTGTCCTTGAAGCTTCCTGGCTCGCCCTCGGTGGCGTTGACCACCACGATCGTCGGCTGACCGCTCTTGCGGGACGCGTCGACGACGGCCTGCAGCTTGCGGGCGGACGGGAATGCTGCGCCGCCGTGACCGCGCAGATCGACCTGCCGCGCCATCGCGATGAGCTCGGCCTCCGACAGCCTCGGCAGCCTGCCGAACAGGTCCCGGTGGGCCTCCAGGTCCAGCCGCGGGTACCGATCGAGCCCAGCGGTCATCCGGGCTGCTCCGATCCGCATGATGGCCGGGGCGGCGGGGCCAGCCGCGGGTCCCGGCTGCATCGCCGAATTGGAGATCATCGTCGTTCATCACCGCCGTAGGAAGGAACCCGTGGAAGGGGGCCGGTACGTTCGCCTGATGGCCTGTCAGCTGGCTGCGGCCGGCGCCGCGGGCCGGACCGCGGCTGTCCGGGGCCGGTTCGGTAGCCCGGCGGGCCGCCGTAACCCTCCGGTGGCCGCCGCGGCTGCGGTCCGTAAGGGTCTGGCGCATGATCACCAGGTTCTGCGTCGTAGCCCTGGTCGGGCCCGAAACTGGCCTCCATCCCATAGCCCTGGCCGTAACCGGGATCAGCGCCGTACGGATGGTCCTGCGGGTAATCCCGCTCCCGGCCGGCCCGGGGGCCAGAGTCGTACACCGGCTGCGGGCCGGTCGGGTAACGGGCCTGGGGCCCCGTGCCGTACGCGGCGGGGAACTCCCGCCCGGCCGGAGCGGACGAGGACGGGTACCCGGACGCGGACGGGTACGGGTGAACGGGCTGCGGCCCCGTTCCGGGGTCCGGCCGGGATCCGGCCGGGTAAACGGGCTGCGGCCCCGTTCCGGGGTCCGGCCGGGATCCGGCCGGGTAAACGGGCTGCGGCCCCATTCCGGGGTCCAGCCGGGATCCGGCCGGGTAAACGGGCTGCGGCCCCATTCCGGGGTCCAGCCGGGATCCGGCCGGGTAAACGGGCTGCGGCCCCGTTCCGGGGTCCGGCCGGGATCCGGCCGGGTAAACGGGCTGCGGCCCGGTCGCGCTGGAAGGCGGGTAGACGGGCTGAGGCCCGGTCCCGCGGCGGCCCTCTGGCACCGGCCGGTACGCGGACTGCGGCCCGGTCCGGCGGGATGGCCGGGGTCCGGTTCCCAAGGCAGGTTGCGGCCCCGTCCCGTCGAGCGACGGCGGGCCGCTCCCGTGGGCCGCCTCCGGCCCTGTTCGGTAAGCAGGCTGGGGACCCGTCTCGTGGGCAGGCGGAGGGCCAGTCCGGTAGGGAGGCTGCGGGCCGCTCCCATAGACGGGCTGCGGGCCCGTCCGGTTCGATGGGCGGGACCCGGCCCGGTAAGCCGGCTGGGGCCCGGTCGGGTAACCGCTAACCGGCCCCTGACTCACCCGGTCGCTCACATGGGGCGCCGGGGCGCCCTCGTACCGGGGCGGCCCGGCGTAACCGGGCTCGTACCGCGGTAGCCGGCCCACTTGTGCCAGCCCAGGGGGGGCCAGCCCCGGGCGGGCTGGGTCCGGCAGCGCGGCGACGGCCCGCGCGGGCTCGGCCACGGGGCCGTACGGGGAGGCGAAGGAAGCAGCCGATCCCGGACTTCCGCCTTGCAGGGCGGGCACGGTCCTGGCCGCCCCGCCCAGGGGCACCGCGCCGCTCATCTGGCCCATAAGGCCGAGCGCCGCAGCGCGCGCAGGCATGGACTGCGCCGAGCCTGAGCCACGGTTATCGGGCAGGGGCGCTGCCCCCGCGACCATGTCCTTCGACCGCAGTGACGTGGCGAGGATCCGGACGAGCACGGCTATCGCGAGCATCGCCAGGACGGCCCCATAGCTCCAGTACACAAAGGTGCCGATCGCCTTGCGGCCGGCCAGCAGACCGTGCAGCACACCAAGAATGAGCGCGGCATAATTTGTGTAATGGATAGCACGCCATTTCCACGCATTACCATTGACGGTAAAACGCCGTCGAAATATGCCGGTAATGATCAGCAGAATAATAAGATCCGAGGCTATTGTTCCCTCGGCCATGTAGAAAGTGCGGTACTGCGAAAGAAACGGGATAAACGCGTCCAGCACGTGCACGTGCACTGTGCTGGACTCTTCCAGGTGCGGCGCCGTTATCTCCAGCACGATGTGCACGACGAGGAACGCCAGCGTCCCAAACGCCATCGCACGGTGCACGGCCTGGGCGATAACGCGATGGCCGGGGTTCAGGATGGTCCGGTCCGTCGCCAGGACGCCCATGCAGGTCGTGCCGGTCAGCAGCATAAGCGCGAAGACGCCGCTGTACTTCAGCATGAAGTGATCCGTGGCCGCCAGCACGATGTGCCCGATCGACGTCACCAGGGCGGCGAAAGCGAGCAGGATCACGCCGCCTGCGACGGACGCGACGATCATCGGCCTGCGTTCTGCGCCCGCGCGCGCGGCCGAGGCACGGGACCCCGTATGGCCACGCGAGCGGGTGCGGGTCGTTGTCACGACATACCTCCTCAAGATCACGAGGATCTGGAGAGATCTGAGAGCGGCACACGATTTATATGCTGTTGGAACGGGCTAAAGGGCTGATATCACAGTTTCGCCAGCCGAGTCGATACCGTAGCAGGTTTGGTCACAGCTCTGGCACGAAACGATATATTACATTCCTGTGAAACTATGTTCGCCCGTTTTGTCCGAAGTGCCTCTGCTGGCGGCCGGCAGGTAGCGCCGGCAGGCACGCGCGCGGCCGATCCCGGGCTCCCGGGCGCCCGCTAAACGGCAGCGGCGGAGACCAGTTCCGCGGCCACGAGCTCGGCGATCTGCGCGGTGTTCAGCGCGGCCCCCTTGCGCAGGTTGTCGCCGCAGACGAACAGGTCCAGCGCGCACGGGTCATCGAGGGACCGGCGCACGCGCCCTACCCACGTCGGGTCGGTGCCCACGGCGTCCGCCGGGGTTGGGAACTCGCCGCGCTCCGGGTCATCGGTGAGCACGACGCCGGGGGCCTCGCGCAGCACCCGCTGGGCGGCGGCGCGCTCGACCTCACGCCCGAAGACCGCGTGCACCGCGACGGAGTGCGTCGTCACCACCGGCACCCGCGCACAGGTGGCTGACACCCGCAGGTCGGGCATCCCGAGGATCTTCCGGGACTCGTTGCGGATCTTCAGCTCTTCGGAGGACCATCCGTCGTCCTTGACCGACCCGGCCCAGGGCACCACGTTCAGCGCGAGCGGCGCCGGGAACGGGCCCAGGTCACCCACGGCCCCGCGGACGTCGCCGGGGCGCTGCCCGAGTGAGCGGCTGCTGACCCGGTTCAGCTGCGCGTACAACGTGTCGATGCCCGCCTGACCGGCCCCCGACGCGGCCTGGTAGGAGGCGACAATCATTTCCTGCAGGCCGAATTCCCGGTGCAGCGCGGCCACGGCGACGATGAGCGACAGCGTCGTGCAGTTCGGGTTGGCGATGATGCCCTTGGGCCGCCTCGCCGCGTCGCCGGGGTTCACCTCGGGCACGACGAGGGGAACGTCCGGGTCCATCCGGAACGACCCGGAGTTGTCCACGCCCACGGCGCCCCGCGCGGCGGCCACCGGAGCCCACTGTGCGGAAACCTCGTCCGGGACGTCGAACATGGCCACGTCGATGCCGTCGAAGGCCTCCTCCGACAGCGCGACGACCTCGCACCCCTGGCCGCGGACCCGCAGCATTCGCCCGGCCGACCGCGGCGAGGCGATCAGCCGGATCTCACCCCAGATGTCCTCACGCGTCGAAAGCAGGTCGAGCATCACCGCGCCGACGGCGCCGGTCGCCCCGACAACGGCCAGGGATGGCTTGATGGTCATCGCCCCGTCCCTCCGTACACGACCGCCTCGACCTCGGCCGCGTCGAGCTCGAATGCCTTGTGCGTGGCGTTGACCGCCTCGTCCACGTCCTTCTGGTCGACCACGACCGAGATGCGGATCTCTGATGTGGAGATCATCTCGATGTTGACGCCGACCTCGGCGAGCGCGCCGAAGAACGTGGCCGTGACTCCCGGGTGGGAGCGCATACCTGCGCCGATCAGCGAAATCTTGCCGATCCGGTCGTCATAGAGCAGGGATTCGAACCCGATGGTGTCCTTCAGCTGCTGCAGCGCGGACATCGCGGCCTGGCCGTCATCCCGCGGCAGTGTGAAGGAGATGTCGGTCCGGCCTGTGGCCACGGCCGAGACGTTCTGCACGATCATGTCGATGTTGATGCCGGCGGCCGCGATCACGCGGAAGATCCTCGCCGCCTCGCCGATCCGGTTCGGAACGCCGACGACGGTGATCTTCGCCTCGCTCCGGTCGTGCGCCACCCCGGAGATGATCGCCTGCTCCACTTCGGAATCCTCCACGTCTTCCCCGGCGCCGGCCAGCGCCGTGCTCAGTTGGCTCGTGTCTGTCTTGTGCCCGGCGTGCCCGCTGACCCAGGTGCCTACCTTGTTGCTGAACGAGGAGCGGACGTGAATCGGCAGGTCGTACCGGCGGGCGTACTCCACGCAGCGCAGATGGAGCACCTTGGCGCCACAGGCGGCCATCTCGAGCATTTCCTCGTAGCTGAGCCGCGGAATCTTCCGGGCGGCAGCGACGATCCTCGGGTCGGCGGTGAAGACGCCGTCCACGTCGGTGTAGATCTCGCACACGTCCGCGTTCAGCGCGGCGGCCAGCGCCACGGCCGTGGTGTCGGATCCGCCGCGCCCCAGCGTGGTGATGTCCTTGCTGGTCTGCGAGACGCCCTGGAAACCGGCCACGATCGGGATCGCCCCGCCCTCGAGCGAGGTGGCGATCCGGCCCGGGGTCACGTCGATGATGCGCGCCTTGCCGTGCGTCGAGTCGGTGATGACGCCCGCCTGCGAGCCGGTGAACGACTGGGCCTCCAGGCCCAGGCTGGCGATCGCCATCGCGAGCAGCGCCATCGATATCCGCTCGCCTGCGGTGAGCAGCATGTCCAGCTCTCGCCCCGGCGGCAGCGGGCTGACCCGGTTGGCCAAGTCGATGAGCTCGTCCGTGGTATCGCCCATCGCGGAGACCACCACGACGACATCGTCACCGGCCTTGCGCGCGGAGACGATCCGCTGCGCTACCCGCTTGATGCCATCCGCGTCGGCCACAGACGAGCCACCGTATTTCTGCACGACAAGAGCCACGGGGCAGCCGCTCCTCACCGGTTCTGCGGGCAGGGGACGCTTGGAGTGTATCCAGGCGCCACCGGCCCCTCACAATAATTTCCGGGGGGACGACCCCCTGGGTCCCCGCCGCCCGCCACGGTACCCGCCGACGTACCGGCCGCTCACCCGGCGCAAGGCCGGGATCGCCGGGCCGGTATGAGCGCCTCACCGTAACTGGCCCGTTCGGCTGAATGGATCCGCCGTTACAGGGCCGTGCGCTCCTCGGCCACATCCAGACGGGCGTGCGCAACCACCGCGTGCAGGGCGCGCAGAGCGGCGC
>Ga0181523_10004488_pt1 | contig 12019 bp, 12 predicted proteins | sample PEATcosm2014_Bin_43_FD_119752 | JGI IMG/M metagenome (GOLD analysis project Ga0181523, IMG submission 119752) | Peatland microbial communities from MTU Mesocosm Facility, Houghton, MI, USA - PEATcosm2014_Bin05_30_metaG | ecosystem: Environmental > Terrestrial > Soil > Wetlands > Peat | place... | reverse complement strand
TTCAATCATGGTGGGCGACCTCCGAAACGGATGCAACCTATCGTAACATCCGGAACACGCGGCGAATGATAGGGAACCGCGGGGGTTGAATCGCCATCAACACTCTTCGCCATCCACATACCGATTCTGCAATTTCCGGCATTCCTCAAAACCGATCGTTTCCGCGCCAAAGCCCGTCCACGATCCGGTCATCACATCCGCGCCGATGAATCGGTACAAAACGACTCCCGCCTCCGCTGGAGTTTGAACGTCGGCAAATTGAAAGGCGATGGCATTGCCGAGAACCACGCCCAAGCCCGTTAATTTCTGCTTCGTTGGGCCAATCGTCCAATCGGCATACAACACCTCTTCTCGTTCTTTTATGACCAGTTCGCCGAAATAAGAGACTTGGGGTGAGTGCGGATTATGACCCACCACGCGGTAATTTCCCCTGAGCTGATGCGGCTTCAGGTCAGCCGTCAGGTCGCTCGAGGGCCGGCCTTGCTTCGTGTATCGTTCGAAAATCTCCGTCCTCTTCGCGATTTCATCGTCGATCTTTTTTCTAAATTGGATTTCGCTGGACGCGACGGCTTTTTGCCGCTCGTCCTCCAACTTTCGGATGGAACGGTCGTACCATTCCTGCAGCGCGTCGAACTGCTCTTTGACATTCTTTGCCGAAAACATCTCGGCGGCCTTCAATTGGCTGCCGAGGTTCGCGATTTGCGCCTCCTTTTGACCGATTGTGGCGCGAAGTATTTTTAGCAGCAACCCGCCGAGTGAGACGATGAGCGCGGTGTCGATCAAATTGCCGAATTCCTTGAAGAACTCCACGATGGGAAGGCCGGCCTGGTTCATGCTGCGCTCCTCGCTGGACAATGGTTGGGGGGAACCCCGCATCAATTCGATCCCCGTTGCCTCCGATTCGCCGGCGGCGGGGAAGACGGAAAAATGAACGCTTAAGAAATCGATAATAAACAAGATACCATCGCCCCGACTTGCCCGCGGCGCGAAGTCTGGCTGCCTGGCGCGGGGTGTCCGAAAATCGGACAAAAAGGCCACGAGAAGATTAAAGACTTTTCGTTCCTTGTCGATATACAGCGACAGCAGCCGGGACGTGAAGATGGAGATAGCACCCATTCCGGGAATTCGCGCATTGCCAGCCGTGAGGGCGCCGCAATCGGAGATTCGGCCGCCGTCGATCTTCGACATCGACGCTTCAGCAAGACCGGGCGACGACGGAGAACAACGGAACAGGAGAAAAGCCGCCGGCGCGGAGGAGAACGAAGAGGACGATCTCGCGCTTGAGGACGAGACGGCCGCGGGCGCGGAGGCCAGCGAAGCGGCGCCACCGAAGCAGGTCGATTATTTTGCGTGATTCAAGACGTCGGGATGAATGCACAATGAGATGGGGCCTGCGGATGGAATGCAGGATGCAAATTGCCGCGGGGTTGGCGGATAAGCATCCGAGCATTTTCGGAATACGCGTTGACTTCTCGAGTGCATTGACAGGTGGCTTTAGCTTCCACCCCACCGACAAAGACCTGTCTGCGGGGTCCCCGGCTGAGGAAAAGGCCAATTGAGTGTGGGCTTCCGGTCTACAGAAATTGCAGAAAATGCTATCGGCGTGTCAGGCAGTAACGGTCTCGCGCAGCTTGGGTTCAGCATAGAGCGGATCGGACGCGGGGAGAACATCGTCATCGGCGAGCCGCAAGAGCCTGTGAAGATAGGCGCGGGAGATGGAGAGGCTGCGCGCAGCCAAGGTCTTGTTCCCGTTGTTCTCGCGAACGGCGGCGACGGCGAGGTGGATCTTGTAGTCGCGAAGCTGGCGCTCGAATGAACCTGATGACTGATAGTCGGCGATGTCGACGATCTGTTCGAACGCGGCTGCATCCTCTTCCGGTTCGTGCGCTTTGAGGTTCAAGTCCTCGGCGCGGACCACGCGGCCGGGAGCCAGGATGATGGCTCGCTGCATGACGTTTTCAAGCTCGCGCACATTGCCGGGCCAAGAGTAGTTCTGAAGCATCTCCATGGCCGCAGGTTCGATCGAGTCCATTGGTTTTTGGAAGACGTTCGAATAGTGGCGCAGGAAATGGCCGGCAATGAGGGGAATGTCTTCTGACCGCTCCTGGAGCTGCGGTGAATCAATGCACATGACGTTGATGCGATAGAAAAGATCCTGGCGGAATTTACCTTCGGCCACGAGCTTACCGAGATCCTGGTGGGTGGCGAAGATCAGGCGCGCACGCAAGGGAATGAGCTTGTTCGAGCCGAGACGGCTGAATTCCATCTGCTGGAGGACGCGAAGGAGCTTGACCTGCGTGAAGACGCTCAGGTCACCGATTTCATCGAGAAACAGCGTACCGTCGGAAGCCTGCTCAAAGTAGCCTTCACGCGAGCCGACGGTGCCGGTAAAGGCGCCTTTCTCGTGGCCGAACAACTCGGCTTCAATGAGGGTTTCAGGGATGGCGCCACAGGAGACGGCTACGAAAGGCTTGTTCGCGCGGCTGCCGAGGTTGTGGATGGCGCGGGCAATGAGCTCCTTGCCTGTACCGCTATCGCCCGTGACCAGAACAGCGGCGTTGAGGTTGGTAACACTGCGCACCAACTGGTAGACGCGTTGCATGCCGGGGCTCGATCCGATAATGCGGTCGCAATTACCCGGCTCCTCGATGCGCTGCTGGACGCTGTGCAGCTGCTGCTTGAGCGCGGAGGTTTCGCAGGCCCGGACGAGCATTGTCTTGAGGTCGCGAATGGATGGCGGGCGCCGACAGAAGCCAAAGGCCCCGGAACGAACGAGCTCGAAGGCGGTGGAGCGGAGGCTGTCTTCGGCCATCAGGATGGACGGAACACTCGAGGCGATCATGCGCCGGGCAAATTCAAGCCGGGATTGCAGCGTGTCCTGAGAGGAGTAGAGGTCGAGGATCATGACGTCGCAGTCGGGAGCGGACGCGAGGGCGGCGTCCGTTCCATCTCCATCTGGCTGGAGCAGGACCTCGAAGTCCTTACCAAGGGCAGAAGAAAGTAGCGGGTGCAAAGTCCGGTCTTCCGAAAACAGTCCAATTCTGGTCATTGGCGGGCGATCTTCTATGTCGCCGATAGCGCGACGCCATTTAAGAGGCTAGGGCGATGTGAGTTCATCATCGGCAAATGGCGGCGAAGGGAACATTCCTCTTTGGTGCTACTAAAGATCAGACTTTGGTAACGATTGTGAAGCGGAAAGAGACACAAATTGCTGGGAATTCTCTCATCGAGGTCCAGGCGACAGATCAGATTCTCCATAGGACAGGCTGGGCTGACCTTCGTAACCGGCTTCGTAATCTTCTGATTTAGCAATGAGTTACATGGGTGATGGAGGCAAGTCGAAGGGGACCGAGAGGTGTATACGGATCACTCCAGGAGGGAGTGAGGCGTAAACAATTGTGCACACCCGATGGGTCAATTTGTGCCCATCTGACTGAATCGATATGGCTTCATGGCAACTGGAGTTTGGCGCGGGAATTGCTTTACTGGATTGTGTTCCTGGAACGCGTTCAGGAGAAGGAGCCCGTGTAATGCATTCGTTTGCCTGGTGGCCAACCGTCCTTGTTCTGGGAGTGGCTACCTTCACGGATCTTCGTAGCCGGCGGATTCCGAACTGGCTTGTGTTTCCTTTTTTTGCCTGCGGCCTCGTGGTTTCGGTTTGGCTGCACGGCTGGCAAGGCGCGGGGCAGAGTCTTTCTGGAGCGGGACTTGGGCTGCTGATTTACGGGTTTCTATTCTGGATGGGCGGAATGGGCGCGGGCGACGTAAAACTTTGCGCCGCGATTGGAGCATGGATTGGCCCTTACCAGTTGATTTTGGCGCTGGTGATGACCGGCCTGGTGGGCGGAGTGATGGCGCTTGTGGTGGCGGCGTGGGGCGGATTCTTGAAGGAGCTGTTTCAGCACACCGGCGATCTGGTATTCAACGCGCAAGAACGCGGAGAAGCGGTCTTGAGCAATCCGCGGCGACGCAAGATACCTTACGCACCGGCGATCGCGATCGGGACATTGATTTCGTTTTTTGCACGCTAAAGACGGGGCACGACAGTGTCGAGTTTAGGGCAATCGAAGTATGAACTTCCGGCTGACTGGGACGCTGTGCCAGCCAGTCAACGCGCATACCGCACAGCAAGGAGCGAAAGCAACGTGGCCACGAATCCGTCTCCATATGCAAGCAGCCCGTTTCCCGAGCCGATGGGCGTTGAGGATCTCTCCATCGCGGTGATAAGCCCCAGCGAGGAGCATCGTCTGGAAACCATGCAGGCGATGAATGGTTGCGCGGGCGCCTATGTCAGCGAGTTCTCAAGCTATGCACCGGGAGTGGGCGATCTTCCCGCGGCGCTTGATGAGGATTTCGACGTCATTATCATCGACCTGGACGGCGACGCAGAGTCCGCCCTGGACCTGGTGGAGAGCATCGGGGCCAACGGCGTGGCGACGGTAATGGTGTATTCGGAGAGCTCCGACCCGGAGTTGCTGGTGCGCTGCATGCGTGCCGGAGCGCGCGAGTTTCTGACGCTTCCATTTTCGCAGGACGTGGTGGCAGAGGCCCTGGTGCGAGCCGCAGCGCGGCGGCCGGTGGCGCGGCCACGGAAGAAGGCGGCAGGAAAGCTCTATGCCTTTATAGGCTCCAAGGGTGGGGCCGGGACGACCATGCTGGCCTGCAATTTTGCCGTAGCGTTGGCCAAGGAATCGGGCGAGAAGACTCTGCTGATCGACCTCGATCTGCCGCTGGGCGATGCGGCGCTGAACCTGGGAATCACGGTGGAGTTTTCGGCCATCGACGCTTTGCAGCAGGTGGACCGGCTGGACGCGAAGTTTCTGGAACAGCTCCTGGTGAAACACAGTTCGGGCCTGTGGGTGCTGGCGGCGCCGGGACGGTTTGTTCAATTCCAGGCAGACAACGATGGCATCAACCGGCTTTTGCACGTAGCTCGGCATGAGTTTGAAAACGTGGTCGTGGATATGGGGTCAAGGCTGGAGCTGATGGGAACAACGGCCTACAAGGAAGCGACCACAGTGTACCTGGTGACGCAGGCGAGCATTCCGGAACTTCGCAACTCAAACCGGCTGATCACGCAGTTCTTCTCAGGGCAGGTGCCGAAACTGGAGGTGGTGATCAACCGATATGAATCGCGGGCGCTGGGAGTATCGGAGGAGCACATCACCAAAGCGCTCACCCGGGCGGCGCAATGGAAGATCCCCAACGATTATGCGTCGGTGAAAAACATGCAGATAAGCGCCAAACCGCTGGTGCTTACGGATTCGGCTATTTCGCGGCAGGTGCGGCTGATGGTAAGCGCTGTGACCGGGAAGAGCGACACGGCGGCGAAAAAAAAGAAGGCTTTCAGTCTCAACATTTTCGGATGAGTTGGTAAAAGTCGGAATTCTGGAACTGGAGCGAAGGTAAAACGTGGAAATACTCAATTTGGAATCGTACAAAGCGGAGATTCACCGGACGCTGATCTCAAAGCTGGATCTGGAGAAGCTTTCGCGCGTGAACTCGAGCCAGGCGCGGCAGGCGGTCTCGGGCCTGGTCAAAGAGATCATGTCGGACCAGCGCGTGCCGCTGAACTTCGACGAGCAGGAAAAGATCCACGCCGAGCTGCTGGATGAGGTATTCGGGCTGGGGCCGTTGGAGCCGCTGCTGAGGGATCCGAAGATCTCCGACATTCTGGTGAACGACAAGGATCACGTGTTCGTGGAAAAGGGTGGACTGCTGCAGAGAGTGGACACGACGTTCCGCGACGACCGGCATTTGATGCAGATCATCGACCGCATCGTTTCGCGTGTCGGCCGCAGAGTGGATGAGTCGTCGCCGATGGTGGACGCGCGCCTGCCCGACGGATCGCGCGTCAACGCGATCATTCCGCCCCTGGCGCTGGATGGGCCATCGGTGTCGATCCGGCGCTTCGGAACCGGCCCGCTGGCGGCCAACCAACTGGTGCAGTTGAAGAGTATTTCGCCGGAGATGATGGAAGTACTGTCGTCGGCCGTGCGGGCGCGCATCAGCCTGCTGGTCTCAGGAGGCACGGGCGCTGGCAAGACGACGTTCATGAACATCCTGTCGCAATACATTCCGAACAACGAGCGGCTGGTGACGATCGAGGACGCCGCCGAATTGAGGTTGGCGCAGGAAAACATCGTGCGCCTGGAGACGCGGCCACCGAACATCGAAGGGCAGGGCGCGATCCGGCAGCGGCAACTGCTGATCAATGCCCTGCGTATGCGGCCCGACCGCATCATCATCGGTGAGGTGCGCGGCGAGGAAGCGTTCGACATGTTGCAGGCCATGAATACCGGCCACGAGGGCTCGATGACCACCATTCACGCCAACACGCCGCGCGACGCGCTGTCGAGGCTGGAGTCAATGGTGGCCATGACCAACATGAACCTGCCGGAAAGATCGGTGCGGCAGCAGATGGCTTCGGCGCTCACGATCGTGGTGCAGGCCACACGCATGAGCGATGGCACACGCAAGATCACCAACATCTCGGAGATCACGGGTATGGAAGAGAACGTGATCAGCATGCAGGAGATCTTCACGTTTGAGAAGAAAGGCATCGGCCAGGACGGCCGCGTGATCGGCGTGTTCAAGCCCACGCGCATCCGTCCCCGGTTCCTGGAGAGGCTGCGCGTGTCGGGCGTGATCCTGCCGCCCAGCCTGTTCGAGCGGGAAACGCCGGTCAACTGACAAGGAAAGGAGGGAAGCAAGATGGGATTGATTATTGGTCTGGTCTTTGTGGGCATATTCACGCTAATCGCGCTGCCGTTGGCGGCAATGGGACCGTCCAGCAACGCCAAGCAGGCCCTAGCCACTCTGGACTCTGCGATTAAGGTCGACCGGCGGGAATTGCTTCCGCAGAAACTGAATGTACGCAAGAACGAATTGCTGAGCAGCATCCCCTGGCTGAACCAGAAGTTGTTGAAGTTCGAGCTGACGCCCTATTTGCGCAGAATGCTGAGCCAGGCCGATCTGGATTGGAGCGCGGGGCGGCTTCTGCTGGTATGCGCGGCGGGTCTTGTAATCCCGACTTACGCGCTTCTGGAGACGACCGGCAACACCTTGCTGGCATTCGCGTCGGGCGCGGTGCTGGGCGTGCTTCCGTTCGCCTTTGTTCTTTTCAAGCGCCACAGGCGCTTCAGCTCATTTGAAAAGAATTTGCCGGAGGCGTTGGATTTGATGGTCAGCGGCCTGCGTGCCGGGCATAGCTTGCTGGCGGCGATGGCGCTGGTGGCGCGCGAATGCCCGCAACCAGTGGGCGGCGAATTCAAGATTTGTTTCGAGGAGCAGAACTACGGCCTGGAGATGAAGGCAGCTCTGGAAAGCCTGATTGTGCGGGTTCCGCTGCAGGATTTGAAGATCACAACCACGGCGATCCTGATCCAGAAGGAAAGCGGAGGCAACCTGGCGGAGGTGCTGGACAAGACGGCGTATGTGATCCGGGAGCGATTCCGGCTCAAGCGCCAGATCATGGTGCACACCGCGCAGGGGCGTCTTACGGGCTTGATTCTTACGCTGTTGCCGATTGTGCTGGGCGTGGGCATTTATTTTGTGGATCCGGGAATGATCAGCATTTTGTGGCATCGCCAGATCGGCATCGAGCTGATGTGGGCTGCCGCCGGGCTGATCGTACTTGGCGGATTTGTGATTTGGAAGATCGTTGACATCGATGTGTGAGGAAGAATCGTGACTTTTCTAATTCTGGCATTCGTGGCAATCTTCGTGCTGGTGGGGAGCATCGGCGTGCTGATGTTCTATCGCGAGGCGGCGCTGGAGCGCATCAGCCAGGTGATCAACCCGCGGCCCAAGCAGAAGTCGCTGGCCGAGACCTTCCAGAATACCGGGTCTTCGATCGGCAACGTGGTCAAGCGGTTCGAGAACCTGATGCCGAAGAGCGAGAAGGAAGTTTCCGTCATTCGGCTGCGGTTGACGCGGGCAGGGTACCGTAACGAGAACGCGATGAAGATCTTCTACGGCAGCAAGGTGCTGACGCCGCTGCTGCTGGTGGCCATTGCCGCGGTGACCGGATTAGCAAGTCTGGCTCCCTTCTTCGTATACCTCGTGGCGCTCGGCGGAGGATTCCTGGCCCCGGACTTCTGGCTGGGCAAACGCATCACTGCCCGGCAGAAGAAGCTGACGCGCGGCTTGCCTGACGTTCTCGATCTACTGGTCATTTGCATGGAGGCGGGCCTTAGCCTGGACCAGGCGACGGCGCGCAGCGCGGAAGAGTTGAGCCAGTCGCAGCCGGAGATTTGCGATGAGCTGAACGTAGTGGTGCTGGAACAGCGCGCCGGTCGCGCCCGTTCTGAGTCCTGGAAGAACATGGCGGAGCGCACCGGCGTTGAATGTCTGCGCAACCTGGTATCGATGCTGGTGCAGACAGAACAGTTTGGAACGAGTATTGCCAAAATGCTCCGCGTTCATGCGGATACGCTGCGCGTGCAGCGCGTGCAAATGATCGAGGAGATGGCAGGGAAAACTTCAGTCAAGCTAGTGTTTCCGCTGGTGCTGTTTATTTTTCCTGCGCTGTTTCTGGTTACACTGGGACCAGCCGCGATCGTGATGGCTGAGTCGTTCAGTGCACTGACCAAATAATTGAGGCAGGAAGAGGAAAATTGTATGGATCAAACGACGATTATCAGAATTGTTGCAGGTGCTTTGGCGGTCATCATTCTGGTGATCCTGATACAGCGCCGCCGGACGCGGGTGAAGTAGAAACCCGCGCGCAAGATTCCGTGGCGTGAAAAGGGACTGCGTAATGCCACGGCTGAGAAGAGATGATTCCGTTGCCAAGGTGGCTTGCCGTGTAGACGGCAGACGCCTCAATGGGCAGCCTGGGCAAGGGGAACAGGTGAAGTGTTCCCTTCGCTGGGCTGACAGCAAGCGAATAGAAAGGGCGGAGCGGCACATGGAATTAATGGATAGAGCCGAACTGGCGAATGGGGCGCCGGGGAAAGATGGAGCTGCGGCACAGCCGCCAGGGACCAGGACAATGGAATCGCAAACGTTTTGCGCTTACAACCAGACGCGGGAATGCTTTTTGGGTTTGAAGGTAAGAGCCGGCGACCTTTCCTCGACCCATGTGGCAGAACCGATGCTGGAGAAGCCGATGAAGTCAGGCGAAGGGTTGTGGATGAAGCCTTTCAGAGGGATCGCGGCAACGGCAATGCCAGCGCCACTGGATCTGATTTATCTGGACGACGAGTGCCGGGTGATCGATTTGGCGGAATCGTTTCCGACCTTTCAGGTAAGCTCCTCAAGCCCGCGGCCGCAGAGCGTGCTGGCACTGCCAGCGCACTCGATCTATTCGTCGCAGACACAATCGGGCGATCAGCTTGTGCTGTGCATAGCCGAGGAGATGGAGCGCCAGTTGGAAAAGTTAACCAATATGCGCGAGGAAGCGGAAGCGGAAACGGCACCGGTGATAACAGGCGCGGCGCTGCTCCGCGAAAAGCCGCTTTGGAGCGGGGGACCGGGACTGCTGGAATTGGAGGACCGCAATGGACACGACAAGCCGGAAGCCCTTCAGGCGCACAGCATGGATCTGACACCTCCGGGGGTTAAGACGAAGAGTCAACTGCGGACCTGGATTGAGCGCTGGTGGTCGCCGGATCCGCGAAAGGCTCCGCGGATCAAGGAGCCAGGTCTGGCTGCGTATTACTGGAACGGCGCGGCCCCGGTAGCGCATGGTGTCCGGGATATCAGTTCGTCAGGGCTCTATGTGGTGACGGAGGAGCGGTGGTATCCGGGGACGCTGGTTCTGATGACGCTGCAGAGGACGGACCACGGAGAGGAGTATGCGGAACGGTCAATCGCCGTGCAATCGCGGGCCGTACGCTGGGGTCCGGACGGCGTGGGCTTGCAGTTTATTCTAACCGACGACCAAGACTTACGCGTTGGGAAGAGCACGATGATGGACGCGGCCAGCCGGGAGGAGTTCGAACTCTTCCTGGCGCAATTGAAATTGGAGAAATGAAAAGCACTGTTGAGCGCCAGAGAAATTCCTGAGCAGGGCGCGCTGAAATGCGATGTCAAGGCCGGCCGAGCCGGGAGGTGAAACGATGAAGACGAGAAATGGCCTACGAAGGATGGGCAATCAGTTTGGCCGGCGCGTGAAGCGCGGTTTTGGCCGGCGCGGCGAAGAAGGCTCGGCACTGATCGAGTTCGCGTTGACGCTGCCCATGCTCTTTGGGCTCATATACCTGGGGGCTACGTTGACGCTGGGCATGTACAACTTGCAACAGCTTGGGAACGCGACCTCATCCACAGCGATGGCGGTAGGAAGCGATGCCGGCCTGTTCCCCAACAACGACCCTTGCGCATATGCCGAGAGCACAATCACCAAATCGCTACCGACCTGGACGGTTGCGAATTTCTCATACACGCTGGTCCTCACAGACGTCAGCGACGCTACGCACAAATACACAGGAAGCGGAAACACGTTTTCCTGCACTTCGGCTCCGGCGATGGGGGCAAACTACCCTGTGACTCTCACCGTAAGCTACACGTACTCATGGCTCGGGATCCCCGCGATGCCGTTTTTCCATGCTGGCACCAGCACGGCGGGAACCCTGTCGACGAGCGAATCAGCGATACAGATGTGAGCGGAGAGAAACTCAGATGAAGCGGATTCTGTCTCGTCAAATACGCAAGCTCCTGCGCAGCGAGCGAGGCCAATCCGTCGTGATGGTCGCTATCACCGTCACGGCAATTCTGACCATGGCAGTGAGCTCGGCGGAGGTCGGCCATGTTTATTACGCCTATCGCCAACTCGTGAGCTCGACGAACGCGGCCACGCTGGCGGGAGCGCAAGCCATGTCCGATGCACTCATTAATACGAGTTCGAGTGGGGCTTACACAGCGGAAGTGACGGGGGCAGTGAAGCAATACAGTTCCGTATCAGGGCAATTGAACGCCAGCAGCTTCCTGACGAACGACACGATTGCAACGCAGACTCTCTATTGTTCGTCCACCATGTCGAAGGCGCCATTCTATGTAGAGTGCCAGACTCCCCCGGGCGGTACCACAGGTTACAACGCGATCACGGTAACGCAGACGGCGAAGGTGCCCTTGTGGTTTGGAGGGCTGATCGGCATGTCGTCGATGAACTTGTCGGCTACCGCAAGCGCGGCGATGAAGGGCGGATCGGACATTCCGTACAACCTGGCCGTCATCATGGACACTACAGCCTCCATGCAGGACACCATACCGGGCGATAAAGATTGCACCACGTCGCAGATTTCCTGCGCGGTTCAGGGTCTCGAAGTCATGCTCGAAAATATGGATCCCTGCGCGCAGAACACAACCTGCAGTAAAAGCACTCCTTACGTGGACGACGTGGCCTTATTTGTATTCCCCGCGCCCAGCACGGCCTTTAGCGCTAACGAATATAACTCCCAATACTGCGGCCTCGGAGCTACCAGCGTGCCGTACAACTTCGTCAATGTGACACCGGGGACAAACCAGAATCTCGCCATGGAGTCGACCGGCGCGGATGCGGGCGCGTACGAGATTATTCCCTTCAACGACGTTTATAAAACGAGCGATACGTCGAATCTCGCGGTTGCGTCGGCTCTGGCCGAGGCAGTGAGCTACAGCGGTTCCGGCTGCGCGGGCCTTTCGGCGCCGGGCGGGCAGGGAACCTACTATGCACAAGTCATTTACACCGCTCAGGCTGCCCTAGTCACGCAGCAGCTATCGAATCCGACCTCAAAGAACATCATGATCATCCTAAGCGACGGTGACGCGACTGCATGCGCTTCCGGCGCGAACACCGCGGCCGGGGGTTGCAATACAAAGGGCCAAATTGTAGCGGAGAATAACCCCAATTGTGGCAGCACGGGCGGCAGTTGCCTGAATGGAACCGGTACGAAGACCACGAATCCGTCGGGCTATCAATCCCCCACCTACCCGTCGGCGCTTGGCGAGTGCGGGCAGGCTGTTCAAGCGGCGCAATTGGCTACAGCGGCGGGAACACAGGTCTATACGATTGGTTTCGGGTCGGAGACTTCGGGGT
>Ga0181523_10004487_pt1 | contig 12019 bp, 6 predicted proteins | sample PEATcosm2014_Bin_43_FD_119752 | JGI IMG/M metagenome (GOLD analysis project Ga0181523, IMG submission 119752) | Peatland microbial communities from MTU Mesocosm Facility, Houghton, MI, USA - PEATcosm2014_Bin05_30_metaG | ecosystem: Environmental > Terrestrial > Soil > Wetlands > Peat | place... | reverse complement strand
CTCGCCGTCGGGTATGACTACGGTGGCAACTGAGCGCCTCCACCGATGGGACTTTCACCCATAGGAACATCAGCTAGCATCGCTGCACCGGCTCTTTCATCCGCACCTCCACGCCGGTTTATCCCGGCGCACTCGGTCTAGTACCTTAAGCTACCGGAAACCGCAGCGTTTATCGGGACTTAGGCGGTTGAACGTACCTCGGCAGGCAGTTCTGAGGCTATAATCCCTGCACTTATGACTCTAGCTCCCGGTTCAAAGCTCGGACCGTACGAGATTGTTGGACTGCTCGGTGCAGGCGGGATGGGAGAGGTCTACCGCGCTTCTGATCCCCGCCTCGCACGCAACGTCGCGGTCAAGATTCTGCCAGAGACAATTGCCGCCGACTCAGACCGTTTGCGGCGGTTTGAACTGGAAGCGCGGGCCGTCGCAGCTCTCAACCATCCCAACATCCTTTCTGTCCACGATCTCGGCGCGCAGGACGGAATCCGTTATTTGGTCACGGAGTTACTGGAAGGTTCGACTTTAAGAGAGAAGCTGCGGGGCGGATCTTTAGGGGCGCGTCGAGTCATCGACTATTCGATCCAGCTTGCTCAGGGCCTCGCTGCGGCTCATGAACAAGGAATTATTCACCGTGACCTCAAGCCAGAAAACATATTCATTACAAAAGATGGCCGCGTTAAGATCCTCGATTTTGGGTTAGCCAAAAAGACGGAAATGGCCAGGAAGGGCGGGGGGGATGAGACCACTCTCGCCCCGTGTGATTTCACCTCCGCAGGAGTGCTTTTGGGTACCGTGGGCTACATGTCGCCGGAGCAGGTGCGCGGAGAGACGGTCGATCCCCGCACCGATATATTTGCTTTGGGCGCAGTGATCTACGAAATGTTGACGGGAGTACGCGCTTTTAAACGTGACTCTTCAGCGGAAACTATGACTGCTATCCTGAAACAAGACCCACCGGAAATGGCCAGTAGCGGTGTGCACATTCCTCCGGAGCTACAACGTGTAGTCAGTCATTGTTTGGAGAAAGATCCAAAACAGAGGTTCCAGTCGGCGAAAGACCTTACATTTGCCCTAGAAAACATCAGCGGCGCTACTTCCACGACCCAGAGACAACCCAAACTGAGTCCCCTAAAATCTTGGGACCGCTGGCGCATTGCCGCACTGGCCCTCGCTCTTGCGCTTTCGGTCGCCGTGACTCTGCTCTTGCGCGCCCTTCTTATCAGCCCTCCTGCACGCGATTTCAAGCAAATTACTTTTCGCAACGGATATATTGCAGCAGCGCGCTTTGCCCCTGACGGACACTCAATTGTCTACACTGCGGCGTGGGAACACCCTTCCGAGAAGGTTTATAGCGCGCGGGAGGATGGCACTGAGGTGCGCGATCTGGAATTGGTCGGGACCGTCGAGAGTCTTTCGCGTTCCGGCGAACTCGCGGTGATTTTGGAAAGTGGTACATTGGGTCGTGTCCCCCTGAACGGCGGCGCACCTCGCGAGCTGCTTGGCAACGTCGTCTCAGCGGATTGGTCCCCCGATGGCACCCAGCTTGCCGTGGCACGGCGCGATCAGGGCAAATCCCTCGTAGAATATCCAGCTGGGAAGCTGCTCTACCAATCCGTCGGAGAAATTACGAACCTCCGCGTTGCCCCGCAAAATGATGCGATCGCCTTTATGGAACACCCCTTGGATGATGATCGGGGCACGGTCGTCCTCGTCGACTTGCAGGGCAACAAACACACTCTTACGCAGGAATGGACCGGAGAGCGCGGACTGGCTTGGTCACCGGACGGCCGCGAAGTGTTTTTTACTGCTACCAAGGGTACAGAAAATGAGCGCGACTTATACGCCGTTACTCGCTCGGGCAGGCAGCGCCTCATTTTCCGCGCTCCCGGCGGTGTTTGGCTGGAGGATGTCGCATCAGATGGACGCATACTCCTAAAACATCAAGAGAGACGTTTTGAAATCATCGTCGGCAGGATCGGCGGTGAATCCAGGCCCCTTAGCTCATTGCAGATCATGGCACTCCCTTCAGTCTCGCGGGATGGGGAGTATGCTGTGATGACGGATATGAGCGGAAACGGAGGAACCGATTACCGTGTTTACTTTGCCAAGATGGATGGATCGCCCCCCGTCCAGCTGGGAAGCGGCGTGGCAGGCGGCATTTCTCCCGACGACAAGTGGGTCACTTCCATTCTGCCCAGCGATGTTAGCAAAGTTCTACTTCTCCCAACGGGCGCAGGTGAATCTAAAACCATCAGCGCCCCTAACTTTGCTTACAGTCGCGCGTTTTGGACTAGTGACGGTCACCGTCTCGTCGTTCGAGCCAGCCATTCATCGCAACCTATGCGATTCTGGGTCCAGGACATCGATGGTAGCGCGCCACAACCGGTAACACCGGAAGGCATCGCGAGTGGGCCTTTCCTAACCGTTCACCATGTCGACTACGTTGGCGGGCAGGACCCTAATGGCTCGATTCAACTCTATCCAGTTGACGGCAGCGCCCCCAAGTCTATCGTTGGCATTAGCCGGGACGACATCCTTGTCGATGGCTCCCCCGATTCCGATGACGTGTACGTTACCCCGGCACGGTCCGCTATCCCCCTGCAAATCATGAAGCTGAATATTCTCACTGGACTCCGACTGCCCTTTGCCTCGATTTCTCCGACCGACTCCGCTGGGCTTTTAGGTCTTGGTCTTCCTGTGATCACCGCAGACCAAACGAAATATGTCGGCAGACAAGTTCGCGCGGTCTCTGTCCTATATGTCGCCACAGGATTGAATTAACCCTCAAGAGTGATTTCTAGACGCTGGGAGTACTCGTTCATCCGTCCACATTTCTGTCCTTTAGGGCCTGGGGCCCGGGAAACCTCATGAAAATCGCACAGCGTCAGGCAAGGCATAGCACATGACGTTAACTTCTTCCCGATTCGATGCAGACCTCAAACGGTCTTATTCCTCGCCCTCGAGTAACCATTCCAGCGACTTCCCAAATTCTCGACTGATCGCGAGCAGGACCTCCGCCCCGAGTTCGTTGGCTTTTGTGCTTTGGGGCAAGGTCGGCAAGACCGAGTGCCATCGCAACATTAATAAGAGGGTCCTGCCCCCTATCCTCTCCCGGAGCGAGTGGGTGCCCATTCCCGCACCCAAATAATGCCGAGAGGTCTACCTCTCGCGCATCCCTCTCCATGGTTAACAGGGAAAAAATCAAATGCACTCGGCGTCGTTATCCGCGTACTCCAATAGGTTGGTCCAACGATACGGGGGGTGTCCTGGCGCCCTTCCTTTTATTCAGCCGTGCATACCGTCCCGCTATAGCGGAACACCGTTCCCTTGACCAAATCTACTTCGCCAATTCCCGTCAAATCTCCGTTCGTGCCCGCGTATTTCCCCGTTCCACCCGTCAGGTGCACCGGATACGTCACGATCGCGAAAAGAGTCGCCGAGAGAGGGACCGTCGTTGCTGTAGCTGGATCGAAATTCAACGTTTCCCCGGACTCGGTCACCCAATGGTGTTGGACATGAAACACCACCGTGCCTCCCGGCCCCGCCATGGGCACTCCCAATAACGTCCCGCTAACCGCGCCTCGCAGGTCTCCGGTTGCCGTTCCCATGGTCGTGTTCGCATCGATGGCGCCAAAGTTCGTCGAGATCGTCCCTCCCACCGCCTGGCAACTCGACTCGGGCAAGCTGGTCTTCGGACTTGCCGCCTTCGCCCCACCGATTCCGCTGCTGACCACCACCACCGACAAAAGACCGACAGTTGTCAAAACGATTGGTATGAGTTTTACGGGTTTCACGGCATTTCTCCTTATTGGCATTCGCGGTCGTTCCGGGCGTCTTCGATTGGCTGGCTGCTCCGCCCTCATCTCGTCTAGCGCGAACTGCCCCGAAGAACTGTCATCCCTCGCTCGAAGTTCACTTTGCCGGACCCCTGTGCTATCCTCCTCGCATTCCCAGGCTGGTTGGTCGCGCACAATTCTTCCATGGCGGTTCCAACTCCCGACGACGTAACCGAACTACTCCAGGCATGGAGTGCTGGGGACGCAAAAGCCCTGGAGAAACTCGCTCCTCTCGTTTACGAAGAACTCCATCGCACGGCCCACCGGCACATGTCCCGTGAACAAACCGGCCATACTCTTCAGACCACGGCGTTGGTCAACGAGGTGTACCTTCGTCTCGTCAAAGTGCGCCAGGTCGATTGGCAGGGCCGAGCCCATTTTTTTGCCGTATGTGCGCGAATGATGAGGCGGATCCTGACAGATTTCGCGCGCTCGCGACGCTATCTAAAGAGAGGAGCTGATGCCGTGCACGTTCCCTTCGACGAAATGCTCATTCCGCAGACAGGCCAAGACGCCGACATCGTTGCGCTGGACGACGCTCTCACGGTCCTCGCCCGATTCGACCCTCGCAAAAGCCAGGTTGTGGAATTGCGCTTTTTCGGAGGCATGAGCGTCGAGGAAACCGCCAGAGTTCTCGGGGTTTCCGTCGAAACCGTGCACCGCGACTGGAAGTTCGCCAAGACGTGGCTCCTTCGGGAACTCACCCCGGAGTCTGCCGATGAATCCTGAACGCTGGAAACGCGTTGAAGAGCTTTACCACTCCGCGCTGGCTGTCGAAGAAAGCAGCCGTGAGGCCTTCCTCTCCGATTCGTGCGCCGCCGATGAAGCTCTCCGCCGCGAAGTAGACTCACTCCTCCGTCGCTACGCCCAGGCCGAGAAATTCATGGAAACTCCTGCCCTCGAGCTTCTCGCTGGCGAATTGGCTAAGGAACGTAGTAGCTCCGCCAGCTCCAAGGAAGATCCCCGCGGACTAATCGGGCAGACCATTTCCCATTACCGCATTCTCTCCAAGCTGGGCGGAGGTGGCATGGGCGTCATCTACCGCGCCGAAGACCTCAGCCTAGGCCGCCATGTCGCACTGAAATTTTTGCCGGAAGATTCCCGCGATCCCGCCGCACTCGAGCGTCTACGCCGCGAGGCTCGTGCCGCCTCCAGCCTGAACCATCCCAACATCTGCACCATCTACGAAATCGGCGAGCAGAACGACGAATACTTCATCTCCATGGAACTCCTCGAAGGCCACACCCTGAAGGAGCGCATCGGTGGCAGGCCCATGCCTCTCGATCAATTGGCGGAATTTGGCGCTCAGATCGCCGACGCCCTCGAGACGGCGCACCTCCAGAGCATCATTCACCGTGACATCAAACCCTCCAACATTTTCATTACTGACCGCGGCCAGGTGAAAGTCCTTGACTTCGGGCTCGCTCGAAAATCTCGCAAACGCATCGCGGAGTTTGCTACCGCCAAGGATCAGTCCACGGTCATTACAGATGACCAGCTGCTCACCAGCCCTGGCGCCGCCCTCGGTACCGTTGCTTACATGTCTCCGGAACAAGCGCGCGGCGAGGAACTCGACTGCCTCACGGACATCTTTTCTCTCGGCTTGGTTCTCTACGAAATGGCTTCAGGCCGTCCTGCCTTCAGCGGAAGCACCACCGCACTTCTCTTCGACGCCATTCTCCATCAGGACCCGCCGTCCCTCTTCCGCTTGAATCCGGAAATCCCCGCCGAGATCGAACAGGCCATCAACAAGGCACTCCAGAAGGATCGCAAGGTGCGCTGCCAATCTGCTGCTGACTTGCGCGCAGATTTACTCCGTCTCAAGCGTGATCGCGACTCCGCCAAGACTGCCGGCGCTGCGCATCGCCCAGCCAAATTTCCTTCCTCGCTCCGCCGCTGGATCTTGCCCGTAGCCGCGGCATTCGTACTCATCGCCCTGCTCGTGGCTGTCTACTTCACTCCCTTTCGCCAACCCTTTCTCGCTTTATCCTCCACTCCTCACGTCGCTTCCCTCGCCGTTCTTCCGCTTGAAAATCTTTCTCGGGATCCAGATCAGGAATATTTCGCGGAAGGCATGACCGACGAACTGATCACCGATCTTTCGAAGCTCCCAGGCCTTCGGGTCATTTCTCGCACCTCCGTCATGCAGTACCGTGGCACGCAAAAGCCCCTTTCGCAAATTGCCCGCGAACTTGAGGTCGACGCGATCATCGAAGGCACCGTCCTTCGTTCCGGTGATCGCGTACGTATCACGGCGCAACTAATCTCTCTCCCCAATGAGCGGCATCTCTGGGCCGAAACTTACGAACGCGATCTCCGCGACGTTCTCTCTCTGCAAAACGCCGTCTCTCGCTCCATTGCCCAGCAAATCCGCATTCAGCTCTCGCCTCAACAGCAGGCTCGGCTCTCCGCCAGCCATGCCGTCGTCCCGGAAGCCCACGAAGCCTTCCTCAAAGGCAAATACTTCGCCAACCGGCTCAGTCCCGATAGCCTCGAAAAAGCCGTTCGCTACTTCAACGACGCCATCAACGCCGATCCCACTTACGCGCCAGCCTATGCGGAATTGGCAGAAACCTACGGCTGGGCCACCGCGAGTCAATTCATTCCGTCGCAAGAAGGGCTCGCCAAAGCCAGGTCCGCCGCTCTTCACGCCCTGGAGATCGATCCCAATCTTGGCGAGGCCTACAACGCGCTCGCTTGGGTCAAATATGTCTATGACTGGGACTTCGAAGGCGCCGACCAGGATTTCAAACGCGCCCTTGCCCTCTCTCCCGGCACCGCGAATATCCACCTTTGGTACGGCAACTTTCTGGCGCAATCTGGACGCAACGATGAATCCATTGCCGAAATGAATGCCGCTACTAACCTGGACCCGCTTTCCCCCGTCCTCGTTTCCCTCGCGGTCACCCCTTTCCTCTTTTCGCAACAATACGACGTGGCCATTGCCCGCCTCCACAGCGTCCAGGAACTGGACCCGAATGCCTTGCCTCCCCATTTCTTCTTGCAACAAGCCTATGAAGGAAAAGGCGATTTTACCCGCGCCATAGACGAATGGCGCTACCTCGCGGTCACTTTTGGAGATAAAGCGGATCATGTGGCTGCGCGCGAGCAACTCCTCCGTCACGCCGTCGCCAACTCAGGTGAACGGGGCTACTGGCGTACCCAACTCGATTTTCTTGAGGAAGACGCGAAAGCATCTCCCGTCGACAGCTTCTCTTTCGCCATTCTCCACGCCCGCGTCGGCGAACCTGATCAGGTCTTTCGATACCTCGACAAATGCTTCGACGAACATTCCCAATCTCTAACTTTCTGGCTTCTTGTTGAACCCGCCTTTGCTCCGCTCCGCCAAGATCCCCGTTACCAGGACCTACTCCGCCGCATGGGTCGCCTGAGATAGTTCTACATTTCAGTCGAGTGGCGACCTCTCTCCCCGGATTGTGCCTGAATCACGGGCGACTCTGACCTTACAGTCGCGGCACTACTCTGATGATTGACCGGTGGCAGGGAGGCCATCGGTCATGAAGCAGAAACCAAGTTCCAGAAGAAGACGCAGTAGCACCAAATCCATCCTACGTTTGCCCGACCTGGAACGCGCAAAGGCCGCGGTGTTGAACAGCCTCAACTCAGCAGACGCAAAGCGGGGTTATCGTCACGCCATCGATGAGTTCGTTGACTGTATTGCTCTGAACCGCGCTTGGCCTTCAACAGGATCGTGGTCTTGCGTTATCGCTCTCATCTCGAATCCCGCGCTGTTGAAAGAATGTCGCGAAATGCTGGAGTGCCTTGGGCCACTGGGCATAGCGATCAGAGTTTAGTTTTTCAAGGTGAATCGGGTCGGTTTCGCTGGTTATCCGATGATATCGATAAATTTAGAACCCAGTCCAGTAAAGTTTATCCAGATTATACGTACTTTCTCCGACCTTGACTGTTCCTGAGTGATATGGAGTAATACCGTCGGAATCCCGTACTTCTTTCGAAGTCGTGGAACGACGCAACCGTGGAAGTAAAGCAGTAGCAGAAAATGAGTTCACGCATGGAAAACATAGGGAGATGGATGCTGAGCGGTCGAATACTCTTCGCCGTGTTGCTGTTCTTCGGATTCGGCCTTGCCGCGCAGGCACAGCAAACACCCTCCAACGCTGAAATCGAAAAGCGGACCGAAGCACTACTCACCAAGTTGACGCTTGAAGAAAAAATCACCCTCATCGGGGGGATCGATAATATGTACACGAGCCCGATCCCCCGCGTGGGTATTCCCTCGCTCCGTATGTCCGCTGGTCCGACCGGCGTGCTCGACTTCGGTCTTTCGACCGCCTATTCTGCCAGCATTCTCCTGGCCGCTTCGTGGGATACGGAACTTGCCAAGCGCGTTGGCGTTTCGATGGGCCAGGACGCTCGTGCGCGTGGCGTGCACTTCATCCTCGCTCCCGGGATGAATATCTATCGTTCGCCCCTCAACGGCCGAAATTTCGAATATTTCGGCGAAGACCCTTATCTTGCCGCGCGCATGGCCGTCGGCGTGATTGAAGGCATTCAATCGCAGGGCGTAATTGCCACGGCCAAGCATTTCATCGCCAACAACTCGGAATACGGCCGCTTTGACCACAGCTCCGACATGGACGAGCGCACCATGCGGGAAATCTACCTCCCGGCTTTCGAAGCTTCCGTGCGGGAAGCTAAGGTCGGCGCACTCATGGACGCGTACAACCTGGTGAACGGCGTCTACATGACACAGAACAATCGGATCAATTTTGAAATTGCGAAGAAAGAATGGGGTTTCGATGGGATCATCATGAGCGACTGGGGGGCGACTCATGATGGGATTGCCGCTGCCAACAACGGCCTGGACCTGGAAATGCCCAACGCCGTGTTCATGAATGCCGCGACGCTCCTACCCGCGATCAAGAGCGGGGCGGTCACGGAAGCGATGATCGACGACAAGGTTCGCCGCATTTTGCGCAAGGCCATCGAGTTCGGCTTCTTTGACCGAGACCAGACCGACGTCCGCATCCCGCTATACAGCCAGGACGACCGTCGGCTCGCGCTCGAAGAAGCGCGCGGCGGTATGGTGCTGCTCAAGAGTGAGAACCATCTCCTCCCATTCGACCGCAAAAAATTCAAGACCATTGCCGTGCTGGGTCCCAATGCCTATCCCGCTGTTGTCGGTGGCGGCGGTAGCTCCCTGACCAAGCCGTTCAACGCGGTCAGCTTTCTGGAAGGTATCAGCGATGTTGCCGGGAAGGATGTGCGCGTCCTTTATCTTGCAGAGTCAACCCCGTTGGACGACGTAGTCAGTCACACGGAATTTGTTTCCATTCCCGGCGGTGTAGCCGGGCTGAACGGTGAATACTTCGACAATGAAGAGTTCAAGGGGAAGCCCAGCCTCACACGCACCGATGCGCGCATTGACTTTCATTGGGGCGAGGGCAGTTATCGTGATGGCGGCCCCGTGGATCACTTTGCAGTTCGCTGGACGGGCTACTTTGTTCCACAAACGGAAGATGACTACCGCTTTACCACCTCCGCGGACAACTACGTGCGCCTGTACATCGACGACGCAATGGTCATCGACGATTGGCGGCACCACGGCGAAACAGTGAATACCTTCGTCAAGCATCTGGTGGCGGGAAAAGCCTACAAAGTTCGGCTGGAGTACTACGAAAACGTCGGCACAGCCACGGTTCGCTTTGGCATTGCCGCCGCCTCAATTGTCCTGGGCGATGAGACGAAAAAACTTGCCGCAAAAGTTGACGCCGTGATTCTTTGCATGGGCTTCGATTCCAATTCCGAAGGCGAAGGCGCTGACCGCACCTTCGGTCTTCCCGGTGGGCAGGATAATTTTGTCCAGCAGGTTGCAAGCGTAAACAAAAATGTAGTTGTCGTCCTGAATGCAGGCGGCAATGTGGATATGACCAGGTGGATCGACCAGGTTCCTGCAATCCTCCACGCCTGGTATCCGGGACAGGAGGGCGGCACCGCCCTTGCGCAGCTTCTTTTCGGCGATTTCAGCCCATCCGGCAAATTGCCTGTCACGTTCGAACGCCGCTGGGAAGACAATCCCACCTTTCACAGCTATTACCCGCAAAAGGGTGACAAGCACGTCGAATACTCCGAAGGAATCTTCGTCGGCTATCGCGGTTACGAAAGGGCCGGCAACCAACCGCTCTTTCCTTTTGGTTACGGGCTCTCCTACACGACCTTTGCTTACAGCGACCTGAAGATTTCTCCTGCTTCAGGGAAAAGCGGTGCTGCGGTTGCCGTAACCTTCAAGTTGAAGAACACCGGTGCACGTGAGGGCGCCGAAGTCGCCCAGGTCTACGTTAGTGATTCACACGCTCCGGTGTCGCGGCCGCCCAAGGAATTGAAGGGCTTTGCAAAGCTCTCCCTGCGCCCCGGAGAAACCAAACAGATCTCCATACTGCTCGATCGCCGCGCCTTTTCTTACTACGACACCGCCAAGCACGACTGGAACGCGACACCCGGCGAATTCGGCATCCTGGTGGGAAGCTCTTCCGTGGACATCAAACTTCAGGGCAAGTATGCCCTCGTTTCTGGAGAGGAGCACCCTTAACCCTCGATTCCCTGCCCGACATTCCCTCTCGCGTGCTGATGCTAAACGGACCGACTCCTCACCAGTTAGTAACCATTCCAGTGACTTACCAAATTCTCGACCGAGCGCGAGCAAGACTTCCATCCCACTTCGTTGGCTTTGGTGCCTTGGGACGATTCCGGCAAAACCGTCTGCCATCGCAACATTAATAAGGAGGTCCTGCACCTATCCTCTCCCGGAGCGAGTGGGTGCCCAATATTCCGCCGTACTGCGAACGAACAAGATGGGTGTAGACTGTGTGCCGTTCCTGAACTGAAGAGGGAGCGTGCGACCGACATGCGAACCCGTCTTTGGCAAGTTCTCTTTTTGCCCATTCTCTCAATCAGCATCATGGGCGGCGTTGCATCGGGGCAGCAACCCGTTGACCCGAAACCTGCCACGTTGCCTAAAGCAGTTGATGAAAAGGGCCCCTCGGCAACAACTACTCCGAAACTAGCGGACCTGACTCCGTTCGAACTCGCGATGGCCTCCTACCGTCGCAAACAGTTCGCCGAAGCATCAATGGCATTCAATCAGGTTGGCCAGTCCGGGAACGCCGACTCCGCGAGGGCCTTTGCTTGGCTCGCCCGCACGGAATTGAAGCTGGAAAAGATTAGTGAAGCAGAAGTCGCGGCTCAAAAAGCTTTGGCACTAATCCCCACCTTGCCCACGGGGCACTCGGCTTTGGGAGAGGTCTATTTTCGGCAAGGAAAAATCCCGGACGCTGAAAAAGAGTTTCTAACTCCGCTCAAGGGGGGAATCCCTGACCCGCGCGCTTATCTGGGGGAAGCTAGAATTTGCTGGATCACCTCAAACCAAAAGCGTGCCAAACAACTGATCGACAAAGCGCACGCCTTAGATCCTCAAGACCCGGACATCCTGAGGTGGTGGATGAGTACCTTCCATCGGTCAGTGGGGCTTACTGCCCCGAAGAAAGAATCGCAGCCGGATATTCCGATAAGTACTCAAAACCAGCCCCAATCGGGTGTTCTCTCCGAAGATTCTGTCGGCAATAGCGCACCCGGACAAGATTGCCGCCTCGCCAACTCCGTGACCTCAACGGAAACTCAACTCGACCGCCTGATGTTGGATGCAAACCGTTTTCGCGGCCTAGGTCTCACCGTAAAGCTGAATGGCACTCCCTCCAAGCTTTTGCTGGATACGGGCGCGAGCGGAATTATGATCAATTCGAAACTTGCCGAGCGTGCTGGCGTTCGCCACGTTTCGGATATCAAGCTCGGCGGCGTTGGGGATGAAGGCGCGGCAACAGGCTACGTTGGTTATGTCGACCACATTCAGGTCGGAGGTCTCGAATTCAAAGGCTGCAACATTCAAGTTGTGGATCGGAAGAGGTCTATGGGTGAAGATGGTTTTGTCGGTCCTGATGTGTTTCAGGACTTCCTGATTGACATCAACTTCCCTGATGGCAAGCTCGTGCTTTCTCCACTGCCCAATCCACCTGGTGCAGCCAACCAATCGGTAAGTTTACAGTCTGAGGAAGGCGAACCGCCCCCCCTGCACGACCGTTATATTGCCTCAGAAATGGAATCCTACGAGCGGTTCTACAGATTCAGGCACTTTATTTTGGTACCCG
>Ga0181523_10004485_pt1 | contig 12021 bp, 9 predicted proteins | sample PEATcosm2014_Bin_43_FD_119752 | JGI IMG/M metagenome (GOLD analysis project Ga0181523, IMG submission 119752) | Peatland microbial communities from MTU Mesocosm Facility, Houghton, MI, USA - PEATcosm2014_Bin05_30_metaG | ecosystem: Environmental > Terrestrial > Soil > Wetlands > Peat | place... | reverse complement strand
GCGAAAACCACGACAACTATGCCAATCATGCTGTCCAGCTTGAGTTCATAAAGGATTTAAGCAGATCGGGTGCGCTGATCTCCATCGGCATGGAGATGTTCCAGAAGCCCTTTCAGCCCGTGCTAGATGATTTCATAAACGGCTCCATCGATCAAAAGACTTTCCTCAAAAAAACGGAGTACTTCAAGAGATGGGGCTTTGATTACGATCTCTACAAGCCTATCCTCGATTATGCTCGCGACAATCGGATACCCGTCATTGCCCTAAATATCGAAAAGGCGATTGTCGATAGCGTCGCAAAAGATGGCATAGATGCGCTCTCGCCAGACGTTAAGGCGAAGATCCCGAAGACCATGGACTTCTCTGATGAGCAATACAAGAAGAGGCTGCAAAAGATTTTTGTGATGCACGAGTCGCTCAAGGAGCGAAACTTCGACTTCTTCAACCAGGCGCAAATCCTTTGGGATGAATCAATGTCGCAATCTATCGCCGATTATATTTCCTCACATCCGGACCGACGGATGATCGTCCTGGCGGGGAATGGGCATTTGACTTACGGCAGCGGTATACCGAAAAGGACGGCGAGAAGAAACGGGCTTAGCTACGCTATTGTTTTGAACGACGCTGAACTCGAAAAAGGCATAGCCGATTATATCGTATTCCCTAGGCATATTGAAGGCAAGAAGCCGATTCGGATGATGGTACTGCTCGACGAAAACAATGGTCGGGTAAAGATTTCAGGGTTTCCTGAGAACAGCATCTCAAAGAAGGCAGGACTTGAGGAGAAAGACATTATCCTGTCCATCGATGATACTCCGATCAGCAGTATCGACGAGATCAAGATTCATCTGTTGGAGAAACATAAAGGGGAAAAGCTCAGGGTTAAAATATTGAGGGGATACGGCGGGGAGGCAAAGGATATGCAATTTGAAATAACCCTCTGACCAAACGTCATGATAACAACGAAAAGAATCTATGACTTGCCTTCGAAGGATGACGGTAAAAGGGTACTCATCGATCGACTCTGACCGCGAGGGCTATCGAAAGAAGCCGCTAAGATCGACGAATGGATGAAGGAGATCGCACCGAGCGATGAGTTGAGAAAATGGTTCGGACATACCCCAGCCCGATGGCAAGAGTTCAGGAATGGTGCCCCGCGGGCTGAAGCCCACGGTTTCTAGGGCATAATCGGAGACTGCATGGCCCTAACCTCGCCATTCTATCTCCGACTTAAAAGCCTCCGCTGCGCAGGTGAAGACTTGCTCCGCTCCGGGCAGCCCATTCATCCCCAGGTTTAAAAACCTGGGGTTTTCTGGCAGTTTGGATAAATATAGAGATGAGCTTCGCGCAAAACGAGAACTTATAGTAAAGCTGAAATTAGAATCAAAGGGGAGGACAGTAACCCTTTTATACTCAGCTAAAGATATTAAGCACAACAACGCGATAGTCTTAAAGGACGTGCTCGACTGATCAATACTAATCAATATTTGGAGGTCATAATGGACAGAACGTTTTTGAAGAAAGTCTTGGCGCTATTCGCCATTGTAGCATTGACGGCATTGTTCACTGTTTTTATAGTCTCATGTCAGAAGGAAGGAGGACAGACAGAGGTCATAGGCTTTCCACAGTCTTTTGCCGACCTCGCCGCAAAAGTCAACCCCGCTGTGGTCAACATCGCCACCACTACGACTGTAAGAATCCCGGGAAATCCCTTCCGTCAGTTTTTCGGTCCTAATGAAAAAGGAAGCCGTTTTGAAGAATTTTTCAGGCACCAATTCGGCGATCAACCAGACAGAGAGCTGAAACAGAGCAGTCTGGGCTCCGGATTTATTATCGACAAAGAAGGCTATATCATCACTAACAATCATGTAGTCGACGGGGCTGATGATATCAAGGTGGGACTAGCGGACGGCAGAGAGTTCAAGGCAAAGGTCATCGGCCGCGACCAGAAGACCGATCTGGCCCTGATCAAGATACTTTCAATATTTAAAGATCTTCCCGTCTTGCCCCTTGGCGATTCGGACAAGATTAGGGTCGGAGATTGGGTGCTCGCAGCAGGAAATCCCTTCGGCCTTGAAAATACAGTCACGCAGGGAATATTGAGCGCAAAAGGAAGGGAACTCGGAGAGAGTCCGTTCGATACCTTTCTTCAGACAGATGCACCGATCAATCCGGGCAACAGCGGAGGACCTCTCGTCAATATTAAAGGTGAGGTGATAGGTATAAACACGGCCATTGCCGCCGCCGGCCAGGGCATCGGATTTGCCATACCTATCAACATTGCGAACAAAGTCATACCTGTGCTGAAGGAAAAAGGGAAAATTATACGCGGCTGGATTGGCATTTCGATTACTACGGTTACTCCGGAGGTGGCTACTGCGTTAGGACTGAAATCAGTAGAGGGGGCACTTATCGCTGATGTCGCAAATGAAGGTCCGGCAGACAAGGCCGGGATCAAGAGGGGAGACATCGTAACCTCTTTCGATGGAAGCCCAATCAAGAAAGCGGCCGATCTCTCGACCTTAGTTGCGCAAGTGCCTCCGGGTAAAGATGTCACCGTGAAAGTTCTCAGGAAAGATCAGGAAATGACTATGGTTGTCAAAATCGGTGAATCATAATATTTACATCACGCTTTGGGCTTGCTTAAAAAAATAGCTGGATGCCGGTTCAGATGATATTCGCCGGGAAGGCGCATCCGACATACTACCCCGGGGAAAAAGCTGCTACAGAAGATATTTAAATTGGCGCGAGATCCAGAGATGGGCGGCAGAGTAGCATTTGTAGAGAACTATGATGAACAACTGGCGCCAGTACATGACACATGGAGTCGACGCTGGCTCAGTAACTTTATGCCGCCGATGGAGGCCAGCGGAACGAGCGGGAGGAGGGCATCATTGAAAGAGTGCCGAATCTGAGCATGCTCAACGGTTAGTGGATCGATGGGTTCAACAGTAAGATCGGATGGACTTTCGGAAAGAATAGCCCTGAATCCGAAAACAGGGATGATGCCGATTCGGGATCACTTTATAATATCCTAGAAAAAGAGGTGGTCCCACTCTATTATAAAATCGGTGATGACGGAATCCCGCACGATTGGATTGCGGTGATGAAAGAGGCGATTAATAGCAATGCGCCCCTTTTCAGCGCCAGGAGAATGGTCAAGCAATATGTAAAAAGATTTTATCAGTCCGCCTTGAAAACAGCCGCAAAATAGGCTGGGTTGCAACTAAAAGCCGCGTTCCTCGGCCTATTTCCTCATCTCGAAGTTCTTGATGAACTGCTCGACCTGGATCCCGAGATAGACGCATTTGATATTGTTCATGCAGTCGTCCGCGTCCTTTTTCTCCAGATGTGTGGTTAATTCCTTTCCATCTTTCTTGAATTTAATGATCCAGGCGTTTTTTACTTCGTCAAAGCTTATTCCCGCAGAAATTCCATGTTGCGAGATTTCGGGGTACATCTCCAATATCTTCTGTTCAAGCCCAACCTGCGTATATCCCATGTTTCCTCCTCGGATTATTCAAACTCTTTACTGTATTCATTTTATCAACTATGTACGTCTTGTCAAGAATTGTTACGCAGAAGCAAACTGATATTTGCCAAAATACACAAGTGGGTGTTCTTATATTTTGTGTTCAAAAGAGGAAATAATGCCGGGATAGTATCCTGAATACACTGAAGGTAATAAACGGACGTGCTCAGTGGTAGGCTGTCGGAATCACCAAGAACTAAACGCCGCTGGTGACTCACTCCGGTGGCCTATGTTCCCTCGAAATAGTGATTTTCATAAACTGAATGCGCGGCGCATTTCTTCTTAATATTTAGGCTACGTCCCTTGCTGCAACAGATGTAAAAAAAATATTACTCCCAGGTTAAATACCGGGATGCCGCAACAATGCGCGTACGATGATTGTCACTCCGATCGCGGCAGCTAACAGCCGGTACGTTATTGGTGGAAGTTCCTTCTAAATGGGCAGATTCTTGCCGTTATCAACGTAGAAACTATCAGCATCAAAACATACCATGTTCCCATGCCAGCAATGCGCAGTCTTAACCAGTTGGTCCGGCGGCGGACTGCCATGCGCCCTAAAGAGGCTACGGTGACTGAGAGAACTCCGAGAATGAATAAATGATAGTCTTCCGGCCAGCGTATCCCTGAGAGAACAGTTGCCGACACGAAGACCACGGATAAGCACCAATAATATATTGTTCCAAATTTAGGGTGTCGCCTAGGATGCTTATTGCTTAGCAATAAGCAACAACGCCAGTGATGACGCAAATAAGCGAAAAAGAACATCCAAACCCACAACCACAAAAAAGAATGGGGAATCGGAAGGGATAACAATGCCAGCTATGATCGTTTCCCTATTCGTCACGTATTTCTGCTTTCATAGGTATGCACCCAGCGACTCAATTGGGCGTCAGCCAGTACCGCTCATGCGCCAGTTCTTTATTCCTCTACTTGCCGAAAGGACACACAGGATAGCGGCATTCAGCGCAATGCAGGCATAGACCTCCGTGACCCAATGCGGCGAGGTCATCCCGGACAATGCGCTCTCCAGCAAGAACCCGCGGCACGATAATGTCGAAAATAGTCGTTTTGTGATACATGCCGCACGCCGGGATGCCGATTATCGGAATGGAACGAGCTGCGGAGGGATAGTCCAAATAGGCAATAAGAAACATCGCACCAGGTAATACCGCTGATCCATACGTAATATCCTTCGCGCCAATCTGGCGTATTGCAAACCGTGTCACGTCGTCGGGGTCGACCGACATCCCGCCCGTTGTGATAAGCAGGTCAGCCCCCTGCGCCAGCAGATCCCTCAGTTTTTCTTCTATTATTTTTTCATCGTCGGGAGCATAATGAATGCCTGCGATGCTGCCTCCAAGTTCAGCTATCTTTCGGGACATAATCGGTCCGAAGGCATCGGCAATCCGGCCATGATAGACTTCATTGCCAGTGATTACTATACCAGCCTTCGGCTGCCGCATCGGAAGAACTTCAACAGCACGCGGCAGTCCATGAACCGCCTGAACCGCTTTTGCAATGATAGCTTTCTTGACTACCAGCGGAATTGCACGCGTGGCAGCGACCACTTGGCCTTCGAGCACAACCGTATTCCCATGCAAGGAGGCACACATCACTTCGCCGAGACGGTTGAAACGACGGAGTGCCTCAGTATTTATTTTCAGAAGGCCCCTTCGGGAAGCAACGAGGTTTAGCTTGCCTTCCTTCGGTTCCCCGGAAACAGACACACCCTTGCCTTTCAGCGCATCGGCAATCAGCGCAGCCGCCTCATCTTCGTGCATCTCATCTTCCTCAATAGAAAGTACAAAGAGATTCTCCTTGCCCAAACGTTGCAGATGTTCAACATCGTCAGGACGGACTATATGCCCCTTGCGGAACGCTCGCCCCTTAAATTCATCCTTTCTGATTTCAGTAATATCATGGGCGAGCGCCATGCCGATAGCTGCCCTCACTGGTACCGTCATCCCACCGCTGCGACTGCATGACAATTCAGATACAGTATTATCAGCCCCGCCGAATATTTTGCTGAAACGGTCGTCGACAAGTTCGTGGATGCCCTGCTCAAGCATGCGGTACTTCTTCAGAAACTGTTTAGCCTCTTCTGTCAGACTGGCGCCGCCGCCGTCCTTGCCCCCTGCTTGGCAATCGACAAGCGCGAACCCAAGCCGCTCTTCCATTGCTTTGATATAACCCCATGCTTTTCTATAGGATATATTTACTTCCTTTGCCGCCTGGGTGATCGAGCCGTGCTTGTCTATAGACTCAAGCAGGAATCTGCGTCCCCGGCCGAATACCGGTTGTCCATCTACCTCTATCCACAGCTTCGAGCGTATCTCCATCATCATCCTTTCTTTAATTCCATTACCGTTATGGATTAATTGCATAACGCATGTCAAAAAATAACATCTTTCAGAGGCTTATAATATCCACCCACGGCACATACTCTGCATAAGACTTTCTCACCCTTATGAACTTCCCGCATGTCCTGAATGTACTCAGCACACACATCGCATCTTACCCTTCGCAACGGCCTGCCGGGCATGTCCTCGGGCTTAAGTTCTATCTTTACATCCATAACATCGAAAAGCTCCTCGTCGGTCATAATTTTATATGCCTCAAGCTGTGCATCATACTTGTTTTTAATCTCAGGGAAAAATTCCTTTGCCTTCTGCCTCGAGTCACCTTTTGCGATGACCCTGACAGCCTTTCCGGTCTCGAGGTTCAGAAATGTTGCCGCCATCTTCCCGTAGTCCATGAACTTCATAGTGCGATGGCCCAGGCTGCATCCGGTGACAGACTGGACTGCATCCGTAGCACAGCGGTCCATCTCAACAAAGACGATAATGCTCTTCCTATCTTTTCCCTTCGGATCTTTGATCCCTACCTCACGGAGCCCGAGAATGGACATCTTAACTCCTAGCACTTGCCCGGGGCACAGGTGTCCGTGAATCCTTGCCGACTCATCGAGAAGAGATTCAAAGCTTAAAGCCAGCCACAGCTTTTCGCCTTTGTTCATTTTGTCATCCCTCAATCAGGTCGATCATAGACCGAGTCACTCTTGCCAATGTTTTATAAAACGGAAGATCAGCAGCATCTTCCATGTCCCTTGTAAATTGCGGAACCCATTTCGTAATATGTTCTGCAAGAAACCCACTTGCGAGGTCCCGATAGTATTGTTCTTCTTCAGGGTCACTATTCAACTTCTGAAGAACAACGGCGAAGAAGTTAAGTTCTGCGCCAATGTGATCCGCCATGATGCCCTGATTGTTGACAGTCAATCCGGCTTTGTTGTAATAGTCCCTAACTTCGTCGTATGCTTCCTGCATCATGAGTCTTTTCGGTGACGTATAAACCGACTCCAATGGAGGACATGGCAACTTGTAAGGACCTATAAATAGTCTGGTGTATTCCCATAACAAATCTTCCAACTCACTTTCTGATGCCATGTCAATTTGATCCAAGGCATCCTTCAAGTCTGAGAGAATATCGGGTACTACTTGTGAAAACAAAGCTTTCCAGCTATCCAATGTCTCTCTATCTGGTTTACATAGATACATGCTTCCTAAAAGTCCGGATGCTTTCATCAGCTCGTTGTCCGTCATGATAGCATTGTGCATTAATTCTAACTCTCCACGGAATCTTTGTGCAGGGACACGCTTGCGGTGCCCCTGCAATCTACTTAAAAGCCTACTTCTTTATATTCTTTGCCTCTGCAAATCTTATTGACGGTATCGTCAGTTTGGGATCGGCGAAATGCGGCAGACGGTCCTGAACCTTGGTTTTGAACACAGGGTCGGGGAAGGCATTGCCAGCTTCTACATCAGGCATTTTGCCGTTTGAAAGGGCGTATCCCATGCAGGTTCTGACACAAGCTGGTGGCAGTCCAACCTTCAATCTGTGTATACAGAAATCACACTTGTCGACCTTTTTTTCTTTTTCATTGAATTGTGGGGCACCGTAAGGACATGCTGCCATGCAGCGTTTGCATCCGATGCATTTCTTCTTGTCATGAATAACTACGCCGAATTCCTCTTCCTTCGAGTATGCCCCTACAGGGCAAGCTTTCAGGCAAGAAGGCTCCTCACAGTGATTGCAGGAGACCGAAAGATATCTCACTTCGGGGTTCGGATATTTCCCACCTTCTTGGATAATGACCCTCCTGCGTCTGATGCCGACTGGGAGGTCAAATTCCTGCTTGCAGCCCGACTCGCAGCCCCTGCACGCTATGCAGTTATCTTCATTGTAAAGCCATGTCATCTGTTTAGGGTTCTTCGCCATTTATCCCTCCTCTATGCCCTTGTTACCTTGACACCGATTTCTTTGTGAACAGCCATGCCTGAAGTCTTCTCAGACACGCCCGCGAGGAATTGTCCATCCCCGGTTCCTTCAGGAGACCACTTGTTGATCTTGTTCATTGAGCCTCTTGCGATCTTCCCGAAACCCGAATGTCCATATCCATGATGGAGCGCGACCACCTCCGGATGGATTCTTTCTGTTACCTGCACGGTCCCCTTCGCCCTGGCATAAGGCGATTCTATCCAGATGGGATCTCCGTCCTTAAGTCCGAGCTTGGCAGCTGTGACCGAATTCATGACAAGAGGATTATCAGACTTCATCTCCATCAGCCAGTCGTTGTTAAAAGTCCGTGAATGGGTATGTTCGGCCTGCTTATAGTTGACTAGATAAAGAGGAAACTCAGGGGTCGGATTGTATATCGGCTCAACATAGTCAGGTAAGGGATTTAGTCCCTTCTTCGCCATCTGTTCCGAATAGAACTCTATCTTCTTCGACGGAGTTGCAAACCCTTTTTCTTTATACTTTTCATAATGGGTCTCGCCACCAATGAACACGGCTCCTGGAAGGGCCAACATTTCATCAAGGGTCTTTCCTATGGGCCCGTTTTTGAGCTGGTCAGACATGTATTCCGGATAAGTATCAGGAAGGGTCTTGCCGTCCTTGTCTCTAAGCCACATCTTATTTGCAAGGCCAAGTATGAACTCCTGCTCAGTCATCCCGTTTATTACCGACTTGACTACCGGCTGCCTTATTGAAGTCGCGGGGAAGGTAACCCAGTTTCCATGTATCTCCCATCTTTCCAGATAATGGCTGCCCGGTATCACGATATCCGCAAGCTCCGCTGTTTCGCTCATCATCGTATCCATGACAACGACGTATTCGAGCTTCTTGATCGCCTCAATATTTTTCTTGGTGTTGGGGACCGACATAATAAAGTTCTGGAACATAAATACGCCTGCCCGCAGTTGATACGGCTTGCCAGAAATCATGGCGTCCCTCGTCTCTGTGTATATTCCTGATGAATGAGCAAAGGGATACTTTGTGCCCAGACCGTCAATCCTCAGCGCCTTGGGCTTGTCCACGTTAAATGCCCTGCGCTTACCTCCCATTGCCTCTCTGCTCATCATTGTGCCAGGTTTATCGTACTGTCCGAGGAGGGCAGGCAACATTGCAATAGCCCTTCCGCCATCAGTTGCATTGGTGTGATGACCGGGGCCACTCCATGTATCGACGAGAGCGGGTTTTGCAGAAGCAAGCTCCTTTGCTATCCTTCGAGTTGTTTCGGCGGGGACCGATGTGATCTTCTCGGCCCATTCCGGGGTTTTGTCTTTCACAAGCTCTGCATACTTATCGAAGCCAATCGTATAATTATTTATGAATTCCTGATCGTGCCAGCCGTTCTTGACTATCTCATGCCCTAGCGCAAGTGCAAATGCTCCGTCGGTGCCCGGTCTAATTGATACCCATTCATCGGCCTTTGCGGCTGTCTGGTTATAGAAAGGATCGACATAGACCATCTTTGCGCCTTTAGCTTTACCCCAATTCCAGATTCCCGGAAGGTGAGCCCACTTTGTGGCCGCGAGCAGATTCCAGCCGAAGACGAGGGCGTATTTCGTATTGGCGAAATCGGGGAGTGGTCTGTCGTCACCCATCACCAGTTTAAAGGAGGCTTTTCTTGCAACATCGCATGTATTCGAATGCATCGAGAAGTTCGGAGAACCGTAAAGCATGGTAAAATCCGACTGCATGTCGGTGAATGAGGAATCCTCAGTACACCAAAACAACGCCTCGGGTCCGTATTTCTCCCGGACGCTTAACAGGTTATTTGAGACGTCATCGAGAGCTTCCTCCCACGAAATGGCCTTCCACTTGCCCGAGCCCTTCGAGCCTACTCTCTTCATCGGCGTTTTCAGTCTATCGGGGTCATAGAGCGCCCTCGTTCCGGCATTGCCCTTTGCGCAGAGCCTTCCGCCCAGTGCCTTTTTTTCCGAGTAATCCGTCGAGATATTCGCCACCCCGATTGGGTTAAACTCGCTGGGCTCTATTTTGACGACCCTGCCGTCGACCACATGCACTTTAATCCCAGACGTCCCTCCGCACATATGGCAAGTCGTATATATCCACTTGCCTTTGGCAGCCAATTTCTCCTCAGCCGCCGCCTCTCTGAAGAGGCCGAGTTTGTCATCCCACAAGAGTCCACTGGCAATGGCTACCCCTGCAAGGGCTGATGACCATTTAAGGAAAGACCGCCTGGTAAATTCTTTTCCCGTAGCTTTTTCAAAAATATCTTTTTCGTCTTCTGTTACCATTCTGTTTTCGCTCATTTGGTCCTCCTTTACTTTGCGAATAAATCCCATGCGCCTTTTTCCCCGCCGCTGTGGCAGCCGGCGCATATCTGCGAGTCGACTTCTTTCCTTAATGAGGCAGCCGAGCTTTCCCTGAGATCGACGGATTGATGACAGTCCGCACACTGTTTCGGCGTTGCAAGTTTCGATTCAAGATGGACTTGGTGGAACATCTTGTATTCCTCATTGAGTGGAACTTCCTTCAGGATGTTTGCGTGGCAATCCAAACATTCTTTGTTGCTCAGTTTGGCCGCGTTCTTGTGAAGGTCAACAAGGTTTTGCTCCAACGCAACCGCGCTTGTGGAAAACATTAGTATCAGAAAAACAACCAAGGCATTCCTCATACTCTCCTCCTTGTATATATTGCGATTCGACACCGCACATGTGCTTCGCAGTCGTTGACATGCCTGCAGACAGCTAACGTTGGGTATATGTTAAATCTTTGTCAACGCACTTATTAGAAGTCTCCCTTTGCGGCAATTCATACTTTTGCAAGATTATCGATTCAATAATATACGGATTGTTTTGGTATAGCTATATATGAAAGATTATACGATTATTCTTGGCGTTTTCTCTAAAGAAAATTAAGGATGTGATAGATGTCTCTAAGTCACTGACGGATGAGTCAGACCGAGAAGCGGAGTTTCAGCTCCAGCAAGCTGGCCCGAACGCCCGGATCCGTAGCCGTGAATGCTGAGGCAGAGCTTATTGAAAATATGGTAATAACAGAGGCGACGCCTACCCTAACCGAAATCATACCTACCTCCTTGCTCCTGCTTGGGCATTTCTGTTCTCACATTGTTGTTACAGGTGAGTAAGCCAGATTCGATTCAGAATATCTGAGTTTATGATAGTTCTAATCGCAGTGAAGAGAGCACACGACTGTGACATCCTCCACCGATTGAAATTGGGGGCATCCCCTGAAAGACAACTCAAGTTTTGCTCTTAGCGCTTTATAAATGCCGATCCGATATGGCTAGACGGCGCTAGTTTCAGTAGGGTATAGGTAACATAGTCGGCAAATTGCTTTAACATTATTTCCCTTTCCTTTATTTAAACATAAACTATATTTGATATGATATCAAGTAAGGAATGCCTGTTTGGCACCGCCATCAGGAAATTCAGGACAGTCCATAAGCGACCACAGGAAGTGAGACAGGGATTGCAGAAAAAGAAGATTCGAAGGCCTTTCAAGGTGATTATAACCCGACCTTGAAAGGTTGAATATTAACCTCTGTGCGAGCTCTTTTTCGGCGCAATCGGAGATGCCACCACACGGCCGGCTCCAGACTTCACGCCTACGCCCACCGCGACGCCAAGTTCGATATGAATGTCCACTGTCTCTGGGAGGACCAGGCCGACGAACAGCGCTGCATAGGCTTGGCCGCCAACTTTTTCAACGCCTCACGCCCTTTACCAGCGTCAGCGTACACGTCGATTTACTCACTGCTGACGAAGGCGATCTCGTAAGATCCGCATACGAGCTGACCTAAGATCACATCGTCCAGGTGAAGAGCAAGTACGACCCCGACAATCTCTTTCGCACGAAACAGAATATCGTGCCAGCCGGAGAGGACGAGATGCACTTGCCCCACGGTCACAGCGGAGTTAGAGCACGCAGTTAACGCCACTCAGGGATTCTGAAATCACCAGTTTTGCGACACCTGAAGTTACTGAAGGGTTTCAGGTGGCATCGAGCACCTACCACTGCGTCTTTCTACTGCAATAGACATCGTGGGGGGGCACTTATTCGAACTGAGTGCGGCTATCGCTATAGTATTCCTATTTCTAATGGCAAAGATATGGAGCAATAGTGCAGATCTAGGGATTTACATGATTCCACCCTGT
>Ga0181523_10004483_pt1 | contig 12028 bp, 11 predicted proteins | sample PEATcosm2014_Bin_43_FD_119752 | JGI IMG/M metagenome (GOLD analysis project Ga0181523, IMG submission 119752) | Peatland microbial communities from MTU Mesocosm Facility, Houghton, MI, USA - PEATcosm2014_Bin05_30_metaG | ecosystem: Environmental > Terrestrial > Soil > Wetlands > Peat | place... | reverse complement strand
TGGCTGCTGCCCGAGGAGCAGACCGCGATCAGGGACGGCTTTGAGCGGGCGATCACGGCGGGCTTTACCGGTGCGACCGCGGAGCTGGTCGAGTTTTACGGCGAGTTGGGCCGTTACCGGGATATCGCGGAGCTGTATACCAGGGCGGCGCATGCGGCGAGCGATCCGGCTGCACGCAGCAGCGACCTGATCGAGGCCGGACGCAACTATGGACTCCTGGGCGATCAGGCCGCGGCCGTCAAAAGCCTGGACGCCGCCGCCGCGATCGCTCCGACCGATCCGCAACCCTACGCTGAGCTCGCCCGGTCGGTCTTTGGCCCGGCGGGGCAAATGGCCGGGGCGAATCACGCCATCCAGGACGGTTTGCGCGCGGGCGCGGACCCCTATCCGCTTTACGTCGCACTGGCCGACGCGGCCGAGCAGGCGGGCGATCGCACGGCGGCCGAAGCTGCCCTCGAGCAGGCGTTGCGCGTTCGCGCCTCGTTCACCCTCGCGATGCGCCTCGGCAATCTCTACCTGGCGGATAAGCAATTCGACAGTGCGGCGCGCATCCTGACGCGCGCCACCGTGATCGATCCGGGCGCGGGCGGCGCCTGGTTCACCTTGGGGCAAGCTCACGAAGGCGCCTACGACTATTATGCGGCGGGCCAGGACTACGCCCGGGCTCAGGCGCTCGAACCGGCGAGTCCGTACTTCGCGTCCACGTACGCGGACTTCCAGCGGCGCACGGCCTTGAGCGCGGCGCCGCCCGCCACGCTCCCCGTCGCGATACAACCGGCCGCCGCCACCACCCCGTGATGAAGATCCTTTATCTCAATCCGACGGGTGCGATCGGTGGCGCCGAACGGGTGCTGCTCGACGCGCTCGCGAGTATCCGCGCCCTCCACCCGGCGTGGTCGCTCGCCTTGCTGGCGGGGTCCGACGGCGAGCTGGCCGAGGAAGCCCGCCGCCTTGGAGTTGCGACTACCGTGATGCCGTTCCCGGCCGCGCTGGCCGCCTTGGGCGACGCGGGCGCTGGTGGTCCCGCCGGCGCAGGTACAGCCTGGTGGCGGGTGCTGGGGCGGCTGAGCGCCGCGTCGCCGGCGGTCGCGCGCTACGTACGGCAACTCAGCCACGCGATTGCGGAGTTTCAGCCGGATTTGGTTCACAGCAATGGCTTCAAGACGCATTTGCTCGGCGCGTGGTCGGTCCCGGGATCGAGCAAGTTGATCTGGCATCTCCATGATTTCGTCCAGGCCCGGCCGCTGATGCCCCGTCTGCTGCGGATGCATACCGGGCACTGCGCCGCGGTGGTCGCGAATTCCCTTTGTGTCGCCGACGACGCGCGGCTCGCGCTGGGCCGGAATATCCCGATCCACACCGTCTACAATGCGGTGGATTTGGCGCGCTTCACACCTCACGGCGCCACGCTCGATCTCGACGCGGCGTCCGGCCTCGCGAGTCCAGCTCCCGGGACGGTACGCGTCGGACTCGTGGCCACGGCGGCGCGCTGGAAGGGCCACGAACTGTTTATGCAGGCGCTGGCGCGGCTTGCGCGCGATGGCCCGCCGCTACGCGGCTACGTTATTGGCGGCCCGATCTATAAGACCGCGGCAAGCCAGTTCACGCTGGAGGAACTGCGCGCGGTCGCGACTGGTCTGGGGGTTCAAGTCGGATTCACCGGGTTCGTCCGTGACGTGCCGGCCGCGATGCGCGCGCTCGATATCGTCGTGCACGCCAGTACCGCTCCGGAGCCCTTCGGCCTGGTGATTGCCGAAGCGTTGGCCTGCGGCCGTGCCGTCCTGACCAATGCGCTCGGCGGGGCGGGCGAGCTCATCCGGGAGGGCCACGACGCGTTGATCTGGCGCGCGGGCGACCCGCGGAGTCTGGCCGACGCGATTACCCGCCTCGCGCTCGATTTACCCCTGCGTCAGCGGCGCGGAGCGGCGGGACGCGCGACGGCGGAGCGGCGTTTCGCGCGCGCACGGATGGGTCGCGAGCTCGCGGAAATCTACCGCGGTGTTGTCGCGGACGAGGTCAAGCCGGGGCATGCGGCTGCTGCACGTTCATAGCGGTAACCTCTACGGCGGCGTTGAGACGATGTTATCGACGATCGCGCGCCGCGGCCGGACGGAGCCGCTCGAGCATGAGTTCGCGCTGTGCTTCGAGGGCCGCCTGGCGATGGATTTGGGCGCTTGTGATGCTTCGCTCCACTGGCTTGGGGCGGCGCAGACCCGCCGGCCGCTATCGATTCTGCGCGCACGACGGCGGCTGCGCGATCTGCTCCGCGAGCGTCGTTACGATGCGGCGGTCTGCCATATGCCGTGGGCGCAGGCGCTTTTCGCGCGAACCGTGCGGGCCAGCGGCTGTCCGCAGATCTTCTGGATGCACGACGTTGCGACGGGGCGGCACTGGCTGGAAAAATGGGCGCGGCGCACGCGACCGGATCTGGTGCTGTGCAACAGCGACTACACGGCGGCGACGCTGCCGCGGCTTTATCCGCAAGCCCCGCATGAGTTGTTGCGCTATCCGGTCGCGTTGACGGCCGCGCCGCGCGATCCGGCTCGGCGGACCGCATTACGCCGTCATTTCGCCACTCCCGAGGACGCGATCGTGATCGTGCAGGCGAGCCGCATCCAGCCCTGGAAAGGCCATCTGGTCCATCTTGCGGCGTTGGGCCGGCTGCGCGCGGCGCCGCGATGGGTTTGCTGGATCGTCGGCGGCGCGCAGCAGCGCCTGGATGCGCAACATCTCGCGGTGCTTAAGGCTCGGGCCGAAGAGCTCGGCATCGCCGATCGCGTCAGGTTTTGCGGCGAGCGCACGGATGTCCCCGAACTGCTGGGCGCCGCCGACATCTATTGCCAGCCGAACCTGGGCGCCGAGCCCTTCGGGATCGTTTTTATCGAGGCCTTGGCCGCCGGTTTGCCGATCGTGACCGCGGAACTCGGCGGCGCGGCCGAGATCGTCGATTCGACGTGCGGGCTCAGTGTGTCGCCGAACGATCCGGACCAACTCGCGGCGGCGTTGCGCCAGTTGATCGAAGACGCCCCGTTGCGTGCTCGCCTCGGCCAGGCGGGACCGGCACGCGCCGCGACCCTCTGCGACCCTCGCGCGCGCCTGGCGCAACTGTCGACGATCATTGCGCGGCTCGCCGGTGAGCGTCGATGAAAGCCGCGACCGCACGCGCGCTGGCGCTCGACGTTCGGCCGATCACAGCGCGTGTAGACGCAACGATGGCCCGATGGTGGAATGACGATGTGGGCAAGGGGGAAGGGTCGGCCGTCGCGTTCCTGACCGGTCCTAAGGCGCAAGCGGCGCGGGGCCTCGAGCCCTAACCACCGATGCTGGCGATCGCTATCTGCATTGGCGCGTTTGTCCTCTGCTTCGCCGCGACACGCCATGCGTTGTGGACGGGAATCGCCGCGTCGATGGGCGTTGGTTATCTCTACGGCATTATCCGGGCGAATGTAGATAGTCCGGTCGCGCAATTCGTGTATGACGCGGCGCTCGCGGGCCTGTTCCTCGCCACGCTGACCATTCATCTGCGGGCCGCGCAAAGATTCCGGCTCCGGCGCCTGATGCCGTGGGTGCTGTGCCTCATCGGCTGGCCCACGATGCTATTGCTGGTGCCGTCACAGAATCCGCTGATCCAGCTTGTCGGCTATCGCGGCAACGTCCTGTTCGTACCGTTCATTCTCTTCGGCGCGATGCTCGAAGCGGCGGATATGCGGGCCCTGGCCCGCTGGATCGCGGTGATGAACATCGCCGTCTTTGTCGTCGCCTTGGCGGAGACTCTGATCGGCGTACCGTCCTTTTATCCCTACAACGCCGTCGATGACATTATCTATAAAAGTACGGATGTCTATTTCGGCGGGATGGGTCATTTTCGTATCCCCGGTACCTTTACTAACTCCGCGGCCTACGCGAGCAATATGGTGGCCAGCATGCCGCTATTGTTGGGCGCGCTCAGCTTCGAGCGCGGACGGGGACGCGCCCGCTACCTGATGCTGGGGGCGGCCGCGATCGCTGGGCTCGCGGTGTTCCTCGCCGCCTCCCGCTCGGAGGCGGTCGTGCTGATCGTGATGGTTCTGGCGGTGACGTTCGCGCGACGGAGCGGGCACTTTCCGCGAATGGCGTGGATCGCGATGGTGATCGCGGTCGCCGGATTGGTCGCGGTGACTCCGCGCCTGCAGCGCTTTTTCACGCTGAGCCAGACGGATGTCGTCAGCCAGCGTCTGCACATGAGTGTCAATAACAGTTTCGTCCAGCTCATGACGGAATATCCACTGGGTAATGGACTCGGCGGGGGCGGCACCAGTATTCCCTACTTTTTGCAGCCCCTGTTGAAGAACCCGATCGGGCTCGAAAATGAGTATGCGCGAATCGTCGCGGAGCAGGGGATTCCGGGGTTGATTCTCTGGCTCGCTTTTATTCTGTGGGTTTTCACGCGACCGGCGCCGCGCGACTTCGATCCGTGGTACACGGGACGCTGGCTGGCGCGGCTCTTTTGCGCGATCTCGTTTGCCACCGCGCCGCTCGGCACCGGTCTGCTCAATGCGGTGCCGCAAACCGCCCTGTTGCTGATGTTTACGGGCTGGCTTGCCGCGCCCCAATTCGCCGGCGCGCAACGTTCGGCGGTGCTGGCCGGTCGGCGGCGGCCGATGCTCACGCCCCGGCAGGCCTGATGCGCGTGCGGTCGAAGGCCGGGACGAATGCGCCTTGGGTGCTCGTGGCCGGCGGATTCCATCAGGAGGGCGGTATGGATCGGCTGAACGCCGCGCTCGCCCGCTATCTGGTGGCGGAGGGGGCGCCGGTCCATCTGGTTGGCTACCGAGTCGACGAGGAGTTCGCGACTGCGGCGGCGGTGCGTAACTATCCTATTAATAAAACGGCGGGGTCGTTTTTTCTTGGACAGGCTCGTCTGGATCGCAAGGGCAGGGCGGTCGCGGCGGAGGTAACCGCCGCCGATCCGGCCACGCGCGTCGTCGTCAACGGAATCAATTGCGCCTGGCCCGATATCAACTGGGTGCACTTCGTCAATCAGGCGTGGCCGGCGCGCGCGGACCACGGGCCGCTCTGGCTCCGCGTCAAGAGCCGGCTGGAGGCGCGCCTGACGCTGCGCCGCGAGCAGTGGCTGTTGCCCCGGGCGCGGATGCTGATCGCGAACTCCGAGTGCACCGCGCGCGACCTGGTCCGGCTGGTCGGCGTCGCGGAGGACCGCGTTGTCACCGTCTATCCGGGGATCGACGAGAGCTGGGGACCGGCGACGCCCGCGGAACGCCTCGCGGCGCGAGCATGGCTGGGTATTGAGGACGAACGTCCGGTGGTGGCGTTCGTGGGTGCGCTCGGCCATGATCCGCGCAAGGGCTTCGATACCCTGTGGGCCGCCTGGCAGCGGCTTTGCGAGCGGCGTGACTGGACCGCCACGCTGATCGTCGCCGGTGGGGGTCGGGCCGTCGACGGCTGGCGCCGGATTATCGCACGCCGCGGACTGGAGGCGCGGGTCAAGATGCTCGGTTTCACGGCGCGGATTCCCGAGGTGCTCGCGGCCGCCGATCTGCTGGTCAGTCCGGCGCGGTACGAACCGTACGGTCCCAATGTCCACGAAGCGATTTGTCGCGGGGTGCCGGCGATGGTGACGGCGGCGACCGGCGTGGCCGAGCGCTATCCGGCGGCGTTGGCTGACATGCTTATCCCGGATGCGGAAGATGCCGCCGCCCTCGCGGCCCGCTTGCTCGCCTGGAGTACGAATATCGCGGTGGTGAAGGAACGCTTCGCGCCGTTCCGGCGCTTCCTCGCCAGCTGGACCACGGCGGCGATGGCCAGCCAGATAGTCGCCGTCGCCGCGCGGACGCGTAAGAAAAGCGCGTGAGATACACGGGCTTTTCTATATAATCACCTTGTCGGGATTTGCGCCCAATGGATGAGAAAGAAACTGGATTGATGGTGATGGACGCTGCCGAGGCGACGCCGCGCATGGCCCCCGCCGGAGCTGCCACGGGCGCGGCAGCTCCGGCAGGGGCCGTCGAGGTGCGGCCCACGCCGGTGCTCGTAATCCGCAGTGGCCGCAAGTGGATGGGCTTCGAGTTGCCCGACCTGTGGGCCCATCGCGATCTCTTTTATTTCCTGGCGTGGCGCGATGTGAAGGTCCGCTACCAGCAGACAGTGCTGGGCGTCGCGTGGGCCGTGCTGCAACCGTTGCTCACGATGGTGATCTTTACCGTCCTGTTCGGACGGCTCGCGCATGTCCCTTCGGACGGCGAGCCGTATGCGATCTTTTCCTACGCGGGACTGCTGCCCTGGAATTTTTTCAACACCGCGGTGGGTAACAGCAGCAACAGTCTCGTGGGCAACGCCAACCTGATTACCAAGGTCTATTTTCCCCGCCTCGTGATTCCGGGTGCGGCGGTCGGTGCGGCGCTGGTCGACTTCCTGATCGCGGCCGTCATTCTGTTCCTGATGATGATGGGCTACGGCGTCGCGTTCACGCCGCGCCTGCTGATGTTTCCGGTGCTGACGATCCTCACCACGGTCGTCGCCCTCGGGGTCGGGATGTGGATGTCCGCGCTCAACGTAAAATTCCGCGACGTCCGCTACGCGCTGCCTTTTGCTTTGCAAGTTTGCATGTTTGTGACGCCGATTATCTATCCGGTGAGTTTTGTGCCGGCGGGCTGGCGCTGGCTCCTGCAGCTCAATCCGCTGACCGGCATAATCGAAGGGTTTCGCGACGCGATTTTCGGCCGGCCCTTTGATTGGCCGGCGCTCGCGCTGGCGGCCGTGGTGTCGGCGGGATTGCTGATCTATGCGGCGTACGTGTTCCGGCGGATGGAACTCGAATTCGCCGATATTATCTGAGGCATGGGCGCTGCGATGTGGCCGATTATCCGGGCGGAAAACCTGAGCAAGCGCTATCGCATCGGCGAGCGTGTGGTCTACCACACGCTCCGCGAAAGCCTGATGCGGACCGCGACGGCGCCGTCGCGCTGGCTGGCCGGCAGGGCCGCACGCCGTGCCGCGAATACCGGACAGGCGTCGGCGGAGCAATATGTGACCGCGCTGGATGACGTGAGCTTCGAGGTTCAACCTGGCGAGGTGCTCGGGATAATCGGGCGCAATGGCGCCGGCAAGTCGACGCTGCTCAAGATTCTCTCGCGCATCACCGATCCAACGCAGGGACAGGTCGAGCTCTACGGCCGGGTCGGCAGTCTGCTCGAGGTTGGCACCGGGTTCCATCCGGAGCTGACGGGCCGCGACAATATCTTCCTGAGCGGTGCGATCCTCGGGATGCGGCGGGCGGAGATCGCGCGCAAGTTCGACGAGATCGTCGCCTTCGCGGAGGTCGAACGGTTCATCGATACCCCCGTCAAGCGTTACTCGAGCGGGATGTACGTGCGGCTCGCCTTCGCCGTCGCGGCCCATCTCGAACCGGAGATTCTGCTGGTGGACGAGGTTCTGGCGGTCGGCGACGCGGCCTTCCAGAAGCGCTGCCTCGGCAAGATGGGCGACGTGGCGCGCGACGGCCGCACCGTCCTGTTCGTCAGCCACAACATGGCATCCATCGAATCCCTGTGCCGCTCCTGCATGATTGTCCGCGGCGGACGAATCGAGGCGATCGGCGCGCCGGCCGCGATGGTTGCGCGTTATATGACTAGCGAGTTGATCCGCGATCACGGTGCGCGCGACCTGCTGACTCATCCGGGCCGGACCCGGCGATCGACGGTGTTGATGAAGCGCGTGCGGGTGCGCTCGGGATCCGATGGGGTCGACGGTGGCGCGAAGATGGGCGCGGGTCTGGCGGTTGAGGTCACCTTCGCCGCGCCGACACCGATCCGGCCGATTCTCGCGGTCACGATCAAGACCGCGCATGGCGCGCCGATTTTCGGCGTGAGCAACCGGTGGACGCGCCAGGGCTATGATCAGGCGCCGGTGAGCGAGGGCGTAATCAGCTGCAATTTCGCGCGTCTGCCGCTGATGCCCGGCACGTACATGCTCGATCTTTATCTTGGCGACTTCGGCGATCAGACGCGCGACCTCGACATCATCGTGGACGCCGTCGCGCTGGAAATTTTTCCCGCGGATATCTTCGGCACCGGGATGATTCCGCGCCCGATGGACGGCCCGGTCTTTTGCGATGCAAGCTGGAGCCTGGCGAGTGCTGGCCCCGCGCATTGATCGCATGGCGGTGGCGCCGGGCGGCGGGATCGGCGCACGCGCCAACTTGCAGTGCATTTACCTGGAGCTCGAGGTCATGAAGTCCGGGCTAGCGGAGCCGGAGGCGGAGCGAGCAGGCGAGTCTGCGAGCTGCGTCAGGATAGAAAGACGCGCTGGCGGCGCCGAGGGCTAGGTGCGCGTACTCCATCTGGTTCCCGCAATATTTGGCCCGGCCGGGATCGTCGGCGGGGCGGAGCGCTATGCGTATGAGCTGGCGCGCCATATGGCGCGGGAGGTGCCGACGCGGCTGGTGGCTTTCGGTGATGATACGTCCGCGATGACGGTGGACGGCCTCGAGGTCCACGTGATCGGCCGGCCCTGGTACGTGCGCGGGCAACGGACCAATCCGATCGCGCTGCGCCTCGTGCGCGAACTGCGCGGCGTGGACGTCGTCCATTGCCATCAGCGCCACGTGCTCGCGAGCAGCCTGACGGCACTGCTCTGCCGGCTGACCGGCCGGCGGGTCTTCGTCACCGACCTCGGTGGCGGCGGCTGGGATGTCTCGGCCTTCATGTCGACCGACCACTGGTACAACGCCCATCTCCATCTCAGCGACTTCAGCCGGCGCGGCGGGGGACATCAAGCCCAATCTTTCGCCCATGTGATTCTCGGCGGCGTGGACGTGGAGAAGTTCCATCCGGGCGCAGGGCTCGTGCGCGACGGCAATGCGCTGTTCGTCGGACGGATCCTGCCGCATAAGGGGATCGACGTGCTGATTGAAGCGCTCCCGCTCGCGATGCCGCTCGTGATCGTCGGGAGCGAAATCGATCAGCGCTATCTCGATGATTTGCGCCGGCTGGCCCGCGACAAGCAGGTCACGTTCCGTTTCGATTGTGATGACGAGCAGCTCGTTGCGGCATATCGGCGGGCGGCTTGCGTGGTGCTGCCGAGCGTGACCCGCACACGCTATGGCGACGCCGCGCCGGGCGCGGAACTGCTCGGCCAGACGCTGCTCGAAGGGATGGCGTGCGGCGCGCCGGTCATCTGCACGGCGGTGGGCGGGATGCCGGAAATCGTGCGCGCGGGCGTGACGGGGTTTGTTGTCCCGCCCGGCGATCGTGACGCGCTGGGCGAGCGCTTGCGCTGGCTGCGCGCGAATCCGGCGGAGGCCGCGCGGATGGGCGCGGCGGGCCGGCGCCTGGTCCTCGACCAATTCACGTGGCCGCGCGTCGTGCGGCGCTGTCTCGAGATTTATCGGCAAGCCGCATGATCTGGCAGATTGTAACCGGCGAGTATCCGCCGCACGGAGGCGGCGTGAGCGCCTACACCCGGGTCGTCGCCGCCGGTCTCGGCGAAGCGGGCGACGAGGTCCATGTATGGGCTCCGCGGGTCGCTGGTCCTGATCCGCGCGACCCCGGCGTCACCGTGCATCGGCTGCCGGGACGCTTCGGCGCGGCGACCCTGCGGCTCCTTGAGCGGGCGTTGCGGGAATTCAGGGGCAGCCGCTGGTTGATCCAGTACGTACCGCACGCCTTCGGCTGGCACGGCATGAATCTGCCGTTTTGCGTCTGGCTCTATGCGCGACGCTGGTGCCGGCCCGACGTGATGTTCCATGAAGTGATGTTTCCGATCGCGCACGGCCAGCCGCTCAAGGACAATCTGCTCGGGGTGGTCAATCGGCAGATGGCGACGCTGGCGGCGCGCGCGGCGGCGCGCATTTTCGTCTCGACCCCAATCTGGGAGGATGTTTTACGCACCCAAGTCAGGGTCGAACGCCGCGCGATCTGGTTGCCGCTGCCCGGCACGATTCCGGTAGTACATGACGAAGCCGCGGTGCTCGCGACCCGCAATCAGTATCGGCGCGACGGCCACGTGCTCGTGGGTCACTTCAGCACCTATCCCGCGGCGACCCGGGCGCGGCTCGCGCGCCTGCTCCCCGCGGCGTTGGCGGCGGCAGAGAATCTCGACGTTGTGCTGATCGGCACGGGCAGCAGCGAGTTTCAGACGACATTGCTCGCGCGCCATCCCGAGCTCGCCGCGCGGCTCTATGCCACCGGCACGCTGGCGGCGGCGCCCCTCTCATGCCATCTGTCGGCCTGCGATCTGCTCCTGCAAATCTATCCGGACGGGGCCTGCGCGCGGCGCACGACGCTCATCGCCGCGCTGGAGCATGAACGCGCGATCGTAACCAGTGCGGGCCCCGCGACAGAGCCATTGTGGCAACACAACGAGGCCGTCGCGCTCGCGCACAACGACGGCGAGCTGCGGCAAACGATTGTGAACCTTGTTGCCGACCCGGGGCTCCGGGCGCGCTATCAGAAAGCGGCGGCGGCGCTTTATCGCGATCGCTTTGCGCCGCAATACACCATCGCGCGCCTCCGCACCCTCCAATGAAAATCGCGTTGGCCAGTTGGAACCGGAAGAAATTCGGCGGAGTCGAAACCTATCTCGACACCGTGATTCCGGGATTGGTGCGGGCCGGGCACGAGCTGGCGCATCTGTGCGAGGTCGCGCTCCCGGCCGAGCGCGCGGCAATTGGCTTGCCGCCGGGCACTCCCGTCTGGTGCGGTGACGATCTGGGTAGCGGGGAGATCCTCGCGCGGTTGGCCGCGTGGCAGCCGACGGTAATCTTTGACCATGGACTGCGCGACCCGGCGCTCGAAGACGCCCTCCTGCGTCTCGCCCCGACGGTCTTCTACACGCACGATTACTACGGCGCCTGTATCAGCGGCGCGAAGAGCTTCGCCTTTCCGCATACGCGGCCGTGCGGATGCGCCTTCAGTTGGCGCTGTCTGGCGCGTTTTTATCCTCGCCGCTGCGGTGGTCTGAACCCGGTCACGATGGCGCGGCTCTATCGGCACGAAATGGGGCGTCTCGCTCGGCTGCGCAGATACGGCGCGATCGTGGTCGGCAGCGAGCACATGCGCCGCGAGTTGCTCCGTCAGGGTCTCGAGCCAAAGCGGGTGCGCATGCTCGTCCCGCCGATCGTCGATCAGGTGGAGCGGCGTGCGGCGCGCGGCGCAGCCACAAGCACGAGGAAGGAATGGCGATTGCTGTTCGCGGGCCGGATGGTTCATCTCAAGGGCGGCGAGCTGCTGCTGCAGGCGTTGCCCTTGGCAGCGGCCGCTCTGCAACGGCCGCTCCGCCTGGTGATGGCGGGTGACGGACCTGCGCGCGCGGGTTGGGAAATGATCGCGGAGCGCATGACCACTGGTCGGCGCGATCTCACGGTCGAATTTCCGGGTTGGCTGGAAGCGGCTGCCTCGGCTGAAGTGGTCGCGCGTTCGGACTTGCTCGTGATGCCGAGTCTGTGGCCCGAACCGTTCGGGCTCGCCGGCCTGGAAGCAGGCTTCGCCGGTGTACCGAGTGTGGCGTTCGCCGTCGGCGGTATCCCCGAATGGCTGATCGACGGTCAGAACGGCCATCTGGCGCCCGGCGATCCGCCAACCGTAGCAGGTCTGGCCGCGGCGATCGTGCGCAGCCTTGCCGACGCGGCCCATCACGCGGAGCTGAGTCGCGGTGCGCGTGCGGCGACAGGCCGCTTTAGCCTCGTCCCGCATGTCGACCAATTGATCGAGGTTTTCGAGGAGGCGCGCGCACGCCGCGACGATCGCGTGCAGAGGATGCGCGAACGATCCCCGGAGCGCGCTGCTGCTGGTGGTATTGCGGAGTGACTGACATGGGACAGGCCGCGCGCCATCTGCCCGAGCTTCCGGCGACGACTCCACGCGCACGACTGCGCGTGCTGTTTTTCGTCGAAGGATTCACGGATATCCGCTTTGTCGCGGGATTAAGCGAGATTTGTGATTTGACGATGGTCGTCCCGGCGCGCGAGTATCGTTCGTCCGGGCTCGATCAGCGGGTCGCGGAGCTGAAACTTGATGCAACGATCATCACG
>Ga0181523_10004482_pt1 | contig 12030 bp, 11 predicted proteins | sample PEATcosm2014_Bin_43_FD_119752 | JGI IMG/M metagenome (GOLD analysis project Ga0181523, IMG submission 119752) | Peatland microbial communities from MTU Mesocosm Facility, Houghton, MI, USA - PEATcosm2014_Bin05_30_metaG | ecosystem: Environmental > Terrestrial > Soil > Wetlands > Peat | place... | reverse complement strand
TCGACGCAGCCCTGGGGTGCCGACTACAAGGCGACCTTCCCGGTATCTGGCGTGGACGGCACCCTCTCGGAGCGCCTCAACTCTCCCCGCCTGCAAAACCGCGTCATGGCCAAGACCGGTTCGCTCGGCGGAGTGAAAGCGCTCTCCGGGTATGGGACCACCGATACCGGACAAGTGGTTGTCTTTTCCATCATGTCCAATAACTTCAACCTTCCGGGCAAACGAGTCACGGACGCGATTGATCAGTTAGTGCAGGCGATTGTGGATGATGCACCGACGGGACGGTAGTCAACACTTTTCATGAATGGTCATCCCGAGCGAAGCGAGGGATCTGCAGTTCGCCGCAAACTGCAGATCCCTCGCTTCGCTCGGGATGACAAGCATTCGACAGAGCATCCAACCGGATGCATCACCCAAGAATTCCCATCTTCTTCCCCACGCGCTGCAACACTTCGAGCGCCTGCTGCAGTTCATCTTTCGTGTGCGTGGCGGTCATTATGGTTCGCACCCGCGCTTTCCCTTCGGGGACGGTGGGGAATGCGATGCCGGTTCCGAGCACGCCTTCTTTGAACAGTTGGCGGGAAAAATCCATGGTCAGACGTCCGTCGCCAATGATGATGGGCGTGATCGGCGTTTCGCTGGCGGGAGTGGTCTGGCCTCCGATGTTGAAGCCGATCAGGCCTAACTCCTTTTTCCAAAACCGTGTGTTGGCCCAGAGCTGCTCCATCCACTGCGGCTCGGTTTCGAGAACGTCGAAAGCCGCAATGCAGGTGGCCGCGACCGAGGGCGGATGCGACGTCGAAAATAGAAAAGGCCGCGCGCGGTGATAAAGAAAATCGATCAGATCGCGCGTGCCGCAGACATAGCCGCCCAGAGCCCCGATCGCCTTTGACAAAGTTCCAACCTGAATGTCGACGCGCCCGTGCATTTTGAAATGATCAACCGTGCCTCGCCCGTTGCGGCCGAGGACGCCGGAAGCGTGCGCGTCGTCGACCATCATGATCGCACCATATTTTTCGGCCGCCTCGCACAGGCCGGGCAGCGGGCCGATGTCGCCGTCCATCGAGAACACGCCGTCGGTGATCAGCAGCTTTTTGCCGGGCTGGCTCTTTACGCTGGCGAGTTGCTCTTCGGCGTTGGCAATGTCTTTGTGGCGAAAGACCAGAATCTTCGCCCGCGAAAGGCGGCAGCCATCGATGATCGAAGCGTGATTGAGTTCGTCGGAAATGATGTAGTCGTCTTTGCCTAGAAAGGAGGAAACCGTTCCCGCATTCGCCGTGAATCCCGACTGGAACACCACACAGGCCTCGACGTCCTTGAAGCGCGCGATCTTCTCTTCCAGCTCCATGTGAATTTTCATCGTGCCCGCAATAGTGCGCACGGCGCCCGATCCAACGCCATACTTGCGCGTGGCCTCGAGCGCCGCTTCGCGCAGTTTGGGGTGCGTCGTGAAGCCGAGGTAATTGTTCGAGGCGAGGTTGATGACGCGCTTGCCGTCGAAGGTGCAGACCGGCGCCTGCTCGTCATCCAGCACGCGGAGTTTGAAGTGCGTGCCCTTGGCCTTGAGTTCGTCGAGTTGAACGGTCAGGAAAGAAAGTGGATTGGTGCGCGCGGCAGTGGGCATGGCGTACCTCGGATCAGAATTGAAGCGCGTCTGATTTCGGTAGAGACGCGGCTTGCCCCGTCTCTACGGCGACCTCCGTGATAGTTTACCGCGACTTGTTTGTTAACCGGCCCTGGGCTGTCCAAGTGCCGCGAGCTGGCCGTTCGTCGCGCGCAGATAGTCGGCGGGCGCAATCAGAATCTGCAGGCCACGAACGCCCGCCGAAATGGAAACGACGTCGAACAATTCGATGCTTTCGTCCACGTACACCGGGAAATCGCGCTTGGCGGCGAGCGCGGTCACTCCACCGCGAATGTAGCCGGTGAGCGACTGCAGTTCTTTTACCGGGACGAGCTGAATCTTTCGCTCTCCCGCCGCGGCCGCCAGCGCCTTGAGGTTCAGCTCCCGATCGCCCGGGATCACCGCCATGGAAATTCCGTTGCGGTCGCCCCGCGCCACCAGCGTCTTGAAAACCTGCTCCGGCGGCAAACCGATTTTGGCGGCAACCGTTTCCGCAGCCAGGTCGTCGGGATCCACCTCATACTCGCGCAGTTTGTAGTGGATTCCCCTCTGATCGAGCAGCCGAGCCGCATTTGTCTTCGGTGGCATTTTTTCTGACCCGGTTTTCTGAGTCGGTTTCACGTTGTATAGTGTCCAATCATTACTTGGTCGATACTTGGTCAATCATGCTGTAAGGAGGCTTATCGTGCGTCTTCTGCTCCATTGGATTCTAAGCGCCGCGGCGGTGTGGATCGTGGCCAAAATCGTGCCGGGCATCAGCGTAAGCGGCCCGACGGCGGCGTTGGTCGCGGCCCTGGTCATAGGGCTGATCAACGCGACGCTCGGCATGCTGCTCAAGATTCTCACCTTCCCGCTGACGATTCTTACGCTCGGCCTGTTCTGGTTCGTGATCAACGCGCTCATGCTGGAATTGGCCTCGGCGTTCGTGCGCGGATTCGAGGTGCGAGGCTTCGTGCCAGCTCTGATCGGCGCCGTTGTGTTGAGCCTGGTAAGCTCGGTGCTGCAGTGGCTGATCATGCCGAGCCGCAGAGCGAACTAAGGAAGTTTTTTGTTCTCCGCGCGCAGCGCCGCGAAAACTCTCTGTACCTGCTGCTCGGTTTCGTCGAGCGATCCGGAATTGTCGATTACGAAATCGGCAGCTTTGATTTTTTCTTCGTCGGGCATTTGCGCCGCCATGCGCCGAGCTACTTCGGCGCGGGCCGCTTCTTCCGAAATTCCCAGGCGTCGGGCAAAACGCAGAATGCGCTGGTCGGGATGGCAGGTCACGACGATTAAACGGTCGAAACGGCTGGCGGCGCTGGCTTCGAGGATCAGTGCCGCTTCGACGATGGCGATGGCGTTCGGATCGCGGCGGCCGATTTCGTCCATCCATTCGTTTTCGTGCGTGATCACCGCGGGATGAAAAATTTCGTTCAGTTCTTGTACGCGGGGAGGCGCACCGCCAGGTTTGCCGAATGCAGCTTCGGCCAGCCGGGAACGGTTGACGGTTCCGTCGGGATTCAGGATTTCGCGGCCGAAGCGGCGGACCACTTCGTCGTACACCGCCCGGCCCGGACCCATGAGCGCGTGCGCGACGGCATCGGACTGAATCAGGTGCGCGCCGCGTTTGACGAACATCTCGCCGACAACGGACTTGCCGCTCGCGATGCCGCCGGTTAAGCCGAGTCTTAGCAATGTGTGCTCACATTGTTCCCGTGGTGGCGGAGCAAGCCCCGTCTCTACGGCGAAATTCCGCGCCGCAGCATGGCGGCTTTGACCGTGTTGGCCAGCAGCATGGCGATGGTCAGCGGGCCAACGCCTCCGGGAACGGGCGTAATCGCGCCGGCGATTTCGGCTACCTCGGGATGAACATCACCCACCAGGGTTGCGCCGTTGGCCAGAAACGTTTCTTCGCGTTTCTTGTTTCCCCCGAAGAAGCGATCGAATTCTTTTCGGTCGGTGATCCGGTTGATGCCGACGTCGATCACGGTGGCTCCGGGCTTCACGTAGTCGCGAGTGATCATTCCGGCGCGGCCAATCGCCGCCACCAGGATATCGGCACGGCCGCAAACTTCGGGCAGATCGCGCGTCTTCGAGTGGCAGACGGTGACAGTGGCGTTTTGATTCAGCAGCAACATGGCTACCGGCTTGCCGACGATGTCGCTGCGTCCGACGACTACGGCTTCCTGCCCGCTGACCGGAATCGCGCTGCGCTTCAGAATTTCCATGACGCCCGCCGGAGTGCAAGGCACCAACCCGGGACGCTGCGTGGAAAGGAAACCCACGTTCATGGGATGGAAGCCGTCCACATCTTTGGCGGGATCGACCGCCAAGAGAACTTTCTTCGAATCGACGTGCGCGGGCAGCGGCAACTGCACCAGGATGCCGTCGATTTCGTCGCGGCGGTCCAGGTCGGCGATCAGGGCAACCAGTTCTTCGGTGGTCGCGCTTTCAGCGGGAGTGTGTTGTTCGCTGTAGAGGCCGACCTCTTCCGAACGCTTCACCTTGCCGCGAACGTATACCTCCGATGCGGGGTTACGGCCCACCAGCACCACGGCTAGCCCGGGACGCACGCCCGACAATGCCAGGGCTTTCGCCTGGGCGGTGACCTCGGCGCGGATTTCACTGCCTAATTTCGTGCCGTCGAGAATCCTAGCCGCCATACCACCCTCACTGCCGCTGGCTGCAAATTGAAAGGCGATTCTATCGCATTGCACTCCCCTGTGTTCCCCTGTATCCCCGGTGTAAAGATGTTGCTTTTGAAGATTCCCGCAGCGCCGTCGTCGAGCATTACAATGATCTGGCCATGATTTCCCAGGAGCTGCTTGACCTGCTGGTCTGCCCGGTTTGCCAGAAGCCGCTGGTCCTCGGTGCGAACGGGGAAAGTCTGAAATGCGGCGAATGCCGCCGTGCGTACCCCATTCAGGACGATATCCCGATCATGCTGGTGGACGTCGCTACCATTGACGCGGCCTGAATCGGAACCGACAAAGTTCGGTTTTCTCCCGCCACGAAACGACACTTAGTGTCATTCTGCCGACAGGGGAGGTTGTTATGTCTTCCCCTCGCTTGCCGATGATATCCCCGCAACCTTTTGCAAAATCTTGGGTTCTAAGTGCTTGAGGATCGGAAAAACCGCCTCTGACGGCGGTACCAAGGTTACGGCATTTCGATTGCATGCAACAAAGCAGGTTGCCGATGAGTCTAATATAGGCAACAGGCGGGGGGTCGCAGGTGAGAATGGCCACGAAAGATAAATTTACGGTGACGGAACTATACGCGTTGCGCAACGACCTGATCCAGGGCGGCATGGTGGATTCCCGCGAAGCAGCGGAACTGCTGCAGGTTTTCTTAATGGGGCGCGGCTATGGTGTTTCGCAGACAGAAGCGATCGACGCTGCCGGGCGGGTGGAAATGGCGGGCTGTTCTTTGCCGGTGCTGGAGCGCGAACTGGAAGGGCTCGCGCAGGTGATGTAAGGTTTTTCTGCGACACGCTTAACGCAACACGCTTAATACCTACGTAAAACGGAGTTAACGGGAACTGATCTAGCTCAAACTCAAAGCGATTGACAGTTCTCAGTACGAAGCGCCGGGCCAACTGCCCGGCCTTTTGTATTTTCCGGAAGATTCTCCCTTGCCGCGGCGCGACTTTTCATTTTGATTATCGCTGGGTGGGTTCCCGGCTAGGGGCATCTAGCGATGTTGAAACTCCGGAGAACCAATTACCAGCGCGGTCATAGTGTTGAGCGTGCGCTTCGGATCGTCAAGGGCGTGTGCCACCACCAGCGGGTCGTCGAGCTGCCGCCGAATGGCTTTCTGCGTGGAAACGGAAACCTCCCCGTTCAGCAGCGCGTTTTCGAGTAGAAGCAGAGCCGTCTCCTGCCCGCGGCCGGAATCGGAATCGGAAGCATTCGGGCGCGGAAAGCCGCGGCTGGTAAGCGTGCCCAGAGCAAGCAGACGGCCGGCGTCGAAATTCGTTCCGCCGACCTGCCCGTTGCTCAGCGCGAGCGCATAGTTCATGCGGTCGATCAGCGCCTCGGAATTCATCCAGGTGGATGCAGTCATGGAATAGCCGGTCGGCGGGACCATCTGGTAGAGCGGCATTCCCATTTTGTTCAGAATGCCGAGCAGCGGTCCGGGATTATTGAGGTCGGTGCCGGTGGCGCGCAGCGAGGAGATGGCGAACTCAAAGGGAGTCTTGACCTTCGCGCGATACGTTTTCGGCGACCAGAATTCGGGCGACTTGAACATGGTGCGGAGGACTTCGCGAATGTCGCCGTCGGTAGCGAGAAATTTCTGGGCCATGCGGTCGACAAGCGCCGGTGGCGGATCGTCGGCGACAAAGCGCATGGCGAGTTTTTTCGAAATGAACTTCGCCGTGTTTGGATGGTGCGCCAAAATGTCGAGGACCTGCATGCCTTCGTTGATCCCATTCTCGGGAATCGTCTGGCCCAGGACGATCTTGTCCCCGGGCTCGTGCTTCTTCGGATCGAATTGAAACGCTGCGCCCTGTTCGAGGGGTTGGATGGTCCAGCCGGTGAGCACGCGCGCGAGTTCGGTCACGTCGTGCTGGGTGTAGCCGCCGTTGACGCTAAGAGTGTGCAGCTCCATCACTTCGCGGCCGTAATTTTCATTGAGTCCGAGCATCGCCTGGCCGGGCTTGCCTTTGTTCGCTGCGACCGCCGCGGCCGATTTCGGTCCCATGCTCAGCCAGTTGTCGAGATAGAACAGCATGGCGGGGCTCTGCGCGGTCGCGACCAGCAGATCTTTGAACTTGCCCAGCGCATGCGCGCGGATGACATCGCGCTCATAGGACGTGACCAGATACTGGTCGGCGTCTTTGTTCAGATAAATGTTAAAGTGATTGAACCAGAAGTCGGTCATCACCTCCTGCAACTGGCGCTCGCTGTAGAGAGCACGCAGCAACTTCGCCTGCTGCAATTCGCTGATCACTACGTTGATCGGCCCGGTCATCGCGAGGAACGCTTCGCGCTGATCGGGCGTCATATCGGCCAGCAGACGGTCGCGCTGCGAGCCACGAATGTTCGCAACAAAAAGACGGCGGTCCTCAGGCGGCAGGGCGATGATCGCATCCATCCGCTTTTCTTTCGGCATTGCCAGAATGCCATCCGCCTGCGTGGCAACGGCGTCTTGATTCTGCTTGTCGATCTTCGCCTTGGTGTCGGCGTCGAGGGTCTTCCCGTCGCGGGCCGCCTGGTCCTGCTTCTGGCGCTCCGCGAGCATGCTGATCTGGACTTCATAGATCGACCGCTTCATGGGATCCGTGGGCAGCGGGGTCTTGCCTTCGGCCGTTTGCTTGACCAGATTGTTGTCGGGGAAAGTCTGCACCAGGTCGTGGATCGACAGGCGCAAGGTACGGAACTGCCCAAGCTTTCCGTCAAGCACGTTGTCGCTGATCTCTTCAGGATGCAACTGCTGCTCGATCCAGTCGTTGACGTCCATGTCCATGACCTTCTGCAGATCGCCGGGGCGCGGCCCGAAGGTCAGCCGGTTCAACGCATGGAGCGCGCGCTGTTCATCGGTCAGCTTGGCAACGGGTGTCGGTATGCGCTTCGAAGAAGTGCCGCGAGTGGAGTTAATGACGGACTTCGGCGAGCTGGGCGCGGACGCCGGTTGCTGGGCCAAGGCGGAACTTGCTACAAGGATTGGGACCAGGCAGCGCATCAGCATTACGTTCATAATGTGGCGTTCTTGACGGACACTGCTTTCCTAGCCATTAGTTCTAACACGGGCAGGGCGAAAGGTTGCCGTCGGTGGAAAACCCCCGGCAGGACGAGTGAGACGCCCGTCCCCACACAGTTACCTACAGTTCTTCAACCGCCTTTTGCAGTGCCCGCGCGATTTGCTCTGGGTCGGTTTCGGGCGCAAACTGCACCGGCTTTCCGATTCGTACTTGAATCTTTCCGGGCGCGGCAAACTTCTTTCCGGCGCTCTTGATCTCAAACAAGCCATCGATCCGCATCGGCAGGATGGGGATGCGCAGATTGTTGGCGAGCAGGCCGATTCCGATGCGAAACGGGCAGAGTCTGCCGTCTTCGCTGTGCTTTCCCTCTGGAAACACTAGCACGCTGTAGCCGCGATCGACAGCTTCTCCGGCATAAGCGAAGCTTTTGCGGAAACCGGACTGGCGCGGCAGGGGGAACAGGTTCAGCAGGGCGACGCCGAGGGTCCAGCGCAGGCGGTCATAAATCCGGGCGAACCACCCGCGATCCGATCCCGGCGAGCGCAACATTTCGAGCGCCTCGCCGCGGGTTGCGGTCGCCAGTTTGTGCCGGATGCGCGCGGGCAGCGCGAACTGGATGATACCGATATCGACATCGGCAATATGGTTTGAAATCACCAGCAGCGGCAAGCGAACGCCGCGCAGGTTCTCGCGTCCGGTCACGCGGGGCCATCCCAGAAGAAACACTGCCGGACGCGCCAGCAGATAATGGGCCGCCCGGCGCAGCCAAGTGGTCGGCCAGCGAAGCACCCAGCGGGGATAATGAAAGCCTGGATAGCGAAGCTCGGCATCATGAAGCCCGGGGCGAGCGCCTCGTTCGCCCTGGAGTAGTTTCGCCAGATCGCCGACGGTCGTTGCCTCCGCGAATTTTGTTTCGCTCAGGTCGATCTGATAGCGGTCTTCGAGGGCACTGAGCAACTCCACTCGATCGAGAGAGCTTAAGCCCAGAGAACTTAGCTCCAGCCCGCTTTCGAGGTTTCGGTCCGACGTCACGTTCTGCATGTTCTGAAAGCTGCGGCCAGTGATTCGCGTCAACAGTTCGGCGAGCGGACTGGCTGCATTCGCGGCCGATTCTCCGCGGAGGCCAGCCTCAACCGCATCGCGAATCACGTTGCGGCGCGGTTTCTGCGTGGAACTGCGAGGGAAATCTTCGTCCGGCCAGACGAACCAGGCGCGCATGCGCTGATATTCGGCCAGCGTTTCGTTGGCACGCTGGACGATATTCTGCGCGGCCACGACGGATGCGTCCGGGGAGCGGTCGCGCAGAATCAGCACGGCACACGGCTCGGCGTTTCCGCCGCGTTCCAGTCCGACGACCACGCAATCCCGAACCTCTTTCTGACCTCGTAACGCCGCTTCCAGGTCCTCGGGATAAATGTTCATACCCGCGGGCGTGACGATCACTTCTTTCTTGCGGCCCCTGAAAAAAAGATTGCCTTGCTCATCGAGCGCGCCCAGATCGCCGGTGCCATACCAGCCGTCATTGTTGGCCACCGGTTGCAGTTCGCGGCCGTTCCAGTAGCCGCTGGCCACACCGCTGCCGCGAACCAGAATTTCTCCATCTTCCGCCAGCTTGATTTCGCGCCCCGGAAGCACTTTGCCAATGGAGCCGCGGCTGGTGTGGAAGGGATGGTTCAAGCTGATCAGCGAAGTGGTTTCGGTCAAGCCGTATCCCTGGATCACGGCGTATCCCAGGCGATGCCAGAATTCTTCGGTCTCGCGATCCAGAGCGGCGCCGCCGCTGATCATGGCCCAGAACTTCCATCCGAACTGGCGGCGCAGGTCGCGGAAGGTCCACCAGCGGCGCAGGAAGTGCTGATTTTTGGCGGCGGCGTAGCGAGCAGCAAAATCATTTCGGATGCTCGTGTGATGACGGGGCTCTGCCCCGTCCTGGCCGGGCGAAGCCCCGCCACCAAGCAAGCTGGCAGAACCCGTGTCGAGGTCACGTTCGATCTTCTGCTTCAGCGACTCGATCATGCGCGGGACGGCCACCAGTACCGAGACACGCTCCCGGCGGATCGTCGCCATGATTTCCGTTGGATTGAACGTGTTCTCGAAGACAACCGTGCCGCCCAGCAGCGGGGGAAGAAAAATTCCCAGAAATTGGCCGAAGACGTGGCTTAAGGGCAGCAGATTGAGGAAACGAATCGGATGCACCAGCCGCTCATACTTCAAGTACTTCCTCATCTCCGTTTCAATCGGAACGAGGTTGCCGACCACGTTGGCGTGAGTCAGCACGACACCCTTCGGTTCGGCCGTGGTGCCGGAGGTGAAAACGATTTCGAGCGTATCGGAAGGCTGAATCTGAGAGGGACGAAAGCGTTCGGGCGGACGCGCTGCGACTGCAGCCGTCAAATCGGCGGGATCGACAGTCGCGAGTCCTTCAAAAATCGCAGCCCGATCGCGCGGACACAGCACCAGCTTTGTGCTCACCGGCACGCTGATGCGGCGCGCAAAATCGGGGCTGGCGCCATCATCGACGGGAACCGCAATCACCCCGCAAAGCACGCATCCGAGGAATGCCGCCACCCACTCGGCACAGTTCGGACTCCACAAGAGCACCGCGTCGCCTTTGCCGATGTTGCGCGCTTCGAGCTCACGGGCAAACTGATTCGCCACTCCAGCGACGCGCTGGTAGCTCCAGCGTTCACGACGGTATCCTCGTGGAAACACGTAGGCGCAGTCGTCACCCCAGCGCTCGAAGTCGTCCAGCGAATCCAACAGACTTGCCCGCACACCCTGTTTAGTAGCACAATTCCCAGAACTTTACAGCGCCAGAACTCAGGAATGACTGGCGCTCGCTGCCGATTGCTATGTTTTGACTTCTTACCCGGAGTGTCGCTCATGAACTCGAAACTGGAAATCACCACCGCCAACTTTCCCGCGCTGCATGCCTTTCTGCGGGGCTACTTCCATGAGGATGTCGCCGACGAGTACGGAACTCCTCCGGAGGCGGCCGATCAGTTTTGCGAAGACGCCGAAACCGACGAGCGCATTCCGGTTGCGCGGGAATGGCAGCAGGTTCTGGATTTGACGGGACCCCAGCCTGCGGCCCTGAATGCGGCATTGAAGAAACTGGGTAGCGCGATTCGGTTGAATGAAGAGGAGATTCCGCAGGTGTCGGCAATCTTTGCGCGCTGCCTGGCAGTGAAGCCGCATCGGCGGGTGGCCAACGAGTGAGACGCGCTGGCAGACGCGGCAAGCCGCGCCTCAACGGAGATTACCCTTCCCGCCCTACCCCCAGCGCGTCGGCGACCCGATTAATGTAGTTGAACCAGGACGCAATCAGCGTGATTTGCAGGATGGCCTGATCGTCGAAGCCCGCGGCCCGTAATTTCTCGTGATCATCTTTCCAGACCTTGGTCGCGTCTTTGGTGAGTTTCACGACATAATCGATCATCACCCGTTCCTGCGGGGTGATGGGCGCGGTGGTGTAGTCGCGTTCCAGCGCTTCTACCAGTTTCTTGTCCAAGGTGACGCGACGCAGAAACTCTGCGTGGGACTCGATTCAATACACGCAGCGGTTGGTCACCGAGACCATAGTGGCGATCATCTCGTGATGACGCCGCTGCAGCGGAAGGTCGGGGGACATCAGCGCGCCGAAGGTCGAGAACGCATGCTTAAGCGCCTGCGGAATCAAGGAGTGCGAGGCAACAATGAGCGAGCCGCCGCCTTCGACGGGATGGATGGGAACGCCATACTCCTGCGGATAAAGTGCCTTCTGCCCTTCCATTGCCAGCCGCAGTTCTTCGTCAGCTTCCGTGAACGGAATGGTACGAATCCAGGTCATGGTTTCGACTTGCCTACGCGCGGGGATGGCTGCGATCCCAGCGTTTTTACACCCTACATGCTCGCGCCGGCAATTGCCAATAATTGGAAAAGGCTATCCCCTACGCAATCCGTGCCCGGTGCTGGTAGCATTATTTTGGGTCGTTGCGGAATGGTCAGGTGACCATTCCTCTGTGCGCTGGATCACAGCGCCCAGTACCGGCGGTCGATACTGTCGATGCCATTGCTCCGGGTGAGCTTCGTCCCGGAGCTATACTCTTTCGCTGGCTAGCGTTCTAGGAGGGTTTGAATGCCGCAAGATACCTTGACCATCACTGACAACCGTACCGGGCAGAGCTACACTCTCCCCGTCGAAAACGGAACCATCCGCGCGATGGACCTGCGCAAGATCAAAACCGGCTCCGACGATTTCGGCTTGATGACCTATGACCCCGCTTTCATGAATACCGCTTCCTGCCGGAGCGCGATCACCTACATTGACGGCGATCGGGGAATCCTGCGCTACCGCGGTTATCCCATCGAAGTCTTGGCCGACCACTGCACATATCTCGAAGTTGCCTACCTGCTTCTGTTTGGCGAACTGCCCACCGCAAGCGAATTGAAGGCTTGGGTGTATGAGATCACGCATCACACCATGCTCCATGAAACCACCAAGAAATTCATGGAAGGGTTCCGCGACAACGCGCACCCCATGGCGATGCTGGTGAGCACGGTAGCGGCGCTGTCAACGGTGTATCCAGAGGCAAAGCACGTTCAGGACTCGGCGACCCGGACGCTGCAGATCAAGCGCTTGATCGGCAAGATGCCCTCCATCGCCGCCATGTCGTATCGCCACATGGTCGGATTCCCGTACGTCTATCCGGACAACGACCTCACCTATACCGAAAACTTCATG
>Ga0181523_10004481_pt1 | contig 12031 bp, 10 predicted proteins | sample PEATcosm2014_Bin_43_FD_119752 | JGI IMG/M metagenome (GOLD analysis project Ga0181523, IMG submission 119752) | Peatland microbial communities from MTU Mesocosm Facility, Houghton, MI, USA - PEATcosm2014_Bin05_30_metaG | ecosystem: Environmental > Terrestrial > Soil > Wetlands > Peat | place... | reverse complement strand
CTGTACGATGGCGTCCTCTTCCTTCGAGCCAACGTAGAAGCGCACGATCAGCATGCTCATGCCCGGTTGGCTGATGGAGTAGACATATTCGACACCCGGAACCTCACGCAGCAGCTTCTCCATGGGAAGACTGACGCGTTGCGAGATTTCTTCCGGCGATGCGCCCGGCATCTGCACGAACACGTCAAGCATGGGGACAACGATCTGCGGCTCTTCTTCTCGTGGAGTCTCAAGGATGCTGAAGGCACCCAAAAGCAATGCGGCGACGATCACCAGCGGAGTCAGCTTCGAGTCGATGAAGGTGTGGGCGATGCGTCCCGCCACGCCTAGACCATGGGCAAGCGGGCTTGATGATTTGAAGTCTTCGTCTGTCATCACTGGGCCTCGATGCGCTTGCCATTCAGGTCGAGGTCGCCGGGTTTCGTCACGAGGCGCTCGCCTTCTTGAAGACCCGCGAGCACTTCGACCTGGGTCCCGGATTTCTTCCCCAACGTGACGTAGCGCAAGCTTGCGGCTTTGTTCTGGTCCAGCACATAGACACCCTGTAATTGGCCGCGCTCCACCACCGCGCTTTGTGGAATCAACAATGACGACCGCTCACCGCGGGAGAACTGCGCTCGCCCGAACAGACCCGAACGCAGCCGCACATCCGCAGGCAGTTCGATCTTCACCAGGAAACTGCGGCTGCCTGGGTCCGCGGCAGGTACGATTTGCACGACTTTTCCTCTCAGCTCAGTGTTATCCAATGCGTCCACTACAACCGGCGCCTGCTCTCCCATCCGGACGTACCGTAGGTCGTTTTCATTGACCGCAGCTTCCAATCGATAGCGTCCCAGGCCCTCGACTGTGAAGATCGGAAGGCCAGGACTGGCCAACGTGCCAGGATCGGCTTTCTTCTCGGTGATGACTCCATCGAAGGGCGCGTAAATGCGCGTGTACGAGAACGATGTGCGCGCCTGGGCCAATGCCGCCTTGGCCTGCGCCTGTCCGGCACGCGTCATGTCGCGATGCGCCAGCGCTGCCTGGTAGCGAGCCTTCACTTCGTCGAATTCCTGTGGGCTCACCGACTTCTTGTCATAGAGATTCTGGTACCGGTTCAGTGTCGATTGGGCGAGAGTGAGGTCGGAATCCGACGCGGCTACTTCCTGTTCGGCAGCTCTCGTGACCGATGTGGCGCGCTCGACGGCGGCCCGAGGTTGTGCATCGTCGATTACCGCCAGCACGTGCCCACGCTGTACGCGATCTCCCTCATGTACGCGGAGTTCCACGATGTTCCCCATCATTTGGCTTGCCAGCTGTGTGGTTTCCACCGCGCGCACTGTTCCTACCGATTCCAGCAAATCGGGTACATCGGCCCGCTGTACCGACTGGACGGCGACATTGCGTACGGTTTCTGGCGCCGTGGGCGTCATTTGCCGGTCATTGGAATTGGAACTGGAGCAACCGCTGAGTCCGCCGGACAGAACGATGGCCAGCAGAAGCATGGCCAGAGGAATGAGTCGTGAAAAAATGAGGTTGTTGCGGATCATGGCGTCACCACAGGAGATTGAGGATTCAGAGTCCCGCTCGCCAACTCCAGGTTGGCGTAGCTGGTATGAAAGCGATAGACAGCTTCCCAATAATCGGTCTGGCTGCGTCGCGTCGCTTCTTCGGCGCCCAGCAGGTCGGTAATTGTAGTCAGCCCGCCGTCGTATCGGTTCTGGTTGATGCGCAGACTGTCCTGTGCCTGGGCGATGGCAGCCCGCGCAACTTCTATTTCCTGCCGAGCGGAGTCCAGGTCGTAATAAGCGCGGCGGACCTCAAGGCGCACTCCGTCGCCGGCCACCTGCTTCATGGCTGTCACTCTCTCCTGCAGGGCACGTTCACGTGCGAGCTCTGCTCGTTTTGCGCCACCCTGGAAGATGTCAAACTGCACTTCGACTCCGCCCAGCCAGTTGTTGCCGCCGCCACCTGCCACAAACGTCGGGTTATCCATTTCCCATCCGGCGAAGGCGTTCACTCTCGGGCCGAACGATGACTTCGCCATGGCAACGCTCTGCTGCTGGGCAGCTTCCTCGGATTGAATGCGCTTCAAGTCCGGCCGATTCGCGAGTGCTTTCTTTTCGATTTCCTGAAGAACAGGGACCGGAAACGTGTGTTCCGCCAAGGCTTCTGCCGGCTGAAACACGGACTCCACTGGCACACCCATCGCGGTGCTCAATTGGGCGCGTGCGAAATCCAGATTGTTCCTGGCCCGAATGAGTTCCTGCTGCCGCGCTGCCATGCGCACCTTCGCGGTAAGTAGGTCGGACTCCACCACCAGCCCGCTCTCGAACCTCGCCTGGCTGCGATCCATGATGGCTTGCGACGTTTGCACAGCTTGCTCGGCGACTTCCAGTTGCTTCGTCGCCAGCAACACCGCGTAGTAGAAATCGACCACTCGGAAGACAATCTCCTGCTCGGTGCGCGCCAGTTGATGCCCAGCCGCGTTGTTCATCTGCTTTGCGCGATTCACGCCGTGCCAACTGGCGAAGGAGTCAAACAGATTCCAGGTTCCGCCAAACCGCGTACTGAAGTTTCCGATGGGCGTGGGCGTGTTCAACCGATTCAGCGCGAGGTCGGCATTCGTGAAGCGCTGCTGCCGCAATTCGCTGCCAAACACGTAAACCGGATCGTTCCCGCGGGTCGCTGTCTCGGAGAACATCAGCCGAGGCATGAGTACCGATCGTGCTTCGCGAACGTCTGCGAACGCTACTCTCGTGTCGGCGAGCGCCGCCTTGCGCAGCGGGTTCTTCTCCAGCGCAATGTTTACAGCCTGCTGCAGAGTAAGGGGCGAGGACTCAGCCGCTGGTTGGGCCAGGGCCGCTTGCAAGAACCATGCCGCCGCGATGGCCGCCGGGATGAACTTGAGGCGAGTTCTCAACTCTGAACCCCGGCAGGCTCGACCGGTTTTATCCACTCGGTCTTTTCCTCGACGATCTCATATGTGGTTTGAAAACTTGCCGTCCTTTGCACCATCGCTCCGACGGAACAATACTTCTCTTCCGAGAGGCGAATCGCTTCCTCCAGCGCGGCCACGTCGATTCCAATGCCGCTGACTACGTGGTGAATCCGCACCGCTGTGAACACTTGTGGCGGACGGTCCGCTTGATCGGCCTCAACCCTGACCTCATAGCCGGTAACTTTCTGGTGATACTTCTGTCGCAGGACCGTGATGACATCGAACGCCGTGCAGCCTGCCAGCCCTGCAGCAACCAGCTCGATCGGCTTGGGGCCGGTGCCCCCGGCCGCATCGTCCAGCAGCAAATTGTGTCCGCTGCCGGTCCGGGCCACAAACTGACGCCCTGTTCTAAGTGGCTGATTTAGCTCAACTTTGGCGCTGATCATGACTGCCTCCTACACCTTCTTCTTGAGAACCACTCGAATAAATGCAAGACGCCCGGGTTTGTTACAGGAAATATTCGCTTCCCAGTTTCCAGCCGGAACAAATCTCTGTAACAAAATTGCCGCGGATGCATTTATTGCTCAGAAGCAGGCTCGTTTTGCGTCGTCTGCTCTTGTTCGGACGCCGGAGGTCACTCGATGGCTCAAGTTGTCGTAGTGGGAGACTGATTTCTCCATGAATACCAAGAACATCTTTTTCGTCGGCCTTGTCGTCGCTGCCAGTGGGCTCATTTCGACTCCCTTGGCACTGTTGGCTGGGCTGATCTACGGTTTGTCGTTCGCCCACCCTTATCACCTCGACGCTAAGAAGCTGTCCGCATTCCTCTTGCAAGCATCCATTGTTGCGATGGGCTTCGGAATGAACCTGCACGAAGTAGTACGCGCGGGCAGGTCCGGGTTCGCATACACCGCGCTCAGCATAAGCTTTGCCATGCTCCTCGGCCTTGGAATTGGACGCTTGTTCAAGGTGCAACACATACCATCGCTCCTGATCAGCGCGGGCACCGCCATCTGCGGCGGGAGTGCGATTGCCGCCGTTGGGCCAGTCGTGAACGCGGGAGAAGAGGAAATGGCCGTCTCGCTCGGGACTGTCTTCGTGCTGAATTCGGTTGCCTTGTTTCTCTTTCCGGCCGTCGGTTACGTGCTTCACCTCACACAATCTCAATTCGGATTGTGGTCCGCCCTCGCCATCCACGACACCAGTTCGGTGGTGGGCGCAACCGCGAAATACGGCTCCCAGGCGCTGATGATCGGGACCACAATCAAGCTGGCTAGGGCGCTGTGGATTGTTCCCGTAGCCCTTGCTGTGGCCATCCTGAAAAAGAGCAAATCGCGGATTAAGTGGCCCTGGTTTATCTTGCTTTTTTGCCTTGCCGCGGTTGCAGGCACTTATCTGCCATTGTTCGGCTCTCTCTATCCAAAACTCAGCACCTTGGGAAAGACTGGGTTGACGGTTACTCTGTATCTGATCGGCACAGGGATTTCAAAATCAACATTGAAACAAGTGGGCGTGCGTCCTCTGCTGCAGGGAATCTTGCTTTGGGCGATTGTTGCGATCTCTTCTCTCGCTCTCATCCGCCTCGGGCTCATCTCAATCTGATCCACTCCCCAAAGCAGGACTGATAATGCCTTGCGGGTCGGGCAATCAAGAATTGATAATGTGCTGAGAACCTAAATGAACATTCCCGTCAAACATCGCAATGTCGTCCTCACCGCCGCTATCGTGCTGTTGATACTGGTCTCGGGCGTCTTTGCTTTTCAAGCAAGCTTGATACCTGCTTCACGGCTGATCAACCCGGAAGAGCTCGTCAAAATCCTCCAGTCCCCTAAGGGCGAAAAACCGTTGATGATCCAGGTTGGCTCCCACGTTCTTTACGAGGAAGCGCATATTCCTGGTTCGGAGTACATCGGTCCAGCCTCCCGTGAAATTGGGGTTCAGCAACTGCGTGTGCGCGTTCAACCGCTCCCCCGAAAGAAGTTCATCGTCATCTACTGCGGCTGTTGCCCGTGGAACCACTGCCCGAACGTCAAGCCCGCCGCCGACGCGTTGCAAGCTATGGGATTCACCAACGTCAAGGTGCTTTATATCGCGGACAACTTCGGTGCCGATTGGGTGAGTAGGGGCTATCCAGTTGCCAAGGGAGAGTAGGCTCTGAGCTCCACACTCGGGAAAGGAGTTCTGGCCGGCATCGTGGCGATCGCCATCGTCGCTGGACTCTATTTCGTCGCCCGTCATCACGCGCGTCCTGGCATCGGCGCCACAATTGCCGAGCACCCTCTAGCTCCTGACTTTTCTCTTCCGCAGTTGAGCGGACAGCAACTCCATCTTTCGGACTACCGGGGCAGTGTGGTTCTACTGGACTTCTGGGCAACTTGGTGCGATCCCTGCCGGGAAGAGATCCCGCATTTTGTGGAATTGCAGAGCAAGTATCGAGATCAGGGCCTGCAGATTGTCGGCGTTTCCATGGACGATAGTCCGGAACCCGTCCGCGACTTCCACCAGCAGTTCAAGATGAATTATCCGATAGTAATGGGCAATGCCCAGACTGGCGAACTTTACGGAGGAGTTCTGGGATTGCCAATCGCTTTCCTTATAGGCCGCGATGGCCGTATCTACTCCAAATACATTGGCGCTACCGACATCGCGGTCTTTGAAAGGGAGATCACAATTTTGCTGCGGACGAAATGAAATTCCAGCACACAACTCAACCGGAGACTTTCACCGTTCCTAGGTGTTTGTCTTGGATAGGGCGCTCTCATACTGCTGCAACAGTTCCTTCCGCAGCCTGCTCGTCGTAGCGCGATCCGGCGCTTGACTCGGTAACCGCCGGCAATCGTTTATCGTGGCTTCCAAACTCGCAAGAAATGCCTTGCAGGGACCACAACCTTCCATGTGCTTCTCCAATTCGTCACACAAAGAGTCGTCGAGCTGCTCGTCCAGATAGTTCGAGAGTTCCGCGAACATCGCCTTACAACGAGGAGGTCTCGATTTCTCCGTGGCCGCAGCCCGCGAAGCGACAGACCCGATCTTCCGAGCGAGGCGCGGCTTCCGTGTCTTCATCAACTCCTTGCGAACAAACAGCCTCGCCCGGTGCAGACGCACGCGAATCGTTCCTGAGCGCAGGCCCGTGATCTCCGCAACCTCTTCGTCCGTAAGTCCTTCCATGTCTCGCAAGACCAGGACGACGCGATACTGCGCCGGCAGTCTCTGAATTACTTCGCGCAACCGCTCCGCCTCTTCGCTTCGGATCGCGAACATTTCCGGATTGATGCTGCCCTCGGCACTCAGTGTCTCCAGTTCTTTGCGATCGGGCATGAGTTCTTCAAGAGACAGCTCCTGTTTCGGAGCGAACTTGCTTCTGCGGCGGCTCATCAGGCACCGGTTTTTTGCAACCTTATAAAGCCACACGACGAGCGCCTTCGGACTATCGAACTTGGGCAGATAGGGAACAGACTTCACGAGCACCTCTTGCATGGTGTCCTCGGCGTCCTCACGCTGGCCGCAGACGCGCATGCTAAAAGAGAACACGGTATTTTGAAGTAGAGCCAGGGCCTGCTCCAAAGCGGCTTCGTCACCCTGTCGCAAGAGTTGGACTGCTTGTTCGATGTCAGAACGCATCGCGTTGAATGTAGCACCTGTCGCCGGGCTTCGGTAGCGGTGCCGATCCAGGAATCGGGTTGCTGGCCAAGAGTGCTGAACTGTCATTAAGCTATCAATGCTCATCGTTTTATCTCCCTGGGCTTCCGACTCCGGTCGAGCAACTGATTCAGAATCAGCTGTTCGATGTATCGGGATCAAGGCAGATCGCGGCAGTGCCTGCATGGCCCAATCCCATTCTTTGAGCCGACCAATCTTTCGTTCTTCAAGCTGCAAATCGATGCACATCTTCCTCTGAAGGAACATGGAGCGATTTTCGTAAGCTGCTAAAAGCAAAAAGCTTCTGGGGCCGGTTGGCAATCTGTCCAATGGAACAACATGTGCTCTCTTGACGATGGTTATCATGTCCATTAATATAATGGACTTTATTGCATACGTGACCGCGAGAGAGAGATCATGAGAGGGAGACCTGTGCGTGGCGGGCTGTCCACGCATTGCCATTCAGGACTCGGCTTCGCGCAATTCAATACTTTCGCAATCAGCAAGGCTCGGTGAATTTGTTTTTTCATAGATGCAAGTAACTTGCTTGTTGTAATGGAAATAGTAGGGATAGAACGCACGGGGAATACCTCCGACAAAATGGCGGTTACCGTGCTACGACCGCCAATTGCGAAACGCTTTCTGTTGCTCCCCAGGGATGTGTTGTTCGACTAAAAACTCGAAAAGGAGAGGTACGCATTTTATGAAACCAACCTGGCACTTTTTCACGCTCTTAGCGCTGTTGGCATTTTCGGCCGGCGCTTGGGCGCAGACTTCCGGTTCAACCGCACCAGTTCCAAAGAAGAAGCACAAGCCGGTCGCAGCAGCACCCGCACCGCCGGCGGTAACTGCGGCCGACGTTCAAGCGTTAAAAGACGCCCTGGCCGCCCAACAGCAGCAAATCCAGCAGCTTTCCCAGCAACTGCAGCAGACGCAGCAGAACTGGCAACAGGCGCAGGCCGCCGCGGCCGACGCTGCCCGCACGGCCGTTGCAGCTCAAACTCAGGCCAGCGAACAACAGCAGACAGTTGGCCAATTGAAAGGCGACGTCGCCAACCTCACGACGAATTTCAATAGCGCGGCGCTGTCATTGCAGGAGACACAGAAAACCATCGACTCGACGCTGCAGAACCCGTTGTCGATTCACTACAAAGGAATCACCTTTACAACGAGCGCCTTTGTGGCCGCCGAATTTGTGCGGCGCTCGCGAGAGCTGGGAGCCGATCTTCCGACTCCCTTCAATTCGCTCACCCTGCCCGGCGCTTCGCAGAGCAGTCTGTCGGAGTTCTTCGGCTCCGCCCGCCAGTCGCGCCCGACGCTCTTTGTCGTGGGCCGCTTAAAAAATGTGGAACTCTCCAGTTACATATCGGGTGACTTCCTCTCGGCGGGTGTGACCTCCACGGCTACCCAGACCAATAGCTATACTCTTCGTCTCCGACAGGCGTGGGGCCAAGCTAAGTTTGACAATGGATGGAAATTCCTTGGCGGCCAGATGTGGAGCTTGGTCACCGAGGGCAAGGCGGGAATCGCCCCCAGCGACGACCTGGGCAAAGTGAACGATGCCCGGCCCAGTACCATCGACCCGGGTTACAACGTCGGCTTTACTTTCGCGCGCCAGTACGGGATTCGCGTAACCAAGGACTTTGGCGATAAAGTATCGGTCGCTGTCGCCATGGAAAACGCGCAGGGCACGCTCACCACGCACAACAACGCGGACAATTTTCTGCTCGGCGAGGCGGGCGCCAGCAATAGCTACAATACAGGCGGGACTTACACGGCCAATCCTTCGCCCGATATCATCGCCAAGGTCGCCTTTGATCCCGGCTTTGGACACTATGAGGTCTTCGGTCTGGTTGACCGCTTCACTGACCGCATCTTCCCGTGCGTTGAATTTGCTTCGACCTCGACCCTGTGCACTGCCACGGGCGCCACTGGCGCGACGGGAGCCTACAACGCCTCGAAAGAAGGCGGAGGCTTTGGCGCCAATGCCCGCTGGAACTTCGCCAACAAGCACGTGGTGTTTGGCCTGCATGGCTTTGGAGGCAGCGGAATCGGCCGTTACGGCGCAGCCCAACTTGCCGATCTCGCCATCAATGCCAACGGAACGCTGCATCTGATCAAGGGCTATCAGGGTCTGGCCACGCTGGAGTGGCACGGCAAGAAACTCGACCTATACGCCTACACCGGAGCAGAGTACGCTAGCCGGACGACGGATTACGATCCTCTCGGGAACAGTGGGAAAGGGCAGTATGTCGGGTACGGATCGCCCTACTTCAGCAATTACGGTTGCTACATCGAAACCGTTCCGGTCACGACTGGCACTGCGGGATTCAATCCGGGTTCACTCGCCCATTGTGCCGGAGACACACGGGCGGCCATCGAGGGTACGGCCGGCTTCTGGTATAGCTTCTACAACGGTCCCAAGGGCAGGTTCCGCTTCGGCACGCAGTACTCCTATGTGACTCGTCAGACGTGGTCCGGCGCCACCGCCGCTCCCACCGGCGGCACGGCCACACCAGGAGCGCTCACGCCGGAAGGACTCGACAGTATGGTCTTCACGTCGTTCCGCTACTACTTGCCGTAAGACTGCCAATGGTCCCGCGTCAACCTTATGATGACGCGGGACCACCTAAGTCTTTAACGGACAAGGCTTAACGGCGTCTCAACTTTCTGCGGGGAGCCTTCCCTTCAGAACCCCGCCGGCCCGGTTTTGGATTCCTCTCCTTTTCCGGGCCGGTGGCGCTGAGTTTATTTGCGGCTCCGGTGAAAGTCGCTACGGTCGCTGGAAAAACTCCTACGGGACCTTCAGACAAAGTCCCGCAGGAGAGCTTCCGGTTGGAACTAAGTTCAGAACGTGAAGATTGGTCCGAACTCCTGTCGCCAATCGTGCGCTTGGGTCACGGGGAGGCCCGCGAATTTTTCGCTGTCAAGCGTGGCCGCGTGCGTCACGATGTAGCTGGTTTCATTGACGAACGACACCCAGGAGTTCATCTTGTAGGTTAGTGAAACAGTGTCGAGGTCGGTGCGCGCCAGGTTGTTGCCGTGCCGGACGTCACTAGCCTTGCCGCGATCGGTGCCGTACTGCAGATGGAGTACCCATCCTGCATTATGGCCTTCTGGATTGGCGTTGAAGATTCGGGAGAGCGGGAAGCTTAACTCCGTGAATCCACCATATCCGCCGACGGGCTGAAGGATGGCGGATTGGACAGGCGTGCCCTGGCAATTGACAGTTGCGGCGGGCTGGCCGGTAGTGGTTCCGCCGGAGCAGCCGAACAAGATGGACCGTCCGCTTTCGGAAACGCCACTCCCCACTTCGAACAGGCCGTTCGTGGCTAGGTTCGACCACACATCGTTGAGCTGGCCACCGAAGAAGAATCGCAGGTCATCTCCTTTGTAAAACTTTGTGACCCACGTTACCCACGGGGTGGGCAGTTGCAGCTCGGTTGTCCAGGCGTTTTGCGGGTTGCCGACCTGGGTGCCGACGGGAAACAATTGCTCGAGAGTGCAAGACCCGGCGGCGCAAGTGGCGTTATTGGTGGCATTCAGTATGGCCGTCGAAGTGGTGAATCCGAGATTGGGAGTGGTGGCGCTGGTGAAGAGATTGATCGTGCAGGGCAGAACCGTGCAGGTCACGCTGGTTGGGGCCTGCGCCGCGTGGGGAATGATTTCATTCATTCGGGCGTGGTGGCCGCTCACGATAAACTGTGCAGGCGCCACGCCTCTCCAGTTATGCGAGAGCGGGAACTGGAACACGATTCTGGATTCCACGCCAGGCTGGTTAGAGTCAGAGCCTGCCCGATCTCCAAAACGCGTCCGCTGATCCTCGGTGAGGCCTGACCCGCCAGCGACTGGCAGGACAATGGCGAACTCCGGCTGGATCTTTAAATCGCCAGTGTGGAATTGAACGCCGGTTTTAAATTGCGGGATGCGCTCATAGAGCGAGCCCATGGCCACGCCCAACCCGGTGGTCTCGAACAGACTGGGGAGCGAGGAAGACATGAGACTCCAATCCTGGCCGAACTCGACGAACCAGGGCAGGGTGCCCACCTTGTGATCCAGTCGCATGTACGCCATCCGGAGGTCAAACTGGCTGGAACGGACACTGCTAATGTTGCGGTTGCTGACGTCGGTGTAGTCACCTTCGAAGTCCGCTTCCACCTTGGCAGTGATCGTGAAGTCCGAATGCTTCGGGACCCATTCGAACAAGGCGCCGGCTCGGGTGCTACGTGCCTTCAGATGGAAACTAGGGTCTGAGGTGGGGCCGGTATCGCCGCCGATCAGCATGGGAAGCGGCCAGTCCTGGTCGCCAAACGTAGGGCCACCGCTGGACGCGGTATCTTCTACGGCGCTGGCCTTGAAGAAGCCATAGAGCTTCACGTTGGCCCCGCTCCCGAGGTGGATATCCGGAATAAGCCCGCCTTGTTTGGGCAGATCAATAGGCAATACCCGCACCGGCGCAACCGCCGGAATGAAAGACGGGGGCGGCGGAGCCCCTGGGTTTGCTTGCATGTCCGAGAAGGACTGAGTCGAACTCCAGGGGTGAAGCACGGCGTTTAGAAGACGGGTTCCGGACGAGTGCATGTTCACGGGCGTGACCGTGGTTGTGTACTCTTGTTGACTGATCAGGCCCTTCTCCACGAGCAATTGAGCAAGACGCGCGTTAGCCTCCTCCGGAGAGGATGCCTGGCTGACCATGGCGACCTCGTCGGGAGACAAAATCCCCTTGGACTGAAGCAGTAGCGCGAGAGGGTTGTTATTCGTTGTGTGGTTTTCCTGCGCCTGGGCCATAGCCGATAGGACCAGAGCAAGCACGGAAATTAACAAAATCAAACGCGAGACGGGTTTTTTCATTTGGGATAGCCTCCGAGATGGAACTGGAAAACGTTGGCATTGTAAGCCCAAACACTTTTCCCGTTTAGGCTGCGCCCTTCTGTGATCGGGATCACGGTTCGGTGTGATGCAACCGGGAAACCGCGTTGACACTCGACTCTGCGACCTGTCCCGAGTCCGAGTGACAGCGGGCCAGTTCCGACGCAGCATCGTCACCTCGCCGCAACAACTGCACCATCTCGCCCTAAATAGAGCGCAGCAAACTTCCAGCTAGGTTGACTCTGACCCGGAGTTTGCGCCAGAAACTTGTTATCTAGAACGGGAAGCGTACAGACGTGATGAGGATGTGGCTTGTGGCATGGAATGACGTTGTGGCGATCTCGACCCCCGCGAGGTTTTGATGAACCACAACCCATGTGGGCTCTCGACTGAGCCCGCCGCGGAAGCGATCAGAAGGTGAAACGACCACCGACTGTCGGAGCGAAGTTATTGTCGGAGTTATAGGGGACGCCGGGGCCGTGAGGAATGGCGATGGCCAGACCGCCGCTCACCCAGGAATACGCAATTCCGGCATAAGCGTCGAAACGCTTGGTGAAGTGATGATCCGCATAGAGCGACCCCTCGTTGAGGGTGCCCGCGCAG
>Ga0181523_10004478_pt1 | contig 12033 bp, 8 predicted proteins | sample PEATcosm2014_Bin_43_FD_119752 | JGI IMG/M metagenome (GOLD analysis project Ga0181523, IMG submission 119752) | Peatland microbial communities from MTU Mesocosm Facility, Houghton, MI, USA - PEATcosm2014_Bin05_30_metaG | ecosystem: Environmental > Terrestrial > Soil > Wetlands > Peat | place... | reverse complement strand
TTTTCGATCACATCCAGAGTCGCCAGTGCCGCAGCGATCGCTACCGGGTTGCCGCCGAAGGTCGAAGCATGCGAACCCGGAACCCAGTCCATGATTTCCGCGCGCGTCATGGTAACGCCGAGCGGCATGCCCGAAGCAATGCCCTTCGCCATGCAAACCATGTCCGGCTCAACCCCGGTGTGCTCCACCGCAAACCACTTCCCGGTGCGCCCAATGCCGCTCTGCACTTCGTCGACCACCAGCAGGATGCCGTGACGATCGCAGATGCGTCGCAGTTCCTGCATGAAAACTTTCGGAGCCACCACGTAGCCACCTTCGCCCTGCACCGGTTCGACGAAGATCGCCGCCACTTCCTCCGGCGCCAGCGTGGTCTTAAACAATTTCTCTTCGATGAAGCGCGCGCAGCCCAGCGCAAAATTGTCGGCATCTTGCGCGCCACCGCCCACGCAGCCGCGGTACACGTCGGGATAACGCACATGCGTCACGCCCGGCACCAGCGGAGCAAAGCGCCGCCGTTGCTGCGGTTTCGATGCCGTCAGCGACAGCGCGCCCATCGTCCGCCCGTGAAACGCGCCAAAGAACGCGATCACATTTTGCCGCTTGGTGTGGTAGCGCGCCAGCTTCAGCGCGCACTCGATCGCTTCCGCCCCCGAGTTGCCGTAGTAAATGCGATGCGGGCCGGGCATGGGCGCAATCTTCGATAGCCGCGCCGCCAGTTCGACCATGCTCTCGTAATAGAAATCCGTGCCCGACATGTGGATGAGTTCGCCCGCCTGCTTCTGAATCGCGGCGACCACTTCGGGATGGCAATGTCCGGTCGAAGTCACGGCAATGCCGGCGGAAAAATCAAAAAACTCGTTGCCGTCAACATCCGTCACCACGATGCCGCGCCCGCTCTTGGCCACCAGCGGGTACGAACGCGTATACGACGGCGAAATATATTTCTCATCGCCCTCCAGCACGCGCTGGGCGTTGGGCCCGGGCAGGGCGGTCTTGATCTTCGGTCCGATGGCGGTCATTGTGTTCGTAGTCATGATATTCCTCCTTGGGCAGCGGCCCAGTAACTTCCGGAACTGGTTTCGCAATGGGTTTGGGAAGGGCGCGACTTCAGTCGTGCCGCTAAAGCACCTGAATGATTCGGGCTTTAGCCCCTGAGGGTCCGGCCCTGCTCCTGAAATCACGCAGGCCGAGGCGAATCAGAGTGGAGGATGGAGGAATTAGTCGCTGCCGAACAGGCTAGGACGCAAACGCGATGGCAGATTTGCCCGGTAACGCCGTGGACACACCAAGCAGTGCAGCCAGCACTCGGCCCGAGATGAATAGGCCCGAGGTGAATACGGAAGACGCGAGTTGGGCACAGCCGAATTGGAATTGTTGTGCAGCATCGCGAACCGTCGACATCACCGATTCATTATAGCTGGAAGGGCTGAACGCCGTAACCCCCTTTGGTAACGCAGAGGTCTCGCCCGGGAGAAGTCGTTTGGCAGCCGGTTGGGCAGGCAAACTCGGCTGTCCGCAGAGCCTAGCTCGACGGGTTCCCGCGGCGCCCAAACCAATGCAACCTTTTGCAGTGAATCGACATATAATTAATCGCGTTCTGCTCACGAGGTGACCCGTGCCTTCTCGCCTCCTGTTTGTCGTGCCACTGCTCGTTTCCGCCGTTCCGATGAACAGCGAAACCTGCCCGCAACAGAAAATCTTTCGGCGCAGCCAAGTCCAAATTCGCAACATAGTCTTCACGTCCGCCGGGATGATTTCCGCCGAGGAGCGCGGCGAGATGTCGACAGCAGTGCGCGAGCAGGCGGCCCATCCTGCGTATCCCAACGAAGAACTCGGGAAGTTTGACGAGGCTTTGGGAGCATCTGACCTTGCCGACGAAGCCGCTGAACGAGTTCGTGCCGCTTATCAGGATAAAGGCTATTTCAAAGTTCAGGTCAGTGACAAAGCCGTTCGCATCGATGCCGCCTCTCTAGCTCGGTATGATCTCGTGATTCGAGTTGACCAGCCGGGCATGCAGTACCGGCTTGGCGACCTGCGCTTCACTCGCTCCACGGCGTTCCCAGAGACGCAGTTGCGCGATCTGTTCCCAATCCAACGAGGAGAAATCTTCAGCCGCGAGAAAATCGCCAAAGGCCTGGAGGGGCTGCGCCGCCTCTACGGCTCACAAGGATACATCAATTACACCGCCGTGCCTGCCACGCTGTTCGACGATGGCAGCGCAACCATCAACCTGCAGATCGATGCCGATGAAGGCAGGCAATTCCGGATGGGGCACGTCGAAATTCTTGGACTTGATGTTGAAACGCGATCGCACATCCTGGACAGTCTCACCATCAGGAGCGGAGATGTCTTCAGCTCGGAATCCTGGCACAACCTTGCGGAGAGGTTTCCCGATCTTTCGCTGGACGATCCTAGCGTCCGGGAGCTGAGGCCTAATGAAAGGTACGCAGTTGTGGACGTGGTTCTTGATTTTCGCAAACCATCCACCTGTCCGATCGATTTGTCGGTCGGATCCGCGATTCCGCTTGCCCGATGACAGATACTTTTGACTTCCTCCCGCTCGCGCCTTAGCATGGCTCGATTCACCTGGGGCGGACTTTCCGGCTCAACCAGACCATGCTCGATCAAACCATCTCCCATTACCGGATCATCGAAAAACTCGGTGGCGGCGGCATGGGCGTGGTCTACAAGGCCGAAGACACGCGCCTCGGCCGCTTTGTCGCCCTCAAGTTTCTTCCCGAAGACCTCGCGCAAGACCGCCAAGCCCTGGAGCGCTTTCGCCGCGAGGCCAAGGCCGCATCCGCGCTCAACCACCCCAACATCTGCACCATCTACGACATCGGCGAGGAAGACAACCGCACCTTCCTGGTCATGGAGTTTCTCGACGGCGCCACGCTCAAGCATCTCATCGGCAACCGGGCCATGGAGTTGGAAACCATTCTTTCTCTCGGCATCGAAATCGCCGACGCCCTCGACGCGGCCCACGCCGGCGGCATTGTTCACCGCGACATCAAGCCCGCCAACATCTTCGTGACCAAGCGCGGACACGCCAAGATTCTCGACTTCGGCCTCGCCAAGGTGAAGGCCGGCCCCGCGGCTTCGGCAGAAGTTCCGGACGTGACGGCCCCAACCGCGGTCGTGGTCGACGAGCATCTCACCAGCCCCGGTTCGACTCTCGGCACCGTCGCCTACATGTCGCCCGAGCAGGCCAAGGGAAAAGAACTCGATCCGCGCACCGATTTGTTTTCTTTCGGCGTAGTGCTTTACGAAATGGCGACCGGAACTCTACCCTTTCGCGGCGAAACTTCGGCGCTCATTTTTCAGTCGATTCTCGACCGTGCCCCGGTTTCTCCCATCCGTCTGAATCCCGACTTGCCCCCGAAACTCGAAGACGTCATCAACAAGGCGCTGGAGAAAGACCGCAACCTGCGCTACCAGAGCGCGGCCGACATTCGCGCCGACCTGCAGCGCCTGAAGCGCGATACCGACAGCGGCCGCGCGGTCGCGACCAGTTCCGGCTCCGTGCCTGCCGCGGCGGACTCCGGTCCGTCGGCAGCGGCACAACCTCCGGCACGACCTTCCGCATCGGGGCACACCGCGCCCACGCCATCTGCCGCCGCGTCGTCCGCCGCGGCATCGGCGGCTGCCGTGAGCGCCGTTTCCCCTCCGAAAAAACCGTGGAAGCTTCTCATATCCGCGCTGGTCATGCTGGTGCTGCTGATCGCCGGCATCCTGTACTGGCGCTCCCGCCAATCCGCAAAGCTCACCGAAAAAGACAGCGTGCTGCTGGCTGATTTCGTCAACACCACCGGCGACGCGGTTTTTGACGGCACGCTGAAGCAGGCCCTGGCCGTGCAACTCGAGCAGTCGCCGTACCTGAACATCGTTTCCGAATCCAAGATTCGCGAAGCCCTCCGTCTCATGGGCCGTTCCCCCGACGAACGCATCACCAACGACATCGCGCGCGAACTCTGCCAGCGGCAGGGGATTAAGGCCATGCTGACCGGAGCCATCAGCTGCCTGGGGAATCACTATGTGATCACCGTGTCTGCGCTGAATGGCGCGACCGGAGATTCACTGGCACGCGAACAAGTGGAAGCCGACAACAAGGAACAGGTTCTCCAGTCGCTCGACAAGGCCGCCTCCAACCTTCGCCAGAAAATGGGCGAATCGCTGGCCTCGGTGCAGCAGTTCGCCAAGCCCCTCGAGCAGGCCACCACTTCCTCGCTGGAGGCGCTGCAGGCCTTCAGCCTCGGCCAGGCCGAGCATCTGAAAACCAACGACGACGCCGCGATTCCGCACCTGAAGCACGCCATCGAACTGGACCCCAACTTCGCCATGGCCTACGCCACTCTCGGCGTCTGCTACAACAACTTGACGCGACTCACTGAGGCCGACCAGGCGCTGCGAAAAGCCTACGAATTGCGCGACCGCGCCGGCGAGCGCGAGCGCTTCTACATTCAGGCGCACTACGACGCCACAGTCACACTCGACCGCGCCAAGGCGCTTACGGTTTACGGGGAGTGGAGACAAACCTACCCTCGAGACACAGTCGCTTACGACAATGCCGCGCTGACGAATAGTGAATTAGGGCAACACGAGAAAGCGCTCGAACTGGCCAGCCAGTCCCTGCGCCTGGATCCGAACGACGCTTATGCGTACGCCAATCTTGCGTTCGCCTATCTATCACTGAACCGGTTCGACGAAGCCAAAAGCATCGCCGAACAAGCCCTGGCCCTGAAGCTGGACGGACCCGCCATACACGGAACTCTGACCGACCTCGCCTACATTCGCGGCGACTGGACCGCTTACGATCACTACGTGGACTTGTCCCGGGGCACTTCGAATGAGCCGTTTACGCTGTTTTTCAAAGCCCTGGGGCAAGACAATTTCGGAAAGTTACGCGCCGGACGGCAGACCTGGCACGAAGCTCAGTCCGAATTGATGGGCGCGGGAATCAAGGATTTTGCCGGCGCCTTGTTCGCCATAGAAGCCTACGATGACAGTCTGCTCGGCTATCCGGCCGACGCGCGCCAAAAAGTCGCGCAGGCTCTTGCGCTTTCCCGGAACCCGGATGTCCGCTCCGAGGCCGCGATCACCGCGGCGTCCATCGGCGACGTAGCAAAATCTGCTTCCTTGCTGGCTGACTTAAACCGCGAGTTCCCTGACAACTTCTTTCTCCATTCCATCCTGACTCCGATGGTGCAGGCGCGACAGTACCTGGAACAGAATCAGCCCGCCCAAACCGTCGCCGCCCTGGAGTCGGTTCGTCCTTACGAAATGGGCGTTGGTCCGCATGGCATCGGATTCGCCGTGAACTATCTGCGGGGCCTGGCCTACCTGAAGCTGGGCGATGGTGCGAAGGCTGCGGCGGAATTTCAGCGCATTCTCGACCACCGCGGCGTAGCCGCAACCGATGCCCGTTACTCGCTATCTCACCTGAACCTCGGCCGCGCCTACGTACTGCAGGGCGATGCCGCCAAAGCCCGCACCGCCTATCAGGATTTCTTCGCCGCATGGAAGGACGCCGACCCTGACATACCAATCCTCCAAACCGCGAAAGCGGAATATGAAAAGCTGAAGTAACCGAAGCCGAACGCAGCCTCCGGAAGAGCGTTTTGTGGAAGAGCGGCGCCTCAGCGCCGAGTCAGGCGGGCTTAAGCGTTGTAGCCCGGCCACCCGGAGGCCACGGTTCCTGCTCCTCGCCTCTCGCTTCTCGCCTAATCATACTAATCATATTTTCCGGGACGTTCGCCAAACCGGAAACTGTCGAAGGCAAACGCAATCGCCTTGCAGGTACGTACGTAACTTTCAGGCGCCGATTCTGCCCATTAATCTAGGCGAGAGGTGCTTGGGGAGAGGACTCTATTATGGGTAACCGTAGTTGGCTTTGGATGGGCGCGAGTCTGCTGATCGGGGGCGTGATCATTTGGGCAGTGGGCCAGGCCGTGAACCCGAGCAGCGGGGACACGGAGTTTAAGAAAACACTGGAATCGATCAAGCAGGTCAAAAGTTTTCGCGGCGCGTATATCGAGAGTGCGTCGAGCTCCCAGCATTCTGAAAGGCTGTGGGAGGTGGATTGCAACCAGGTGATTGTCCACCAGCAGTCTCACGATGCGCAGTCCAACGCGGATTCTCCTTTCGAGATGAAAGAAGAAGAGTTGCTGGTCGGCGACCAGAGGTACACCCGTGACCGCGACGGCTCTTGGGAGAACAACGGTTTCGCCGGAGAGCGCTATTCCGCCAAGTGGTATTGCGACAACCTGGCGCGCGGCACGGTTCGCGACCTGCTGCCGGATATGTACACCCTGATCAGCCACGCCATGACGGAAAAGGGCGACAAGAAGACGGTCAACGGGGTGCGCTGCCAGGAATGGAAGTTCGCCGTAAGGTCGGCTGTCTTGGCCGACGGCGGTTCAATGTGCATCGGCCTGAACGACCATCTGCCCTACGAGATGACGATGAAAAACGGCGGCCACTATTCCTACTCCGATTACAACCGCACTATCCAATTCGAGGCGCCCGCAGCCGTCCTGCAACCGGCCAGTTCGACAGACGGATCGAACTGAGTCAGCCCGGGAGGCCAGGAGACCGGAAGAATGTTTCTACCAATGCCGACGGCCACGTCGACCTCGGCGTTTTGAAACAGGGCAACCATCGTACGCTGTTGGCCCCACGTCGGGCTTTCAATCAGCCCGAGCGCGGCAAGTGCCGAATAAATCCCGTCTACGCTCCGCGAAAAATGATTACCCCGAAAATGTCAGACCAGGCGTGCGCGACCATGCTCGGTCTCAGGCTTTTCCGCCACAGGGCGAGTAGTCCGAACAGGACGCCGAATAGCGTGATTCTTCCCACCGGACCCACTCCTTCGTATAGATGGCCAATGCCGAATACCATCGCTTGGAAAAGGATCGCCCATCCTGCACTGCCCGTGATCGCCTGAAATTGCTTTTGAAGATAGCCGCGAAATGCGATTTCCTCACAAAAGCCTGCGGAGAGCGCGACTGGGATCCACACCACGCTCTCAAGAATTCCGCGGGGAAGAAGTCCCTGCGCGGCATTGCTCCCACCGCCCAGGATATGAGCCTTCATAAGGCCGATCCACACTGCCCACAGACCCGCGCCTAACGCAATATCTTTGATCACTGCCTTTGGTGTATCCCATCGGCCGCCCACCAGATCACGCAAACGCATTCCGCGCTGGTGCACGCCCATGCGCACATAGAGCACCAAAAGCCATTCCATCACCACCACGGAAATGTAGCCGGGCACGGCGCTGCCTCTCGGCACTGTCACCTGCGGCCGCTGGCTTACGCTGTGCTGAAAAAAACCACCTATGACAGACAGTCCCACAAAAATGGCAACAAACACAATCGTATGCCACGCCGGGGCAATGAGCGGGCGGCGGGTCGATGGAGTATCGAGGTTTGCGTTTCCGGGCGTCGCGCTGGGAACAAGACTGGGAGAGGTCAAAGCTCACCACCTTGCGGCCTGATGATACGGCGCGAACTCAGAAGAAAACGGTCAATTTTGCACAGGCGATGCCGCATCCTGTGTGCGAAGTCGCCTCATCCACTTCTTCCCAACTTTAGAATCTAACCCGCCGCCGCGCTCGTCTGATATCTTTTAACTTCCCCCGGCTTCTCACGCCCATGCATTCCGCTCAGCGCCCGCGCCCGTGGATGGTGATTCTTGCCTTCGCACTCGTCTACCTGTTCTGGGGCTCGACTTATCTCGGCATCGACATCGCGGTGCAGACTATCCCCCCCGCGCTCATGTGCGCGGTGCGGTTTTCGATTGCGGGCACGGTCATGCTGGCCGTCTGCGCTGCCACCGGCCGCCGGATTTTCTATTCCCCCAAGCAAATCGCGCTGGCCGCGGTCGTAGGCCTGCTGCTGCTGATGGGCGGAAACCTCACGCTGTCGTACGCCGAACTCGCCGTATCGTCGGGACTGGCCGCGCTCATCATCGCCATCACCCCACTGTGGTTTCTGGTCCTCGATTCTCTGTTGCTCGGCGACCACCACATTTCTGGACGCGGCAAGGCGGGCCTCGCGCTCGGCATCGTTGGACTGTTCGTCCTGGTCTGGCCACAGTTGCAAGCCGGCAGCATGGGCCGTCGTGAATTCTGGGCCTCGATCAGCCTGATCGCCGGCTCGTTCTCCTGGGCCCTCGGATCAGTCCTGTCGAAGCGCTGGCAGTCCGGGATGGACGTGTTCAGCGCCACCGCCTGGCAAGTCACCGCCGCCGGAGCGGGCAACTTCATTTTTGCGCTGATCGCCGGCGACCTTTCCCGCGTGGTCTGGACCGTCCGCGGCATCAGCGCCACTCTCTACCTCGTAGTCTGCGGTTCCTGGATCGGCTACACCGCCTACATCTGGCTCCTGGAGCACGTTCCCACGTCCAAGGTTTCCACCTACGCCTACGTGAATCCCGTGGTGGCCGTGTTTCTCGGCTGGCTGATCCTGCACGAGCGCGTCGACCGCTTCATCCTGGCTGGCAGCGCGATCGTAGTCCTCTCCGTCATCCTCGTCACCAGCGCCAAGGTGAAGGAGAAGACGGTCGCGGAAGAACTGCCGACGGTGGAAGCGGCAGGGGACTGAAACTGAGATTTCAGAATGCAGATTTCAGACTGCAGATTAAAGAACGCAGAGTCTAGATTGCGTGCTTGAGCGCGGATTCCAGTCAATCCTCGGTTTTCAAATCTGAAATCTACAATCTGAAATCTGACTTCCGACGTCTGAAATTTACTTCCCGTCTTCTTCCTCCTCCGCATCATTCACCAAGTCAATCACATGCCCGCGAATGGCAAACGTCTGCCGCGCGCCGCCCGCCGGCTCAAAGCTAACCCGCACCGGTCCCCGCTCCCACGTCGGTGCCGGGCACGCTGAGTCAGGCGCCGCATCGTCCGCCACGCCGCTGCCGGACAGCTCCTTCTTCAACGCCGGCTTGCGCCGGCTGAGTTGCGCCACCATCGCATACGTCTTCTTGCCATCGTCCGCCACGCCACAATAAGCGACATAATCGCGGTACCAGCTGGCCGCGGAATAATACGCGTCAAACTCCGGCAGATTGATCGCGGCGACCCTCCCCGTCACTCGGTCGACCAGCAGCCAGCCTCCTCGTTGCCATTGCCAGCGCGGACCAGAATCTTCGGGAAGACTGTCATTCACGCGAAACGCCCGGCGCACCACGAACAGCCGCTCGGTCACCTCGTGCGGCGCGCCTAGCAGGTACTCTTTGACCCGCCCATCCACGACCAGCGCGCGAACCTTAATCGTAATAGCGACCGCCTTGTCATTCACCACAGAGCCCGGAAACCACTGCACCGCCATCCCTTTGCCGAATGTGATGACATGAACTTTCGCGGGCGCGCCCATTGCCGCCGCTAGCAGCATAACGCTGGCCAGCCCGAGCGCGATCACCGTTCGAAGCATTCCTGTTCGCACCATCCCAGTTCGCGCCGCGCCACTCCGCATCATCCCACTTCGCGTCGCCCCCATGAGCCGAGACTAGGCACCAGACGAGTCCAAAGCAAGACTTACGGTCACATCGGCGCAATATGAGGTGTCGAATTGGGAATAGCCGAGCTCCGCAAACGGTGCTACTGTTCCAAAAAGCTGGCCCACTTCCACCGGAAAGCGGAGAATGACTGTAGAATCATAAGGGCCAGAATAACGATTTGCGATGAGCCTCTCTCCCCCCACTCGAACTCCAGCGCGGCCGGAAGCCCGGACAACTTCAAGGGGCGAAGCCGCCTCTTATCTGAATATGGGTGACCTTTTACCACGACGTCGCGCGCCGCGAATCCTGGTCGTCGACGACCAGCCCGGCATTGCCGGCCTGATGAGCCAGTTGCTCACCATGCGCGGCTACGACGTGGTCACCGCCTCCAACGCCGAGCAGGGCGAGGCCGAGGTCCGCCGCCAACTGCCCGACCTGATCCTCTCCGACGTGATGATGCCGGGTAAGTCCGGTTACGATTTCTGCCGCGGCCTGAAAGAAAATCCGGCTACGCGCCTGATCCCCTTCGTGCTCATCACCGGACTCAGTGACAGCAGCGACAAAGTCCGCGGCATCGAAGCCGGCGCTGACGACTTCCTCAACAAACCCGTGCTCGCCGAGGAACTTATTGCCCGCGTGAAATCGCTGCTCCGCCTGAAAGAGTTTACCGACGAGTTAGAAACCGCCGACTCCGTTCTGTGCACGCTGGGCCTGATCGTCGAAGGCCGCGACCCCTACACCGAGGGCCACTGCGAGCGCCTTTCGGTTCACGCCGCCGACCTCGGACGCCATCTCGGCATGGACGAGGATTCCATCATTGCCCTGAAGCGCGGCGGATATCTCCACGATCTGGGCAAGATTGCCGTGCCCGACGAAATCCTGAAAAAAGGCAGCGACCTCACGCCCGCCGAGTGGCTGGTCATGAAGATGCATCCCATCACCGGCGAAAACATTTGCCGGCCGCTGCATTCGCTTCGCCTGGTGCTGCCCATCATCCGCCACCATCACGAACATTCCGACGGTTCCGGCTATCCCGACGGCCTGACCGGGCCGGAGATTCCCGTCCTGCCCCGGGTGCTGCAGGTCGTCGACGTCTACGACGCTCTCCGCACCGCCCGCTCCTACAAGCCGGCGCTCACCCACGAACAGACCGCCCAGACCATGCACGAGGAAGCCGCCCGCGGCCTCTGGGACGCTGAACTAGTCGCCGAATTCTTCTCCATGCTCGAGCAGAAACGCCAAGTAGCGTAAAAGCAGTTCTCCGTTCTCAGCTCTTCGTTCTCTGTTCTCAGTTCTCGGATCTCAGTTCCCAGTCCTCAGCGCTCGGCTCTCCGGCAACTCCCTTAAATGCCTGCGCCACCGTAGATGCCTGCGCCAGCATCGATGCCTGCACCAGCGTGGATGCGCGCACCAGCGTGGAAGAGCGGCGCTTCAGCGCCGCGTCAAGATGCCCGGAATTCGCGGGCTTTAGCCCCTGAGGTACTTCACCCGAACTCCGATTTCCGAAATCCTAAAACGACCGCGTACAATGGCGTTGCCCACGAGGGCGCCCAGCCATCAGACCTCGGTCCCAGCGACTGAGAACTGAGCACTGAGAACAGAGAACCGCCTTTGGACCCCACCTACAGCATCGTCATCCCGGCCTACAACGAGAGCGCCCGCCTCGGCGCGACCCTCGAGCAAGTGCTGGCCTACGTGCACGCGCAGGGCTGGGACGTGGAAGTCATCGTCGTCAACGACGGATCGCGCGACCACACGGCCGACATTGTGCGCTCATTCGCAAAAAAAGATCCGACGTTGCGCCTCATCGAGAACCCCGGCAACCGCGGCAAAGGATACAGCGTCCGCAACGGCATGCTCCACGCCCGCGGCCGCGTCGTGCTCTTCAGCGACGCCGATCTCTCCTCGCCCATCGAAGAAGCTCCCAAGCTTTTCGCGGCGCTCGAAAACGGCGCGGACATCGCCATCGGCTCCCGCTGGCTGCGCGCCGAAACTCAGACCCAGCGCCAGCCGCTGCATCGCCAACTGTTTGGCCGCCTCTTCAACCTGGCCTTGCGCCTCACCCTCGGCCTGCACTTCGCCGATACGCAATGCGGCTTCAAAGCCTTCAAGCAGCCCGCGGCCCAGGCCATCTTTCCGCTGCAAAAAATCGAGCGCTGGGGATTCGATCCCGAAATCCTTTTCCTCGCCCGCAAGTTCAAGTTCAAAGTCGAGGAAGTCCCCGTCGCCTGGGCCCACCGCGAAGGCACCAGCATCAATCCGCTGGTCGACGGCTCCCGCATGGTGATGGAAATGCTGCACATCCGCTGGAACAACCTGACCGGAAAGTACGACGCCGCTCCCGCGCCCGCCGCAAAGGCCGTCCCCGGCCACCGCGGCCCCCAAGCCTAGGCCAAGTCACGAAGAGACTTTGTCATCCTGAGCGAAGTTTTCGTCCGCGCATAGCGGACGAAACGCAGTCGAAGGATCCCTGCAATCTGCTCACGGCCGGCTGGCGCAGATTTTTGATTTCCTTGATACCAGCAACCC
>Ga0181523_10004477_pt1 | contig 12033 bp, 7 predicted proteins | sample PEATcosm2014_Bin_43_FD_119752 | JGI IMG/M metagenome (GOLD analysis project Ga0181523, IMG submission 119752) | Peatland microbial communities from MTU Mesocosm Facility, Houghton, MI, USA - PEATcosm2014_Bin05_30_metaG | ecosystem: Environmental > Terrestrial > Soil > Wetlands > Peat | place... | reverse complement strand
GCGAATCCAGAATGATCTCAACTTGCTCGCCGTCGACATGCGCGACATGGTGAGCGGGGATGAGCCTTATCCTCTGACCGCCTGGTCGCCACAGCTCCAGCGGATTCGCACCGATCTGGACGATGCGATGCGTCTGGAAGCGGGATTTGCCGTGTCCAGCCGGACTCCCGAGCAGAGCGCGTTTCTCACCAGCAATTTCAGCCAGTTCTGGGATGCCGTCGACCGCGTCTTCGCCCTTGCGAATAACGGCAAAGAAAAGGAAGCACGCGAGCAGATTCAGCTTTCTCTGCAAGCCCGGCAGGCGGCGCTGAGTACGGCGGTCGCCCGGATGCTGGTGCAAAATAGCGAGAACGAAGAGCAAGCTGGACAGCGCATCGTTCAGATTTACGACCGGGTACAGAGCCGCGTCTACGTTTTTCTAGCTGCGACTCTTCTGGCGATCCTGCTGAACGGCCTTTCGGTGATTCGCTGGAACCGGCGGCTGTTCGCGCGCCTGGCCGAGGTTTCCGAGCGCCGCAGCGAGCTGGCGCAGAAACTGATTGCCACCCAGGAATCCACGCTGCGCTACATTTCGCGCGAACTTCACGATGAGTTCGGTCAGATTCTGACCGCGGTTGGCTCCATGTTGCGCCGCGCGGGAACACATGCCCCCGAAGGTTCGTCATTACGTGCGGATTTGCAGGAAGTGCTTGTGACCGTGCAGACTACTTTGGAGAGCGTGCGCAGTCTCTCGCAGGCGTTGCATCCTGTGATGCTCGACGAGGCTGGACTCGAGAGCACGCTCGACTGGTACATTCCCACCATAGAACGGCAAACCGGGATTGCCATATCCTATGAGAAGCAGGGTGCGCCGTTTCCTGTGGATGGCGGCGCCGGCGTGCATGTCTACCGTGTGCTGCAGGAAGCGCTGAACAATGTGGCACGGCACTCCGGCGCGAAAGAAGCATGGGTGCGTTTGCGTTTCTTGCCCCATGCGCTTGAGCTGGAAATCGAAGACCACGGAGTCGGACTCGCCGAGCGCCCCAACCGGCACGGAATCGGCCTGGTCGCGATGCGCGAGCGTTCGGAGTTGATGGGCGGGCAAATTGTTTTTTCGCGTCCACCCGAAGGCGGAACCCGGGTGCATCTGGCCGTGCCCAGGGAGAAAGCGGAGTCTTATGGAAAAGAAGATCACAGTATTGCTGGTGGATGATCACAGCCTGGTGCGGCGCGGATTCCGCCGCATGTTGGAAGACGAGGCCGACATGGAAGTGGTCGGCGAAGCGGGCAGCGGCGAGGATTCAATCAAGCTGGCGAAAGAACTTCATCCTCAAGTGGTGGTGATGGATTGCGCTCTGCCCGGCATGAACGGCCTGCAGGCCACGCGGCAGATCATTGAAGATTCTCCGCACACCGCGGTTCTTATGCTCAGCATGCATACCGAGAGCACGTGGGTGCGACAGGCGATCGAAGCCGGGGCCAAGGGATACATTCTCAAGAACGCCCTGGACCTGGAACTCGGAGCGGCCATCCGCAAGGTTGCCGCCGGAGAAACGGCGTTCGATCCGCAGGTCGAGCAGAAATCCGTTCTGAAGGGCGAGCGCAGCGCCGCGCTCACGCAGCGCGAGCTCGAAGTGTTGCAGATGATCGTCGACGGCAAGTCGAACAAAGAAATCGCGACCGCCCTCGAACTCAGCGCCAACACCGTCGCCGTTCACCGCGCGAACATCATGAACTCGCTTGGAATTCATAAAACCGCGGAGCTGGTGGTCTACGCGATCCGCGCCGGGCTGGTGAACGTTCCGTGAGCCGTTCCGTTAGTCGCAGGTCTTTCCTCCGGGGACTGGCGGGACTGGCGTCATGGTCGCAGTTGCCTGATTTGCGGGCTTTGACGGCGCAGACGGGTGCGCTCACTTCTCCGGGTTTTCGCTTTACCGACGTGACCAGCCAGGCAGGGATCCATTTCCAACACAACAGCGGAGCCTTCGGCGGAAAATTCCTGCCTGAAACTCTGGGCTCCGGCTGCGCATTCCTGGACTACGATCGCGACGGCTGGCAGGACATTTTGCTGATCAATGGCGCCGACTGGCCGGGCCACAAGAAAAGCCGCTCCACGCTGCGGCTTTGTCACAACAACGGCAATGGCACCTTCACCGACGTGACTACGCGCGCCGGCCTCGACGTCGAAATGTACGGCATGGGCGTGGCCGTCGGCGATTACAACAACGACGGCTTTCCTGACATCCTGATTACCTGCGTGGGCCAGAATCGACTGTTCCGCAATACCGGCAAAGGCACGTTCGTCGATGTGACTGCCTCCAGCGGGCTGGGAAAGCGCGAAGGGTTCAGCACGTCCGCGTTGTGGTTTGACTACGACCGCGACGGCCTGCTCGATCTTTTCGTGTGCAACTACGTGAAGTGGTCGCCGGAACACGACGTCTTCTGCAGTCTCGACGGAAAACATAAATCCTACTGCACCCCCGAAGCCTATCGCGGAGCCACCTGCTGGCTATTTCACAATCGCGGCGACGGCACCTTCGAAGACGTGACGGCGGCGAGCGGGATTTTCGACAGCAGTTCCAAATCACTGGGCGTCGCCTTGTTCGACGACAATCACAATGGCTGGCCCGACCTGCTCGTGGCCAATGACACCCAGCCCAACAAGCTGTATCGTAACCAGCGCAATGGCACGTTCAAAGATGCCGCGGTCGAGGCCGGACTGGCGTTCAGCAGCGAAGGCAAGGCCCGCGCCGGCATGGGGGTTGACGTGGCCGACTTCGATAATTCAGGAACGCCGGGCGTCGCCATCACCAACTTCGACAACGAAATGATCGGACTCTACCGCATGAGCGGCAAGAGTTTCGAAGACATCGCGCCACAATCCGGAGTCGGCATCGCCTCCAGAAATAGCCTCGGATTCGGCTGCTCGTTTCTCGACGTCAATCTCGATGGCTGGCTCGACTTCGCCGTGGCCAACGGACATATCGACGAAACCGTGCGCAACATTCGCGGCAACGTGGGATATGCGCAGCCTCCGCAACTCTTCCTGAACAACGGCAAGGGGAACTTTCGCGATGTCGCTGCTGACGTTGGCGGAGGCTTCGACCAGCCGAAAGTCGGCCGCGGCCTGGCCTACGGAGACTTCGATCGCGACGGCGACCTGGACCTTCTTCTTACCACCAACAATGGGCCAGCCTATCTGTATCGCAATGACCAATCGACCGGCAACCACAGCATCCGCTTTCGCCTGGTGGGAACGAAATCGAACCGTGACGGAATCGGCGCCAGCCTGCGCGTTTTTGCCGGCGGCATCACGCAATCTCGAATCGTGAAGGGCGGATCCAGCTATTTGTCGCAGTCCGAACTTCCGGTGACCTTCGGGCTGGAGAAACGAGACCGCATTGAACGCGTAGTCATCGATTGGCCCAGCGGACGCACGGAAGAATACAAGAGTCTTTCCGCCGGTCGCTGCTATGAGTGCACGGAAACGAAAGGCATCATTCCGCAGGACGGCTATTGAGAGGAACTGGCGCCGGAGTTTGCCGCTACGTTTCCCGCCGCAACCAGATCAATTTCGACGTAATCGTTCACTCGCAGGAACAGCGTGCTTGGATTCTTCATGCCCCACTTGGCATACGGAACCGTGAAATGAACCGCGGCAGTCCAGTGGTCAGCAGACATTTCCACTTCTGCCGGCACCGTGATTTCGCGGTCGACCCCGTGAATGCTGAACATGCCGTGAACCTTCACCGAAGACTTTCCCTGACTCGCCACTGCACCCTCAATCTTGTCCGGACGAAAAGCGATTTCAGGATACTGCGCACTCTCCAGAATTTCCTTGTGCATCTTGCGGTCGCGCATGCCGCTGCCGCTCTCGCCGCTCTTGGCGTCGACCACAATCTCGCCCGAAAGTTTTCCCGAAGCCGGTTCGAACTGCAAGGCTCCCTGCTTCAAACGGAAGGTTCCATGCACGGTGTGGAGAACATCTCCCAGCGTGAATTTGACCGTTGTTTGTGAGGAATCCAACTGAAACGATTCCCGCTGTGCCGCCGCTGATCCGAGCGCAACCAGCACGGTTGCGACCGCCAGTCCAACTTCACACCAGGGAAAAATTTTGTGAGCCGCATGGCGGGGGACGTTCATGTTATGCGGTTAAGAGCCCCCATCCCAAAGTGAGTCCGTCCCTGACTGCGTGCAGCGGTGGCAGTGCTCCCACGTGCAATTCGAGGAATCGGCGGAAGATCTCGGGACGCTGCCGGAAGACTTGCAGTGTCCGCTGCTGCAGCCACGGGCGTTGGTCGAGAGTGAGCATCAGCCGCGCCATGCAGAGCGGACGCAGGGCCAGCTTGCGATGCTCAGTCTGATAATTTCTCAGATCGCCGGACTCCAGGCATCGAGCTAATACAATCGCCTGGCTGAATGCCAGTCCGAGCCCCTCTCCGGTGATCGCGTCGACGGTTCCAGAAGCGTCTCCAATCAGTGCCACGTTTCCTCGCCACACGCGCTTGAGCCGGCGATTGCCAGTGAGTGCGCCCCGTTCGGCGGAAACTGTCTCGGCGCCAGCCAGTCGTTCCCTCAGCCTGGGCAGCGCCCGCAGCCCTTCCTCCAACCGCAGACTGGAATCATGCGAAGCCACGGCCACGCAGACTTGTTCACGGCTCACCGCCGTGGCGTATCCCTGACAGCGGTCGCCCCAGTAGACCTCCATGTGGTCGCTCCAGGGAGCCACGCGATAGTGCCGCCGAAACGCATAGCGCAAACTGGGACGAGAACCGCCCGCGAGTCCGGCCCAGCGCCGCACGCGTGAATTCGAGCCATCCGCGCCCACAATCCAGCGCGCGCCTACAAGGCGATCGCCGAAATGAACGCCTTCGGAAGAAATGCCAGTCACAGCAGTCCGCCACAACAAGACGGCGCCGAGTTGCACTGCGCGCTCGGTCATCAGCCGATGCAACACCGTGCGGCGCACTGCAACGCCGCAGCCGTCGCCTGGAAATCGAGCCTCCGCCGACAAAGCGTCGCTCACAAAACGAATGCCGCGGAACGGAAGCGCATCCACCAGCGGAACATGGATCCCAAGGCGCTCCAACGCCGCACGTCCATCGGGCAGCAGGCCTTCCCCGCAAGCCTTGTCGATGGGTGGCTGCGCACCATCCGCGACTAACACTCGGAAGCCGCGCTCCCGCGCCGCGATCGCGGCCGCCAGCCCCGCAGGGCCGCCCCCAATCACGAAAACGTCGGTCGAGTCTGGCACACTCTGACTCATACTTCGAACCTTAAGGCTTCTGACCCTACCAGCGCAGCAGCAGCAGTTCGGAACAGAATCCCGGACCCATGGCCGCGAGCACCCCCAGCGTACCCGGTTCCGGACGCCGATTTTTCATCACATCCTCCAGCACGACCAGAACCGAGGCAGACGAAAGGTTCCCAACTTTCTTCAAGCAGTCCCAGGAAGCGTCAAGTTGGCCGTCGTGCAGATCGAGCGCCGCCGCGGTCGCCTCCAGCACTTTCGGCCCGCCGGTGTGCAGCACCCAGCTTCCAATGTCGCCACGCTGGTGTCCGTGTTCGCCGAGGAACGCATCCACATCGTGCCCCAGATGCTCGCGAATCAGCACCGGCACCTCGGGCGAGAGCGTGATGCGAAATCCCTTCTCGGTAACTTTCCATCCCATCATCTCTTCCGTGTCGGGATAAAACACAGATCGAGTTGCCAGAATTTCCGGCCCAGTTGCCGTCAGATCGTTCCCCGTCACGATGACCGCCGCCGAACCATCCGCAAACAGTCCCGAGGAAATCAGATTGGCCACGGAAAGATCGTCGCGTTGAATAGTCAGGGAGCAGAGCTCCACCGACACGAGCGCGGCTGCCTGCGCGGGATAAGCGCGCACATAATCCGCGGCGCGTGCAATTCCCGCCGCTCCCGCCACGCACCCCAGCCCAAAAATCGGTATCCGCCGGATATTTACCGGCAGTCCCATGCGGTTGATCAGCAGGGCATCGATGGAGGGGCTCGAAATCCCGGTGACCGACGTAAAGAACAATGCGCCTAACTGGCTCGCGTCGATCCCGGCGTGGTGCAACGCGCGGCACAGCGCTTGTTCGCCCAGTTCCTGGGCAACCTGAATCCAGACGTCATTCGCCTGGCCCCAGGTCGTGATCTCGTAATATTTTTCGGGGGGTATCGCCAGATGGCGGCCTTCCACGGCCACATTGCGATGCAGCCGCGCCAGCAGTTGCGGATTCTTCAGCTGATCGCCCCAGTATTCCTGAAGTTTTTCCAGCAGGAATTTCTGTGAATAGTAATGCTTGGGGAACGCGCTGGCTGCACTGGCGATTCTCATTGGTGTCGATCCTGGTCCCGGCGCGTAGCCCTATCACCGGTCCGGACATCGAAGCTTAGACTCCCGGATGTCTGGGTGCCCGCGTGTTTCGTACCGTCCTGCGTATTGTCCCAATGCTCGCGGGGCGAATTGTCACTCGCTTGTTAAATCAAAGTTCCGTATGAAATCTCCAAATCAAAATCGCCAAAGCAAGGCTCGCCCCGGAGTGGATCCAGTCCTAGAACGTCGTTGCAATCGAAGCCGTCGCTTGCGGGACCGGGTAACTGTTGACCAAAGTAAGCGCACCGCTGGTGGTGTCGAGATTAAAAGACTGAATCGTATAAGGGCTCTTCTGGTTCCCCACAAACAGATATTTACCGGCTGGGTCACTGGCAAGAACACTGGGCTGTGCGCTCGTCGTAAACGGCGAAGTCGTCAGCAGAGAGATTCCACCATCGGTGCCGATCGAGTACGCCGTCAGATTCGGCGAGCCTTGATTGGCTACGTACAGGAAAGCTCCGGTCTTGTCGATCAGAAGGGCAACCGGCGTCGTAGTTGTAGACTGCTGGCCGATTGGAGAATTGGCGAGCTGGCTGAGGGATCCTGCGCTAATCGTGAATTCCGAAATCGAGTTGTCGCTGTTGTTGGCGGTGTAAAGATAACTGCCGTTGGGAGAAATTGCCAGTCCGTAAGGATTCGTACCCGTAAAGAAGAACGAGGTCGGATTCAGCGGGGTAAGCACACCGTTACTGAGGCTAAATACTTCGATATAGCCGGGCTGCCCTACGCCCGTCACATAGAGGAAATCTCCCGATGGCGACACTTGCATATTGATCGGATCGATCCCGAGTGGAACCGTCGGACCTGAGGTTTGCGGAACCGGCAGCGGACCTAGCGTACCATCGGTCTTGCTGATAGGAAATACCGAGACACTCCGGTCGCCGGAATTGGCAACGTACAGATAGGCCCCGCCCGGGTCCATGGCGAGCACCGTGGGAGCGTTGCCCACCGTCGTGCGGGGAATGTGCTCAGAAAGCGCGCCCGACGGCGAAATGTCGAACTGAGAGACATCGCTCTCTCCCGCGTTTGCGGCGTACAGATACTTGCTGGAAGGATGGATCACCAGCGACTGAACCGACGGGCCGGCGGTGATTGGACTGACCGCCAGTTGCGTGAGTATGCCGGAGTTGGGATCCTCACGAAAAGCAACGATCTGGTCAGACGTGGGAAGCGCCGCATACAAAAATCGGCTGGTGGTAGGACCGCAACTCACACAAAGTGCCATGCTTGCGCAAACCAGAAACAAAGCCGCTGCTTTCTGTAGCATCCGTAACTCCTGAGGAATTTGTCGAAAACGAAAAATTGCAGACTCGCTGGCTCCCGTCAAACCCGGGACGAAAAGTACTTCTCGAGCAGTACCTATTGTTGATCTTCTATCATACGGGACAAGCTGTCCCTTGCCCAACCAAGCACGCCTGCTCCTGCTTGCTGCGATGCAGGATTTCTCCAGACAGGTTGCATAAGCTTCTTAGTGTAGTCGACTTATCCCTTCGGAATGAAGGATTTGTCGATTCTGCGAAGCGGCATGAACGTTCGTCCCGCCAACTTTTTCAGTGGGCGGGACTGGGGCGCTGCGTAACCGGAGATGAAGCCGCAGTTTCTTCCTCGCCGCCCCGCAAGGCCAATCGCAATCGGTCGAGGTACACGTAAACCACGGGCGTGGTGAACAGCGTCAGCATCTGGCTCACGATCAACCCGCCGACAATGGTGATCCCTAATGGCCGGTGCAACTCCGACCCGGTTCCCGTGCCCAAAGCCAGCGGAAGCCCGCCCAGCAGCGCCGCCATGGTCGTCATCATGATGGGCCGGAACCGTAGGATACATGCGTCGTAGATCGCATCCGCGGACTTCTTCCCCTGGGTCCGTTCGACGTCGAGAGCCACATCGATCATCATGATCGCGTTCTTTTTGACCAAGCCAATCAGCAGAATAATGCCAATCATCCCAATCACGTTGAGCTCGTTGTGCGTCAACAGCAGCGCCAGCAGCGCTCCCACCCCAGCTGATGGTATGGTGGAAAGAATTGTAATGGGATGAATATAGCTCTCGTAAAGCATGCCTAGCACGATGTAGACAGTTAACAGGGCAGTCAAAATCAGGATCTTTTGGCTCGACAAAGAATCCTGAAAAGCTGCCGCCGTCCCCTGAAAGCTGGCTTGAATGGTGGGCGGAAAGCCAATCGTCCGTTGCGCATTCTCGATGGCCTGCGTCGCCTGACCCAGAGAAACCCCCGGCGCCAGGTTGAACGAGATCGTCACCGACGGCACCTGGCCCTGGTGACTCACAGACAGGGGAGTGTTTGACGGTTCATAGTGCGTGAACGCCGCCAGCGGCACCGGCGTCCCCGTAGGCGAGCGTAGATAAATGTTTTGCAGAGCTTCCGGAGTCTGCTGGAATTGCGGCGCCACTTCCATCACCACGTGATATTGGTTGAGCGGCCGGTACATGGTGGAAACCTGTCGCTGCCCAAACGCGTCGTAGAGGGCATTGTCCAGGGTTTGCGCAGTAATCCCCATGCGGCTGGCGGTATCGCGATCGACGACCAGCTTGGCCTGCAAGCCTTTATCCTGCTGGTCAGAATTCTGGTCGCGCAATTCGGGCAGGGCTCTCAGCTTCGCCAGCAGGCGCGGCGCGAAGTTGTTCAGGTCGTCGAGGTTTGCGCTCTGCAGCGTGTATTGATACTGCGCGTTGCCGAATCTCCCGCCAATCGTGAGGTCCTGCGCCGACTGCAAAATCAGGGTTGCGCCCGGAACCACTGACAGCTTTCCCCGCAGCCGGTTGATCACATCGTCCGCGGTCACATTCGGGCAGCGCTGCCAGAAATGCTGGTTCTTGCATGTCCCCCGCTGCTCCAGCGGCTTCAACATCATGAAGAATCGTCCTTGGTTCAACGGAGAACCACCGCCGGCAAAGCCCACGACCGTGTCGACCGCCGGATCTTTCATCACGATCGTGACATAATTCTTCATCTTATCTGCCATGGACTGGAAAGAAATATCCTGCGCCGCCATCACCGAGCCCACGATGCGACCAGTATCTTGCTGCGGGAAGAAGCCCTTCGGCACCTGGATGTACAAGTACACGCTCAGGCAGGCAACCAGGATGGTTACCGTCAGTGTGGCCGGCTGATGCCGCAGCACGAACCGCAAGGCGTGATCGTAAGTTTTCAGCAGCCGGTCGAAAAACCACTCGCTGTAGCGGTAGAAGAAATTGTGCTTGTCGTCCTTTTTGGGTGGCCGCAGAAACTTCGCGCACATCGTCGGCGTGGTGGTCAGCGAAACCAGCAGCGACACTCCGATCGCGATACTCAGCGTCACCGCAAACTCGCGGAATAACCGGCCTACGATGCCACCCATCAGCAGCAACGGAATGAACACCGCAACGAGTGAAGTGCTCATCGAGATTACGGTAAACCCGATCTCCGCAGCCCCCTTGAACGCCGCTTGTACCGCGTCCATGCCGTGCTCGACGTAGCGCGTGATGTTTTCCAGCACTACGATCGCGTCATCGACCACGAACCCCGTAGAGATTGCCAGCGCCATCAGCGACAAGTTATCCAGGCTGTAGCCCAGCAGATACATTCCGCCAAACGTGCCCACCAGTGACATGGGTACGGCGATGCTGGGAATGATGGTGGCGCGTACGGTTCGCAAGAATACGAACACGACCATGATCACGAGGAAGATCGAAATCAGCAGCGTGGTTTCAATGTCCTTTACCGACGCGCGCACCGTGACTGTGCGATCCATCACGACCGTCAGTTTGATGGCGGGCGAGATCGAGGACTGCAGGTACGGCATGAGCGAGCGGACCCGGTCCACGGTGTCGATGATGTTGGCACCCGGCTGCCGGAAAATCGGCATGAGCACGCCCGGTTTGCCGTTGGCGAGACCGATGTTACGAACATCTGCCACCGAGTCCTTCAGATCAGCGACGTCGCCCAACCGCACCGCTGCTCCGTTGTTGTAAGCCACAATCAGCGGGCGGTATTGGTCCGCGGTGAAGAGTTGATCGTTGTCGCTGAAGGTATTGTTCCGCGCGTAGCCAGACACCTCTCCTTTCGGAGCGTTCGAGTTGGCCGCGTTGAGAGCGTTCCGCACCGTGTCGAGTCCGACGCCCAGCTTGTTCAGCAGCGTCGGATTCACCTCGACCCGGACCGCAGGTTGCGACGAGCCCCACACAAAGACCTGCCCCACTCCGCCTACCTGCGCCAGCTTCTGCGACAGTATGGAGTCCGCCACGTCGTACATATTCGCCACCGTTGCGGTATCTGAAGACAGAGCCAGAATGAGAATTGGCGAATCAGCGGGATTTACCTTGCGGTAGGTCGGATTGTTCGGCAGGTTTGCGGGGAGCTGGCCGCGCGCCGCATTGATCGCTGCCTGTGTGTCCCGAGCCGCGGCATCAATATTCCGGTTCAGATCGAATTGCATGGTGATGCTGGTCGAGCCCAGCTGACTCGACGAAGTCATCTGATTCACGGCGGCGATTCGCCCGAACTGCCGCTCCAGTGGCGTCGCCACTGCCGAGGCCATGGTCTGCGGGTCGGCCCCGGGCAAACTCGCCCCCACGCTGATCACCGGAAAATCCACGCTCGGCAGCGAAGCCACCGGCAGGAAGTTAAAAGCGAGAATTCCAGACATCAGCAGCGCCGCCGCCAACAGCGACGTGCCAATCGGGCGCCGGATAAATGGAGACGAGATACTCATGCTTCATTGACCCTGTTTGCAATGGCCGGCATCAGTCCGCCGACATGGGTTCGTTCTTCGGAATCGGATTTCCGATGCTGTATCGCGAGAACCGGTGCGCCAGCCGGTCGAACCACAGGTAGACCACTGGCGTCGTGTACAGCGTGAGCAACTGGCTCAACAGCAATCCGCCCACAATCGTAATGCCGAGGGGCCGTCGCAATTCCGCGCCTGTCCCCGATCCCAGCGCCAGCGGCAGCCCGCCCAGCAACGCCGCCATTGTCGTCATCATGATGGGCCGGAACCGCAGCAAGCACGCCTGGTAGATCGCTTCCTCCGGCGGCTTGTGTTCTTCGCGTTCGGCCTCCAGCGCGAAGTCAATCATCATGATCGCGTTCTTCTTCACAATGCCGATCAAAAGAATGATGCCGATCAGCGCCACCACGGTCAGGTCGTTTCCCGTGATCATCAATGCGAGAATGGCTCCCACGCCCGCCGACGGCAGGGTCGACAGAATCGTGACGGGATGGATGTAGCTCTCATACAACACCCCCAGCACAATGTAGACCGTAATGACCGCGGCCAGAATCAAATACGGTTCCGACGCCAGAGAATTTTGAAACGCCGCGGCCGTTCCCTGAAATGACGCGTGGATGCTGGGCGGCAGCTGGATTTCCGTTTCCGCCTGCTGGATCGCCTTAGTGGCGTCGCCCAGCGAAGCGCCCGGAGCAAGATTGAATGAGAGCGTGACCACAGGGAATTGTCCCTGATGGTTGACCGCCAGAGACGCATTGCTTGACTTTATCTTCGTGAACGTCGAAATCGGAACCGGCGCGCCGCTGGTTGTAATGGACGTGCCGTTAGCCGTGGGCGCGCCCGTATTCGCCGCGGTCGTGCTGGGCCGGATGTAAATGTCTTTCAGGGCCTCAGGAGTCAGCGCAAAACTCGGAAGAACTTCGAGCACCACGTGGTACTGGTTCAGTTGC
>Ga0181523_10004476_pt1 | contig 12035 bp, 9 predicted proteins | sample PEATcosm2014_Bin_43_FD_119752 | JGI IMG/M metagenome (GOLD analysis project Ga0181523, IMG submission 119752) | Peatland microbial communities from MTU Mesocosm Facility, Houghton, MI, USA - PEATcosm2014_Bin05_30_metaG | ecosystem: Environmental > Terrestrial > Soil > Wetlands > Peat | place... | reverse complement strand
GCCGCCATCACCGCCATATGCTGCCCGTAATTGCCGTTGAATCCGATCACTCGCACCTGTCGAGGCCGCCGCTCAAAGCAGTCCCTAAGAATCTCCCTCGATCCATCCGTGCTTCCGTCGTTAACGAAAATAATCTCGTACTGCTTGTAGGTGCCGTCGAGCACGCTGATTAAACGATCAAATAGGGGAATGACATTAGCCTTCTCATTATACACGGGAATAACCACTGAAACATGTATGGGAGCATTATTCACTTGCACCATGTACCATCAACTCCTCTCACGGAAAATATCCCAAATGGCCGTAATCACGCGTTCGTGTTCCGTGGAACTCATCGACGGAAATAAAGGAAGGCTAACGATCCGATCGGAAATGTACTCCGCGTTTGGAAAATCACCGCGCTTATAGCCGAACCTCTCCGAATAGAAGCGGCTCAGATGTATTGCCTGATAGTGCAGTCCTGTTCCGATGTTCACCCTTTTCAGCTTCAACATAAAATCCTCACGCGTGATGCCTACAGTCTCAGTGTTCACTAGAGGCGCAAACAAGTGCCACGCGTGACGGTGGAAAAAAGAAGGTGCCTGGGGGAGGATCAGCCCCGAACACTGAGCCAGCTCTCGCGCGTATATATCTGCAAAATGTCTGCGTCGCTCGTTGAATTCCGCCAAGCGAGGCAATTGATGAATACCCAACGCGGCTTGCAGATCCATCATGTTGAATTTGTAGCCTGCAAGCGCTATATCATAATGTGGGAGTCCTTGTATCTTCAGCTCCGGAACTGAATCGCGGTCAATGCCGTGAAACCTCAATAGGTTGACCTGTTTCCTTATTTTATCATCACGAGTAACTACGCACCCTCCTTCCCCTGTCGTCATGTTCTTGTTGGGATGAAAACTAAAGACCTGAATGTCTCCGAAGCTTCCGATCCGCCGTCCCTTATAGTCCGCACCAATCGCGTGCGCTGCATCTTCGAGCACTCGAAGGCCATGCTTCTCAGCAATATCGTAAATGGGGTCGAGATCAACAGGCTGTCCGGCGAAGTGGACAGGCACGATTGCTTTTGTCCGGGGTGTCACCGCGCGCACCACCAACTCGGGATCAATATTGTACGTTGACGGCTGGACATCTACAAGGATGGGAACTCCTCCAGCGAGCACGATACAATTCAGCGTGGCCACAAATGTCATCGGCGTCGTGATCACTTCATCTCCAGGTTTCAGATCAAGCGCGATCAAGACCATGAGCAAGCCACCGGTAGCCGAAGCGCAACACTGCACACCGGAAACGCCGAAGAAGGCGCCCAGCATCTCCTCGAATCTCTCAACTCGTGGACCTGTCGTGATCCAGCCCGAGCGAAGACATTCGACAACTTCCTCGATAGCAGCACTGTCGAGACAAGGACGAGAAAAGGGAATGTAAGGCAATTCGCTCATTTCAGAACTTTCCTTTCGATGTTTTCTGAGGGAAGGCGAAAGTATAGACGGAACAATTCCCGACTGCCGTGCCTGCCTTCCCACACCAGTTTCCAGCTATCGCGTGCAGGAAGTCTGTTATGGATATTGTCATTGTAGTTGCTCTGTATAAGCATAACGTCACATATATCCAGTGCGCCCGGCTCAACTTCGGTACGCAGCGTTCTAAGATTTGCATAATAGTGTATCATAGCACGTTGCGGCTCACCCAACCCCACACTCGCTACACACAAGTATCTGGACGGCAGGTTGCATCCGAGAGAGGTCATAATTGTTTTGTAACTCATATTCGAATTAATGATAGGGAGAAAAAGGGTCATTACCAATCCGTAACACAGTCCGACCACCGTGCACCATTTAATAATCAGCGCTTCGCCCATGCGGTCGGCCAAGCACCAACAAAATATGGCTGCCGATGTAACAGCAACTCCTCCTGCAAAAGCCCAAGGCTGAAAAGTCGGTAGATAATCCGGGACTTTCTGAAGCACAAGCGTGCGCGCTGCCGCTGGCCAGCCTACCATCATCATAGTCCACAACGACCATCCTCCTGCCAAGAAGAGCACGAAAACGATAACGAACAAGGCAGATGCAATGCGGCTTTGCTTGCCTCCCAGCTCCGTAGCTGCGGGAAGAGAAGCTAGGCACAGCGAAATGAATACAGGTTGAGCATAGAGCGACCTGCCTTCACTTGAGATGTTCAGCACTACCATCCCCGTCATAAAGGACACCAACGTAATCTGCAGCAATGCCGATTGCCCAACCATCTTCCTCTCTTTCCACCAACTCCATACGGACAGAGGGAATACGGGAAAGCCAAGCGTAAGCAAGGTTGTAGCGTAAAGGAAAGTTTCCCGTTTGGGCCCCAAATTGTTTTCCCCCAGAAAACGCCCGAAGTTGTTTGTCCAGAACCATTCAAAAAAAAGCACCGGCGAACGACTGTAAAGAAGCAGCGGCCATATGACAAGCCAAGGCAAAGCTGATAGTGCTGTTATGAGAAGTGTTTTAAGGTACTTATCCGTGCGCCATGTCTTAAAAAGAACTGGCAGAGCTATCGCGGTAAGTCCGAGCAATCCTGGCCCTAGAAGCCCCTTTGCAAGAAAAGCGATGCCTATCCCGGTCCCCAGAACCAAGCCCCCGAACATAGGACGCCGCGAACTAAAAGCGAATCCCGCATGCGCAAGCGCGAAACCTGCAAGCAGAGCAACATCTGTAATCATCATGTGTTGATTGTGCACGAGCCCGACCGAGCCGAGGAGGAGTGCTGGAGCGATCCACCATTTTTCTGGCTGGCCCAGCTCGCGTGCCGCCGCTCCAAGCGATAGGAACGTTAGAGCAGCGAAAAAAAACACAGTGCCACGCGCAGCATCGTGAAGCGGAAGGAGCGGGGAGAGTGTCCGAGCAGTGATAGCGGACATAATGTACATTATCGGAGGCTTTTCCATGAAGGGCTCACCGGCCAGAGTCGGCACTACCCAATCGCCCGTTTTAAGCATCTCAAATACGAGCCCGAAACTGTAAGACTCATCTGATTTCCACGGGTCTCTCCCTACAAGGCCGGGTAACGTGCAGAGAAACCAGAGCACTATCAGCAGGAGAAACTGAATACGTATATTTCTTTGGCTTTCAACCATCCTATTTAGAAGCAATTCCGTTCATGGTAATGGTAATCATCTGTACTTCACTATTCAATCTATTTCTTCCGTGTCTTATCAAAGTTCTTCCTTTAAGGAGCCTCTTTCCATGCGAGGTTAATGAACGACCTGAGGCTTTATTTTACCAAAAAATACCGGGCAGCATCCCAGATCATAAAATAACACCCAGTAATCCTCGACAAGCCCTAACCTTATTTTCTTCCATACATTACAAGCGTTCGTCCGTCAAGAAGATCTTATCAGCCCATGCGAAAGCATGCAGACTTCTACTTGGTCCTTCTTTACAAGAGAATTTACACAACCTTCGAAGGAGGAAAAGCAAATGAACGCAGGTAACTGCATGTGCATTTTCCTGCGGTTCACGCAAGAAGGCTGTAGATGAATATTGTGAAGTCGGCGCAGCTTCCAAATGTTGGACGTTGTGAGGGCGGGTTGCCGATGGCAACTTTTAAACCAGGCTTAAACCGTATGTCGGGAAACCGACCAGTACGGTTCTTATGGGGCTTGGGTCCGGTAACGAACCCTGGCTACCAGACGAAAGCATCTAACATGGCGCAGACACTTTGTTTCTTCGGTAATCGTTTACCCCTCACATCAAATTGACGGGATTATTTTCGACAATAATCCGAAAAGGTATAAATGTATAGCTCGGGCCTTCATGTGCCACATCGCAATTTATTTGTACCTTTTCCGCCCAATTGGTTCAGGCAGTTCTGCTTTTTGTGCTGCTCTGCACAGCATGGTACAAGCGTTCCACCAGGGCCTGATTGTATCCATGTGAGGTCATGTTGGCGATAATGCGTCCTCTGATAGGCAAGCCGAGGAGATAGAGGTCCCCGATCAGGTCCAATATCTTGTGGCGCACGAATTCGTCAGGATAACGAAGCTCCGTATTGATGACCTTGCCGTCGTAAAGGATGATGTGGGAATGAAGATATCCACCGCCAACCTTTCCAAGCTTCTGGGCCATTTCGATATTCTCAAAGGTGTTAAAGGAGCGGGCTGGGGCTATCTGCCTTACAAAAGATCCGCTTTCAGGATTGAATGTAAGAATCTGTTCGCCTATGGGTAGCGGATAGACAATCCTCATTGATATTTCGAACCCCTCAAAGGGCTCCGCATAGAGATGTTTTGAGCGTGGATTCTCTTGTCCCACTCCGATCTTCTGGCGAATCACCGCAACCTTGGTTAAGGCGTGCTGTTCATCTATCCCTGCCTCTTCTATGAGGTCGCAGAAATCCTTGGCGGACCCGTCTATGTTCGGTATCTCCGCTTCAACCTTTATTAGCACGTTAGTTATGCCGTACATGGAAAGAACTGCCATCAGATGTTCAACGGTGCGCACCCGTTGCCTGCCGTTGTTCAGTGTGGTGGAGTTAGCAAAGAAGGTCTTCGATGCCGCAGTCCGGGAAAAATCCTCAAGGGAGGTTATATGACCACGGATGGTATGGCCATCAAGAGTTTGAAAGATGATCCCTTCGTTGATCCCGAGAGGGCTCAGAATGACGCCGGTGTTCCGTCCGCTTAGGAGCCCTATCCCGTTCAAGAGCACATTTCCTCTGAGCGTGCGCTGAGGCACAGGGGAATCCACTACTTCCACCATCCCCACCTGCACCGGGAGGTCGGCACCGACGATCTCAAGCTCGGTATCCGAGGGCAGGGTCGCACCGCTCCTGGAAGGCCGGTGTTTAAGGGCGGACGCCACCTTATCGAGTAAAACTTCCAGATGTAGGGGTTTTTCCAAAAAATCGTAGGCTCCGGCCTTTATGGCGGCAACTGCCGCCTCGATACCAGCATGTCCGCTCATCATTATGACAGGGAGCTCGGGACTGCGTTCATGCAGATGTTTCAGGATTTGCATGCCGTCCATGCTCGGGAGCCAAATATCCAACAGTACGAGAGAGGGTTCCATGGTATCGAGCCTCTGCCACAAGCTCTCAGCATCTGTAAATACGACGGTCTGATATCCCTCGTCCTGCAGAATGTCCGCTATAGTGGAACAGATGGAAGATTCGTCGTCTACTATATAGATAGGGTTCATATAAGGTTATGCCTTATGTTCCTCTCGATCTGAATTGAGGATAGAGTAATCCAATAAAGGACGATTGTCAAGGACGTGCTCTGAGGACGCTGTGAGAATAAATATTCTCCATATCGGGCCAGCAATATGCTGTAGGGACCATAAGGCATGATGATCCGCACCGGCGTAGTTATCTTATCCTGGGAACGTTCAGGGTAGTAAAACTCTGCAGACCCTTGAGATCAATATTCATGTTACCTTCCTATTTTCCATGCCAAATGTCCATCCAACTATTGGACTCATTGTCGCCGAATCGGTTATCATAACACAATCGCTAGAATTCCTTGTTATCACGATGGGTCATTTTTCACGCGGTCTTTTAACCCTAGTCGGTATCTCTTCGTGTTCTTTATTCCCCTGATTATAATGTTATTGTTTGATTATGCCCAAGTTCGGCGCTAAATACATTTTCGTTTCTTGAAGCCCTTCAATATCATGTTCATGAGCAATCCTGAATATTCTGAGAACCTCCTTGCGAGCCGCGCCATTAATGCAGTTCACATTCTTTCATAATTTATTCATTATCAGTTCATAATGATTTGATAATGTTTAAACAGATCATCAATTAAGTTTTGCCTCAGCAAAATGAAATAGTGTCAAGGAGCTGTTATGAAGAAGATTATCAGCACAATCCTCGCAGGAAGTATCGCATGTATATTTACAGTTGCACCCGCATTAGCCGCCAATAATGATCCAGGTATCGACCAGAGGGAGGTCAATCAACAGAACAGGATGAGCAGGGTGTTCAGAGCGGTCAGTTAACCCCGAAGGAAACAGGCAAACTTGAAGCCCAGCAGGCAATAATCCAGCAGAGGGAAGAGCGCATGGCATCTAGGGATAACGGCAATCTAACAACAAAAGACAAAGCGAAACTCACTAGGCAACAGAACAGGGCAAGTAGAAATATCTATAATAAAAAACACAATGCACAGACCACCAACATCGGCAAATAGAGGCAACGATGGAGAGTACAAAGAAGAGATAATTTGTATTGGGGCCAAGCCTGACTGTAAACTTAGAGTCCCACACCACTCGTTACAGATTATTAATCCACTCGTCTTCTCCTCCTGTACTTGATGGCATACCGCCGGAGTAAGTATACTTACAGTGGAAATACCCAGGTGTAGAGATGACCATATGTACTATCTGTAGTAAAACATACTGGTACGATAGCACAAAGAAGTGCGATTATTGTGACGGCACAACTTTTATTGGGCCAAGACAATGTTCTAAATGCAAAAATGGAAGAGTTGCGGTTCGCAAACCCTGCATTATTTGTAATCCTAAAGGGGAGATGAAGGACAAGCAGATTATGATTCATTAGCAATATACATCGTCTGTCTGTTAGATTATTTTTGGTGAGCCTAGTGAGAGCTAGTTGTGTAGTTCGATGATCTCCGGATCATTTTTTTAATAAACGTTAGTTTGTAGGAAATTTGGCGCGCCCCACGGCAGAAGTAAAGGTGGCGGTGGGAAAACGACGTAAAAATAAAATGAACCTCAAGCTTCAAAGAATCAGTAGGTAAAGTGCGATGCTCTTTTTGTACTATTACATCACAAGTCTGCCGACTTGGGAATATAATTAGTCATAATTTTTAACGACTCTGGAGTGAACGTCCATAAGATGGCAGTTCGTTACCTTCAGAGTCGGCATTACGGTCGAAACAAGCGTCTTCACCGTATCGGGTGAAATCCCAATTACTTCTGGCGAATCGACACCGAAACGTTTCCCCTCCTAACAATAACCTTTGCCGCCTTGCCAAGACTGTTGTATTCCAAGAGCTATTCGAAAGTTAATTCTTGCCAACTTAAAATCTCCATCGCAGCAGATCGGGGTCGAAAGAAAGATTACTTCTGGCTATCCTCCGTTTTTGATTCGACGCCGATGCCACACGCGTAAATAACAGTAATTATAAACCCATGGGAAAGAAGATATGGTCGCCGCGTACACCGATGCCCGAAAGTATATCCATTATAGGAGTGGTCAAGGATGCGTCGAAGTTGATCAAGTATAGTCAATGGCTATTCAGTGTCCTTTCAATCTCTTTAGCAGCCTAATCAATAGCTGGAGCTTTCTCTTTTCTTTGATTTCATGAAGGGAGGGATAGACCCTTATAAAACCGTCTTTATCAGTTTCAAGATATTTCTTGTGTTTCTGTTTCATAGAATAAATTAATCAAATAGAATAAAATACAAGATCTCCACTATATAAAATCATATTCCACCTCAAGAATGAAGTAAATCATCCTGGCAGGGTATTATTAGGGGATAAACATATATCATCTTGTCCAAAGATAATAATCTTCCCCAACGTGCTCCATTAAGCTCAGGAATCCTTAAAATCATTGCCGCAGGGACACGGCTTATCACACGAGCTTACGGTAATCGAGACCAGTGGTCATCGTCCAAAGAGTTTGCGCGCAGATTGTTGTCTGATGGGGGCTTACTTATTGCACGCTATTCTAAAGTCGTCATGGAAATCCAATCTGAAGCATAATTTGTGGCAGCTTTGATGCAGTAGAAATTGAATGGTTACCCTTTAGTGGGTAGGTCGTGCAGGTTGATTTTTCTAGCTCTGCTAGTCCATCTGCGAAAAGAGTCATCAGGCGTCAAGAGATTTACACCAAAATCACCAATTATTATTAATGCACTATACATCAAGCACTTCCCGTAAGAAAACATTTTCACGATGGTATGAGCTGCATCGTCGTTAGCGGAGTGATATTTTAGTGTTTTCATTTCTCTCCTTATCTGGTTGTTATACGCAAAATCATTCTACTGTATCGCATTGATCGCATTCTGTGATTTATCTCCTCATGTGTAGCCGTGACGTTATTGCAATAAAGGTGCCATATCTATCAAGCCACTACATGCCATAAATCCACTGCCTAGGTAAGACCGTGAGCTATATACGATTGGTGATATGACGTGTTGTATTTGGTGATTGCACGGGACACTGTTTACTATTGCTGAAATGAGCCGCTCCATTGAGAATCGACCACTGGGAAGTGCCACTTATACCCGAGATAACACTCATCGCAGTTAAAACGCTTTGTTTCTAGTGTAAATAATTTCGGTCTGCCTTGTCGGACGTTGTCGCAAAAGAGGATTCTCTCTAAGACACCGTGCGTCAAATTCACACATCGTTATATCTGGAATGAGCCCAATCTGGTAAATCCATATAACGGCGATAACTGTGGTAGAATTAATGTATGGACAACGAAATAGGTCAGCTTAATGCCTTTCCCCTCACCTGGAGCGGGCCTGTAATAGCGAATTAATTCGCTTGTGAAGTATAAGATGCCCGGCATCACGACGATTGGAGAACATCATGGACAATTATCTCTGCACCATCCCATCATCCCGTGCCCCCAATTATTCTGAAGACTGTAAAGATGGCCAGAAGGTCAAGCTTAAAATCACGGACAGGCAAGATACTGTGCTAATTGGGACCTTAGTGCTGCTGATAATTTTTTTAATTGCTTTAGTGACCTTTCCTCCAAGCGCCATGTCAGCATCATGCGAAAAAGAGTGCTGCAAGGGCTCCAGCGTTCAAGGTGACTCTCAAAAATGCTGTCAGTCAAGTTGCAACTGTAACACAATGGAGCGCGGCAGTGACAAGGTGCAGCCCGGGCAGGATCAAAGATATAAGGATGTCAAATGTTACAATGCTTGTGTAAAGTCAGGATACAGGTGCAAATATTGTGAGGACAATTGTAGTTATTGTAAGTAAGAAGAGCATTGTCTATTCTGTAAGCCTCTGAGCCCCTCGTCTCGGATGCCGCTATGTTGTGCGTGAGCCTTTTCATTTGTGGGTCCAGCGCGTGCAGACAAAAGCAACATCTCACGCACGTCAATAACGATTTCATAATTGCCGACTATTCAAATAATCTGTTACTCTACTTCTGGAGATAGGCTTTCTATTATATTTGGAGCTTGGCAGGAAATATGGCAACTTGGGATCCACGACAATATCTCAGATTTAGAAACGAACGCACTCAACCCTCCATCGACCTTGCAGCAAAAGTCAAAATTGAGAATCCATCTACTGTTATTGATATTGGATGCGGTCCTGGGAACAGCACTCACGTTTTGTTCCAACGCTGGCCAAATGCCAAAATTATCGGACTTGACAGCTCAAGTGAGATGATCGAACAAGCAAAAAAAACCTATCCGAATCAAGAGTGGTTGCTGGCAAATGCCTCAAGGCTGGAATCGGGTCCAACTTATGATGTTGTTTTCTCAAATGCGGCTTTACAGTGGATCCCGGATCATAACTTGCTGCTTCCGAGACTGCTACAGACTGTTAGTTCCGGTGGAGCGCTGGCGGTACAGGTACCTGCAAATGATCAGTCACCCTTGCACAAGGCATTAGTTTCCGTATCTTCGAGAAAGAAGTGGTCCGAACTGACTGCCGGATGCGAGCAACAATTAAGCCAGCATGCCATGGAGTATTATTACAACGTACTCTATCCGATAGCCACCTCCGGACTCGACTTATGGGAAACCACATACTATCATGTGCTGAGTTCTCACGAGGCTCTTATCGAATGGTTTAAGGGGACTAGATTGCGTCCTTACATGGAGAAGCTGTCACATAGTGAAGACAAAGAGTTCATGGACGAGATACTGGCTGAATGTAGACAGGCATACGAAGTTCAAGGAGATGGTAATGTCCTTTTCCCGTTCAGAAGAATTTTCTTCGTTGCCTATAAATAAGGTAATTTTTCGTATTTTGGAAGTCCTCATTTTTCCTATGCGTCGCAAAAAGACAAGATTTTGATCGCTTTTACATAACGTGATACTAGTGGTGCTCGTACGCGAGAAAGACTCGTAACCCTAGTGTTGTATGAGCAAGCGAAACTCATGGGTCGCAGTCAGTTATCAAAGTCACAGATATACGTTGCATTTGTAAGCCTGAACCGTCCAGTATTATTTCATCGACTTCACCGTTTCCCAAATCCCTTGACTGTATGAAGTTGCCTTGAAGTCGAATGCCTTATCGAACTTACTACTGTCAAAAAGATAGTCTGAATTATTCTGATAAAGCATCTCCACGCTTTCTCGAACTATCCCATTAAAAAGTCCGACCAATTGAACCATCCAGCGAGGAAGAACCCTGTAACGAGGTGATACTCCAAACTCTGCAGCCACTTTTTCGATAAATTCCTTCCCTGTTAAAGCATTCTTGTCTGTTGGTAAATGCCAAAACTGATTATAGGCACTCTCAGTATTGCCCAAGATAGCGGTTGCTTTGCCGGCATCGGGAGTGTAAGTCAGAGAATGCTTCACCTTATCATTTATCAGCCACTGGGCCTTCCTCCCTTTTTTGAAATTGTCAAAAACCATGATATTTACGAAGCTGAGTGGCGTATTGGGCCCATAGAAATCTGCTGCCCGTGCAAATATGGCTTTCAATGTCCCTCTGTCTACTTCATCCATTATCATATCGGCAATCTTTTTTCTGACTTCACCCTTTCTGCTAGATGGATTCGCAGATGTATTTTCTGTCATCCATCCTTTGACACGTCCATAGGAATAGACATTATCGAAGAAAACTAGTTTGGCATTGTTCCTCTTGCATGCATCAATGACGTTTTTCACGATTATCGGCCATTGGCTTTGCCACGTTCTGACGTTGTAAGGAAGTCCGGCTGTGAGGTAAACAACCTCAGAACCTTGAACCGCATTCAGAGTTTGCCCGGCATCTACAAGGTTAGCGGAAACTATTTCATCAGTGAGATTTACCTTCTTGGGATTACGGCTAACCAGCCTAATCCTGTCTGTGTATTTGGTAAGGCTCTTTGCCAACTCTTTTCCGATAATACCCCCTGCTCCTAAAACAGTTTGCATGATATCCCCCTTATAAGTAGCTTCAATCCCAAATAGCCGCTTACTGTGATATCAGCTCAATGCAACACACAGAATAGCTTTCGAAAAGAATCCATCAAACCTCCTTCCTTCAACCGAGTCCACCACTATCTTTTCTGCCACTTCAAGGAACTTTTTTCAGACGGTTCCACTATAGCTTCATCCGACGTTTTTTCCTCTCACAGAATAACACAACCCTGCTTCCCTGCATAAAAATATAAATCGACAGGGAGTCATAAGCAGTCATTTAGATTTGTTCATTTCTATAAGTTCCTTTGCAACTTTATAGCAATCATTAGAATGTGAGTTGGCAACTATTTTCATAGCCCCGAAACTGATTGAGGCTGAGATTCCGCGCCCTAAGAACGGTATATATTTTGCAACCCGTCCTGCTGTTATTCTTATTCCCATACGTTTCATAATGGCTTCCAAAAGTTTTCTTGTCATATATTGTCCAGCGAATTTTGTCCCCTCTTTTTTAAGCAGGTCGAAGATAAGAATTTTGAATTCATCGTCGTATTCATCAATTTGCTCTTTTGATAATCCGAATTTTCTGCTTATTTTGGGGATGAATTTCAATAGTATTGTAATATCGGTGGCGACATCGACACCAGGCGCCGGAATTGTGGCCCCCGCAGCAGACAATAAAGCTGCCTTTGTGGTCATTTTCCTGCATTCCTTTGCAATACTGTCCAATTCTTCAAGCGTTTGCGGTATCATTTTTATGCCTTCTTTTGAAGCCAAGAATTAATAAACAAAATCCGCTTTATAGATACGGCCGGAAAACCACAGGGTTGCAAACCTGGGGATGAATCGCTCCCTGAGCGCCGATGACTTTACCTTAACGTTGCATAACTTATCGGATCAAGCGGCTTGTTTGAGTCGCTCAAGATAATGAAGGATACCATTTTTCACTATAGGATTAGCGCTCAACGTAAGAGTGAGTGTGCCCGCAGGGTG
>Ga0181523_10004475_pt1 | contig 12037 bp, 10 predicted proteins | sample PEATcosm2014_Bin_43_FD_119752 | JGI IMG/M metagenome (GOLD analysis project Ga0181523, IMG submission 119752) | Peatland microbial communities from MTU Mesocosm Facility, Houghton, MI, USA - PEATcosm2014_Bin05_30_metaG | ecosystem: Environmental > Terrestrial > Soil > Wetlands > Peat | place... | reverse complement strand
GGAATTCGTGAGCCTTTTACCTTTGCGACGGAGAATGATTCGCTGAATGGCGCGACGATGCTATTCGGACATTTGCTGACGGACACGGCGCAGATATTTGCCGATGTGCGCACGTACTGGAGCCCGGAATCGGTGAAGCGAGTGACGGGGAAGGCGCTGCGCGGAAGGGCGAGCGAGGGCATTTTGCATCTGATTAATTCTGGCGCAGCCACGCTGGATGCGACGGGAGAAATGACGGAAGACGGAAGACCGACGATGAAGCCCTATTGGGAGATTTCGGCGGAAGAGGTTGAGCGATGCCTGGGGGCGACGCGGTGGTGTCCGGCGATGCTGGAATACTTCCGAGGAGGAGGCTATTCTTCGCAATTCCTGACTAAGGGTGAGATGCCGGTGACGATGTCGCGCATCAATTTGATGGCAGGTTTGGGGCCGGTGCTGCAACTGGCGGAAGGGTACGCGGTGGATATACCGGAGGATGTGCACAAGATCCTGGATCTGCGCACGAATCCCACTTGGCCAACGACATGGTTTGCGCCGATCCTCACGGGGAAAGGGCCTTTCCGGGATGTGTATTCGGTGATGAACAACTGGGGAGCGAATCACGGAGCCATCAGTTATGGACACATCGGCGACAAGCTGATTACACTTGCGTCCATGCTGCGGATACCGGTGTGCATGCACAACGTGGCGGAAGAGAGAATTTTCCGGCCGAGCACCTGGACGGGATTCGGCACGCACGATCCTGAAGGCGGAGATTACCGGGCTTGCGCGAACTTCGGCCCGCTCTACGGGAAAAGATAAGCATCGCGGGCCACCCGAGACGGTCACGTTCATCAGGAAAGGGCGGACGAGTGAATCCAAAAATTGAGAGTGGTTCGGGAGGAGCGAGACTGTCTCCCAGTCATAAGCTGTTTCCCGCAGGGCAGATCGTTCCGTTTATTCTCGTCACCATGCTGTTTTTCCTTTGGGGAATTCCCAGCAGCATGAACGACGTCCTTATCAAGCAGTTTATGAAATCGTTCGAGATTTCACGTTTTCAGGCCGGTCTTATCCAGTCTGCCTTCTACATGGGCTATTTTCTTCTAGCGATTCCCGCGGCGCTGATGATGAAGCGTTGGAGCTACAAGGCGGGTTTCGTATTGGGCTTATTGCTTCTCGCCGCGGGATGTTTCCTGTTCTGGCCGGCTGCGCTGCAGAGCAGTTACGGCTTCTTTCTATTCGCGCTTTTTGTCATCGCGAGCGGGCTATCCTTTCTGGAGACGGCTTCCAATCCCTTTATTGCGCAACTTGGCGATCCCGACAGTTCCGAGCGCCGATTGAATTTTTCGCAGGCCTTCAATCCTCTGGGCGCGATCACGGCGGCTTTAATTGGCACGGTCTTCATCCTTTCCGGCGTTGAATTGAATCCGCAGGAAATCGCGGCACGCCAGGCGGCGCACACCTACCAGGCCTATCTGCGATTTGAAACGTTGCGCGTGATTCGGCCTTACCTGGTAATCGGCGTCTTTGCGGTTATCTGGGCGGTGCTTATCATTCGCACAAAGTTCCCGGTAATCACAAGCGAGGACGAACAGGACCATAGCGAGCATGGGAGTTTTAGCCAGCTGCTCAGCCAGCGGCATTTTGTGCTCGCAGTGGTCGCGCAGTTTTTATATGTGGGCGCGCAGGTGGGCACGTGGAGCTACTTCATCACCTACGTCCAGGATTATGGGCATATGCCTGAGAAATTAGCGGGCTATCTCCTTGTGGGCACGCTCGGAGCTTTCGGTGTCGGCCGCTTCGGCTCCGCGTACTTGATGCGTTTTATTTCGCCGGGCCGATTGATGGGCGCCTTCGCCGCCGCGAATATCATTCTGGTTTCAGTCGCCGTAATTCACCCAAGTTGGGTCGGCATTTGGTCCATCTTCCTGACGAGTTTCTTCATGTCGCTGATGTTCCCTACGATTTTTGCGCTGGGATTGAAGGGTCTCGGCCCGAACACCAAAATTGGAGGATCCTTTCTGGTCATGGCAATTGTCGGCGGCGCGGTTTTTCCCCCAATCATGGGATTGATCTCAGTGAGGTATCACAGTTTGGCCCTGGCTTTCTCCTTGCCGCTGCTTGCGTACTTATTTATCTGCATGTATTCGTTTTTCGGTTCACAGCGACTGGACATCTCCAGCGCTGCCAGCGAACCGGGGAGGTAAAGCGGTGAAACCTCATTTTAGATTGTTTGTCCGTCGGGGAATGAGAAGGAACATCTGGCGAGGCCTTGCGTCATTGGCCAGCCTGGTTGTTTTGTTGCTCGCCCCAATTCATGTTGTAGGACAGGGTGCTTCTTCAAGTTCAAAGCCGACGAAATCGCAATCGCCGCAGGAGATGGATCAAGCTTGGCAGAAGGCCAGCTCCAAGTACGATGGCGCGCGGAAAGCGTTGTTGGACGGCGTGGACCGAACAGTCAGTGCGGGGCCTTACCGCGCGGATTGGGAATCGCTGCGACACTACGAAGTGCCGGATTGGTACAAAGACGCAAAGTTTGGCATTTTCATTCATTGGGGCGTCTATTCGGTTCCCGCTTTTGGCAACGAATGGTATCCGCGCAATATGTATCAGGAAGGCTCCGACGAATATAAACACCACATCGCCACGTACGGCCCGCAGACGGCGTTTGGTTACAAGGATTTTATCCCGCGTTTTAGGGCTGAGCACTTCGATCCTCAGGAATGGGCGCAGTTATTCAAGGATTCTGGGGCCAAGTACGTTGTACCTGTCTTCGAGCACCATGATGGGTTCGCCATGTACGATAGCGGATTGTCTGACTGGACGGTTGCGAAGATGGGCCCGCGTCGGGATATCTATGGCGAACTGGCAAAAGCACTGCGCGAAAGGGGAGTGCGCCTGGGGGCTTCCTCGCATCGCATCGAACATGATTTCTTCCTCGACGGCGGCCGTAAGATTGATTCGGATGTGAACGATCCCAACTACGCGGCATTCTATGGGCCGGCCCATAATTGGTTGAGCGAAAAAGGGAGCTTACTGCAGGATTGGACTTACGTGAGCAACGAATACCTGGATGATTGGCTGGCGCGCGGCGCTGAAATTGTGGAGAAGTACGAGCCGGACATCGTGTATTTCGATTGGTGGATCGGGCAGCCGAATGCTCGCAGACATGTTGCGGAATTCGCCGCGTTTTATTACAACCATGCCGCCAGCGAGGGCAAGGTGCCCGTCATCAACTACAAAGACAGCGCCATCGAGGAACATTCCGCGGTTCTGGATATCGAGCGCGGACAGTTGTCTGGGATACGCCCGCTGTACTGGCAAACGGACACTTCCATCAGCAACAAATCGTGGGGATACATCGAAAACGACAGCTTTAAGTCAGCAGACACGATGGTGCACCAACTGATTGACATCGTCAGCAAGAATGGCAATCTCCTGATGAACGTGGGCCCGCGCTCGGACGGCACCATTCCCGAGCAAATTCAGGTGATTTTGCGGGACATCGGTTCCTGGCTCAAAGTGAATGGAGACGCGATTTACGGCACGCGCGCCTGGTCCAAGTATGGTGAAGGCCCTACGGTGATTGTAGAAGGCTCTTTTCACGATACGGAAGTGAAGCCGTATACACTGCAGGATTTCCGTTTCACCACCAAGGGCAACGCGCTTTACGCCATCGAAATGGCTTGGCCGGAATCGGGCGAGGCTGTCATACACACGCTGAACGAGGCAGCACTCTCTGCCCAGAAAATTGTCGCGATTTCACTTTTGGGGCAAGGAACTGCGTTGAATTATCAGGTCAAGGCAGACGGACTGCATATCATGGTACCGGCGCAGAATCCGGGTAAGTATGCCTATGCGTTCAAGATCGAATTCGAGAAGCCAGCGATATTGCGAGATTCATCGAGCCGATAAAGACATACTCGTACGGGGCATGGTGGCCGGAATCGTTCGTGCCTGAGCGTGAGTTAAATGACGAGGAAAACCGGAAGCTGGGACTACCTGATCGTCACTGCCGCAAACGATCAGCAGGCTAAGGCTTACGATCATCAGCTTCAAGAGAGACAGAAAGCCGGCGAACTTCCGCAGGTGCGCCGTTGCCTTGTGATTCCCGATGCGGAGGGCAGACGTATCGGCAGCGGAGGAAGCACTCTGCATTCACTGGCGTGTGCATTGCGCCGCGAGAGGCCGGAGGTTGGTGCCGGAAGTTTCGAGGAGGCCGAGGCGATTTTGAGCAGTCTGCGAATTCTGATCGTCCATGCAGGCGGAGATTCCCGGCGTCTGCCTGCCTATTCGCACTGCGGCAAGATGTTCGCGCCGATTCCAGGCAAGGGCCAAACCGCAGTTGCGACGACACTGTTTGACCAGCTTGTGCCGATATTTCTTTCGTTACCAGAATCGCGTCCGGGGCAGATTATGGTGGCTTCCGGAGATGCGCTGATTCTGTTTGATCCTACTGCATTGAAACTTGACCGGCCAGGAATCACGGCGTTGGGATGCTTAACTTCCTCAGAGGAGGCCGCGCAACATGGTGTTTTCTGCGCCGACAAAGATGGCTCGGTGAGACGGTATTTGCAGAAGCCGTCAATGGACACGCAGGTTGAAACGGATGCGGTGAATGAGAAGGGGGAAGCCGTACTTGATCTGGGCGTGATGTGTATGGATGCCAGCGCAGCGGTTCAGATGATGCGCCCCTTCTTTGCGGAGGGCCCTCAGAATGATGAAAAACCTGGGTTGGATTGGACTACGGAGGCGCGCGACGCGCTATATTCCAATGGCATTGATCTGTACCGAGAGATTTGTTGCGTACTGGGGACAGAGACGACTTGCGAACAGTATGTGGATGCGGTGCGAGCAAGCGGTTCAACCGTTGATCACGGGCTCCTTGCGATTTGGTTCAGCCAACTGCAGCGCATCCCGCTGAATCTGGAGATACTGCCCCGCTGCAAGTTTCTCCACTTTGGTACGACGCGTGAGTTAATTACGAACGGAATTGCCCTGGTTAGAGGAGACTCAGGCAGCGCTGCGCGGAGTTCGCTGATCCTGAATAGCAATATCGAAAACGAAGTAAGCGCGGATCACGCGTGGATTGAGGGCTGCGTTATTCGTGGCAAGTTAATCCTGGAGGGATGGAACGCGGTTGTCGGTGTCGACGTTTTGGAACCTCTCCGGCTGCAAAGAGGCGCCTGTTTGGATCTGTCGGCCGGCGTTAACCGCAAGGGTGAAAGGGTCTGGTTTTTTCGATATTACGGAATTGACGATACGTTCAAACATTCCGTTGGAGAGGGAGGCACATTTTGTGGCCAACCACTTCAGAATTGGCTGGGAGCAATCGGTGCGGACGCTTCCGCTATCTGGTCTTCCGAGGTGACGGAGCGCGAACGGACATTGTGGAATGCACGGGTGTTTCCGGCACTGAAAGATCACCAAGAATACCTTGAGTGGTTGTGGCTGTTGGATGTGAAATCCGCGACTCCCGCGCAAAGAAGGGAATTCCTGGCGGCGGATCGCTACAGTTGTGCGGAAGTGGCCGTCAGGGTTGACCCAACGCAGTTTTATTCGCGGCGTAAGAGGATGCAAGCGAGGCAGGGACAGCAAAGCGATTGAGGAGCGCCTGAGATCGCGCTTTCGTGAACTATTCGGCTGAGCAATCGGGCAAGGCGTCAAAAGGCGGTAACTGTGCTGAAAAATGGAATTCTTAATCCAGCAATCAATTCGTTGTTAAGCCGCATCCGTCACACAAACACGCTGGTCATCGCCGACCGGGGATTTCCGTACTGGCCGCAAATCGAAACCGTAGATATATCTCTTGTCGACGATGTTCCGCGCGTTTTGGAAGTCCTCCGGGCGATCCAAACTAACTTCGTGATTGGGAAGATCGTGATGGCGGAAGAATTCCGCCGTGCTAATAGTTTGGATACGGTGCACAGCTTCGACCAGTGTTTCGACACGATTCCGGTTGCGTTTGAGCCTCACACGCAATTCAAACAACGAGTACCATTGGCGATTGGACTGATCCGGACAGGCGACACGGTTCAGTATGCGAACATGATTTTGGAATCGGCCTAGATGCGGCCCTGAGAACACGCGGCAAAGGAATGGCTGGATGAAAGCGGTTGCGGTTAAGAACAGATAGTTTGCTAGCACCACGGTTTCAGAAAGGGCGCGAGCGTTGAGCAATCCCATCGGAACACTTCCATACCGAATGGCACTGGCTGGGGGTTGGATTGATCAGCCGTTCGTGTCCAAGTTCAACCCAGCCCCGCCAGGTTCGATGGTTGTCGTTGGCTTGGAGCCCACATGCCGTTTCATGGACCGGGCCGGGATGGCGACCAGTACGCGAAGGATTGCTCAAAAACTTTGGAATGGGAGCTTACCCGACGAAGAGCCGATGAAACTGGTGCGGAAACTCTATGACGCGGAAAACAAGGGTAAGGCGAATCCGTCCGGCTCTCAGGACATGGCCGGGTTGATATTTCCTGGAATCAACAGGCTTGACTACGATTTCCAATTTGAAGGTGGGTTGTTTCCTTCTCATGTGGAATCCTGTACCGATCCTGACGTCGGCCATTGGCTGGAAGAGATTCTTCATCTGTTGCCGATCGCACAGCGCCCGGATGGGTACAGTCCTCTCAATGAGCAACATTTGAACCCAGAGTGGGTGTGCCGTCTGAGTGAATCTGGGAAAGCATGCTTCGCGGCAATCCTGGCCAAAAATACTGAAAGACTTGGCGCTTCGCTGAACGAGTGTATGAGTTGTTGGGAAGCGCTTCTGCCGAACACCGTAGTCCATCCACTCATTACAGTCGATCTGACTGGATTACTAGCCTTCTACCAGGAGCGGTACGCGGGCGCCATGTACTCGGGTTGTGGTGGCGGGTATTTATATGTAGTGTCCGAAAAGCCGGTTCCTAGCGCCTCCAATGTGAAAGTCAGAATCACATAATGAGGGATGGGGTTTGAGAACGCCAGGCCACGAGTTTTTGTGTGCGTGGAGATTTCTGCTAAAGTAAGAAGGTTGATGCGATGAGTGGAGAGGTGGCCGAGCGGTTTAAGGCGCACGCTTGGAAAGCGTGTGTAGGTTAACCCCTACCGTGGGTTCGAATCCCACCCTCTCCGCCAGAATTTTGCTGAACGGTCCGGAGACATCTTTTACAGAGCGTTTCTGAGACATCGATTGCACTTTTGGGCCAAAAGGGTTGTCCAAGGGGTGCAGAGTCTTCTCCTGAAGATCGATGTAGCCGAGATCATCGTCCGTAATGCTCACCAGCCAGATACCATCGCCGACCTCCTCTATGGCGCCGGCTTGACCGTACCCACTGGCTAAGCCGCCACTGCCGGGCATCTGTCACGAACTCGTCGCCAATAGCTCGGGGTGAATTGGGCGTCTTCAAAAGACATCTGGTTAGTGCTGAATAGGCTATCTGTGCAATCCGCCAATGCATTGAGCCCCGCCTTTTCGAGAATGTTGACAAAAGTTCCGCGCGAATCTTCGAGGATCTTGCGTGCCGTGCGGCGCCAGCCTGTCGCGCCGAACGTATCTAGACCAGAACAGGAAAGAACATCGCGTCCTAATTCTCCGTAGCGGTTGAACAATCCCCCCTGACCGCGGTAGTGTGTAGACCCACCCTTTAGGTAGATTCGGCCTTAAGGAGGGATTGAGTCATGAAGACCGCGGCTCCCATCTTGTTTGCTGGTTCACAACTCGCAGAAACCCGTCACGTCTGTGCATTCTTTAACAGCGAGGAAGAAGAGTATCGCGTGCTCCTTCCGTTTATTAAGGGCGGATTCGAATGTGGTCACAAGGCTGTTCATGTCGTCAACGCGCACCAACGGAGTGAGCACATGAAGCGGCTGGTTGCGGCAGGGATCGATCCGGCGGCAGCGGAGCGCAGTGGCCAATTAGAGCTTCGAACCAATACCGACACATACCTCCGCGATGGCCAATTTGACAAGGATCGAATGCTTCACGCATTCGAACAAATCGCCAGTGGCAATACTCCGGGGGGATTTCCGCTGAGCCGTATTGTTTGCCGAATGGACTGGGCGGCTGAAGGGAAATCTTACACGAACGATCTGATTGAATTTGAATCACGCGTAAATCATGTGTGGGAGCATCACGACGACGCAGTGATTTGTACTTACCACCTCGGGCAATTTGGTGGCGACACCGTAATCGACATCATGCGCACGCATCCGATGATCATCATTGGCGGAATCCTCCAACGAAATCCATTTTTCGTACCCCCGGGCGAATTCCTTCGAGAGTTCAGCGAACGACGAACTGGGCGGAGCACATCAACGTCAGCAGGAAGCTAGCATGTCAGCCGAACCCGAGCGTTCCACCGAAGAAATTAAGCATCTTCGGCGGTGTATCAACGATTTGGTGAGCGTGATTGCCCTACCCGCCACTTGGACTGGCGGCGCACCCTCACAGATTGTCGGCAATTCGCTTGATGCTCTAGTGAGCATGCTAAGCCTCGATTTCATCTATGCGCGGCTAAGAGAGTCAACCGGCACGGTATTTACCGAAATGGTGCGAGTTGGTTCAAGCTGGGAGCCCAAACTTCAACCGGAAGAGATCCGCGAGAGACTCCAACCATGGTTAGAAAATGATTCTGAAAAACTTCCAGTAATTGTAAGAGAGTTTTTCGGAGAGCGCGCGATTGCCCTGGTACCTTTGCAGCTTGGGATGCTTGCAGAAATCGGCGTCATCGTAGCAGGTTCTCAAAGAGCTGATTTCCCGCAACAAACCGAGAGACTCGTCTTGAACATAGCGGCGAACCAGGCTGCCATAGGCCTGCAGGAATCGGGCCTCCTGAGAACACAAAGGCAGATCGCCAGCGATCTCGATCAGCGGGTTGCGGAACGAACGCGGGAACTTGCCACAATCAATGAAGAACTGATAAGAGAAATTGGTGAACGCAAAAAGAAAGAAGAAGAGCTTCGGGTGAACGAAGAGGCATTGCGTCTAGCGCACGGACAAATTGCGCGGAGCGAGGAGCGGTGGCGGTCGGTGTTTGAGAATTCAGCTATCGGTGTTGCATTGACCGATCTGGATGGACGGTTTATTGCGGCGAACCCTGTTTTCCAGAAAATGCTGGGGTACACCGAGGAAGAACTCGAACAACTTAGGTTCCTCGACATTACCGTTGAAGAGGACCGCGAGGCTAACTGGGGGCTCGTTCAGGAACTTTTGAAGGGAAAACGCCGGCAATTTCAGATCGAGAAGCAATACCGGCGGAAGAACGGCGGCGCCGTGTGGGTGCGAAATAGCGTTTCCATGGTGACAGGCTCTGAGGGAGTGCCTCAATTTTTGATGGCACTTTCCGAGGACGTCTCGGAGCAGCATGAGGCCAAACTGGCACTTGATAAGGCCCGATCCGATCTTGCGCATGTGGCTCGAGTTTCGACGCTGAGCGCATTGACAGCATCGATCGCACACGAGGTAAATCAACCATTGTCCGGCATTGTCACCAATGCCAGTACGTGCCTTCGGATGCTGGATTCCAATCCTCCGAATCTCGAAGGCGCCCGCGAAACGGCAAGGCGAACGATTCGCGATGGTAACCGCGCTTCGGAGGTGATTACACGGCTGCGAGCACTCTTCAGCAAGAAAAGCGCTTCATTTGAGCCGTTCGATTTGAATGAAGCAGCCAAGGAAGTGATTGCTCTATCCGGGGGCGAACTGCAGCGGAATAGGGTTATAGTGCAGACCGAACTTGCCAGTGAATTACCCTCTGTCTTAGGCGATCGGATTCAGATTCAGCAGGTCATTTTGAATTTAATACGAAATGCCTCGGATGCGATGAGTGCGGTGGATGATCGTCCGAGGGAATTACTCGTTGAGACGGAACGCGAGGAAAGCGGTACGGTCCGCCTCCGTGTCAGGGATACGGGAACGGGCATAAATCCCGAAATTGAAGAGAAGCTATTCGATGCCTTCCATACGACCAAGGGGGACGGCATGGGAATCGGACTTTCCGTCAGCCGCTCTATCATGGAAAGGCATCAAGGACGCCTTTGGGCAATCCGGAACGAGGGACACGGCGCCGCGTTCTTATTTTCAATCCCCTGCAGTACCAATACTTAAGTCTAATAGACGTGCCACCTTTGCCGCCGCATTCTTGCGCTATGAAGTCGCGAGACGGAAGAAGTACTATGCAACGCCCGCTTGTGGCAGTTGTCGATGATGACGAATCTGTTCGTGAGTCGCTACCGGACTTACTCGGGGAGTTTGGCTTTGACTCTAAAGTGTTCCAGTCGGCAGAGGAATTCCTCGTCTCCGCTAGCGTTGGTCAAACGAAATGCCTGGTGCTAGACATCGCCATGCCGGGTATGACAGGATTTGACCTTCAACAGGAGCTAAAGGTTCGCGGGCAGAGCATTCCGATCATCTTCATAACCGCTCAAAAAGACGACACTGTTCGCACGCGAGCTTTAAAGCAAGGGGCCGTGGGATTTCTGGCGAAACCATTCAGCGACACGGCACTTCTTAGTGCGCTGAATACGGCGCTCGGGTTGCGTTAAATAACGGGGGCGGTCCTGTAGCTTGGGGAGTATAGCGAATCGGACGGAGGCACCAGGTCATGAATAGGGGTCATTGTCCATGTCGCACGCCACGTCGATTGTGTTTGTCGTAGACGATGATGTCTCAGTACGCGAGTCGCTCGAGTTGCTGATCAAATCCGAGGGTTGGCAACCCGAGACTTTTTCGTCGGCACACGATTTTCTCACTCGCTCGCGGACGCCTGCTCCGAGCTGCCTGTTACTCGACATTTCCATGCCGGGCCTGAATGGCCTCGAGTTGCAGAAACGAGTTGCGGCCGAACACCCTGATGTACCCATTATCTTCATCACAGGTCACGGCGATGTGCCAAAAACAGTGCAGGCCATGAAGGCAGGCGCTGTCGAATTCCTCACGAAGCCATTCAAGGATGACGTGCTGCTTGGCGCGGTTCGGCAAGCGCTCGAACGCAGCCGGGTTGCATTTGGCCAGCTTGCAGAGATCAAGGAACTCCGGGATCGTTATTCGTCACTTTCAACTCGCGAACGAGAGGTAATGGGGTTGGTGGTTTCCGGCCTCTTGAACAAACAGGTTGGCGGGGAGCTCGGTATCAGCGAGATCACGGTTAAAGCTCATCGAGGCAAGGTCATGCAAAAGATGAAGGCCGATTCACTGCCCGATCTGGTGAAAATGGCAGGCAAGCTCAGTCCACCATTGGCAAAAGTCTGACCGGGTTTTCATGATCTGGGATCTCCTTTTTGTGCCGCTCTAAAGTGTGGCTTGATCAAGCCACTTCGAAAATCATCTCGAGCGCGACGGGCGTGCCGAGAGGCAGACCGGCGACGCCGTTGGCAAGTTCCATTAAGATAGTTCTCACACATTATTGCGTTCTTCAACCAATGAACCCGAAAGCGCTCACTACTTCTGAGAACCTAATCGAGTTCCGCGACGTTTTCTTCTCTCTTCATCGCGGCGCGACCGGAGAAATTATTTCCGGCGTCTCGCTAACGGTTCCTCAGGGAGAGACTCTGGTCCTGCTTGGCCGCAGCGGCAGTGGCAAGACCACGCTGTTGAAACTTATCAATGGAATGCTGGCTCCGACCCGGGGAGAAGTTCTGGTTCAGCAACGCCGCACCACAGATTGGAATCTTATCCAGCTCCGGCGAAGCATCGGTTACGTGATTCAAGACGCCGGGCTCTTCCCGCACTTCACTGTCGCAGAAAACGTCGGCCTGGTACCTACGCTCGAAAAATGGGAAAACACCCGCACCGCGGCTCGCGTAGACGAACTATTGCAACTGGTCGGATTGGACCCGACTGATTTTGCGAAGCGGCTTCCCCGGGAACTCTCGGGTGGCCAGCGCCAGCGCGTGGGCGTGGCTCGCGCGCTCGCCGCGAACCCTCCGATACTCCTGATGGATGAGCCTTTCGGAGCTCTTGATCCAGTTACGCGCACCGAGATGCAGCGCGAATTCAGCGCGTTAGCCCGGCGGTTGAACAAAACGATCGTGTTCGTCACCCACGATCTGCGCGAAGCCTTATATCTTGCTT
>Ga0181523_10004471_pt1 | contig 12042 bp, 9 predicted proteins | sample PEATcosm2014_Bin_43_FD_119752 | JGI IMG/M metagenome (GOLD analysis project Ga0181523, IMG submission 119752) | Peatland microbial communities from MTU Mesocosm Facility, Houghton, MI, USA - PEATcosm2014_Bin05_30_metaG | ecosystem: Environmental > Terrestrial > Soil > Wetlands > Peat | place... | reverse complement strand
TATCATCTCTCTGAGCTCAGTGAAATCCGCGGGAGTCAGGTGCGGGCCTGCCAGCACATTGACCTGCCCAGTTTTCAAATGCGCCTTTCCCTCTTTGCTTATCGCTGCGATAAGGGCTTCAACTGCCTTGGCGTAGCCGGTCTCCAACCCGCCTGCATAATCGGGTGTGGAGACATGAACGATAGCGGTTTTGCCTATTTCTCCTATCATCTTAAGGGCGCCGCCGACATCATCTCCTTTGACCTCTGATAGGCCTGTCGTGAGAATGCCGATAATCTCTGGGCTATTCTTTTCGATCAGACTTTCGACTGCCTTTATAACATTCTCCTCGCTGCCCATCACCACGTTTTCCACAAAGAGCTTCGAACTCACCATCGCAATCGGCTCCCGGAAGTGGCCTGTCAACAGGACCTTGCCGAGGAAGTTGCACCCCTGAGCGCCATGAATTATGGGCACCGCCCGGTGGATGCCCTGGAAAGCCAAAGCAGCACCGATAGCCTGAGAATGCTTAAGGGGATTAATCAGGACATCGCTCGCCAGTTTTTTAACTTCTGCTTTCACCGCTGGCGTGTCGTGATGAGCACCTGCGCGATAATTCCTGCCCTTCCCATAAAATTTGATAGCATTACTCAAATCGTCGGCGATATTGACGAGCCCTTCATAGCCCGCGTAGGGCCTGTGCCTCTCCTGGTTGACATCTATAAATGGATATCCCTCTTTCACGCCGAGATACTTATTCCTGCCGCCGGCAACCAACATATCGGCATTATTTTCTTGCAGCAGCCTGAGAAGGTTTTTCGGCGTGACGTCCTCAACAAGGGGCGCATCCGGGCCAAGTATCGCCTTCATCTTTTCCTCATCCTCGAAGGTACTCTTCTTGGTGCCGATCGCCACGATCTCGATACCCAGATCGAGAAGTGCGGAAATGAACGACCAGCTTTTTACTCCTCCGGTATAGAGCACGGCTTTTTTGCCCCTGAGATGGCGATATGGCGCCAGCCGTTCTTCAAGGTGCAGTTCTTCTTCAGCAATGACCTCTTCAATCCTGTCGGTTAAATTGGACACGGGATTCTGCTTTCCGAAGTTTTCGCCGATAGCCCTCAGGGCCTTGGACATCTCGGTCTTGCCAAAAAAAGAGACTTCGGTATACGGTATCCCATACAACCGCTCCATCTCTTTCGCAACATTGACAAGTGCACGACTGCAGACCATGACATTAAGCCTGGCCCGATGGGCATACGTTATCTCCTCGAATGTGGAGTCTCCTGTAATCCTCGAAAGTATCCTGATGCCGGCCTTTTTCAGCACAGGTTCAACAAGCCAAAGATCACCCGCAATATTATATTCTCCGATGAGATTGATATCATATTCCGTTTCGTCCTTTACCTCTCCGGTGCCGATAACGTGCTCCAGAAGGACTTCTCCGGCTATCCGGTTGCCAAGGTTCTTGGGTCCGACAAAGCCCGGAGCGTTCACAGGGATTACCTTTATGCCGATCTCGTTCTCGGCCTTTTTGCATACGGCTTCAATGTTTTCACCGATCAGTCCGCTAACACATGTGGCATGAACAAATATGGCCTTCGGACGAGCTGTTTCGTTGGTTTTGATGATCGCACGATAGAGCTTCTCTTCAGAGCCGTATACAATATCGAGTTCACTCATGTCGGTGGTAAAACCCCATTTATGGAGATCACCCTTGGATGACAAGGTCCCCCTGCCCTCCCACGAGTTGCCGCAGCAGGCTATGGGGCCGTGGACAATGTGGGCAGCGTCGGCGATAGGCTGGAGTACAATCATTGCGCCGTCAAAAGCACATGATTCCCCTCCCCGCGCCCGGCAGAGCTTTTCGCTCTTTTCGGTCTCGCAACCGCTCTGCATCAATTTGTCCACGTTCGTTAACATGATCTTCTCCCTCAGGTTCAAGGGCACGGCAACCGTGCCCTGCAAGTTATCTGATTACATCGAAGCTCGTGGTATTGATCGTTGCACGATCGAGTTCTTCCAGCACCGTATTCACAATAGATGTCACGATGTTCAGCGCTCCTTGATAGCCGATAATCGGGTATCTGTGCAGGTGGTGTCGGTCGAATAGCGGAAACCCGTACCTTATGAGCGGCGTACCCGTATCGCGCCATAGAAACTTGGCGTATGAATTGCTGATAAGCAAGTCCACAGGATCGGTAAACATCAGGGATCGCAGATGCCACAAGTCCTTGTTTATGTAAACCTTGCCACTTGCGCCGTAGGGGCTTGAAGCCAGAAGCGTCTCCATATCCTCATGGAAGTTCTTGTCGCCATTCGTGCATATTATATGGACCGGCTCGCCACCCATTTCCATGAGGATGCTGACCATGCCCAGAAGCAGGTCCGGATCTCCCGCCAATGCAAAGCGCTTCCCGTGAACATAGGTATGAGAGTCAACCATCGCATCGACCACCCTGCCGCGCTCGTCCTCGAGTTCCTGAGGCACGCGCTTACCGGTGATTTTGCTAAGCTCCTCAAGAAGCGCATCCGTATTCCTGACGCCGACCGGTATCTTCACCACTGTCTTCTGGTTCCACTCCTTGTTGATGAAGTCCATTGTCTTGAGAGTCGAATATTTCTGCAGCGACACAGTCGCCATGGCATTTGCCGAATCCATCGTATCCTCTATACGAGTAAGGCCGCGGTAAATCTTTGCCTGACCGGTGTTGGGTGCATCGAAGGAATCGCTGACGTCCGAAAGCACGGTATGCTTTACGTCCATCATGTCCAGCATGCGCTTTATCTCCCGGTAATTACCGGTATAAGGATCAAAGCCTGCGATTACATTGACCTTGCCGTTCGGTTCGCTTTTTTTGCCCGCAGTAAGCGATTTGAGTATGCTCCTTAACATGTTGTCATATCCCGTAATATGTGAGCCGACAAAGCTTGGAGTATTGGCATAGGGCGTCAACAACTCGGATGGAATGACGCCCTTTTCCTTTGCACCCTTCGTATAAGCGTTCAAATCGTCTCCGATGACCTCGGCGATGCAGCTAGTGAAGATAGCCATCATCTTGGGCTTATAGAGTGCATAGGCGTTTTCCATGCCTTCGGTCATGTTGTTAAGGCCGCCAAAAACCGCGGCGTCTTCCGTCATCGAGGACGAGACCGCCTGCACCGGCTCCTTGAAGTGGCGGTTCAGATGGCTGCGAAAATAAGCGACACACCCCTGGGCGCCCTGACAGAAAGGGAGAGTGTCTTCAAATCCCAGCGCACAATAGAGTGCGCCGAGCGGCTGGCACGCTTTAACAGGGTTTATCTTGATGTGCTGCCTCGCGAAATTCTTCTCCTGGTACTCTTCGGTCTTTGTCCAGTCCGAGATCGTCTGAACCTCTTCGGACGTCGGGCAGCACTCGAACTCTTTCTTTCTTTCGAACTGTGCCTGGTACTCAGGCTCCTGAAACAGTTCACTGTGGTCTTTTATTTTCAGCTTTATCATGATATCCTCCGCTCTTCCCGTTGTAATCCTATTTCTTCCGTCTGATCAGGTCCCACGTCGGGCTGTTCACAGTCGCATCCATGTCGCGCGCAAATACCCCGAACCCGTCGAAGCCGTGATAAGGCCCCGAGTAATCCCACGAATGCATCTGGCGGAATGGGACCCCCATCTTGTGATAGGTATATTTTTCCTTAATGCCTGCCCCTACAAGATCCGGCTTCATTCTGTGGGTGAATTCTTCGAGCTCATACTCGGTTGCATCATCAATTATCAAGGCACCCTCTTTCATGACCTCGTATGTACGTTTGTAATCGTCATTGTGGCCGAACTCGTAGCCGCTGGCGACTACTTCCATCCCCAGATCTTCATAAGCCCCGATGGTATGACGCGGGCGGAGACCTCCAACATAGAGCATTACCGTCCTGCCCTCGAGACGCGGACGATATTTCTCGATTACCGCATCCATCTTCGGTTTATATTTCTCAATCATAGCTTCGGCCTTCACTTTTATCGTGTCATCAAATTGTGCAGCTATCTTTCTTATGCTCTCGTAAATCTTGGTCGGGCCGAAGAAGTTAAATTCGAGCCAAGGAGTCCCGTAAGTCTCTTCCATATGGCGACAGATGTAGTTCATCGACCTATAGCAATGGATCAGGTTGAGCTTGGACTTGTGAGCGATCCCCATCTCGTTCACCGACGCATCTCCGGTCCACTGGGCGATGACACGAAGACCCATCTCCTCCAGCATCTTGCGAGAGGCCCAGGCATCGCCGCCGATGTTGTAATCGCCGATGAGAGCGACATCGTAAGGAGTGCTGGTTTCAAGCTTTCCCTTACCAAGGATGTGGTCCCTGATCGTATCGTTTGCAATGTGGTGACCCAGCGACTGACTGACACCGCGGAAACCTTCGCACCTTACCGGGACGATAGGCATTCCAAATTCCTTGACCTTCTTCTTGGCCACCGCCTCTATGTCGTCGCCGATGAGCCCAACCGGGCATTCCGAAAGAATACCGATGCCCTTTGCGAGCGGGAAGAGTTCCTTCAACTCAACGAGCGCGGCATCAAGATGTTTGTCGCCGCCGTATACAATGTCCTTCTCCTGGAAATCGGTAGTGATGTGCATCGTGCCGAAAGTATCGATGCCCGTCTGTCCGTTGTAATAGTTGCGTCGCGCCCACCAGCTGTACTGGCCGCACCCGATCGGCCCATGGCTTATCGTGATCTGGTCCTTTACCGGACCCCAGACAACACCCTTTGCACCTGCAAAAGCACAGCCGCGGACTGTCATGACGCCGGGCCGGGACTTGACGTTAGATTTTACCTGGCATGAAGCGCACTGTCCGCTCGGATCGTTCGGCGCTATGTGCTTTGCACGGACTTTTTTGGTCTTTTCTGGGTAGACCTCTAGCACTTCATCTATCATTTTTTTGGTATCTTCAATTGCCCTGCTCATATATTTCCTCCATTATGTTTAGTGCCGAAGCTCGGAAGGGAAGCCTTCCCTTACGCCAGTACCTCTTCGCTCTCCATGATGCCGAAGTCCATCAAGAGCTTCTCCAACTCGTCCATGGTTATCGGGGTGGGGATCACAAAATTTGTATTATCAGCGATCTTCTTTGCAAGTACCCGGTATTCCTCAGCCTGCGCGTGCTCTGGAGAATACTCGATCACCGTCTTTCTCCTGAGTTCTGCGCGCTGCACCTCGTTATCTCTGGGCACGAAGTGGATCATTTGAGTGCCGAGCTTGCTCGCGAGTTCGGAGATGAGTTCAAACTCCTTGTCGGTCTTTCTGCTGTTACAGATAAGGCCTCCGAGCCGCACGCCGCCGCTTTGCGCGTACTTCAGAACGCCGCGGGAGATATTATTCGCGGCATACATGGCCATCATTTCTCCCGAGGTGACGATATAGATCTCCTTAGCTTTGCCTTCCCTGATCGGCATCGCAAATCCGCCGCAAACTACGTCGCCGAGTACGTCATAAAATACAAAATCTGTATCCGTCTGATATGCGCCGTTTTCTTCAAGGAAGTTGATGGCTGTGATTACCCCGCGGCCAGCGCATCCAACACCGGGTTCCGGACCACCGGACTCGGCACACCTTATGCCCCTATACCCGGTAAGCAGCACCTCTTCAATCTGGAGGTCCTCCACAGTCCCGCGCTCGCGCGCAAGGTCCATAACCGTGTTCTGGGCCTTCCTGTTAAGAATGAGGCGGGTCGAATCCGCCTTGGGGTCACACCCGACGATCATACACTTGTGCCCGGCCTCTGCAAGACCTGCCACCAGATTCTGTGTCGTAGTCGATTTGCCTATACCGCCTTTTCCGTAAATCGCTATTTGTCTCATATATTTCCTCCTTTTGAATAAAGTTGTTTGTTTAAGGTCTATTTTGCAATTGGCGTGCCATCATCCTCATCGCCTTATTTATCAACTCCTTGCACATAAACCCCAATTCGGCCGAAGCGGCCGTATATCTTTTTTGTCGTATTTAATACATTATTGTATTTTACTAACTATTATGTCTTACTGCTTTGCCAGGATACGACAGCAAACCATGGCAATAGGAGTCGAGATTCTGGACAGGAGCCTGTCATCGATATATTACTGCTTTTTTACACTGTCCATTTTTCGCGCACAAGATGCTATAATTTGAGCAGTAATCAGATATGAAAAGGAGGGTACAGTGAAGGGCTTCATTAAACTTATTATTCTTATTGCCGTCGTCTTTTGTGTCTCTTCAATATTCAAAGGCGGTGATTACGTCCGGCTGATCGGCAGCAAGACCGGGATAAATCTTCATTCCGTGGCTACCCTGGCTGACAGCTTTAGGCTTGATACCTTCGTGGGCCAGAAAAAAAACCTAGAGATGGACAAGGAAAAACACAGACTTGAGAACTAACGCACGTTGCTGACTTTTACATTAAGTCATTAAAGCAGCATAATGTTGATGTTGTGATTACGAAGATCCAGACAAGAAATCTCAAGATAGGCATGTATGTCATCATACCGGCAACCTGGCTAAACCATCCTTTCGCTATAGGCAGTTTCGAAATCAAATCTAAAGATCAGATACAGAAGATCATCCAGAGCGGCTTCAACGAAGTAAGGATTGATACCGAAAAAGAGGTCGCATTTATCGAACCCGAACCGGCAGACCAGGGCAACAACAAGATATCATCTGAAGCGGCGTGGCAGCCCGGGAAGTTTGTACCTCCAGCGCTGTTCGAGGCCATTCATGACAAACATCTCACCCCCGAAAAAAGAGCGGATGTCGTTTATCAGTCTTCAGTTGAACTCATGGGGAAGTTATTGGATGACCCGAAAGCTGAAAATATTATAGAAGCCAAACATGGAATATCGGAGATCGTTGACATGGTTTTTTCGCAGGACGACACATCCCACTTTCTGCTCAGGATCACATCTCACGATTATTACACATATACTCATTCAGTCAATGTCGGCATTTTGGGGATATTGCTTGCTAAACAGCTTTTCAGAAGACCCAGTGCACACAACATGCATGAACTCGGGGCCGGATTCTTCCTGCACGATCTCGGCAAAATCCGCATCGATCCCGCAATAATCAATAAGTCCGGCAGGCTCACCGACGAGGAGATGGAGGAAATGAAGAAACATCCGAATTTTAGCTACAAAATCCTGAAAGAGACCAACCAGTTGTCGGAAGAATGCGGAATAATTGCCCTGCAGCACCACGAGCGCGAGGACGGCAGTGGGTATCCGAGAGGGCTGAAGGGAGATCAAATCCATACCTACGGCCGCGTTTGCTGCATAGCCGACGTGTATGATGCATTGACAGCTGAGCGTTCATATAAGGCAAAACTCTCTTCATTCGAGGCCTTAAAGTTGATGAAAGAAAGAATGCTGAATCATTTCCAGAAAGATATTTTCGAAAAATTCGTAATCCTGTTCACCTAGCCGGAGATCAAATGATTGTATGCCTTTTCGGTTTCCTATTACTATCATCGGCGACCTGCCTTATATCAAAAGAGTGTTGTCGTTCATAACCTCCTTAGTTAGATCGGCATATGCCTTTGCACCAGGCGAATTGGGAGCATAAATGGCCACTGGTTTGCCGTGTCCGGGTGCCTCGGCAAGGATAATGTTCCTCGGGATTACGGTGTCGTAAACCTTAGTTTTGAATACCTTTCTGACCTCATCGGCGATCTGCTTGGAAAGCGAAATATGCCGGTTGAACATAGTCAACAGTATTCCTTCGAGATCGAGCCCCTCGTTGAAACTTCCCCTTATGCGCCATAGGAGCTTGATGAGAAGGCTCAGGCCTTCCAGTGCAAAATATTCGCACTGTACCGGTACGAGGACCGAATTCGATGCAACAAGGGCGTTAAGCGTCAGTAACCCGAAGGAGGGCGGGCAGTCGATCATAATATATTTGAAATCCTTTTTCAGCGGTTCGATGACCCTTTTTAGGGTTGTCTCGCGCTCACTCTTCTCGAGCAGGTCGAGCTCGGCGCCGAAGAGGTCCATTGTAGCAGTGATTACAGAGAGCCCTGGAATACTGGTCTCGAGTATCGCCTCACGGGCCGAAATACCGACTGCGTAAATATCGTAGAGGCCATATTTCATCTGTTCTTTTTTGATACCGATGCCGCTTGTGAGATTTCCCTGCGGATCGGAGTCAATGACAAGGACCTTTTCTTTTTCGAGGGCGAGGAAGGTAGAGAGATTTAAGGCGGTTGTCGTCTTGCCGACACCGCCTTTTTGGTTGGTTATCGCAATTACTTTGCTCACTGCAGATTATTCTGCATTGCCTGAATGTTGTACTTCTTTATTTTATAGCCGATCTGCCGACATGAGAGGCCGAGCATCCGGGCAGCTCTGGCCTGCACCCAGCCGGTCTTTTTCAGCGCATCGAGTATCTTGGTCTTTTCAATGTCCTCAATAGCTGATGGAAGAGCATCTTTCATCTGAACTCCGTACCTTGCCTTAATGGTCTGGTTCCTGATGGCTATAGGCAATTCGGCCTCGGTAATAATGTTGCCTCTCGCCATGACAACGAGGCGCTCGATGGTATTTTCAAGCTCCCTCACATTTCCGGGAAACTCGTAATTAAGCAGGATGTCAAGTACGTTCGGGGCGAGAGTCACGGACTTCCGGTTTTCCTCATTGAATTTCCGGAGAAAATAATCTACCAGGAGAGGGATGTCCTGTTTCCGTTCCATGAGAGGCGGCATAGCGACAGGGACTACATTAAGCCGGTAATAAAGATCTTCCCTGAATTTCCCCGTCCTTACCAGCTCTTCGAGATTCCTACTCGTTGCCGCTATAAGCCGTATATCGACCTTGATCGTTTTCTCTCCGCCTACCCTCTCAAACTCCTTTTCCTGTAACACTCTCAATATTTTAGGCTGCAGGGTCAAGGGCAGATCGCCAATCTCGTCGAGAAAGATGGTTCCGCCATCAGCAAGCTCGAAACGCCCCTTTCTTAATGCCATTGCGCCCGTAAAGGCGCCCTTTTCATGTCCGAAGAGTTCCGATTCAAGGAGCCCCTCAGGGATAGAGGCACAATTGAATTTGATGAACGACGCTTTTGACCGAGGGCTCATGTAATGGATGGCCTTGGCAACCAATTCCTTGCCGGTGCCGCTTTCGCCCAGCAGCAGCACATTAGCGCGCGAAGGGGCCACGCGGTGGATGGCCTCGAAGACCTCCTGCATCCGGTCGGACTGGCCGATAATATTTTCGACCTTGTACTTGCCCTTGAGTTGCAGCCTGAGGTTCTCTTTCTCAGCCTGGAAAGCGGCGCGTTCCTTCTCAACCTCTTCATATAGCTTGATGGATTGCGCAAGCAGCGAAGCGATAATTTTCAGGAGACGCAGGTCTTCTTCGAATGTGACCCCTTTGACGAAAAGGCGGTCGACGCTCAGGACGCCCAGGATTTCATTCTTGAATTTTATCGGAACGCATAGAAAGGCGATGTTCTCTTTTTTTATCATTTCCCTTGAACGGGTCCTGTTCAGGAAAAAAGGCTCTTCGCCGATATTCGGGACGACAATAGGTGAGCCATGCTTAGCAACCTGCCCTATGATGCCCTCGCCGATGCGGTAGCGCCCTCTTTTAATCTCCTCCTCGGTCATTCCATAAGCAGCGAGGATAGAGACTTCGGAGCCGTTGCGGAGAGCGACTGTGCCGCGTTTCATGTCGAGGTATTCGGACAGTACGCCCATGACTCCCCTGAAATTAGCCTTAAGATTCAGCGAAGACCCCAGAAGCTTGCTTATTTCATACAAGGCCGTAATTTCGACGGTTTTGCCTGCAAGTCGTGACATAGCGAATGTAGTTTAATGAAAATCCAACAAAAATGTAAAGTCTTCTAACGTAATTGTAGGCTTTCGTTTTATTGCGCAATCGGAGCCGGACTACCCCCCTCTTCTGAACCCTCTCACTCACCGCGGGCTTTAGGCTGACCAGGTGCCATGTATAAGTACTGCGTAGTCTTCATCAAGGCCGATATTTGCCTTCCACCCAGGGTCTCAATGTCTCTAAAATGAGATGTCCGATCAGCCTTCTCACTTTGTGCCGTAGTAATCTTTATACCAAGCTACAAACCTCGCGATTCCGACCTCGATAGGAGTCGTGGGCTTAAAGCCAACGTCCCTGATGAGATCATCGACATCAGCGTAAGTTGCCGGCACATCGCCAGCCTGTATCGGCATCAGATTCTTCTCTGCCTTTTTCCCAAGGCATGATTCGAGGACTTCGATAAACTTCATGAGTTCCACAGGATTGTGATTACCGATATTGTAGAGTTGGTAAGGTGCGTAGCTGACAGCAGAGTCAGGGTTATCGCCGTGCCAGAGCGGATCGGGCTGCGGAATGCGGTCGATGACCCTGATCACACCTTCTACAATATCGTCAATATAAGTAAAATCTCTTCTCATTTTCCCGTAATTAAAAACGTCGATAGGCCTGCTTTCAAGAATTGCCTTCGTAAAAAGAAAGAGCGCCATATCGGGCCTTCCCCATGGCCCATATACCGTGAAGAACCTTAGCCCGGTGCACGGAATCTTATACAGGCTCGCATAAGTGTGTGACATGAGTTCGTTGGCCTTTTTGGTGGCCGCATAAAGAGATACTGGATGATCGACATTGTCGTGGACGGAAAAAGGCATCTTGGTGTTGGCACCGTAGACAGAACTCGATGAAGCGAAGACGAGGTGCCCGACGTTATTGTGCCTGCAGCCCTCGAGGACATTAAGAAACCCTACGATGTTGCTATCGATGTACGAGTATGGGTTCTTTAAGGAATACCTAACGCCTGCCTGGGCAGCAAGGTTTACAACCGCATCAAAGCCACCCTCTGCAAAGAGCCTCTCCATGCCGCTCCTGTCCTGCAGGTCGAGTTTGACAAACCGGAACCCTTCCCTTTCCTGAAGCGGCTTAAGCCTTGCAATCTTCAGGTTGACATCGTAATAGTTGTTGATATTATCGATTCCTGTAACATTGTCTCCGCGGTCGAGAAGACGCTTGCCTAGACCGGCCCCGATGAACCCAGCCGCTCCGGTGATGAGTATTTGTTTCACTGTATGTCGCCCCACACATTTTGTACATATCTGTCGATTGCATTTTTCCAGTCGGGGATTGCGCATCCCAATTCAGCGGCAAGCCTGCCGTTGGACATTGCCGAAAAATAGGGCCTCTTCGCCGGTGATGGAAAGCGGTCCGATGTGACCGGCAAAATGATGTTATTCGCCCCTGTCTTCTCCAAGAAATAACGGGCGACCTCATACCTGGAAGCATAGCCGCTGTTGGTCAAATGATACAATCCTCTTGCTCCCCTCTCAATCGCGAGCATTGTGGTTGCGACGATATCTTCCGTGTATGTAGGCACCGATACCTGGTCACTGACGACCTTTAGTACAGGGTTCTTCCCGGCCCATTCAGAAAGCTTATATAGAAAATTCTGTCGCCCCCTGCCAAAAACCCAGCTGAGCCTAAAGATGAGATATTGGGGCGCTGCTTTCATTACGCGAATCTCACCCGACCTCTTAGTCTCCCCATAGCTATTTATAGGATTTGTTTCGTCGGCCTCCGTATAGAAACCCTCTTTCCCTCCGTCGAATACATAATCGGAACTGTAATGAACAAACAATGCCTTGAACTCCCGGCATGAAGCGGCCAGGTTCTCGGGTCCAAGTGCATTAACACCGTATGCCGTTTCAAAATCGGTTTCAGCCTTGTCCACGTTGTTGTAAGCGGCGCAATTGATAACGACATTGGGATGCAGATCGCTCAACGCAGACCGGATCGAGGAGAGATCCGTAATATCCAGGGACTTTTCGGAAGGGGCCTGCACCGTATGCCCCGATGCAGGAAGGATACGCTGAAACTCCTGTGCGAGCTGGCCCATGGCGCCGGTTATGAGTACCTTCATACCGGCCTTAAATCCCGGGACGCGGCATAGCCTCGCCGCTACCGTCATAAATGAAATTGTTGTCCGCTTCTTTCAGCCGCGGATGGCACGAATCCTTCCCTGAAAGCAAAGGTTTGCTCACCGGCCATTCTACGGCGATATCAGGGTCGTTCCAGATTATGCC
>Ga0181523_10004470_pt1 | contig 12046 bp, 10 predicted proteins | sample PEATcosm2014_Bin_43_FD_119752 | JGI IMG/M metagenome (GOLD analysis project Ga0181523, IMG submission 119752) | Peatland microbial communities from MTU Mesocosm Facility, Houghton, MI, USA - PEATcosm2014_Bin05_30_metaG | ecosystem: Environmental > Terrestrial > Soil > Wetlands > Peat | place... | reverse complement strand
GAGCTTTCATATTGGCCTGAAATTCATCGAGGTCACCGTCCACCGAGGAAAAGAAATCCTGAAGGCAAAGTCTGGCCATATCTTCAGTGATGCCGAGACTCTTTGCCATTGCCCCGAGATCAAAGCCGGCATTTCGAGACCCTTCAGAATGTTCAGACACATCACCTGATGCCTCCCTGTGGATGTATTTTCTGAAGAGGGAGTTCAAAGCCTCTCTATCAATTGGCTTGGTTATATAGTCGTCCATCCCTTCAGCCAAAAGGCATTCTTTTTCGCCCTTTATGGCATCCGCCGTAAGGGCGATGATCGGGGTGCGCGGCCTCATGATCCCCTGTTCATATTCCCTGATCATTTTTGTTGCAATGATCCCGTTGCAGACAGGCATATGAATGTCCATAAAGACGGCGTCATAACTGCCGGTCCTATATCGTTCGACAGCTTCGAGTCCGTTACTTGCTATGTCCACATCGATACCTGACTCTCCCATTATAAGCTTTATCAGCATCTGGTTAGTCGGAACGTCTTCTGCTACAAGGACCTTCGCGTTGAACCGAATCATCTCGCGGTGATTGCTAACGTTCTTGCAAGCAGCTACTTGCATTTCACTTCGAGTCGCTTCGCAGACGGCATGTATCAGTTTTGTTGTGTAAACGGGCTGATATATGACCTTGTCGAATGAGCCTTCCATGACTTCAGCGGCATACTCCCTGGCTACAGCTATCATTGGTGCATTCGTAATGACTCTGGCGGTCTTGATCGCCTCGATATCAATTGGTGGAATCCACATAATTAAGACATGTACCTCTCCAATATCTACTAAATCGGTGATTTCATCGAGCAAATATACAGAGCACCCAAGGTGTTCCAGGTATGTACGGATGACACTCTCCTGTGATGGCCCTTCCCTCCGGGAGCCATATAGGGCTACCTTCAAATTCAAATTCATGGATTTCAGCACTATGCCGTCTTCTTCCTTCAGCACGTCGAATCCAAGCGTAAAGAAGAACCTGGCGCCTTTTCCTGGTTCGCTTTCGAGGGAGAGCTTGCCTCCCATCATGGCGACTATGTTGTCGGAAATGGCCAACCCAAGGCCCGTTCCGCCGTATTCCCTGCTTACAGTACAGTCGGCTTGCGTAAAGGGTTCGAGTATGGAAACTTGCTTATCCTCCGGAATCCCAATCCCATTGTCTTCAACCGAAAACGAAACATTGACGGTCCTCGCTTCTTCATTGGCTGATTCAAGTATTATCATTATATGAACGTATCCGCCCTGGTCGGTGAATTTGATCGCGTTGCCGATAAGGTTTGTAAGCACCTGCTTGATCCTGAGCGAATCGCCGGACAGCATACGGGGCAGCGTAGGATCGAGGAGAAATACTAAGTCTATGCTCTTCTCGTTAGCCTTGAAAGACAAGGTTTCAATCATCCCTTCGAGTTCCTTGAAAATATCGAACCCTGTTTTCTCAAGTTCAATCTTTCCGCTTTCTATTTTTGAAAAGTCAAGGATGGAATTAATGATATCTAGCAGGGTATCGGCGCTGCTCTCTATGATATTCAGATACTCTTTTTGCGTTTTGTTGGCAGCAGTCTTTTCGAGCAGCTGTGTAAATCCGATTATCGAGTTCATAGGCGTCCGTATCTCGTGGCTCATGTTTGCCAGAAACAAGCTTTTGGTATTGGATGCCTCCATCGCACTATCCCGCGCCTGCAATAGTTCCTTTTCTACTTGCACGCGATATATAGCTGCACCTATGATGTCGGCAGCAGTGCAAAGTACCCCTATTTCGGCCGCATCCCTTGACCATTCTCGCTCGCATTCGGCATAACCTATGTACCCCCACCAGTGAGCATCGACGAATATGGGGACCAAGAGAACAGTCTTAACTCCACCCTTTTCAAAGACTATTCTAAGTGCTTCGGGCAAATCTCTTACGCTACCATGAAAGGTTTGTTTGCGAGAGAATGATTCCCTGTCGAGGCCGCCAGGACAATATAATATCTCATTGTAATCGCTCCTTATCGCTTGTGGGGCGATGCCAGGAGCAACCCATTCATATTTAATCCTTGCACTCAGATTACCGTTGGCGTCGGTACAGTTTTCTCTAATAACTATTCTGCTCACATCTGTGGCTGCCCCAAGTCGCTCAAGACACATATTGATGATTTGAGACATGTCCGACGTGTGTAGAAACCGTTCGGCCATAAAGTTCAGAGCTTCAAGTACAGCGTCCCGCCGGCTGATCGCATCTTCAGCCAATTGACGCTGGCCCAACTCTTTCTGAAGCTCGTCTTCGAGCCGTCTTTCCTGAATAATCACCTCTTGAATATGCTCATCCTTTACCGCCAATTCGCGCGACAGCCGTATGAGTAGGCGGCATATGATAAAAGAGACTATTAGGGCGTCAATAGCCGCTATGATCAGTAATTCAGAAGTGACCTTCCCGTGAAAATAAATACTGCAGGGGACCACCAATATCTCGGCTGAGATTACCGAAGACAAGGTTGAGAAGAGAAGCAAGCGCCACGGCTCCACCTTGACCAGTCGCTTGACCAGAAGCTTCTCTATTTCAGCCATTGAACGCATAGGGGATAATGTTTCCTTTCTCGCTCAGTTTATAACGACCTGATTGTGCGCACATCTCATTGTCTCATTTATACACGATAAAAATGCGTTGATCTGTTATTACAGATGCCTTATAGCAAGAGACATGCCTAATAGGAATAATTATTGATTTTGCGATAAATTCATATATGACTGCAATGCGCTTACTATCGCATATTGCAATAGTAAGCGCATTTTGCAATACATAGGACATAATATGCAAAATCCTCCAGCCTCAACCCGCCAATCGCTTATGATCGGTCTTGTCTGGATGACTCTTACAGTTGCGTTAGAGTTCATCTTTGGACGTCTCGTCATGTGTCGCCACTGGTCTCGGCATCTCAGTGAATACAACATGCTCAAGGACGGGTGTAAACGCTATTACTTATTTGACTTGCGCTCGCGCCTCGTGGTGTTCTTTCGGGTTCACTGTGGGCAATGTCAGTTGGCGGTAGTACTTCCTCTTCTAGGCAAGAAGTCAAGATACGTCTCTATTTATCTGTTAAAGTCGAGCGGGTTGTGGTGGTTCTTCAACCTTTTATCCTCTTCACCTAACCTCTTTTATTCTGCGGGCCTTTTATGCCCAACTTACCTTATGCAGGCCGAAAAGGGTGGTTTGACCAAGCTGAATCCTACAGGCCTTAATGCCTACGAAGTACTGCGGTCCTTCTTCCACCACAACCACTCTGTGCGCTATGCGTGTGTCATGATAGCGCGCACCTCGTCGTCAAACATCCTCTTATCCTCAATAGGGCAAAAATCACTTTGATCGGTTTTATTGCTACCGCACAAAGGATCTCCTTCCTCTTGGGCTGTTGACCCACTCTGTTTTTTATCTCCAGTTTCCTCTGATAGTAATCCTGAAAATATTTGCTTAGCATAACTACTGTCATGCTCATAAAGAAGAGAAATTTCCTCATGAGCCAGCGTCCCTTTTTGGAGATGCACTTCCGGCTTCCCCAAGATCCTGAATCACTCTCCTGAGGATCATATCCAGCATATTTAACTATCTGCCGGGCATTGCTAAAATATTCGCGGTTCCCTAATTCACCTAAAAAAACTGCTGCAGAAAGTGGCCCTATGCCGGGAATCGATAGCAGATAAGGGGCAGAAGGTATCTCATTCAGTACTTCCTTCATCTGCCGGTCAATGTCCTTCAACATTAGAACGGTCCGGTCCGCTTCACTTCCTCCAGACATATATGTATCCTAAAGCGATCCGCACTGCCCACTCCTTTGAGTCCGATGCTCTGTTGCGCTGCATGGTACAAAGCCTTTGCCTTTTGGGCTGCGCCCGCCTTCTTCCGAGCACTCTTTGCGATAAGCTGCTGTAGGGATGAAACCTTTTGGGAGACCACATCATCAGGGAAAGGACACTGCTCCAAGATCCCCATAAACTCCGTGAACCCATCGACCAGAATAAACCATGCAACTCGGGGAAATAATCATCAAGCGCCGCATGTAAAGCATTCTTTGTACCGACACTATTGCGAACAAGCCTCTCCCGTGTTTTCGCTAATGTTCTCAGTTGTCTCATGGTCCCATCTTCAATGACGATATTGAGATACTTGCCCTCCCTGGTAATATTCGTTAGTGTTAAGGCATCTCGTTGGTCGCTCTTTGCAGAGGAGCTCTCATAGCCCTGCTCCTTGGTAAAATAGGCAAGCTTCCTCCAGTAGTGCCCTGTCGGTTCCATTCCGATAAGCACGTCTTTCAGTCCATACTTTATTTTTAGTCCTTCTATCATCTTTACAAATTGCTCAAAACCCTCTCGATTGTTATAAAGTTTGGCACAGCGATTCAGCACCTTGCCTTCCTTATTCATAAATCCCACTGCATTGAATGCATTGCCTACGTCTACACCTACGACAAGAGTCGTACTCCGTATCCTTTGACGCTTTTCTACCTGCTTGTTATAATCCTTCCCAGACATGGTAATTTCTCCTTTCTGTTATAGGTTGGATCGCCAATTCAACTTTAACAGATCGAAGTTACCGTGTCTTTCTATTCCTCTTGCTTATAGTAAGCTGAAATCCCGAGGTTAGCCCTCTTTGATAAGGATGAGCTGTACACCTGAAACCTCCGACGCAGTCAGTACTAGGGATGTGATGACTTCCGATTTCATTGCCCAATCCGGAATTAGCCCATTCCTTGACAGCATCTCGTCAGGTCGGTAGAATGGGCATTAGACAGAAAAAAGGGGTTGCCTATGCCGATCATTACCTGGAACGATCTAATGTCCACCGATATCGAGGCTATCGACAGTCAGCACAGAGTACTGATTGCCATCATTAATAAACTGCACGACGCCGCGAATGACGGTCACGAGAAGGAAGTGCTCGGAAACGTCCTTAAGGAGCTGATCGATTATACGGAGTGGCATTTTGCAGCAGAGGAAGGGCACATGACGGCCCATGGATACCCCGATTATGAAAAGCATAAACAGGAGCACAAGAAGCTGACTGAACAAGTTGTTGATATCCAACGACAGTTTGAAGCGGGTCGAATTGAAATGACCTTCGATGTCATGCGCTTCCTTAAGGGCTGGCTCACCAACCATATCATCGATGTCGACAAGAGACTGGGTAAATTCCTTTCATCAAAGGGGCTTGCATGAACGACAAAAATGTATTTGGGAGAAGCGTAGCTTGTGTCATCCCCAATGCGCTGCCCAATTCGCTTATTTCTTCCAGCCCCTTCTGCGGACTGTAGCTTCCTCTGGTACTCATAGCCTTTTTCATAATCATGCTGTCAATGTAAACGCTGCTAGTACAAGCATAATTCCCAGTTGTCTACAAAAAAGCTTCACGAAGTGATGAAAAGCCTCGAACATTTCTGCGATACTGCTGACTTCAAGGGTTGGTTGACTTTGTCAAGAAATGACTGGCGATCCCAATAATTCCCCGCTTTTCTTCCGTCGTGTTTACATATCTCTGTATTCTTGTTGACTTACCCAAAAATACCCCTTCAAGGCTATTGAATCGCAACCGTTGGATGATATATTATTTGATTTAAATATCAATATTGCTTATGGCAGCCTTGTGAATGACCACCAGGATATCGACATTTTTAGAATGAGCAGAAAAAAGAACGAGGGTATCGCTCCAATAAAGCTCCAGCTTTGTTGTATGCCGGCGAAAAGCGTAGGAATACGTTCCGCTCCTGATGTAATAATGGCCCGATTCTCTGACATGGGTCTCCAAACTGCATTTAACCCTAAATTGCTTTTTAAAGATTCATTTTTACCGTTCAAGGGTCATTTTAATGTAGTGGCAAGGGCATTCCCTGGCACATAAGCCACACCCCTTGCAAAAATCGTAATCAAATTCATACATGCCTGTAGATGGAGATATCTTGACGGCATTATCAGGGCAGTACATGAGACAATTATTGCATTGGAAGCAGAGGCCGCAACTCAAACAACGGGCTGCTTCAGTGATGATATCATTGCGGTCAAACGACGGATAGATCTCCTCGAAACTTTTTAGCCGTATATGAACAGGCACGGATTCCTTATTAAATCTGTTTGCGGCTTGATAGTAATACGTATTCAAATCCTTCGAATAGACTACCGGGGGACTCGCAAGATGGTTCTGCGTTTGGTTCTTGATGAAGTCTTCGATGGCGTACGCAGCATGCATTCCCTGCCCTATAGCTGCAGAAACCGTTTCGAGCCCAAGTACTGCATCTCCACCGGCAAACACACGGTCCATACTCGTCATTCTCTGACTATTCACATCAATCCATTTGTTGTCTCTTTTATAGACATCAATGCCTTCATAATCGACTGCCTGTCCTGCAGCTATAATGACGGTATCAGCAGGTATAACAGACTCAGAACCTGGAATTGGCACAGGCCTTCCCCTGCCGCTGGCATCCGCTTCTTTTAATACCATTTGCATGCATAAGATACCAATTACACGGTTTTCATCGGTAACTATTTTTACCGGATTAGTGTTATAACGGAACATGATGCGTTCTTCCAATGCCTCATCGATTTCAGCGGTAATAGCAGGCATTTCAACGCGTGTACGCCGATAGACAACGCTCACATTCCCTCCCAGCCGCTTGGCAACACGGGCGCAGTCCATTGCCGTATTGCCTCCGCCGACAACTACTACTTCTCTACCGATATCAATTTTTCTTCCGCTGTGGACTGCCTTTAAAAATTCCACGCCGCTAAAGACGTTGCGGGCATCGTCACCAGGAATGTTAAGCGAGCTTCCTTTCTGAGCCCCAAGACCCAAAAAGACAGCATCATATTCACGCATTAGTTGGTCCATTGGTATATTGATGCCTACTTTTATATTGCATTCCAGCTCAATGCCGAGTTTCAATATTGATTCAATCTCGCGCCCCAAAACATTCTTTGGTAAACGATAGGCAGGAATGCCCCATCGCATCATCCCACCAGGTGTGCCTTCCGCTTCAAATATCTTTACCTTATATCCTTTTTTTGCGAGGTGAAACGCGCATGATAATCCAGCAGGCCCCGAACCTACTATGGCAACTTTCTCTTTCCGCTCTGATGTGATGACCTTCTTGTGCTCCAGCCGATTTTCAATGCCGAAGTCCCCAATAGAGCGCTCAGCGCTGTTGATATCAAGTGGGGTGTCAAAATCCCTCCGATTGCACCCCTCCTCACATGGATGCGGGCAGACCCTGCCGCATGTCGCAGGTAAGGGATTTGTACGGGTTAATATATGCCAGGCTTCTTCATAGTCCTTGCTGACCGCAAGCGTTCGAAGAAAACCCCGAATATCATTGCGGGCCGGACAACCATGCGTGCAAGGCGGGGTTTGCATAATGTTTAAAGGCTTTTGTGTCCGCCATGAACCGGTCTTATACGGCGTTACATTGCGCAAATCCAGCGCTAGTCCTAAAGGTAATTTTTCGCTCATAGATTGAACCTCTCTATATTGCCGTCAGCAATCTTTTGGATTGCAGCCACATCGGCAGTCGGTGTGCCCTTTTTAAAAAGATTTCTAAATCTCCCCTGCAACTTAAGGTACTCTTCTACCGGCTTTTTGACAGGGACCTTATGAACACTTATCATCTTACCTTCCCTGATCTCGAAAACAGGAAAGATACAGGTTTGTTTGGCCAAGCGACATATCTGTACTGTGATATCCCCGGCATGTCCCCATCCAAGAGGACACGGGGCAAGTATATGAAGGTATTTCGGGCCCTCTATTGAAAGCGCAGTCTTCACTTTGCGCTGCAGGTCACGATAATCGTCAACTGTAGCTGTAGCCACATAAGGTATGCCGTGATCAGCCGCAAGCAAGGGAATATTTTTTTTGAGTCTCTTATTGCCGCCAGGTGTTGTTGTCGTTCTTGTCCCAAAAGGTGTGCTGCCGGAACGCTGCACTCCAGTGTTCATGTATGCTTCATTGTCATAACAGACATAGAGTACATTGTGGCCCCGCTCGAACATACCGCTCATGCACTGAAATCCGATGTCCGATGTGCTGCCGTCACCGCCCTGGGCAATAATATTGACTGGGCCCTTGTTCAAAGCCTTGTATGCAACCTCGACTCCTGCAGCCACTGCCGCAGCGTTTTCAAAAAGGCTGTGTAAAAAGGGGATACGCCATGAAGGATCGGGGTATGGAGAACTGAATACCTCCAGGCAGCCAGTAGCAACACAAGCTATGGTGTTTTCACCTGCAGCGTCGGCTACCATGCGGGCGGCCAATGCTTGGCCGCAGCCGCCGCAAGCCCGGTGCCCACTTGCGAACAGGTCTTTTTTTTCAACCGTATCTAAATTATCTATCATAGGTCTTTCTCCTGTATGATTTCTTGTCTTAATCCGAGGAATTCCAGTTCGACAGGTTCTCTTTCCACTTTTTCGACCATGTACCGCAAATCATCAAGAGAAATATTCCGTCCGCCAAGCCCTGCTATAAAACTGCTGATTCGGCGCGGTATCTTTTCACCCTTTGGAAAAGACCAGCGAACATCGCTTGCCAGAATGCCCCCCCTGCCCAATGAAATAGCCTTTTCAACAACAACGATATTGGTTTTATCCTTAAGGGCTTCATAAATCTGTTCCCTCGGAAACGGTCGGAAGGAGCAAATTTGCAGCAGTCCGACCTTCTTTCCCTCTGCCTCAAACCGATCGATAAGGTCTTTAATGCTTCCAACGATAGAACCCATCGAAACAATTACAATGTCTGCTTCCTTAAGTTTGTATGTCTTGAATAACCCTCCGCTTTCCCTGCCAAAGGCTAGGCTGAAATCAGAGCTCACCCGTTTAATCGTTTCTTCTGATTTTTCCAAAGCACGATGCTGGATATATTTTGCTTCCATATAGAAACGTGGATCGGCATATAACCCGATTCCCCTCGGCCATCGTGGATCAACAATATGAGTCGGTTTAAATGGAGGCAGAAAATCGTCGACTTGCTTTTGATCCGGAATGTCAACCGGCTCATAGGCATGAGTAAGAATAAATCCGTCCATGCAGACCATCACTGGCAGAGATAGCTGTTCGGCTATTTTATATGCCTGGATGTGTAAATCCGCTGCCTCCTGATTATCCTCCGCATGAAGCTGAATCCACCCTGCATCCCTGACGGACATAGAATCCTGATGATCGTTCCAGATGTTCAGCGGAGCAGCTATCGCCCTGTTGGCGCATGTTAATACGATAGGCAACCTCATACCCGCAATGCAGTATATTACCTCGTTCATCAGCAGCATTCCCTGCGATGTCGTCGCCGTGTATGTGCGTGCACCGGCTGCGCTTGCACCGAGAACTACCGAGGCGGCCGCAAATTCACTTTCGACATTTACAAACTCAGCTTTAAGGCGTCCCTCGCTCACAATTTCTGCCAGGTCTTCCACAATATGGGTTTGCGGAGTGATCGGATAAGCCGCTATGACATTCGGGCGGCATAAAGCTACCACGTCCGCAACAGCCTGTGATCCTTCAATTTGTTTAAGCATAGAGCTTCCTCTTTTGTATGATTTCATGCGCCCGCTCAAGGGCTGCTACATTGTTTGCACCAACGTTGCCTGGAAACTTCTGCATAATGGCTTGCTGAACTGCCTCAAGGCTTACCAACCCGGTAATGCTGCAAAATGCCCCGATCATTATAGCGTTGGGAATTGGCCTTCCTATGATTTCAAGAGCTATCTCAGTGGCAGGAATAGTCTCTACCCTTGCCGTTGTATTTAATTTCAGCTCATCCAGAGGCTTATCTGTGTTGATCAGTACAAGGCCGTTCGGTTTCAATCCCTCCAGAACCGGTACGGTCTCGATCAAATAATAGTCCTGAACTATCAGATAGTCCGGATTTCGTACCTCCTCCCTAAGACGAATCTTCTTGTCATCGATTCTCACAAACGCCTGAACAGGCGCACCAACCCGTTCAGCTCCGAAAGAGGGGAACGCCTGCGCAAATTTTCCGTCAATAAACGCAGCAACAGCTAGAAGCTCAGCTGCTGCAACATTTCCCTGTCCTCCACGACCATGAATTCTTATTTCAATCATCCTTATCACCTCTATTGTCAATAATCAAGAAATATCCCTTCCCTTTTACCCATACTCATACTCATATTCACATGAAAAAAATGTGATGTCAATCCGTAGCTACTATATTCACAAAGGTATACTTGATGCTCGTGAGTTTCTTTGTATCGGCGCTGAGATCTGCCACCGCTAGATGGAATAGAAACCTCACATGGTTCAACACTCCTGATTTAATTTTAAAACTAAGAGAAAGAGTCACGGTATCGGCGTTGGTCCGATTTTAGACATAGGGTTTTGTCCTATAAAAAATATCTTACAAAAGAATCTCAATCAGTCAGATTGATTTTGATGACTAGTATTTTATGGCACCGTTAGTTCAGCTGAGCAAAATCACCAAGAAGGTTCTCGAGTTCGCCAGAGCAAGCAGTATGACAAGAAGGTTCAGCTTTTAAGACAGTGCGGGCATGGGTACTTTGATAAAAATAGAAATGCTTGTGGAACTTCAGTATGTATCGCGCTTTAAGAGCGCCAATAAGTTTTTAGCCCATATAGGACTGACTCCTTCAACGTATTACACGGCGAGAAAATCCGTACGTAAAGGGAAAATTATAAAATCTGGAAATACTGGAGCGAAAGCGTGTTCAGTATAGGCCAGCTGGCATCTGATTACAAAAGCTTCCCTCATGCGGAAGAAATATGACATGCTCAAGTGAATGAAGGCGCAAAGAGGGCAATCATTGCCATTGCACGACATCTCATGCTGCGAGTGTGGATAATGCTGCTGCGTTTTGAAGATTACAGCAATCCATATAAGAAGACCGAATAAGACTCATGTGGCAATTGGCAACGGATAGCAGGCTGGGACAAATATCTTTTTGTTCTGTAAAACATAAGGGGAGCGTTATAAGCAAAGAGTCATTTGAAGAGATTGGCAAATTAAATCAACATAGCAGGTGACATCGAGAACTTAGCGTTACGCCGTTCTACTCAGGGCAAGTGTCTCGAAGGCATTAGCAAAGCTAACTAGTTGGTGGAGTACAAGTCTTAGAGATTGAACAAGAAATTCAGGACAGTTCCTATGAATACGTGGGGGTTTTCCAAATAAGTTGAATGAGCGGCGTTGTCTTGCACTGTAAAAACCGCACCAGGTATCCTCCCGGCTAGGTCCTTGCACATTTGGACAGGAAAAAGCAGATCTTCATTTCCTCCGATTACTAGGGTCCTTGCGACAATGGTGGACAGTTTGTCCGTGCAATTGAACTCCATAATTGCGTCTACCTGTTTTCTGAAAGCGACAGCACTTGGGGGATAGGGATAATCCACTTCAAATTGTACGGCATCCTCGATAGCTTTTTCATCCTCAAAAAAACGCTCTGATAATATCCAGTAGAAAATGGACCGAAACCAAATCTTCAGGTCGAGACCAGCTTCCAGAGAACAGGCCCAATTTGAGAACAGATCGTTGTTCCGTCTGGAATTGTAAGATGACGTCGCTACCAGTATAAGATTGTCGACATATTCGGGATAATGAATAGCACATTCCTGTGCCACGAAGCCGCCCATTGAGTGCCCAAGAATATTGAGTGATTTCAGCCCCAAATGCTTGACAAGAGCGATACAGTCGGTAGCCATCATATGGACGCTCGTCTCCACATCAAGCGGACTTGTCCGGCCCACGCCTCTGTTATCTACTGTGATCACTTGGCAACTGGAAGTGAGCTCGCAGATTATAGGTTGCCAACTCTGCGAGTCAGATGCCAGACCAGCAATAAGAAGCAATGGAATACCATCGCCTTGCACCTCGTAATAGAGTTCAATATCGTTTATTGTCAACTTAGGCATTCTTAACCGTTCCTAAAAGTATGTAGTTTTATATATATAGCCATCAAAACGGCTCCAATATAGTGAAACACTCACATACGCCAGCCGAACAGTGTTGCTGACTTCCGCCAGAGGGGTTTCCCCTGG
>Ga0181523_10004469_pt1 | contig 12049 bp, 20 predicted proteins | sample PEATcosm2014_Bin_43_FD_119752 | JGI IMG/M metagenome (GOLD analysis project Ga0181523, IMG submission 119752) | Peatland microbial communities from MTU Mesocosm Facility, Houghton, MI, USA - PEATcosm2014_Bin05_30_metaG | ecosystem: Environmental > Terrestrial > Soil > Wetlands > Peat | place... | reverse complement strand
TCTCGGCATCACGCGCGACTGGACGTCGAAATGGTATGCCGGCACCAAAACGTTTGCCTCGAACATCCATACCGATTTCCTGGTGCGGCAGTATCTGAGCAAAAAGCTCGCCGACGCCTCGGTCAGCCGAATCCACATCGAGCGCGCTGCGCGGCGCGCCAACATCACGATTCATACGGCACGGCCGGGAATCGTGATCGGCAAGAAGGGCGAGGACATCGAGAAGCTGCGCACCGCCGTCGCGAAGATATTGGGCATGACCATGCAGGATGTGCGCCTGAACATCGCGGAGATACGCAAGCCCGAACTCGACGCCAAGCTGGTCGCCGAGGGGATCTCCCAGCAGCTCGAGAAGCGCGTGATGTTCCGCCGCGCCATGAAGCGCGCGGTCACCAACACCATGCGATCCGGCGCCTTGGGGATCAAAGTGCGCATATCGGGCCGCCTGAACGGATCGGAAATCGCCCGCACGGAGAGCAACCGCGAGGGGCGCGTGCCGCTGCACACGTTCCGCGCCGACATCGACTACGGGCTTGCGGAAGCGCAGACCACGTACGGGGTGATCGGCATCAAGGTTTGGATATTCAAGGGCGAAGTGTTCGATCAGCCGGAAGCCGAAAACCCCGAGGCCGATGCCGAGGCGGCCGCAGGCGCCAAATCCGCCGAGGCGGCGGCGCCCGCCGCTGGTTGAGGTAATCACACATGATGCAGCCGAAGCGGAGCAAGTTCCGCAAACAGTTCAAGGGCAGGATCGCAGGCAGCGCGCAGCGCGGCAATTCGGTCGCGTTCGGCGAATACGGACTGAAGGCGACCAATCGCTGCCGCATGACCGCCCGCGAAATCGAGGCGGCGCGGCGCGCCATCTCGCGGCACGTCAAGCGCGGCGGCCGCATCTGGATCCGGGTGTTCCCGGATGTCCCGATCACGCAGAAGCCGCTCGAAGTGCGGATGGGCAGCGGCAAGGGCAACGTCGAATACTGGGTCGCCAGAGTGCTGCCCGGCAAAGTGCTGTTCGAGATAGAGGGCATGAGCGAGCAGATCGCACGAGAGGCGTTCCGGCTCGCCTCCGCGAAGCTCTCGGTATCGACGGCGTTCGTCAAGCGCCAAGTCCGGACGTGAAGTTTCGAACATGAAGGTGCCCACATGAAGGCTAAGGATTTGCGCGAGAAGGCGCCGGCTGCGCTCGGCGAGGACCTGCTCAAGCTGCGCCGCGAACAGTTCAATCTGCGCATGGCGCGCGCCACCGGCCAGGCGGCCAAGCCGGACCAGTTTGCGAAGGTCCGCAAGAACATTGCGCGGGTGAAGACGGTATTGGCTCAGGCGCGCTCGCGCGGAGGTAAGGTTTGATGTCGACGTCAGCAGAATCCACCGTGCAGGAGCAGAATGCGGCGCCGTCCGGCGCTCCGCCGACCGGCCAGCGATTGCTCACGGGCAAGGTCGTCAGCAACAAGATGGACAAGACCATCGCCGTTTCGGTCGAACGCCTGGTCAAGCATCCAACCTACGGCAAGTACATCCGCCGCACCACCAAGCTGCTGGCGCACGATGCGAACAACGAGTGCCAGGAAGGAGACACTGTCTCAATCAAGCCGTGCCGGCCGATGTCGCGCCGCAAATCCTGGATGCTGGTTCGCGTCGTCGAACGCGCGCGCCCGGAGTAAGAGAAGACCCCCATGATCCAGCTTCGAACCATGCTCAATGTGGCCGACAACAGCGGCGCCAAACGATTGATGTGCATCAAAGTTCTCGGCGGCTCGAAGCGTCGCTACGCCGCCGTGGGCGACGTCATCAAGGTGAGCGTGAAGGACGCCATTCCGCGCGGCAAGGTCAAGAAGGGCGAGGTGTACGACGCCGTGGTGGTGCGTACGCGCAGCGGGGTGCGCCGCGCGGACGGATCGCTGATCCGCTTCGATACCAACGCGGCGGTGCTGCTCACCAACAAGCTGGAGCCGATCGGCACGCGCATATTCGGGCCCGTGACGCGCGAGCTCCGCAACGTGCAGTTCATGAAAATCATTTCGCTCGCGCCTGAAGTACTTTGATCGGCAGGAATCGGTAGATGAACAAGATACGCAAGGGCGACACGGTGATTGTCATCGCCGGTCGCGACAAGGGGCGCCGCGGTGCGGTCATCGAAGTGCTGGCCGACGACCGCGTGCGCGTCGAGGGGCTCAACATGTCGAAGAAGCATCAGCGGCCGAATCCTCAGATGGGTGTGCAGGGCGGAATCATCGAGCGCGAAGCACCGCTGCACGTCTCGAATGTGTCGATTTTCAATCCCGCGACGCAGAAGGCCGACCGCGTGGGTTTCAAATCGCTCTCGGACGGGCGCAAGGTGCGCGTGTTCAAGTCGAACAATGAAATGGTCGACTCCAAGTAGCGAGTAAGAAGACATGGCAAGACTGCAGCAAATTTACCGCGAGAAGATCGTGCCGGAGCTCAAGCAGAGCTTAGGGCTGAAGAACACGATGCAGGTCCCGCGCATCCTGAAGATCACCGTCAACATGGGGGTCGGCGAAGCGGTGGCCGACAAGAAGGTCATGGACGCGGCCACCGCGGATCTCGCCAAGATTACGGGCCAGAAGCCCGCGGTGACCAAGGCGAAGAAGTCGGTCGCCACCTTCAAGGTTCGCGACGGCCAGGCGATCGGCTGCAAAGTGACGCTGCGCGGCGCGCGCATGTACGAGTTCCTGGATCGCCTGGTCAACATCGCCATTCCGCGCATCAGGGATTTTCGCGGCATCAGCTCGCGCTCCTTCGACGGCCGCGGCAACTACAGCCTGGGCGTCAAGGAGCAGATCATTTTCCCGGAAATCCAGTACGACCAGATCGATCAAATTCGTGGGATGGACATCACCATCTCTACGTCCGCGCACGATGATAAGCGCGGGCGCGCGTTGTTAGAAGCCTTCAATTTTCCGTTCCGCAAGTAGGGTAATAGCCCATGGCCAAGACGAACATGCTCATGCGCGAGAAGCGCCGCCTCAAGGTAGCCAAGAAATTCGCCGCCCGGCGCGCTGAACTCAAAGAGCTGATCCGCGACCCGAAAACCGGGGCGGAGGAGCGCGCGGCCGCGCAGACCGAGCTGCAGCAGCAGCCGCGCGATGCGGCCGCGACACGGCAGCGCAACCGTTGCTCCATCACAGGCCGCTCGCGCGGCGTGTACCGCAAGTTCGGTCTGGCGCGCACCAAGCTGCGTGAGGCCGCCAATCGCGGCGAGATCCCGGGCCTGTCCAAGGCGAGCTGGTGAGGCGCGCACCATGAGCATGACTGATCCAATCGCCGATCTTCTGACCCGCATTCGCAACGCGCAGTCCGCTGGCAAGCCCACGGTGGCGGTGGGCGCATCGAAGCTGAAGCTCGCAATCCTCAAAGTGCTGAAGGAGGAGGGCTATATCGGCAACTACGCGGTGGAATCGAGCGGTGCGAAGAGCAGCCTGTCGATCGAATTGAAATATCACGACGGGCGCCCGGTCATCGACCGCATCGAGCGCATCAGCCGTCCGGGCCTGCGCATCTATCGCGGCAAGGACGACCTGCCCAAGGTCCTCGGCGGATTGGGCGTGGCGGTCATCTCGACGCCCCAGGGAATCATGTCCGATGCACAAGCGCGTGCGGCGGGCACGGGCGGCGAAGTGCTGTTCGTCGTGCAATAAAGCTCGTCCGCGTTTACCTAGGAAATCATTATGTCTCGTGTCGCAAAAAAGCCGGTCGATCTGCCGCAGGGCGTCAGCGCCACCGTCGGCGCGGGCGCCGTTACCGTGAAGGGTTCGAAGGGTTCGCTGACGCTGGCGCTCAAGAGCGGCATCAAAGTCGAGCTCAAGGACAAGCACCTTGCGGTCGAGGCCAGCTCGAGCGAGGAGGGATTGGACGCGGTCGCCGGCGCGACGCGCGCTCACCTGGCGAACATGGTCACGGGCGTCACCAAGGGCTACGAGAAGAAGCTCGAGCTCGTGGGCGTGGGCTATCGCGCCGCCGTGCAGGCGAAGAGCCTGACGCTCACGCTCGGGTACTCGCATCTGATCAATTACGCGATCCCGGACGGCGTGACCATCGAAACGCCGAGCCAGACGGAGATTGTCGTCAAGGGCATCGACCGGCAGCGCGTCGGCCAGACGGCGGCCGAGATTCGCGGCTTCCGGCCGCCGGAACCGTACAAGGGCAAGGGCGTGAAGTATTCGGATGAGAAGATTTCGCTGAAAGAAGCGAAGAAGAAGTAAGGCCATGAAACTGGACAAACGAGACACCCGCCTGCGCCGCGCGCTGCGCAGCCGCGTGAAGATCAAGGAGCTCGCTGCGCTGCGCCTCTCGGTGCATCGTACGCCGCAGCACATCTATGCGCAGATATTCGCCCCCGAGGGCGACAAGGTTCTGGTCGCGGCGTCGACTTTGCAGAAAGAGGTGCGCGGCGGATTGAAAACGACCGGCAACATCGAGGCGGCCAAGGCCGTGGGGCGCGTCATTGCGGAGCGCGCCAAGGCCGCAGGTATAGCCAAGGTCGCCTTCGACCGTTCCGGCTTCATGTATCACGGGCGCGTCAAGGCGCTGGCCGAGGCCGCACGCGAAGCCGGTCTCGAGTTCTAACCGAAGAGGTCTTAAGGACGCTATGGCGAGAGTAGAAAAACCGATGTCCGGCGACGACCTGCTCGAAAAGCTGGTGGCCGTGAACCGGGTGGCGAAGGTGGTCAAGGGCGGCAAGCAGTTCGGCTTCACCGCGCTCACCGTGGTGGGCGACGGCGCCGGGCGCGTCGGGTTCGGCTACGGCAAGGCACGCGAAGTGCCGGTCGCGATCTCCAAGGCGATGATGCAGGCGCGCAAGAGCCTGGTCACCGTCTCTTTGAAGAACGATACCCTGTTCTACGCTGTCAAAGGACGGCATGGGACGACGCGTGTTTACATGCAGCCCGCCGCGGACGGTACGGGCGTGATCGCCGGCGGCGGCATGCGCGCGGTATTCGAATGTGCAGGGGTGCGTAACGTGCTCGCCAAGAGCTACGGCTCGCGCAATCCCATCAATGTGGTGCGCGCCACCATGGATGCGCTCGGTAAATTGCGCACGCCGGACGACATCGCGGCCAAGCGCGGCAAGAGCGTCGCGGAAATCGTGGGCGAAGCGTCATGAACGGCAAGTCGATGAAGGTCACCTTGATCAAGAGCATGGCCGGCCAGCTGGCCAACATCCGTGCATCCGCTCGCGGCTTGGGATTGCGCAGGATCGGACAAAGCGTCGTGGTGGCGGATACCCCGTCGAATCGCGGCATGGTGAACACGGCCAGTCACATGCTCAAGATCGAGCCCGCCTCCGGGCCGGGAGCTTAGAAATGCGATTGAATACCATCAAACCGGCCGCCGGCTCCAAGCGGCAGCACTTGCGGGTCGGGCGTGGCGCATCGGCCGGACAGGGAAAGACCTGCGGCCGCGGTGTCAAGGGCCAGCGCGCGCGCAAAGGCGGTTATCACAAGGTCGGCTTCGAGGGCGGCCAGATGCCGCTGCAGCGCCGGCTGCCGAAGACCGGCTTCCGGTCGGCCATGAAAGCGTCGCGGGCGCAACTTACGCTCGAGGATCTGATGCGCGTCGCGGCGGACGAGGTCACCCTGGCCGGACTGGTCGCGGCGAATCTCGTGCCGCAGCACACGAAGCGGGTGAAGATCATCCTGTCGGGCGCGGTGACCAGAGCCTATGTCATCAAAGACAAGGCGATCACCGCGACCAAGGGCGCCAAAGGCGCGGTCGAATCGGCCGGCGGCCGCTTCGAGGTCTGAGCGCTCCCGTGGCCACATCCACCACCAACGCCGCTGCGGCACTGGGAGACATGACGCGCTTCGCCGAGATGCGCAAGCGTTTGTGGTTCCTGTTGGGTGCGCTCGTGGTGTATCGGGTGGGCACGTTCATTCCCGTGCCGGGCATCGATGCCGCACGCTTCGCTGCGTTCTTCTCGGGCCAGCAGGGCACGCTGCTCGGGATGTTCAACATGTTCTCCGGCGGCGCATTGCAGCGGTTCAGCATTTTCGCGCTCAACGTGATGCCCTACATCACCGCCTCCATCATCATCCAGATGGCCTCCATGGTGTATCCGCCCTGGTCGCAAATCCGCAAGGAGGGCGAGTCCGGACGGCGCAAGTTGATGCAGTACACGCGCTACGGGACGGTGTTGCTCGCGGGCTTCCAGGGGTTCGGCGCCGCCCTCGCGATCCAGAACTCGGGCGGCAATCTCGTGCCGAATCCCGGGCCGCAGTTCCTGTTCATCGCGACCATCTCGATCACCACGGGCACCATTTTCGTGATGTGGCTGGGCGAACAAATCACCGAGCGCGGCATAGGCAACGGCATCACGATGATCATCGTCGCCGGCATCATCGCAGGGCTGCCGCGCGCCATCGGCAATACGCTGGAAATGGTGCGATCCGGCGAAATGAATCCGCTGATCGTGCTCCTGATCATGGTGGTCGTGGTGCTGGTCACGCTGTTCTGCGTCTTCGTGGAGCGCGCTCAGCGAAAAATTCAGGTCAATTACGCCAAACGGCAGGTGGGCCGGCGCATGATGCAGGGCCAGAGCACGCACCTGCCGTTCAAGCTAAACATGGCCGGCGTCATTCCGCCGATCTTCGCCTCGAGCTTGCTGGTGTTCCCTGCAACCATCGCCCAGTTTTTCGGCAACAGCCCGAATCCGAATGCCATTCAGCGAACCTTGCAGAAGATCGCCGCGATCTTAGGCTACGGCCAGCCGCTGCACGTGCTGCTGTTCGCGCTGCTGATCATCGGATTTGCTTTTTTCTACGTCGCCTTGGTGTACGACGCGCGCGATACCGCGGAGAACCTGAAGAAGGCGGGCGCCTTCATCCCCGGCATCCGGCCCGGCCAGCAGACCGGGGACTACTTGGACAAGGTGCTGACGCGCCTCACTCTTTGGGGCGGCCTGTACATCATGGCAGTGTGCCTGCTGCCCGAGATCATCCGCATGGTGAACCCGAGCATTCCGTTCCAGTTCGGCGGCACCTCCTTGCTGATCATCGTCGTCGGTGTCATGGATTTCGTGGCCCAGACGCAGTCGCATTTGATGTCGCATCAATATGAGGGCCTGATGAAAAAGGCCAGCCTGCGGGGCATCGGGAGTAAGAAATGAAAGTTCGTCCTTCGGTCAAGAAGATCTGCAAGAACTGCAAAATCGTGCGGCGGCGCGGCATCGTGTACGTCATCTGCTCGTCGGATCCGCGGCACAAGCAGCGCCAAGGCTAATTGGACGCCAATGGCTAATAAATTGATATCTGGGCGATTTTCGTATATAGTTGCGCGCTTTTTCGCGTGCGCTGTTGTCATCCGCACGGGGGAGAAATAGATGGCGCGTATCGCCGGCATCAACATACCGATGAACAAGCATGTTGTCGTCGGGTTGACCCATATTTTCGGCATCGGCAACAGCAGGGCGGCGCGCATTTGCGATGCCGCAGGCGTGAAGTACAGCGTCAAGGTGAAGGACTTGACCGACGCGGAAGTCGCCTCGCTACGATCGCAGGTCGCGAAATTCGCGGTCGAGGGCGACCTGCGCCGCGAAGTGTCGATGAACATCAAGCGGTTGATGGACTTGGGCTGCTATCGCGGCATCCGTCATCGCAAGGGTCTGCCGCTGCGCGGCCAGCGCACCCGCACCAATGCCCGCACCCGCAAGGGTCCGCGCAAGCAGGCGGTCAAGATGAACGCGCCTCCGGGCAAGGTCTGATAGGGGCGATTGCAGGATTTTTATCTTCAAGGACGGGGCCGCATCGGCCCCGTTGAAGTCGGCGCGAAGCGCCTGGGAAGTTAAATAAAATGGCTGAACAGAAGCAGAATGCCGCTCAAACCGGCGCGGCGCAGGCCGGCAAGCCGGCGCGCAAGAAGGTCCGAAAGAACGTGCTGGACGCGATCGCGCACGTGCATGCGTCGTTCAACAACACGATCATCACGATCACCGACCGCCAGGGCAATACGCTGTCCTGGGCCACCTCCGGCGGCTGCGGATTCCGCGGGTCGCGCAAGTCCACCCCGTTCGCGGCGCAAGTGGCCGCGGAGCGCGCCGGTACTGCGGCGCAGGAGCATGGCGTGAAGAACGTCGAGGTCCGGGTCATGGGACCGGGGCCGGGCCGCGAATCGGCGGTGCGCGCGCTGAACGGCTGCGGGCTCAAGATCACCAACATTGAAGACGTGACGCCGATCCCCCATAACGGTTGTCGTCCGCCTAAAAAGCGCCGCGTCTAGTTGGTCCGCAAGACAAGTTCAAGGGTTTTCAATGGCAAAGTATACCGGTCCGAAGTGCAAGCTTTCCCGACGCGAAGGAACCGACCTGTTCCTGAAGAGCGGCGTGAAGCCTCTCGAGTCCAAGTGCAAGCTGGAGGTGCCGCCCGGCGGCGTCAAGAGCGAGCGCAAGCAGCGCCTGTCGGAATACGGCCTGCAGCTGCGCGAGAAGCAGAAGCTGCGGCGCATGTACGGCGTGCTCGAACGCCAGTTCCGCAACTACTATCAAAAGGCCGCCGGCCGTCCGGGTGCGACCGGCGAGACGCTGCTGCAATTTTTGGAATGCAGGCTCGACAACGTGGTCTACCGGATGGGCTTTGCCGCGACCCGCGCGGAGGCGCGCCAGCTGGTGAGCCACAAGGGCGTCGCGGTGAACGACAAGCTGGTGAACATCGCCTCGTACCAGTGCAAGGCGGGCGATGTGATCAATCTGCGCGAGAAGGCCAAAAAGCAGACTCGCGTGCAGGCGGCTCTGACGATTGCAAGCCAGGTCGGCTTTCCGGATTGGGTCGAAGTGGACGACAAGAAGTTCTCGGGCGTACTGAAATCGGTTCCCGATCGGCAGGAAATCCTGCCGGACATCAACGAGAGTCTGGTCGTCGAGTTGTATTCCAAGTAACGCATCGCAGCCGGTGCTGCGGCGTTTCCCTTTGGTTAGTTAGCGAGGGTGTTCCATGCAGGGATCGATCACTGAATTTTTGAAGCCCCGAGTCGTCAAGGTACAGCCCGTATCGCCGCGCCATGCGCGCATCGTGATCGAACCGTTCGAGCGCGGCTTCGGGCACACGCTGGGCAACGCCTTGCGCCGAGTACTGCTGTCCTCCTTGCCCGGTGCCGCCATCACCGAAATCGAGATCGAGGGCGTGCTGCACGAATACACCGCCATCGAGGGAGTGCAGGAGGACGTGGTCGACATCCTGCTCAATCTCAAAGCGGTGGCCATTCGCATGCACACCCGCGACGTGTCGGAAGTGCGCCTGCACAAAAAGGGTCCGGGGCCGGTCACCGCCGGCGACATTGCCGGCGATCACGAGGTCGAGATCTTGAATCCCGAATTGGTGATCGCCAATTTGACGAAGGCCGGCGAGCTGTCGATGTCGCTGAAAGTGGAGCGCGGACGCGGCTATCGGCCGGCTGCCCAGCGGATGGCGTTCGAAGAGCAGACCCGCGCGATCGGACGGCTGCAGCTCGATGCCTCGTTCAGTCCGGTGCGCAAGGTCACGTACAACGTCGAGAGCGCGCGCGTCGAACAGCGCACCGACCTCGACAAGCTCATTCTCGACATCGAAACCAACGGCACCATCGATCCGGAAGAGGCGATTCGCCGTGCGGGCGGCATCCTCAAGGACCAGCTGTCGGTGTTCGTCGATCTGCAGGGGCAGGACGAATCGACCACCAAGGCGACCGAGACTCAGTTCGATCCCATTCTGCTGCGGCCGGTGGATGAGCTCGAGCTTACCGTGCGCAGCGCGAATTGCCTGAAAGCCGAGAACATTCACTACATCGGCGATCTGGTGCAGCGAACGGAAGTGGAATTGCTGCGCACCCCGAATCTGGGCAAGAAATCGCTGACGGAAATCAAGGAAGTCCTGGAAAGCCACGGCTTGACTCTCGGTATGCGGATCGACAACTGGCCGCCGCCGGGCTTGAAGCGCGATGACGAGCGCGACGGCTTATAGTCGCAACACGGCACATGGTGCTTGAGATCACATGGTGCTTGAGATCATTGAAGTAAGGCCTTAAACAATGCGTCACAGAAACAGCGGGCGTCAGTTATCGCGCAATTCATCCCACCGCCATGCGCTCATGCGCAACATGGCGACCTCGCTGCTGCGCCATGAGACCATTCGCACGACCATGCCCAAGGCGAAGGAGCTGCGCCGTGTGGTCGAGCCGCTGATTACCCTCGCGAAGATCGATTCGGCGGCCAAGCGCCGCCTGGCATTCGCGCGCTTACGCGATGATGCGGTCGTGGAGAAGCTGTTCGCCGATCTGGGGCCGCGATTCAAGGCACGCGCCGGCGGCTATACGCGAATTCTCAAAATGGAGCCGCGGCCGGGCGACTCCGCCGGCATGGCGCTCATGCAGCTGGTCGAGGGGATGCCGGTCGCTCAAGAGAAGGCCGATGACGCGAAGAGCGGCAAGGCCCCCAAGGCACCGAGGAAATCCAAGAAAGCCGAGGCTCAAGACGTGGCCGCGGCGCCGAAGCGCCGCAAGGCCAAGGCGGCCTGAGCCAAGCATTCACGCGGCGACCCGGGCGAACGCGTCACGGGTCATATTTTCGGGCGCCGCCGTGGTCGTCACGACGTTGTCCTCGATACGAATGCCGCCGTACGGCCGAAGCTCCTCGACCGCTTCCCAATTGATGAGTGAGCGCCGCTCATCGGCACGGGCGGCGCCCAGCAGCGAGTCGATGAAATAGATGCCGGGCTCGACCGTCACGACCACCCCCGGCTCGAGCATGCGCGTCAGGCGCAGGTAGGGGTGGCCGTCGGGACGTTTGCGCTCGCCGCCTTGTAGGTCCCCCATCACACCGCCGACATCGTGGACCTGTAATCCGAGCAAATGCCCGATCCCATGCGGAAAAAACACGCCGGTCACGCGCTGCTCCAAGGCGGCTTGCCCCGGCAGCCTGGTCAATCCGAGCTCAAACAGCAGGTCGCCCAGGAGCCGATGCGCCGACAGGTGCACCTCGCGGTAATCGCGCCCCGCGACGATTTCCCCGCACAAGCGCAGCTGAGCGGCGTTCAGACCCGCGATGAGATCGGCAAATGGCCCGGGTGCGGCAGCGTAGCTGCGCGTGATGTCCGACGCGTAGCCGCGAAACTGTGCACCGGCGTCGATCAAAAATGAGCGCAGCGGCTGGGGCGGCCGCCGCTCGAGATTCTGATAGTGCAGCACTGCGGCGTGCTCGTTGTACGCCACGATGTTGTTGTAGGGTGTTTCCTGCTCGCGCTGTGCACTCGCCTCCAGATACTGCATATGAGCGCCGTATTCGGACGCGCCGCGGCGGAATGCCCCGAGCGCTGCCAGGTGCCCGCGGGCGCCCAGCGCGCTCGCCCGCCGCAGGCATTCGAGCTCATAGCCCGTTTTGACCGCGCGATCGTAGTGCAGGCGCGCAAGCAGCTCTGGGTTGTTCAGCGACCCCGGCGGCGCGTCGGGAAAACATTCGCTTGGTCCGATGAAGGCCGGGCGGCCGAGCTTGGCCCAGTGGGCGGGCGCTTGGTCCGGATCTGATATCGCCGTGAGGTCAACCGCGCTCGTCCATGGCTCCTGCGGGAGGCTGGCCGGCTTGTGCCAGTAATCGTCGGGCTGATGAAATAGTACCCGCGGCCGTATCCCCGGCGCATAGACCAACAAGCAGCCCGGGTTGTCCACAATCGGCACCCAGGCTTTGAAATGCGGATTGGCTTTGTACGGATAGTCTTGATCGTCCAGAAATTGGGTGGGCGGACGCCCGGCGTGAATGACCAATGCATCGAAGCCGCCCGCCGCGAGCGAGCGGTCGGCGCGCCGCATGACCGTTTGCAAATGCTGCACATAGAGTTCATCCAGACTGACCTCGATCACGTTGACTCCTTCGCGTTTTGGCCCAGTGCACCGGAAGTATGCGCCCGCGGCCCCGGCCTGCCACAGGGGGGCAGTCCACCCGGGCCGCGCGTTTCCGAAGTCAAAGAGGCCTCTGATTCGCGAAAGTGATATGAAATTGAGCCGAAACCCTCTAAAATCGGCTCGGAGATTTGGGTGGAAGCCCAATACGACATGCTCGGCCTTTAACTTT
>Ga0181523_10004467_pt1 | contig 12049 bp, 12 predicted proteins | sample PEATcosm2014_Bin_43_FD_119752 | JGI IMG/M metagenome (GOLD analysis project Ga0181523, IMG submission 119752) | Peatland microbial communities from MTU Mesocosm Facility, Houghton, MI, USA - PEATcosm2014_Bin05_30_metaG | ecosystem: Environmental > Terrestrial > Soil > Wetlands > Peat | place... | reverse complement strand
TGGCCAGGCTACAAGACCAGCGAAGGTGTCGAACCGGACCTCTTGGCACAATTCCCACTACTCGAAGAAGTCTTGTCGGCAGCTGGCATTGTGGTCTGGCCGATGGTCGAATTTGAGGCGGACGATGCGCTCGCTGCCGCGGCCGCTACGGCGGCCCGTGATACACGAGTCGAACGCGTGATCATTTGTACACCAGACAAGGATCTGGCGCAGTGTGTGCGGGGCTCGCGCATCGTCCAACTGAATCGTCGTACGGGGATCACTGTAGACGAGCCCGGTGTAGTTAAGAAGTTCGGGGTCTCGCCCACATCGATCCCCGACTATCTCGCGCTAGTGGGTGATGCGGCCGATGGCTATCCGGGGCTGCCCGGCTGGGGCGCGAAGTCGGCGGCTGCTGTCCTTGCGAAGTTTGGACATCTTGAATCTATCCCTGCGGACTGGCGCGAGTGGCATGTGAACGTCGCCAGGGCGAGCCCGCTCGCTGACACTCTCTCTCGGGAGCGGGAGCAGGCGATGCTATTTCGCACGCTCGCCACGCTTCGTGCCGACATTGCGCTTTTCGATGATGTGGACCAGTTGCGCTGGTGCGGCCCGACACCCTCGTTTGACGAGCTCGCATCACGACTGGACAAGGCGGTCACCAAAACTCGTTCACCAGCGGCCCGTCGGTCGCCGAAGCGTGCCGATTCCAAGGCGATATGATTTCGGAGCTCATCCGAAGCCATCGCCATCGTGGAATAGCACAGGGGGGACGTACCGGATTCGGGAGGGCTGCGACAATCGCGCCCGACCCCTCCGTTCTCCACTTCCCACATGCCAGATTGGGGCCAGCTCTCTGTTAGCCGACGATCGGGGATGTATCTCGCGTTAGCTTCGACAAGGCCGGCACCCGACTTCCGGATGCCGGCCGCTATAAGTGGACCGCTCGCCGACTGATGTATACTGGCGCGCACCATAAATCCAAAGTTGCGATTTAGATCGGACAGGAAAACGAATGTCCCAAGTAATCCCCGGTGTCGGTACCAGCGAAAAACCAGCGGCCGTCATTGCCCCAGACGGCCAGAGCGTGTTTCTTGCATGGAGGGGCGAGGGCGACGATCAACGCATCTATTGGACCCAAACCCAACAACTGGCTCCGGATCCGTCTACCGGCCAATATACGTTTAGCCCCTCGCCGCAAGCGGAGGCCGGTTTCGGAACCTCCCACGGTCCCGCGCTGGCCAGTTTTCAGGGCTGCGTTTATATGGCGTGGAAGGGTGAGGAAGGCGATCACGCCATCTATTGGTCGCGATGGGATGGCATCTCTTGGCAGGCGCAGACGAAACTTCAGGCTGAAACCAGAACCGCTCCTGCTATGGTTGCAACCGGCGACGCAATTTTTCTCGTCTTCCAGGGCAATTCGGACAACAACATCTGGTGGGCGATGTTAGGCGACAGCTTCGGGGCCAACTTCATCGAGATCGGCCCGATCAAGGTGGATTCTACCTTCTTCCAAACAGCCGCAACCCCCGCTCTCACCACGGATGGCAATACTGTGTACCTGGCGTGGTTAGGGGCAGGCACAGATCAGCTTTTGTATTGGGCCCAGTGCAATGAAGACCTGCAGGCGTTATACCCCCAAGGCAATATACCGGACCTGGGCGGGCTTGCTGCTTATGGGAACTATCAGTGGGGAAATCAACAGCAAATCCCGCCCTATGCTAACTCGGGAGGCTGGGACGGGGGCGCGTTCGGAGCCGGCCCGACTCAGCATGGTCCCGCACTGGCTTTCGTTCCAGACAATCCGGGCAACTCGTTCCCCGGTCTCTGGATTGGATGGGTAGCCGCAATGGGTTCGGATTCGGGCTTAACGATCAATCTTACCAACAATGACGATCCCCCGCCGCCCTGGTCAACTTTCATGCCGACTAGCGACAGCACGACCAATCAGATAGCGCTCATTGGGGTGCTTTCGGCGGGCTTAGCGCCGATTTATTTCTTTAGGTCAACTTATGGCGACCAGATCTTTTACAACGGCGCTGTCGCCGAACCAATCGAGAGCTCGGGGCAGTCCGGTGGGGGTGGTGCCACTAACTCGAGCCCTGGGCCCGAAAACCCTGCTCCGCCGTACACGCACGGCGGACAGAAATGAAGTAGTTTGCGTGCGGCGCCACGGGTTACGAAAGTACAATACCGCAGTTGTACTTTCGTAATCTTGACGGATTTTCTAAACGAATTACGATTCGGTTGCTAGGGTAGTATCCGCCTGACTCTGGCGCTCCTGCCCTATTTGCGCCAGCTGCCAGTTCTAACTGCGATGTAGGTTATGTCGCACCCGGACGAATAAGAGTCGGTCGAAGACGTATTTAGGTCCCGGAATCCGAGAAAAGCTTACCTTATGGGTAAACAGAAGTAATCCGCTTTGCGCGTCAATCCAAAAGAACAGCCCGTCAGATTAGCATTACCGCTACATATGCTCCAGGCTGAGGAAATAAGATGCTGACATGTCCCTCCGCTTCGGGCTGTTTGCGATTCTTTTTGCTCTGCTCGGTTGCCGAGTATCAGCGCAAGACATCGCGCCGCAATCCTCATCACCTCCGGCATCTTCGACGAGCGAGCATTCCCAAGCGGACACAACTGCCGACCGTCAGGTAGAGACCAGCAATCCGACCATCAGTGCCCAACACGTGGGCGCAGGGTTGTCGGCGCCCAAAGTGACCCAAAGCCCCGAGCCCGAATACCCCGAGGAGGCCCGAAGGGCCGGCTACCAGGGCACCGTAACTCTGCGGCTGATCGTGGATGCGCAAGGTAAGCCGCAAAAGATTAAGGTACAACGCTCACTGGGCATGGGTCTGGACGAACAGGCCGTGGAGGCGGTCAAGCAATGGCGTTTTGAACCGGCAAAGAAGGACGGGGTGGCAGTCGCCCTCAAGATCACTATGGAAATCAATTTCCACCTTTACGACGGTCTCGCTCCCCACCCAGAAAGCTCGGGGGAGCCACCCAGGTTTCCAGGCGTAAATCTCGCTTGGTATCCACTCATTTTACGCGTGCAACCAGCCTACTTTGACGGCGCTGGGAGCGGCTACAGCGTCAATTACAAAGCTGAATTTATGAACGACGATAAGCCGTCATGGCAGATAATCTCGTGTCTCGTGGCATCGCCACGGTGCCTGCCGCTCGACGAGGGGACCTATCCGGGCCGATGGCAGGAGGACATTATGGGGAAACTCGAGATTTTGGGAGTCAGCAAAGATAAGGGGAAAAACTGGACGGAAGTGGAGTATTCACCGATCGCCATCTCAGGCATGCAAATTTCGGTGACTGGCTGCCTGAAGCGCGGCAGCGAAGGCAGCTACGTCCTCACGAATCGCGATGGCGGCGACAATTGGCAGCTATGGTCCAACAGCGTCAATCTTGCCGAGCACGTCGGACAGGTAGTGAGCGTCGGAGGCAAGTATGGCCAGCGCCGCCCCACGCTGCCCCTTGCTCGGACAACGTACCGCCTGGCGTGGGAAGGCGATGACGGTCAGCAACACCAGAGTGGCACAACGGAGACGGACACCACCCCCCCGCCTATCTTGCAGGTACGCGGTCTGGACATGGTAGGCAACAGTTGTACGCGATAGGTCCATAGGCCGTATCGGTGAACTGCGATGAAGGAATAGACGGACTTAGCCCTATGGGACAGGCACGAATGAACAGCGACAAAGTGCCTCTGTATCCTCTGCGATTCAAACCCATCTATCAGTATCGCTCTGCGGTGGCCGACGCTTTGCCGACCGCGACCATGGAACCACAACATTGAGCCGTAGCGGCTTAACGACGTAACCGTACGCCCATGGCGAGACTAATCATTGCGCACTGCTCCGTAGAACTCTTTGTGCACACTCGGACGAGCTGATGGACGATGGTTCAGTCGTTCCTGAGCAAAAGTGCACAGCGTCTGCATTTCCGGTGGGACAATACAGGGCGTTCCGAACTGGTCCGCCACCCAGCCGCTGATTGGAATAAATAGCAGGGCTCAGAGTGTAGCTAGCCAGCACTGACTTCATGCTGAGCGGAGCAACCTGGACTGCGGCCGCGATCGTCGGCACCGCAGTATTGAGAATCGTAATGTCCAACGACTCTATAAAAAACGCCACCGCGATTAGCCACGGCACCAGCCGCTTGCTGGAAGCGGACAGCGAAGGATGCGCGGAGGAAGCTTCGATCGGACGGGACGAGCTCACATTCGTCGGACTCGGCTGCATCGGACTTTGACCATTGATTGTATTCCTGGACAGTCCGCACCATATCACTGCCGCTCGGAGGACGACCTCGGCAGGGTGCTCAATAAAGCCAGGGTTAACAGTTTCGCCACGATGTCCGAATGCGGCCAGACGGGACGAGCACTGGGCGAAGTCAGTTGTGTGCACAAATGAACAGATATGTGTCGGTGTCTCTTCTAGAATTTTGGTTTGTAGGTGATGCATGACACAAGGTCCAAGAGCCTTCCGCCTGAATAACACCCGAGATCACCAGTTCCTCCAAATCAGGGACGAGGCGGGTGCCGTCGAGCGAACTAAACAAACCTCACCAGACGACTAACGCCGGGCACATGAATTCGCTGTAAGGAGGCGACACTCATGAAAGTATCTGGAGTAATTAGCACAATCGTTATGTTCTTACTTCTCGGATCCATTGTTCCTGCCTTCGCGCAGGAGGCGTCCCACGAGCAAGAAGCCAAGCCAGCAGCACAACAGGAAAAGGAGACCAAGCCAGCAGCGCAACAGGAAAAGCAGACCAAGCCAGTGGCGCAGCAGGAGACGCAGGCCAAGCCAGCAGCGCAGCAGGAAAAGCAGGCCAAGCCAGCAGCGCAGCAGGCTAAGCCAGTAGCGCAGCAGGCTAAGCCAGTAGCGCGAACGCCACAGACCAAAACGGTAAACCAGGGAGAGCCCGGTAAGGCGGCGCAGAAGCCACCTCAGCGGAGTGCGGCCGACCAGCAGCGGCAACGCGCAGTGCCGGCACTGCGGCTCAGTGCCAGCGGCAGCAGTCGCATACCCGACGATCGGTTCCGTAGCAATTTTGGTCAGGGTCACACATTCGTGATCGATCAACCAGTGATGGTCGGGGGGTACTCTCGGTTCCAGTACGGCGGCTACTGGTTTGGATTTGTCCAGCCATGGCCGGTGGGCTGGTATTACACCGATCAGGTTTACGTCGACTACATCGGTGGTGGGTATTACCTGTTTAACCCGTTTTATCCCGGTGTTCGCGTTGGAATCAGTGTTGTGCTGTGACGTACTCGATCCAATCGTGAAGCCTCCAGCCAGGCGGCAGATGGCGATCCAGAGGCAAGAGGTGACCCGGGCCGTCTTCCGAAACCCGGCGGCAAGATGCGGTCGACGGTTCGGGTGTCGCCCTAACTTTTCTTCCCAAGAGACGAAATGTCCGCCGAGTTCAGTGCGGAGAACGAGATCGGATTGAAGAAATGATGGAACGGAAACTCACCATCGCCGAGATCATACTCAAGCGGAAAGCGAGACACCGGGCGGGGCTGCAGGTGGAAGCGCTTGTTCACTTCCGCCCACGTTGACGACGTTCCACCATTCCTTCAGGTAGTTGGCGCTGCGGTTCTGGTATTTCAGGCAATAGGCGTGCCCCCAGACGTGATGGCCTATGATGGGCTAGAAGCCCTAGCCCATGGGATTGTCCTGAATGGCGGAGCTGACGACCTGTAGGTTGCCGCCCGTGGTCGCGCACCAGCCACGATCAGGAGCGTAGTTTCTGGTTCACGCAGCCAGAACTGACTGGTATTCCTCGTAGACACCTTTGAAGTCGGTCACATGGTGATCACCCTCGAAATGCCAGATTCGAGTCGCGACTTCGTCGATGAGATCGTGGTCATGGGTCACCAGCAACACAGTCCCGGGAAACTTTTGCAGCGCGATATTCAGCGCATTGATAGCTTCCAGGTCCAGGTGGTTAGTGGGCTCATCGAGAACTAGCACGTTCGGCTTTTGCAACATAAGTTTGCAGAACAGCAGCCGCGCGGCTTCGCCACCGGAAAGTACCTCGGTGCGCTTGTTGCCGTCGTCGCGCGCGAACAGCATCTGGCCCAGCAAGCCGCGGATTTCTTCGTTCGCAGCGCCCGGGTCCCACCGATGCAGCCATTCGAACGCGGTCATTCCCTTTTCGATGAGCGCCCGGTGGTCCTGCGCGAAATACCCGACCGACGCTTCGTGTCCCCAGGTGACCTCGCCGTCACTCAAGAACGGGCCACTATATCCGCTGGTCTGGCGCAGTTCAGCTTCCGGAACGGTCGGCGAGCTGGCCAGCAACGCATTCAGGAGCGTCGTTTTACCCGCGCCGTTGCGTCCCATCAACGCGATCTTCTCGCCGCGAGTCACACTGGCCGTGAAGCTGCGGATGACCACGCTGTCGCCATACGATTTGTTTACGCCATCGAGTTCCAAAATGTGTTTGCCCGACTGACGCTTCTGTTCGAACTTGAGATAGGGGCGCTGAATGTTCGACTTCGCCAGTTCGGCGACCTGCAGACGCTCCACTTCTTTGCGCCTCGACTGCACCTGGCTCGACCGAGTGCCGGCAGAGAAGCGCGCGATGAAGTCGTTCAGTTGAGCGATCTTCTTTTCCCGCTGGGCATTCTGGCCTTCGATCTGCGAGCGAATCTGCGTCTTGGCCATCACCATTTCATCGTAGCTGCCGGTGTAAGTGATGATGGTTTCATAATCGATATCGGCAATGTGGGTGCAAACGCTGTTCAGGAAATGGCGGTCGTGCGAGATGACGATCACAACTCCGTCATAGTTTCGCAAAAAGCTTTGCAACCAATGGATCGAGTCCAGATCAAGGTGGTTCGTCGGCTCATCCAGCAGCAGCGCCTGCGGCTGCCCAAAGAGCGCCTGCGCCAACAGCACGCGGACCTTCTGCCCGCCCTGTAACTCACTCATCGGACGCTGGTGCATTTCGTCGGCGATGTCCAGGCCTTGCAGCAGGAGCGCAGCATCGGTCTCGGCGGAGTAGCCATCCTCCTCGCCGACGACGCCCTCCAGCTCGCCCAGCCTCATGCCATCTTCGTTCGTGATCTCGTGTTTCTCATAGATGCGGTCTCGCTCTTCCATCGCCGCCCAAAGCCGCTTGTTGCCCATGATGACGGTATCGAGCACGCGATAGGCGTCGAAAGCGAACTGGTCCTGGCGCAACACACCCAGTTTCCGCGGACGTACCACGGTACCCTTCTGCGGCTCCAACTCACCGGTCAAGAGATTCATGAAAGTGGACTTCCCCGCTCCGTTGGGGCCGGTAAGTCCGTAGCGCTTACCGGGAGTAAACGCGGTGGACACTTCGTCGAACAGAACTTTAGCGCCGTAGCGCATAGATACATTACTAACTGAGATCATGATTTTTTTCAGGGACTGCGGGAAAACTTCCTACAAGGAGGGTCGCAGCTTTCTAGATGAGGATATCATGAGCGCGTGAAATCATACCTGCGCGGAAAGCAGCCAACATAAGAACGATGAATACCATGCGCTGCGACCGGGGCCGTCTCGCCATTTTGCAATCCTCCACCATGTCGTCTCTACCAGATCGCGTATACCATCAGCGCGCGCGCTCACTGCGTGCCGGTTTGTAAATGAGTGGGAGGAATCAGGATACGTCACCCCGGCGCGGATAGTAATCCTGTCCTCACTCAAAACCTTGTTGAAGTTTAGAGTTTGACTTCACGATGGGGTGGAATTCCGTTTCTCCTTCGTGAGAATATGCTGAACTCGAGGTGATTCAATGGCTCTCAGCTTTGCTGCCGATATTCGTCCGCTGTTCCGCGACGCTCCCGATGTGGAGGCGATGAAGCCCTTTGGTCTCGACCTGTCGTCCTACGATGACGTCAAGGCGCAATCCGAAGCGATCTATTCCCGCCTGGAAGATGGCAGCATGCCTTGCGATGAACCCTGGCCCAAGGAGCAAATCGCCCGGTTCAAGCAGTGGATCGACGATGGCATGGCGCCATAAGGCAGGCCGAACCCTTCGGGAGACGATCCCCCGGCTGCCCTTGGAGCCACGCTCCGGATAGTCGTCAGAATGTCTTTAAGAAAAAAACGGATATGCTGTGTCCTATCGGTTGATTCGCGAGCAATGGCTGCCGCAAGAGCTGGAAGCGACGTTTGCATTCTTCTCGCGACCCGAGAATCTTGAGGAGATCACGCCTCCGTGGCTGGGATTTCACATTGTTAGCGCCGAAAAGGAATTGCACGTAGGTTCGCGAATCGAGTATCGCTTGCGCGTGCACGGCCTTCCCCTCCGCTGGGTCAGCGAGATCACGGACTGGAGTCCGCCGCACCGCTTCGTCGATACCCAGCTTCGCGGACCGTATGCCATCTGGCGGCACGAACACCGCTTGAGCTCAGAAAACGGTGGAACCCGAATAGAGGATGAGTGCATTATGCCGTGCCCTTTGGAGTGCTGGGGCAACTGGCGCACAAGCTGATGGTGCGCCGCGATGTGGAAGGGATCTTTGATTTTCGCCAGAAGCGGCTGGTGGAACTGCTGGGTAAACAATAAGCCGCTTTCGCCCTCCAATTCGTTATGCAATGGCGGGGTCGATCTTCTCCGCGTCGACGCCGAGTTCCTTGAGGGCGTTCTGTGCGCGCTGAGCGTCGAATTTGCCATCGCGCGCCAGTCGCGACAGCGCCGCAGCCGCGATTGACTCTGCATTGATCTCGAAGTGCTGCCGTAGATGCTGACGATTGTCGCTGCGCCCAAAGCCATCGGTGCCCAGGCTGACAAGCCGGTTGAGCAGCCACGGAGACAACTGGTCGGGCAGGGCCTTCATGAAATCGGTGGCAGCGATGATCGGTCCATCGGCGCCGTCGAGGGCATGGAAAATGTATGGCCTCTTTTCCGCTTCGGCTGGATGGAGCCGGTTCCAACGCTCGACCGCAAGCGCCTCGCGGCGCAGTTCATTGTAGCTGGTGACGCTCCAGACGTTGGCGGGAACGCCATAGCGGTCAGTAAGAATTTCCTGCGCGCGTAACGCTTCGTTCAGGATCGAACCGCTGCCGAACAGTTGGACTTCAGCCTCGCCTTTGGCAGCGGGGCGGTACTTGTAAACGCCGCGCAGAATCCCTTCTTCTACGCCCGGCGGCATTTCAGGCATCGCGTAGTCTTCGTTGTATAGCGTGATGTAGTAGAAACGGTCTTCGCCCTCCTGATACATCCGCCGTATGCCGTCCTGCACGATGACGGCAATCTCATACACGTACGCCGGATCGTAGCTATGGCAGGTCGGAACGGTGCTGGAGAGAACCAGACTGTGACCGTCCTGGTGCTGCAAGCCCTCGCCGGCGAGAGTCGTTCGTCCGGCCGTTCCACCCATCAGAAAGCCTTTTCCGCGTGAATCGGCGAAAGCCCACACCATATCGCCGATGCGTTGAAAGCCGAACATCGAGTAGTAGGTGAAGAAGGGAACCATCGGCACTTTGTAGTTGGCGTACGCCGTTCCAGCGGCGGTGAACGATGCCATCGAGCCGGCTTCGGTGATGCCCTCTTCCAGAATCTGCCCATTCTTTTCTTCGCGGTAGTAGAGCAGCATGTCCTGATCGTGTGGCTTGTAGAGCTGTCCCTGGCTGGCGTAAATGCCCACCTGCCGGATGATCGATTCCATGCCGAAGGTGCGGCCCTCGTCGGGAATGATGGGAACAATCAGCTTGCCGATCTTGGGATCCTTCAGCAGTTGCCGCAACATGCTGACGAAGCCCATCGTCGTGGATACGCCGCGTCCTTTCGATCCAGCGATGGATTCAGCAAAGTGATCGAGCGTGGGCGCTTCGAAATTGGTTGCTGGGACCTCGCGATGCGGCATGAAGCCGCCGAGTTCCTTGCGGCGCTGCCGCATGTAAGTTATCTCAGGACTATCGTCCGGGGGACGATAGAGCGAGCCGTCGCGAGCGGCCTCCTCGGGGATTGGAATCGCAAAACGCGAGCGGAAAGCGGTCAGCGCCTGATCGGCGAGTTTCTTTTCCTGATGGGTAGCGTTGCGGGCTTCAGCCGAACCGAGCCCATATCCCTTCACCGTGTGGGCCAGAATGACGGTTGGTCCGTTGTGATTTTCCACGGCTCGCTTATATGCATTGTAGACCTTCTGTGGATCGTGACCGCCGCGGTTCAGACGATGCAGTTCATCGTCGCTCATGTCGGCGACCATGGCCAGCAGTTCGGGGTATTTGCCGAAGAACTCGCGGCGAATATACTCGCCACCCTTGGCTTTGTAGCTCTGGTACTCGCCGTCTACCGCCTCTTCCATCCGCTTTAGCAGAATGCCGGACTTGTCGCGGGCAAAAAGTTTGTCCCAATCCGAACCCCAGACGACCTTGATCACGTTCCAGCCGGCGCCGCGGAAGGCGGCTTCCAACTCGTTGATAATTTTTCCATTGCCACGTACCGGGCCGTCGAGACGCTGGAGGTTGCAATTGATGACGAAGATCAGATTATCGAGCTTCTCGCGTGAAGCGAGGGTCAGGGATCCCATGGACTCCGGTTCGTCGGTTTCGCCGTCGCCCACGAAGGCCCACACCTTGCGCGGGGTCGGCGGGATGATGCCGCGGTTTTCCAGATAGCGCATAAAACGCGCCTGATAAATAGCGTTCAGCGGCCCAATGCCCATCGATACCGTGGGGAAATGCCAGAAGTCGGGCAGCAGCCAGGGATGCGGATATGAGGGCAAACCTGGTTCTCCGCGCAGTTCGTGTCGGAAGTTCTTGATTTGCTCCTCGCTGAGGCGGCCTTCCAGATACGCGCGCGCATAGACCCCTGGCGAAGAGTGTCCCTGAAAGTAAATAAAATCGCCGGGCTGGTCACCGTAGCGTGCGTGAAAGAAATGATTGAAGCCGACTTCGAGCAGCGTAGCCAATGACGAATACGTCGAGATGTGACCGCCGATGCCTGGATCTTTCTTGTTCTGGCGATGCACCATCGCCATCGCATTCCAGCGGATCAAACTCTTGATGCGGCGTTCCAGATGGCGATCGCCGGGATATGGAACTTCGGCTTCGACGGGAATGGTATTGACGTAAGGCGTGTTGAGTTGGACCGGCACGTTGACGCCCGACTCTCTCGCCCGGTCTACTAAGGCCGAAAGCAGGTCGCGTCCGCGTTGGCTTCCTTCGGCTTCGACGAGTTGATCGAAGGCTTCAAGCCATTCGGCAACTTCTTCTTCGGAATCAATCTCCGGACTAGCCGGGAAATTGAGTATTCGATTCTGGACTTCTACGGTGGCCACTGTTTCCTCAAATCGGTTAACAAACGCTAGCGCTTGAAGTGCGACGCCCAAGATGCTTCTTCGGCACGATGGGGTCCATGGGCTATTCCGTTTTCAGTGTCGCTCAACAGTAAAGACGCACGACATGGTGGACCGTTTCTTCTTTCTCAGTTGCATAGAACCGGTCAACAGGCCTGAACACCATAGCGGTTGTCGAGCCAGAGCAAGCTATTCGCGTATGCTCATCGGCAACACGTACCTTCAAACCCGTGGAGAGCGACGACAGGCCACAGCAGGGAGGGTAAACGCTTGCGTTGCCAACCTCACCAACAATAATCCGATTTTAGCAGACGAAGAGGTGGGGCGGCAGAGCCAACCGGAGGCAAGGAGACGCACGATTCTGGCCGTAGGCTACGGCAAAGCACGCAGCTTGACAGCGCGTCTCACCGTCACTTGGAGTGATCCCACTATCCCTGATTAATGCGCTGCCACACGGCCATGCCCGCGATGACGAGAATCAGCACTGCAGAGACCGCACCCAGGACGCGCACCCACGGCGTTACTTTCTTCATCCGGGCCTGCACCTGCTCTTGTTCTTCACGGAGATTCTTACTGGAATCGTCAAGAAATAATTGCTCGTCCTGATGCATGCTGAGCGTGCTGCGATAGATCAGCAAGAGAATCAGCACGACCGTCAGTACTCCCCAAACAATCAGCAACATCGTCAGAGTCGACATTCGCCACCTCGGTCCAGAAATGAACCGGTCCCGCACCTGATCGATTCCGTGGTACCCGCCAGGTTGGGGCCTC
>Ga0181523_10004465_pt1 | contig 12054 bp, 12 predicted proteins | sample PEATcosm2014_Bin_43_FD_119752 | JGI IMG/M metagenome (GOLD analysis project Ga0181523, IMG submission 119752) | Peatland microbial communities from MTU Mesocosm Facility, Houghton, MI, USA - PEATcosm2014_Bin05_30_metaG | ecosystem: Environmental > Terrestrial > Soil > Wetlands > Peat | place... | reverse complement strand
TCCCTCGATCGGCATCTTCGGGCCCACAAGCCCATGGCATTGGGCCCCCCTCAATCCGCTTGCGGCAACGGTCGAAACCAAGAGCGAGCTTAACTGCCGGCCCTGCCACAGACCGGTATGCCGGCTCGGCCACCACCGCTGTATGCGGGAGATCGCGCCGGAGGAGGTCCTCGCCGCCACCCGCAGCGCGCTCACAGCGGTCGCTCCCGTCAGCTGACCCGGAAGCGACGCCATAACGCCGTATTCATCAAATCAGCGTATGGCGAGGACCTCAGGGAAACAGGTTACGGGCATGACGGTCCTGGTCACCGGCGGAGCCGGCTATATCGGCAGCCACATGGTGCGCGAACTCGTCGATGCCGGCGAGCGCGTCGTGGTGCTCGACAACCTGACCACCGGATTCGCCTGGTCCGTTGCCCAGGGCGTGCCGCTCATCGTCGGCGACACCGGCGACCAAGAGCTGGTCGCTCGTCTGATCCGCCAACACCGGGTCGAGGCCATCATCCACTTCGCCGCCTCGATCGTAGTCCCCGACTCCGTTCGCGACCCGCTCGCCTACTACCGCAACAACACCGTCAATTCGCGCGCGTTGTTCGAATGCGCGGTGAAAAACGGCGTGCGCCACGTCATCTTTTCCTCGACAGCCGCGGTCTACGGCAACACGACTGAAGTCCCGGTGAAAGAAGATGCGCCGACCCAACCGATCTCACCCTACGGCTGGTCGAAGCTGATGAGCGAAATCATGCTGCGCGATGCGGGCCGCGCACATGGTTTCAGCCATGTGATCCTGCGCTATTTCAACGTCGCCGGCGCCGATCCGCGCTGCCGCACCGGACAATCGGGCAAAGCATCGACGCATCTGATAAAGGTTGCGGTCGAGGCCGCGCTCGGGCTGCGCCCCAAGATCGAGGTGTTCGGTACCGATTATCCGACGCCGGACGGCTCTTGCATCCGCGACTACATCCACGTCAGCGACCTGACGCGGGCTCATTCCGACGCGCTGCGTCACCTGCGGTCCGGCTTGCCGTCGCTGACGCTCAATTGCGGCTATGGCCACGGCTATTCGGTGCTCGAAGTGATTGACACGATCAAGCGCGTGTCGGGAGCCGACTTCAAGGTCGAAATGGCGCCGCGGCGCGAAGGCGACCCGGCCCGGATCGTCGCCGATTCGCAAAAGGTTCGCGCCACGCTCGGCTGGCAACCGCGGTTCGACGATCTTTCGACCATCACCACCCACGCGCTCGCCTGGGAACGCGAGCTGATGACGCGGCGGGCGGCGCAGGATGCCCAATTTGAACAAGCCTAGCTGCGATTTCCCGCATGATCGGCGCGTAACCCCACTGCATTTTGACGCGCACATCATATATTTTCTTGTTGCATGTGGCGCGCACGCAGCGTGGCCTTCGTAAGGCTCCGATCATGCGGCGGGACACAGCACGTGATAACGTTTGAACCGCGGCTCGATGTTTTGCCCGCACCCCAGCGCGCATTCTGGCCGGAACTTGCACGGACGCCGGAGCACTTCACTCTGTACGGCGGAACCGCGCTGGCCCTGCGCCTCGGGCATCGTGTTTCGGCCGATTTCGACTTCTTTTCCAATCAGCCCTTTGATCCCGATCGGCTCGCACGCAGCGTTCCCTATTTGGCGAAAGCGGAGCGGGTCCAGGTGGATGCCAACACTCTGACCTGCCGCCTCGAGCGCGGCGGGCCGGTGTTGGTTTCATTCTTCGGTGCCCTTGGCCTCGGGCAGACGACACCACGCGAGCAAACGCATGGGCTGCCCTTGCACGTCGCCTCTTTGTTGGACCTCGCTGGCACTAAGGCCGCCGTTGTGCAAAAGCACGCCGAGGAAAAAGACTATCTCGACATCGATGCACTAATCGGCAATGGCGTCGAACTACCGAGAGCCCTCGCCGCCAGCGTGGTCATCTACGGGCCCAGCTTCAATCCGCTGATCTCGCTCAAGGCGCTGAGCTATTTTGACGACGTGCCGGCGTTACCCCAGGACGTGCGCGCGCGTTTGAAGGCCGCAGTGGCGGCCGTGGATGTGGCGCGCTTGCCGATGCTCACGCCCTATCGGCTGCACGTCGACGAAAGCGGTCACGCATCATGAAGCCGCTTCCACTCACGCCCGAACTCTTGGCGGTGGCTCGACGCGTCGTTTGGTTTAAGGAGCCCGCACAGGCTCTCGCCGAACCGATCCTGTTCCTGTCGCACGTGATGAACTATGGGACTCCGCAAGACTTGGCCGCACTCCAAGGGCTGGTCGGCAAGGACGAATTTCGCGAAGTGCTCGATCACGCCCCGCCAGGAGTGTTCGACCGCCGATCCTGGGCGTATTGGCATTTGATCTGCGAACGGGTACCGGCGCCCCCCCTCCCGGCGCGTCATTTCGCTTGAAAAACCCGCCCCTTCGGGGCATGGAACGACCTGGGGCACGCCGGCGCGCGCAGTTCAGCCGCACGGGGTGCAAGGATCGCGCATGACAGCTTTCACGGGCGGATCCTCTGACATCTATTCGACCTTCGCCCTGGTGCGCCGGTTGCTCGTCGATGAGGCGCTAACGCATTGGCCGCGCTACGCCGTCGCCTTCCTGCTGATGGGGGTCGCCGCCGCCGGTACGGCGCTCAGCGCCTACCTGCTCGGCAAGATGACCAACGAGGCCTATGTCGATCGCAATTTCCACGGCATCGTGATCGTCGCTGTCGTCGCCATGGCGATCTTCGCCATCAAGGGTATGGCGTCGTACGGCGCGACCGTGATGCTCTCGTCGATCGGCAATCGCATCGTCGCCGATAATCAGCGGCGCATGTTCGACAAGCTGTTGCAGCAAAACATCGGCTTCTTCGCCGACCGCCATTCGTCCGAATTCATCGCCCGGCTCACCACCGGCGCCAACGCCGTCAGCCAGGTGATCAATCTCCTCATCACCGCCATCGGCCGCGATCTGATGTCGCTCATCGGGCTGTCGATCGTGATGGTGATCCAGGATCCGGTGATGTCGATCGCTGGATTGATCGTGACGCCGCCGGCGCTGTTTTTCCTGCGCAAGGTGATCCGGCGGGTGCGCGGCATCGCGCGCATGCAGTTTACCGGCGGCACCCGCATCATCGAGACCATGCAAGAAGCCCTGCAGGGCATGCGCACGGTCAAGGCGTTCTCGCTCGAGGACGAAATGCGGCGAAGGCTCGCGGTCAGCGTCGCCGCGGTCGAGCACGAATCCAACAAGATGGCGCGGGTCGGCAATCGCGCCAGTCCGATCATGGAGACGCTCGGCGGCTTCGCCATCGCGCTGGCGGTCATCTACGGCGGCTACCGCATCATCGAAACCGGCGCGGCGCCGGGCGAGTTCGTGTCGTTTATCGCCGCGTTCCTGCTGGCCTACGAACCCGCCAAGCGGCTGGCGCGACTCAACATCGATCTGAACAACAATCTCGTCGGCGTGCGCGTCCTCTACGAGGTGGTCGACAGCCCGCCGGGCGAGCCGAGCGACGACGACCGGCCGCCTCTCAAGCTCGCGACCGCGCGCCTGGAATTCGCCAACCTGCGCTTCGGTTATCGGCCCGGCACGCCGGCGCTGCGCGGCATGAGCTTCGTGGCGCAGCCGGGCAAGGTCACGGCCCTGGTCGGCCCCTCAGGCGGCGGCAAATCGACCGTGCTCAACCTGATCTTGCGCCTCTATGACGCCGATTCCGGCCGCATCCTAATCGACGGCCAGGACATCGCCGCGGTGTCGCGCCACTCGCTGCGCCAGCAGATCGCCTATGTCGGCCAGATCGTGCAACTGTTCCGCGGCAGCATCCGCGACAACATCGGCCTCGGCCGGCTCGGCGCCAGTGAGGCGGACATCGTCGCCGCGGCCAAGGCCGCGCATGCGCACGACTTCATTCTGGGCTTTCCCGCCGGCTACGACACGCCGGTCGGCGAGCACGGCATGCAGCTTTCCGGCGGTCAGCGCCAGCGCATCGCGGTGGCGCGGGCGCTGATCAAAAACGCGCCGATCATCCTGCTCGACGAGGCGACGGCGGCTCTCGATTCGGAATCCGAGCGCTACGTGCAGGACGCCATCGCGGAGCTGTGCAAGGGGCGCACGACGCTAGTCGTCGCGCACCGGCTTGCCACCATCATGCATGCCGATTGTATTCTTGTCGTGGAAGACGGTCTGATCGTCGAATCCGGCCGCCACGACGAGCTGCTGCGCAAGGGCGGCCGTTACGCCTCGTTTTACCGTTTGCAGCTCAAGGAGCAGGGGCCGGCGCGCGAACCGCTCGCCGTCGACTGACAACGAACGGATGACGGGAATGAGCCGTCTTCCGTCATCTGCGCGTCAATGGAACTTTGGTAAAATTGGCGGGTTAGGAGGGGAACCTCATCTCCTTGGAGCTCGCCATGGGCGCCCGCCGTGTCACTTTACGTGTGCAACCGCCGATCCCGTTCGGCGATGTCACCATCGTGCCTGCCACGCTCGGCGGGCGGCCCGAGGCCGATATGGCCCGCGCCGTGGCCGCGGCGCTCGCCGATATCGAGGCGCCGACGGCAGCCGACGTGTAACCGGCTGCGGCAGTCGTTTCCGCTAGCGCCGCTTGGCGCCCGTGTGGCGGCGCTCGGCGTCATCATGGAAGGGCTGCGGCGCGCGTTCTGAACGCTGCCTCTACGCCGTCATGGCCGAGCTTGACCCGGCCATCCACGTCTTTAGGTCTTTCTTATAAGTCGTGGATGCCCGGCACAAGGCCGGGCATGACGAGTCAGAGTCCGAGATAGGCGCTGCGGACGCGGTCGTCGGCCAAGAGCTCGCTGCCGCTGCCGGACAGCGTGACCCGGCCGTTTTCCAGCACGTAGGCGTGGCTGGCGAGCTTGAGCGAGAGCGCGACGTTCTGCTCGACCAAGAGACAGGTGATGCCTTCGCCGTTGAGCTCGCGGATGGTGTCGAGCACGCTGCGAACGACATTGGGCGCCAGCCCGAGCGAGGGTTCGTCGAACATGATGAGCTGCGGCGCGCCCATCAGGCAGCGCCCGATGGCGAGCATTTGCTGCTCGCCGCCGGAGAGCGTACCCGCCGGCTGCCGCGCCCGCTCGGCAAGCTTGGGAAACATGGCGAGCACACGCTCGCGGTTTTTGGCCCGATGCGCGCGGGCGCGCGGCAGCATCGCGCCGATGTCGAGGTTCTCGGTCACCGAGAGCGTGGGAAAGACCTGTCGCCCTTCGGCCACTTGGCCGAGGCCGAGGTCGCAGACGCGATGGCTCGGCCAGCCGGAAATGTCAGTGCCGCGGAAGACAATCCGGCCGCGCGCCTGCGGCTGCATGCCGGCGAGCGCGCGGATCAGCGTCGTCTTGCCGGCGCCGTTGGCGCCGACGATGGCGATGATCGCGCCTTCCTCGATCTCGAGCGACACGCCGGCGAGCGCCTGGACATCGCCGTAGAAGACATCGAGGTTTTCGACGCGCAGCATCACACTGCCTCGGCCCCGAGATAGGATTGCACGACCGCCGGATCGCGCACGACGGCTTGCGGGGTTCCTTCCGCGATCGCCGTGCCATGATCGAGCACCAGCACGCGCGAGGCCAATGCCATCACCGCGCGCATCACGTGCTCGATCAAAAGGATGGTCAACCCGCTGTCGTGGTTGAGCGCTTGCAAAATGGCGACCATGCGGTCGGTCTCGGTCGGCCGCAACCCGGCCATCACCTCATCGAGCAGCAAAAGCTGCGGATCGGTGGCGAGCGCGCGGGCAACCTCGAGCCGCTTGCGGTCCGGCAGCGTCAGCGTCGAGGCGAGTCGGTGCCGCAGGTCGAACAGATCGAGGCGCTGCAGCAGCGTCCGCGCCCGCTGCCGCGCCGCAGCGACGTCACGCCGGTGCAGCAGCGCCCCGATGGTGACGTTGTCCTCGACGCTCAGCGCCGGAAACGGCCGCACGATCTGAAAGGTGCGGGCCAGGCCGCGCCGGCAGACCGCATCAGCCGCCAAGCCGCCGATGCGCTCGCCGGCAAATGTGATCGAACCCTCGTCCGGCGCCATGGTGCCGGCGATCATGTTGAACAGCGTGGTTTTGCCGGCGCCGTTCGGGCCGATGACGGCAAAAATCGCGCCGGCCGGCACGGCGAAGCTGACTTGATCGACCGCGAGCAGACCGCGGAAACGCTTGCTGACCGCATTGACAGCTAAGAGCTCGCTCATTTCTTGTCCTCGATCAGGCCGAGCCGGCGCGCCAAAGGCGGCCACACGCCGTTCGGCAGCGCCACGACGACGAGCAACAGGCAAATGCCGTAGAACACCTGGGTCGCGCCGGGCAGATCAAGGCCGAATGCGGTCATGCCGGAATTGAGCGTCTCGGCGAGGCCCGTGAGCACGAACGCGCCGAGGATCGGCCCGAACAGGGTGCCGACGCCGCCGATGATGGGACCGAGGATGATCTCGATCGAACGCGAAATGCTGAAAACCTGCTCGGGAAACAAGTTGTTGTAGAAGAACGCATAGAACACGCCGGCAAACGAGGTGACGGCGGCGGAAACCATCACCGCGTACATCTTGTAACGGAAAGTGTCGATGCCGGCGGCGCGCGCTGCTTGCTCGTCCTCGCGGATCGCCAGCCAAAAGTAGCCGACGCGGCTGCGGAGGAGAAAATGGCAGAGCAGGCACGCGAACACGGTCGCGGCGAGGATGACGTAATAAAACATGGTAGGGCCGCCGCGCAGCCGCCACAGATCGTTATGCGCATATTGCTTGACCGGCAGGAACAGGCCGCTCGAGGCGTTGACGAAATCCAAATGGTCGAAGCCGATGCGAGCAAACTCGGCAAAGGCGATGGTCAGGATGGCGAAATAGACGCCGGCGACACGGAAGCGGAAAGCTAGAAATCCGATCACCGCCCCGCAAGCCGCCGCTACCGGAATGGCCGCCAACAGGCCGAGCCACGGGCCGATGCCGAATTGCGTGAACAACGTCGCCGCGACATAACCGCCGAGCCCGAGATAGATGGCATGGCCGAGCGAGAGCTGGCCGGCAAAGCCCATCATGATGTTCCAGGCCTGCCCGGCATAAGCGAAATACAGAATGATGATGAGAACGGTGAGCAGATAGTCGTTGACGATCCAGGGCGCTGCCAGGAATGCGGCGAGTACCGCCGCCAGCAGCGCGGCGCTGCGGCGCGACACGCCGGCGGTCAGGCGCGACAGATGCGCGGTGAGCGGCGCGGTCATGTCAGCCTCTTGCCGAGGAGGCCCTGCGGCCGGAACAGCAGCACCAGCACCAGAATGCCGAAGGCGAACATGCTCTTGGCGGACGGCGTGAACAGAAGGCCAGCGAGCGCCTCGGTAACACCGATCAGAACGCCGCCGAGGAGCGCACCCGGCATCGAGCCCAGCCCGCCGGTAATGACGATGACGAAGGCGAGCAGCGTATAGCTCGGCCCGAGCATCGGTGTGGCGTCGACGATCAGCACCATCATGGTGCCGGCCGCCCCGACGCAGGCGGCGCCGAGCCCGAAGGTGAGCGCGTAGAGCTGCTTGACATCGAGCCCGACCACCAGCGCGCCGGTGTGGTTGTCGGCGCAGGCCCGGATCGCCTTGCCGACGAGCGTGAAGCGGAAGAACGCGAACAGCGCGGCGGTGAAGACGATGGCGGCGGCGCCGGCATAGACCTTGGCGGCGTCGACGATCAGCGGGCCGGCCTGGAAACTGTCGAACGTATACGAGGTCTGCACGGAACGGGCGTCCGGACCGAAGATGATCAGCAAGACATTGGCGATGATGATCGCCAGCGCCACCAGCAGCAGAAACTGCGTGTGCTCCGGGCGGGTGATGAAGGGGTTAATGAGACCGCGCTGCAGCACGTAGCCGAATACGAACATCACCGCCGCAATCGGAATGAGCAGGATTAGCGGATCGAGGTGCAGTCCCGCAAACGCCAGCACCGCGATGAACATCGCAATGGTCATCATCTCGCCATGGGCGAAATTGACGACGCGCACCACGCCGAAGATAACCGACAGACCGAGCGCCATCAGGCCGTAGACCAGCCCGGTCAAAATTCCGCCGACGGCGACGTTGAGATAGACGTCAAACGGCACCGATGGGCCCCGGTTCAAGTCAGGCGAGCGACGCGCAGCAGGAGGGCATCATCCACTATCGTGAGGCGTGAGCCAACGGGTTCCTGCCCGCCACTGGCTTGGCCGGTTGAACCCGGCGGCGTATGCTGAAAAGCACTGTTTGTCCCGCAGGTCAAAGCGTGGATCAGCCCACGGTAGCGGCAGGGGGGCCGCATGCAGCAGATCGCGGAGTGGCTCGAAAAGCTCGGCATGTCCGAGTACGCCCAGCGCTTTGCCGAGAACGACATCGATAGTTCCGTCCTGCCGCATTTGACCGATCAGGACCTCAAAGAGCTTGGCGTCTCGCTAGGGCATCGGCGGAAGCTGCTGGCGGCCATCGGTGAGCTTGCCGGCGCTATCCCGGCAATGCCCGCGCCCGCCGCGGTACTGGAGTCGAAGACTCAAGATGCCGCGGAACGTCGCCAGGTCACGGTGATGTTCTCGGACCTGGTCGGTTCGACGGCGCTGTCCGCGCGCATGGATCCGGAGGATTTGCGCGAGGTCATTGCGGCGTATCAGAAATGCGTCGCCGGGACGGTGCGCCGCTTCGGCGGCTTCGTGGCCAAATACATGGGTGACGGCGTCCTCGTTTATTTCGGCTATCCGAAAGCGGATGAAGACGACGCCGAGCAGGCGGCGCGGGCGGGGCTGAGCTGATCGCGGCGGTAGCCGGCCTCAAGACGCGCGCCGCGCTGCGAACCCGGATCGGCATCGCGATCGGGCTGGTCGTGGTCGGTGATTTGATCGGCGCGGGTGCTGCACAGGAGTAAGCGATCGTCGGCGAGACGCCGAACCTTGCGGCGCGCCTGCAAGGCATCGCTCAGCCGAACATGATGGTCATCGGCGAGAGCACGCGACGGCTGCTCGGCAATCTGTTTGAAGCTTGAGGACCTCGGCGCACAGGAGCTTAAGGGCATCGCCGGTTCGACGCGGGCCTTCGCAGCACTGCGGGCCAGTTCAGTGGAAGGCCGCTTCGAGGCGCTACATGCGAGCGGCGTGACCATTCGTCTTGAAGTGTCATCGTCCGCGAAGGCGAACGATCCAGTAAGCCCGGCGGAGAAGTCATCACGCGGGGCCGTTCACCCTTCGAGGGCCGCTTCCGCGGCCGCCTCAGGGTGACGGAAAACACTCAGCTGCGATTCTGGTACGACGGCAGCGGCCACTCCGGTTTGCCGTTGGCGGCAGCCGCCGGCGCCAGCGTCACCAGCTTGCCGCCGCGGTTCTGAAAGGCGCCATCCCTTACCTTGTCGTTCTGACCCTTGGCGTTGAACTGGATGCCCGGTCCGATGCTGGCATTGTCGGTGATGTTGGTGGTGCGGATGGCGTCGGCCAGCGCCTTCGGATCGGCCGACCCGGCGCGCTTGTAGGCGTCGGCGGCGACCAGCAGCGCCTCGAAGGTGAAAACATGGTTGGTGTTGAGATTGACGCCCGGATCGGCCTTGGCCAACGCGGCTTCGAGCACCGGCGTCAACTTCTTGTGCGGATCATACCAGGGAGCGAAGCTGATCGGCCCGTCGGACAGCTTGCCCAGCGTCTTGACGTATTGATCCTCGTACCAGCCCGGCCCCATGCTCATGATCGCCTGCGGCGTCCAGCGCTGCTTGACGAGCTCGCGCGTCAACAGCATCGCGTCGTTGAGGCGGCTGACTACAAGCAGCGCCTCGGCGTTGGCCGCCTTGGCCTTCGCCACCTCGACGGACAGGTCGCGCGCCGCCGGATCGTAGGCGATCTCCTCGGCGATCGTGTATGGCATATTGAATTTCGGCATCACCGCGCCGATGCCCTTGGCCATCGATGTGCCATACGTGTCGTTGACGTGCATGAAGACGACGGTCTTCGGCGCCGCACCGGTGATGGCGAAGATTTCCTTCTGATCGGCGAAGGCGTCGCCGAGGATCATCGGCGCAGTCGGGAAATTCCTGAACACGAACTTGTAGCCTTGCTCGGTAATAGGAGGCGCCGCGGCAATATTGATGACGAGCGGAATGCCCTTCTGTTCGGCGACCTGGGCGATCGCGGTGGTTTGGCCGGAATCGAAGGCGCCGATCAGGAGCTGGGCGCCCTCACCGATCAGCTGTTCGGCGCGCGCGCGCGCGGTGTCGACGTTCGACTCCGTATCGCCGTTCATCAGGGTGAGGTCCGGCAGACCCATTGATTTCAGGATCGCCGGCGCGATGTTGGCGCCGCGCTGGCAGTCCTGGCCGATGCCGGCCTGGATACCCGAGCGCGGGAACAGCACGCCGACCTTCAGCGGTCCGCCCTGAGCACGGAGGATGGCGGGCGCGGCGAACGTCGCTGCGGCCGCGGCCGCGCCTGCGAGTAGCCCGCGGCGGTCGGCCAGCATGCGAATGCGCGTCATGGCGATCCTCCCTGAGATTTTGGAAATCCTACGCGTTGGCTCGGGCTGCGGCAACAGCGATCAGGTTCTAAAAAGCTCTTCCATTGCCGCGGCAATGCGCAGCAGCGTGCGATCCTGGCCATTGCGCGCGAGGAGCATGAGCCCGACCGGAAGCGCGGCGTTAAGCGGCAGCGAGATGGCGCAGAGGTCGAAGAAGTTGCCGATCGCGGTGTTGCGCAGCAGCATGAAATTGCGCGCGGCAAACATTTTGGGATCCGCCACCTCCGCGATCGTGGGCGCGACGATCGGTGTCGTCGGCATGACCAGCGCATCGGTGCCGGCAAGCCGCCGATCCAGCGCCCCGACGAGGCGCTCGCGCGCCCGGACCGTCTCGATGTAATCCGCCGCAGCCACCGCACAGCCGCGCTCGATGCGCACGCGGACATTCGGGTCGACGTCGGCGCCGCGCCGCTTGAGCCGGTCGCGATGCACGGCACAAGCCTCGGGCGGCACGATGCCGCCCTTGGCGTTGACCTCGGCCATGTCGTCGAACAACGACAGCTCCTCGCGCGTGATGCGCACGCCGGCGCCGTCGAGCGCGTTGATGGCCGCGCCGAACGCCGCAGCAACGGTGTCGTCCAGTCCCTCGAGCGGCAGCCCCTCGGCGAGACCGAAACGCAGGCCGGCGAGCGCGACCGGCTCAAGCGGCGCAAAATCCTCGCCGGCCATGACCGCGTCGGCCTTGGCGCAATCGGTGACGCTGCGCCCGAGCGGCCCGATCGAGTCGAGCGTGAAGCTTAATGGAAATGCGCCGTCTGTCGGGATGCGCTGCCGGCTCGGCTTGAAGCCGACGACGCCGCACAGAGCCGCCGGTATCCGCACCGAACCGCCGGTATCGCTGCCGATGGCGATCTCGCATAGGCCGTCGGCGGCGGCGACCGCGGCGCCCGCCGACGAGCCGCCGGGGACGCGCGCGCGATCGCGCGGGTTGCCCGGCGTGCCGAAATGCGGATTGGCGCCGACGGCGGAATAGGCGAACTCGGTCATGTTGGTCTTGGCGACGATCACCGCGCCGGCGGCGCGCAGCCGGCGCACCACGACGGCGTCGACCTCGGCCGGCGCCGCCTCCTCAGCGAGCATTTTCGAGCCGGCGCGGGTCGGCTCGCCGGCGACATCGAACAGATCTTTGATGCTGACGATCGCGCCGTCGAGCGGCCCGCGCGATACGCCGTGCGCCGTCCGCCCATCGGCCGCATCGGCGGCGGCGCGGGCGGCGTCGGCGTAGATCGAAAGGCAGGCCCGCGCTCCCTCCCCGTTCGGGTCGGCGATGCGGGAGAGCGCCTGTTCGAGCCGATCGCGGCAGGAGAGTGGTTTCATGCAGAGATGTCCGGCATTGGCTGCGTTCGCGTTTCACGACGCCATTGCCGACCATACACTGATCCTGCCATCATCGGCGAGGGTCGACGCAATCGAGCCAAAGGCGATGCCAGACATGAAGCCGGCGCTCTCTTTCATCGGCTTTGGCGAAGCGGGCCAGGCGATCGCCGCCGGCTTGCGCCAGGCAGACGTCGAGCGGATGTCGGCGTGGGACATTCTATTTCCGCAAGCCGCCGGCGAACGGCTCATGCGCGC
>Ga0181523_10004458_pt1 | contig 12061 bp, 11 predicted proteins | sample PEATcosm2014_Bin_43_FD_119752 | JGI IMG/M metagenome (GOLD analysis project Ga0181523, IMG submission 119752) | Peatland microbial communities from MTU Mesocosm Facility, Houghton, MI, USA - PEATcosm2014_Bin05_30_metaG | ecosystem: Environmental > Terrestrial > Soil > Wetlands > Peat | place... | reverse complement strand
TGAAGCCGGGCGGAAGAAGCATTCTCCGGCTGAATCCGGTGCCGCCTCCGATTCGGTGAGACTCAATGCGCCATCGGAGGCAAAACCAACAACCGTTTTTCCTATCCCCGACAGACTCCTAGCGTTCGATTTTTACCGATTTCACCACTACGTCTTTGTTGGGACGGTCCTGGCGGTTCTTGGCGACTTTCGAGATCGCTTCCACGACTTCGTAGCCTTCGACCACCTCGCCGAAAATTGTGTGCTTGCCGGTGAGCCAGTCGGTGTTGGCGACGGTAATGAAAAACTGCGATCCGTTGGTGTTGGGACCGGCATTGGCCATGGCCAGCTTTCCTGCCTTGTCGAAACGGTGCGGTGAACCTTTGGTTTCATCTTCGAACTGGTAGCCGGGACCGCCGAAACCGGTGCCCATCGGGTCGCCGCCCTGGATCATGAAGTCGGGAATCACACGATGGAAAATGGTCCCGTGGTAAAGGGGATCTTTGGTCTTCTTGCGCGTGGTGGGATGCGTCCATTCGCGCTTGCCTTCGCTCAATTCGACAAAGTTGGCGACAGTTTTGGGTGCGTCCTTCTCAAACAAGCGGCAAACGATGGTGCCCTCGCTGGTTTCGAACACGGCGTAGGTTCCGGGTGTGCGGGTCATAGTCTCCCTTCGAATTCTTAAATTCAATCTTGCTATAGAGACAAGGCGTGCCTCGCTCTACTACATCGACTTCTTTACGCCCGCCGATGGCTTGGGCTCCGCCTTGGCGGTGGGTGTACCGGCGGCATGGATTTCTATGTGCGTGATCTTGACGGGACGGAGCGGACGGTTAGTGTTCGGATCGCTGGCCATGCGAGCGATTTTCTTAACCAGTTCGACGGAAGCGTCATCGCACTGGCCAAAGATGGTATAGCCGCCGTTAAGACTGGGGTAGGGAACTTCGGTGATGAAGAACTGCGAACCGTTGGTGCCGGGTCCGGCGTTGGCGTAGGCGAGACGCCCGGGGCGATCGAACTTCACCGTGAATGAAGGCTCATTCTTGAACGCGTAGCCGGGATCGCCCGTGCCGTCGCCTTTGGGGTCTCCACCCTGAATCATGAATTCCGGAATCACACGGTGAAAGATGGTGCCGTCATAGAGTGGAACGCCGTGCTTCTTCTCGCGAGAGACGGGGCTGGTCCAGTCTTTGGTGCCGGTGGCTAGGCCGATGAAATTCTCGACTCCGATTGGGGCCACCTTCGGAAAAAGGGTGCAGTGCAGGTCGCCGGCGGTGGTGTGGATGATGGCTGTGGGCTCCGCGGCGCCAGAGGCTGCCTGTGCGGCGCCGAGCAACGACGTGGAGATGGTCAGGACAAGCATGAAGACTAGAGTTCGCATTGGGGCTCCTGTAGGTATTTTGGCAAACGTTAATTGTACGACAGTCAATCTTAGCTTGTCGGTGGAGAGCCGGGCGTCCCGCCCGGCGGCGATGCTGCTGCGGGTGCGCCCGGGGGGCGATGCTTCCGTCGCTCCAACTTATTTCTGGGCTTGCATTTCGCGGCTGACTCGCTCGGCCTCGCGGAAGACACGGAGAATATTGCCACCCAAAATCTTGCGGATATCGTCGGCACTGTAACCGCGGTCGAGCAAGGCCTGCGTAATTTTTGGCAGGTCGGCGGCGGAGTCGATGCCTGCGGGAGTGGCGCCGCTCACGCCATCAAAATCCGAGCCCAGGCCGACGTGATCAATGCCCGCAACTTTGGCGATATAGTCGATGTGATCAACTAGCGAGCTCAAGGGAGGGCGCGGAATCTTGGCGTTCCACTCGCGCTCGATGCGTTCCGAATCGATGTAAGTGACGGTTTTTCCGGCGGCTTTAATTTGGTCGGTATAGGCCTTGACGGCGTCGTCGCGGTCTTTCTTTTGCGCTTCCTGAGCCTTGCGGTAGTTCTCGTCGATGAAGGCGTTGTAGAAATTTACCTGGACGACTCCGCGGTTCTTGGCGACCGCGCGAAGCATGTCGTCGGTCATGTTGCGGGGATGATTGGTGAGCGCGCGCGCGGAAGAGTGCGAGGCGATGACGGGCGCCTTGGTGACCGTGATCGCATCGTAGAACGTCTTGTCGGCAACGTGGGAAATATCAACCAGCATGCCGAGACGGTTCATTTCGAGGACAATCTGCTTGCCGCCGTCGGTGAGGCCATTGTGGTGCTCGATCTGGGGATTGCCGATGTCGCCGGAAGAGTCGGCCCACTCGTTGGTGTTCGACCAACTCAGGGTCATGTAGCGAACTCCGAGGCGGTAGAAATCGCGGAGCAGGCGGATGTCGTTCTCAATAGAGTGTCCGCCTTCTATCCCCAGAAGTGCGGCAAGTTTGTGCTCGCGATGGGCGCGCTCGATGTCGTCGGCACTGAAGGCCATCATCATGCGGTCGGGATGGCGGGCAGCTTGCTCGTAGACGGAATCGATGAGATCGAGCGTGTGGCGGGCGAAGTGGCCCTGGTTGGTCACCGGCTCGACCCAAATGGAAAAGAACTCGGCGCCGAGGTTGCCCGCTTCCGCCTTGTCAAGACTGATGTTGCCGTGGTCTTTGGGATCCGTTGATCCGATGTCCCAGTTTTCGTCGAGGAATCGCTGTGGAGTATCGGCGTGCGTGTCGATGACGATGGCGGAGTTTTGCATGTCAAGGGCCTGCTTGCTAACTGCGGTCTGCGCATACAGCGGGACAGCACAAGCGAACGCGATTGCGACGGCGAGACTGTGCTTGTTCATGGTGTTGAACACGATTCTATACGACGCATTCTCGGACGACGATCGTGTGGTGGCGGGTCTTTGACCCGCTTTGAACGGGGCATAGCCCCGTCACCACACAAGCAGACGCCTGGTCATTGCCCGATTCAGGGCGCGTTAATGGCAACGAGCGCCTGCGCGATGCACTGCTTAAGCTCTTGGTCGGTGGAGATCGTCGTTTTGGGATACGTGATGGCTTCAGAGCGTGCTTTCACTTCCAGGTAGAGTGCGAAGCTCCGGTTGTGCGCGGGATGCTTGGACGCGGGTTCGAGGTCGAGACGCCGACGAACGGATTCATCGGAACAGCTGCACTCGATGATCGTCCAGGGCTGAGCGAGTTCACGGGCGAACTTGAGAACGCGGTCGATCTGGTAACGGCGGGAAAAGGTGCGTCCGTCGAGAAAGATTTTACGAGCCGGAGTTTCTGGCAGCATATAGCGGGCAGCCTCGAGCATAACCTCCATGACGAAGTCGTCTTGCTTGACGGAGTATTCGATATCTTCGGGCGAGAACAGGGCGGCGCGGATTTCGTCTTTGCTGAGCATCGCCCCTTGCGTGCGGCGAGCCAGTTCGCGAGCGAGCGTGGTTTTGCCGGTTCCCGGGAGACCGGCCATCAGAACGATCATGCTGTGGAGATTGTAGCGGAGGCAGAGTTTCGTTCGAAGTTTAGCTGGGGACTCAGTTGGCGGCGGTCAGCGCGGCGGCCGGCGCGGCGACTGGCGGGGTGGCGGGTTGTTCCAGCGGTGTAACCGGGAAAATCGTCTGCGTCTGTCGCCAATCACTGTAGTGGTCGGAAACCATCACGTGGAAGCACCAGTGACGGCGCTCTTCTTCCGGTTCGACCAGACGGAGGGCGTTCAGATAGAACAAGTAATGCTCCACGAATCGAATCTGCTCGTTCGTCATGCCCCGGCGCTGGAGGTCAACCGTGACGCCAGCGAGATGAGAAGACGCAGTGTCGCCATCTACTGGAGCGGCGTTGCGATTGCGACGGCGAAGCTTCTTTTGCACCTTGACGGTGCGGACGGCAGAGTTTACCTGGATTTGCGCGTGGAACTGACGGTAATAAACCTCGGAAAGGTCGGTCACGAAATCGCGTGTCCACGGACGACAAAAGCGGCGCGAAGGATCAAGACTGGGTTCAATTTTCAGCGCTTCGCTCGCCTCGATGGGCACCAGATCGCCCGAGGCTTTGAGCGCTTCCAGTTGAGCGTCATCTTGAATGCGCGGCAGATCGAGGCGGTCGATTTCTTCGTTTTGCCGGAGCAGCGAATCGTGCGACGGACGGAACAGCGGGTTCCAGAGCACGCCACGAAGGCGACGCAGTATCCGGTGGTGATGAGGGTCGACGCGGTGCAAGGCGAAAGCGGTCTGTGGCGCCGCGAGCGCAAGGAAAAGGACAATCGCGACGATCGGCGAGATCAGCAGCGCGCCCGGCAGTTTGATTCTTCGCGTCATTGCCATTGCAGTTGCGTTAGCGTACTTGAAACAGCTCTCGGAGGTGGCAGAAAAATGCCCATTTACCGAGAGGAACGACGATTGTAAACCACAGGTGAACAAGTTTGTGAAGCAATTCGGTCTAAACCCCATTACTTAAGGGAGTTACCGGCGGTTACCGGCGGGCAATTCGTTGATTTCAGGTGCCAATCCGGAAGGTACGGCCCACGCAGGGACCGAGGGCGGCTGTCCCTACGCCGGCTGCACAGGAACAGGCGGGAACACTACTTCCGCAGCAGGTCGCCGAGGGCTTGCTTCATGACTTGGCCACCGACATCGGCGATCGAGGTGGTCAGTGGAATGTCCTTGGGGCAAACCTCGACGCAGTTTTGCGCGTAGCCGCATTCCTGAATACCGCCGTCGCCCATCAGCGCGGAGAGGCGCTCGCGCCTCAGGGCCTGGCCGGTAGGATGCGTGTTGAACAGGCGCACTTGCGAGATGGCGGCCGCGCCGACGAATCCTGTGTCATCGTTGAACTGCGGACAGGCTTCCATGCAGCAGCAACAGGAAATGCAGCGCGAGAGCGGATAGGCCACTTCCTGATCCTCGGCGCTCACGCGCGGGCCGGAGCCGAGGTCGTAGGTTCCATCGACCGGAACCCAGGCTTTGAGCTTCTTCAGGTTCTCGAAGATCACGCTGCGGTCAACCGCCAGGTCACGCACCACGGGAAATTTCGAGAAGGGCTCGAGCTTGATCGGGTGATCGAGGTGGTCGAGCAGGGCGGAGCAGGCCATGCGGGCGCGTCCGTTGATGAGCATGGCGCAGGAGCCGCAGATCTCTTCGAGACAACACGAGTCGTAAGTGATCGGCGTGGTCTTCTTGCCGTCGCGAGTGACCGGGTTGGCTGCGATCTCCATCAGCGCCGAAGTGATGTTCATGTTCGGCTTGTAAGGAATCTCGAACTCTTCCCACGACGGTTTGGCGTCGGGAGTGAGTTGGCGTTTAATTTTGATGATCACGGATTTTGTGTTATTCGCCATTAGCTCCTAGCCTTTAGCTCTTAGCTCAACCCTCGTCATCCTGAGCGAAGCGAAGGACCTATGCATTTTCTTGGCGCGGGCAGAATGCATAGGTCCTTCGCTTCGCTCAGGATGACAAACGAGTTAAAGTGATCGCACATCGATCTCGTACCTCAGTACTTTCGCGGCCGCGGCGGAATCAGCGATGCGTCCACCGGCTCGAACTCGAATTTCGGCTCGTCCAAATCGGGCGCGAAAGTCGCCTTCGTGGTCTTCATCCAGTTCTTGTCATCGCGCTCGGGGAAATCGGGCTTGTAGTGCGAGCCGCGAGATTCGTCGCGCATGGCCGCTCCCTGTGCGATTACGCGCGACAACTGCAGCATGTTGTAGAGCTGGCGCGCGAAGGCGATGGTCGTGTTCGCCCACTGCGAGCGGTCGCTCAGGTTGATCTTCTGGAAGCGATTCAGTAGGTCGATTATTTTGGCGTCCGCTGCTTCACACTTCTTGTTGTAGCGGATGACGGTGCAGTTCTCGGTCATCGTTGCGCCCAGTTCGCGCCAGAGCAGGAATGGATTTTCGTTGCCATCAGCTTTCATCAGGCCGGCATTGATGTCCTGCTGTCGTTTACGCTCGGCGTCGAAATGCCCGTTGCTGGGTGCGGCTTGCAGGCTCTTTGCATACTGCACGGCTGCCGGGCCGGAGACGAAGCCTCCGTAGATGCATGACACCAGCGAGTTCGCGCCCAGGCGGTTGGCGCCATGGTACTGGTATTCCGCCTCGCCAGCGGCGAAGATTCCCGGGATGTTGGTGGCTTGTTTGTAGTCGATCCAAAGGCCGCCCATGGTGTAGTGCATGCCGGGGAAAATCTTCATGGGCGTGTCACGCGGATCGTCGCCGACAAATTTCTCGTAGATCTCCAGGATGCCTTCGAGTTTGCGGTCGAGCACCTTGCGGTCGATGTGCGTTAGATCGAGGTAGACCATCGGCTTGCCGTCGATGCCGAGGTTGTACTCGTACACCACTTTGAAAATCGCGCGCGTGGCTACGTCGCGCGGGACGAGGTTGCCGTATTTCGGATACCACTCTTCGAGGAAGTACCAGCGCTCCTTCTCAGGGATGGATTTGGGATCGCGCTTGTCGCCCTGCGTCCTGGGAACCCAGACGCGTCCACCTTCGCCGCGCGCCGATTCTGACATCAGACGGAGCTTGTCTTCTCCCGGAATCGACGTAGGGTGAACCTGAATGAACTCGCCGTTCGCGTAGTAGCAGCCCTGCTGATAAAGCGCCGACTGAGCTGACCCCGTGCACACTACCGAATTGGTGGACTTGCCGAAGATGGCGCCAATGCCGCCAGTGGCGATGATAATGGCGTCGGCGGGAAAGGTGCGGATCTCCATGCTGCGCAAATCCATCGCACAGATGCCGCGGCAGACGCGCTGCCCGTCGAGCACGGCGGAGAGAAACTCCCAGTGCTCGTACTTCTTCACCTTGCCTTCGGACTCGTAGCGGCGCACCTGCTCGTCGAGCGCGTAGAGAAGCTGCTGTCCGGTAGTGGCTCCGGCAAAGGCGGTGCGGTTGTAGAGGGTGCCTCCGAAGCGGCGGAAATCGAGCAGACCTTCGGGAGTGCGATTGAAGGGGACGCCCATGCGGTCGAGCAGATCGATGATGCCGGGAGCCGCCTCGCACATGGCCTTGACCGGCGGCTGGTTGGCGAGGAAGTCGCCACCGTAAATGGTGTCGTCGAAGTGGATCCAGGTGGAATCGCCTTCGCCCTTCAGGTTCTTAGCGGCGTTGATGCCGCCTTGCGCGCAAACCGAGTGCGAGCGCTTCACCGGAACGATTGAGAACAGGTCAACCTCACCGCCCATTTCAGCGATCTTGATGACGGCGGCCAGGCCTGCCAGGCCTCCGCCCACTACGATGATTTTCGGAACTGCCATGCGGTATGAGTCCGATCTGCCGGTCCGAGCCGGGCTTGCTGATACAAAATTCGTACAATCTCTAGCGCATCACGATATTTTCAGAACCCGAACCTGAATCCAAAGGCTGTAGCGGAGTCTTCAGGAATCCGTACATGCTGGCCGCGCCAATCGAAACCAGGCCGAGAGCAAGCGCCAGGCAGACATAGCCAAAGCGGCGCCGCGCCCTTTCCCCGGTGGTGATGCCCCACTTCGCGGCGAACAGCCACAGTCCGTAACTGAAATGCCAGGAAGCGGCGATGATGCCGATCGCGTAGAAGGCGACCATCCACGGATTTTGAAATTCTCCCTGGACCTTGGCGAACGACTGCATGGGGTGCGTCGGCAGGTGTACCCCAGTGAAGCGCAGGTGATAAGTATGCTGCACCATGTAGGCGAGCGCGATGATGCCGGTCCAGCGCTGGGAAGCGTAGAGCCAGTTCCCCGTCCATGGATAAGCGCCGACGTTGGTCTCGCCTTGATACCAGATGTAGATGCCGTAGAGGCCGTGGTAAAGGATCGGAATCCAGATGAAGAACAGTTCCAGAAAAAAAACGAAAGGCAGGCTGTTCAAAAACTCAACTTGCTTTCCGTAAGCGATAGGGCCTTTGAAGGCTTCGGCATTCGAGATGAAGTGTTCAACAAGAAAGGCTCCGATGGGAACCACGCCACTGAGCGAATGCAGACGGCGCAGCAGGAACGAAGTTCCCTCGCCAGCGCGGAGGGGAGCGACTCCTGATTTGATATGGGGAGCGACGGGACTGGCAGTTGCTGCCACGATGAATGCTCCTTAGGATGTCGAATGTTGAAACCCGTTATTATCGTTTTTCGCGGGAAGAGAAGTCAAGGAGAGGTCGCACCAGGAGAGCTTGCACCATCGCCCCATTAACCGCGGAGTCCGCAGAGAAAAACTTGGCGCTTAACGGCAACCTGCAAAGCTATCGCACACGTAGCCGTCCTTGAATTTCCTTTGGATGTTTGCGTACTCTGCGGTTAGAGCTTCTGATTGTCGGCCACTCGATACCACGCGAGAAACGCGCGGAATGCGGCGCCACGATGGCTGTAGCGGGACTTTTCTTCGGCGTCTAATTCAGCGAACGTCTTGTGAATTGCGGGAAAGAAGAACAGTGGGTCGTATCCGAAACCGTTCATGCCCCGGGGCGCGCCCAGGATGATGCCTTCGGCGGTGCCGCCGAAGCTGTGCAGCGTGTGGCCGTCACGGGCGACGGCCAGAACGCATACGAATCGCGCCGTGCGTTTTTGTTCCGGAATTCCCTCCAGTTCACGCAGCACTCGAGCGTTGTTGGCTGCGTCGTCCGAGTTGCGCTCTGCCGTATGCGGCTCGTCTTGGGCGTAGCGCGCCGAATGGACGCCGGGCGCTCCGCCCAGGGCATCAATCTCCAAGCCGGAGTCGTCGGCGAGAACCAGTTCGCCGGGAACGGCCAGACTGTAGGACTCTGCCTTCTTGCGCGCATTCGCCTCGAAGGTAGTCCCGTCTTCGGCGACCTCGGGTAGTGAAGACAAGTTTGGGATGTTTGCGATCGTAATGCCGAGGGGCGCGGCGGCTCCGGCGAAATCGCGGAGTTTACCGGAGTTCGAGGTTGCCACCAGAACGAGGCGGGAAGTCATGTGGCGGGGCTCGCGATGTTCGCTGGTCGTATGTGTGATGGCCGCGTTTTAATCCAGGCGACAACCAGCAAAACCAGGCTGATCAGCGAGACGATGTTGCCGATTACACGATCGATCGTTCGCCGAGAATGGATGTGGACATCGTTGTCGCCTGCGGCAACGGGAATGACGATCAGCCGAGTGACATCGGTTGTTTGCGTTTGGGTGGGTTTGCCGTTCACGACTACGTCCCAGGCGGGGTAGTTGAAAAGGCGCACGGTTATATTTTGCGACGCGGCGGCGTGGATGGTGAAGTGTTTTTCCGTCTGTCCCCACGCCATGATCTTGCTCTGGACCGGCGTTCCTGTGTCGGTGCTGACGCGAGGCAGATTCTTGTTCAACTCGTAGGGGTCGGCTCCGGCGGGGACGTATTCGTCGATACCCTCGTAGCCGGTGCCGTCGGCGAGGGCGTCGCTCATATCGCGGATATCGCTGGCGGCCTCCCACCAAGGGGGCTGGTTACGATAGCCGGCGAAGATAACCGCGCCCAGCAGAACGGCGGACGCCAGCACGCGCGAGGTCCAGCGTTTGGCGGCCGTGGTCAGGAGCGTCGCCAAAGCGGCGTTCATGCATAGCAGCCAACGGAAGGGGAGTTGCACAAAGCGGAGCTTGGGCAGGTGCTGCCAGAGCAAATTGCTCACCGAAAGCATGAGGAACGCGCTGCCCGCGCCCCAGGCGGCAAGCGGCAGCCAGGGAGTTTCGAACCCGGTCGCGCTGTGCGCGACCGGACAGCCGAGGGCGGCTGTCTCTACGCCCTTCCTCCGCCGGGAGAAGCAGGTCGCGAAGGCGAGGACGCCGATTTCGGTAAGCGCCACGGTCGAAACCAGAAGATTGAAGCGGTTGTGATCCGGATCGGCGAGGGTGGTGAAAAGAAAGTTGTCCTGCGGCCGGACTCCCGGCGATAGTACCTCGCTGAGGTTGACCCATCCCTGTTCGTAGATTGCAGGAAGCAGATAAAAGGAAGCAAGGCCGGCTCCGAGAAGGATCGCCACCGCCGTCCGGCCTAAGGTCCGCACCAAAGTGCGAACTCTGGGCCGCCAGATCTGCGGACTCCAGATTTGCCGGCCCCCGACTTGCGGATCCGACGATCGTTCCCGCACGGTCCCGCGCACAGCGCCCATCGCAGCCAAGACCAACGCCAGCCCGGCCGTTGAGTAATGGATCATTACCGCTGCGGGAGCATTCGTCAGCCACGCCGCGGCCAGGGTGAGGCTCAACCCAAGCGTAGGGCGAAATCCAGGATCGGATTCCGGCAAAAAGAGCCGCAGGAGACAAAGCAGTAGAAGCGGCAGCAGCGCCGCAGCCAGCAGTTCGGCGTAGGCGCTGCGCCAGTAAACGATCAGCATGTGGTAGGGATTCAGCGCATAGAACACGGCCGCAAATAACGCGTCCTGGGCTGGGAGCCACTCGCGGGCGAGACGGTACATGGCGGCTCCGGCGAGCATGAGCGCGATCCAGCAATACACGCCGGGCACCATCTTCCAGGGCAGAACAGCGCCGAGCGCGGCACCCAGAGCCCAGGAGGCGGGCGGATAAAACAGGAAGCGAGCCTCGCCGTATCCCCAGTGCGCTAGTGCCGCCCAGCGGGGATAAACGATGCCGTGCTTCCACTGGCCGAGGACTTCCATCCAGGAAAACATGTGGAACTCGAAATCATGTCCGGAGGGATTGCCCCACCAGAAAAACGGTGTGATGGCCAGGAGACAAGCGCCAGCTAGCAGCAGCGCACGCGAGATCGGACTTTTGAGCAATTCGTCCTTAACCTTGAACCGGAGGGTTGCGAAAATAAAAAAAGCAACACCAGATTTCCCGTGTAGACGCGACAAGCCCGGCCTCTACGGACAGGGCAATTCTATTGCATTAGAAAATTTCTCGGAAAATTAACTCCAGCGAAATCATTCAGGAGGGGATGTCGAGGTAGTCTGCGAGCAACGAAGTGGAACAGACCGCCGGGGGCTGGGTTGACGCTAGAGACGGGGTGCCGACTCGGCTCCCGGTGATTCTTGGGGACCATGGCGTCATTGGTCGATGTTATTCGTTAATGTTTGTTGGTTAGCGCCTATTGGCGGACGCTTTCCGGATTTCGCTGACGGTGCAATTCGGCGAGAAATGCTTCTTCATCGAGCGAATTGCCGTTTCGTAACAATTCCAGAAGTGGATCCTCGGCGTCGGTTGCGCCGCTGCTGGTCTGGCTCAGGTCGACCGCGTTGGCGACAAGAGCGCGTGGCGAGGTTTCCAGTTGCGGAGTAGTGCCAGGCTGGCCGGTGAGGAACTCGATGAACTCACCCACGCTTTTGCGCTGCTCCTCGGTGCGGGCAGGGAACTCAATGCCCATGCCGCGTCCGGGATGCATGACCCGGACCAAGCCTTCGGTGTGAATCTCCATCCCCGCGGCGCGCAGGCACAGGTCAACAGCCGAAGACTGAGGGAAGGGAGATTCAGTCTGCACGTAGCATCCACCCAGACTAAGGTCGGTCAGTGTGCATTGGCTGGCTGCGTCAGGTTCTTCGGGTAAAGCATCGTGCGAACGGGCCGTCAGCCACTCGCCCATTTCGTCGCGCATCTTGGAGTCCATCTCGAGAAAGCGCAGGCCGGTTTGGCCGTTGCCGGTACTCCATGCAACTTCCGCGTCACCTTCGATGCCGGGGCCGCCGTCGGGAAGCTGAAAGGAGACGCGAACCATGGACGTGGACGGCAGTGGCTTGGCCGCCAGCACGTCCATGCCGCCGGTGCTCAGGTCAAGCAGGATGCCTTCCACGATATTGCTGTCGTCGATCTGAATCGAAGCCGCTGCCTGAACCGCGATCCGCTGGGATTGCCGCCTTTCGCGCTTCAGCAGAGCCGTGGCGGCGCGCAAAGTGGTTTGAGCCTGTTCGTGAGTGATGGGCTTGGTAAGGATGAAATGAGCTCCCGCGCCGAGTATTGCGCGGATCTGCGAGGCATCGTGGAGCAAGGCCACGGTGACGGGCGAGTGACGGTCGGGGCCGGCAAGGCGACGGCAGGCTTCCAGAACCAGGGAAGCCGCCTCGGGATCATCGAAGTCGACGATGACCTGATCGAAACGCTCCTCTGCCAGGCGCGTCACCGCGACATCGGCTGCGTTTGAACGATCAACCGCGACGCCAAACTGCGCCAGGACCTGAATCAGCGTTTCCGCAGTCGGGTCATCCTTTGACACCAGTAGTGTCTGCAATATCATGCGACCGAACCTCCAACCTCCCGCTTTC
>Ga0181523_10004457_pt1 | contig 12062 bp, 9 predicted proteins | sample PEATcosm2014_Bin_43_FD_119752 | JGI IMG/M metagenome (GOLD analysis project Ga0181523, IMG submission 119752) | Peatland microbial communities from MTU Mesocosm Facility, Houghton, MI, USA - PEATcosm2014_Bin05_30_metaG | ecosystem: Environmental > Terrestrial > Soil > Wetlands > Peat | place... | reverse complement strand
TTGCAATACCCCGGTATGCCACGTATTGCAAATGAGAGTATCGTTTTGCAGTATCTGGATCAGGGCGTGCAAGACCACTCGGAAAGCACGTTCTTTGAGAACATTCGTCAATTATTGCCTGGCTGCTCTCTCTCTGTGGACCTGAGCAAACCTGCGCTTTCCGTCCAATCCACGAGTTACTGGGCATTGGCCGCCCCGGCCGGAGCAGACCTGCCCGAACAGCAAGCGATCGAGCAGTTCCTGACCCAACTGCAAAGATCCGTCAATTGGCGATTGCGGAGCGATGTGCCAGTTGGTTCGTGTCTGAGCGGCGGCCTGGATTCATCCTCCATCGTCATGCTCGCCAGCAAGTTTGGCCGCGCGAAGGAGTTTCATTCCTTCTCCTCCTGCTATGATGAAGCATCGATCGACGAACGTGAGTTTATCCGGGAAGTGGTCTCTTCCTCAGGTGTCACTCCTCATTACGTCTTTCCTCAGGGCGATGGGTTCTGGGATGACCTCGAGTGTTTGATCTGGCACCAGGATGAGCCGGTAGGGGGAACCAGCGTATACGCCCAATGGTGCGTGATGCGAGAGGCACGAAAACAAGGAATTCCTGTACTCCTCGACGGACAGGGAGGTGACGAGACGCTTTGCGGCTATCGCAAATTCTACTTCTTCTATTTATGGCACCTGATGAAAAAGGCCGATCCGCGGTTCCTGACCGAAGGAGTAGCGTGGATCCGCAACTCTCAGGGAACAATATGGAGTTGGCAACACGCCAAAAGGTATATCACCGCCCCGGGCGGCAGGAACAATTCGCTTCATTCACGGGTATGTAGCCCGGAGTTAATGGATCGTGATTACCACGTCCCTAAGCACGATATTGGGCCCGGAGCCAGCCTCTATGAGAGACAGATAGATGACCTTAGGTTTTGGAGCATTCCCGCGTTACTTCATTACGAGGATCGAAACTCGATGGCCCATTCCGTCGAAACCCGTGTTCCAATGCTCGATTACGAACTGGTTCAGTTTGCCATCAACTGCCCGCCCAGATTCAAATTGCGCGACGGCTGGACCAAGTGGATTCTTCGCCAAGCGCTACGTGGCACTTTGCCCGAGGCTGTGCGTCTGCGCAGAAGCAAGTTGGGTTTTGCCACGCCACAGGACCAATGGCTGCGCCAGGACGTCCGGGGAAAGATGCGATCCGTCATCAGCGATTCCGGCTTCAGAGTGGGTCGAATTCTGTCGCAAACAAAAATGCGTAAACAACTTGAAGATTTTATCTCCAATCGAGCAGGTTGCCTGAATGGGCTCGAGGCCTTCCGGCTTTTGAATCTGGAATTGTGGGCACGGGTGTTTCATGTCTCATGAAATGCCGCCGTTTCCGCGCGATAACATTCCGGAGGAGCACAAAATGCGGCCGCGCTCCCTGAATGTTTGGTGGGTCTCTCAATACGCATCCACGCCGGACCAGCAATTCACGACCCAATATGACTTGGCCAGCAAGCTTGTTGGCAAGGGACACCGCGTTACTTTCTTCTCGGCAGGTTTTAGCCATTACAAGTTTGAAGAAATCAGGCTAAAAGACGGAGAAAACTGGCGAGAGGAGATCTGTAACGGAGTTCGCTTCGTGTGGATCAAGACGCCTCCGTACAAAACCAACAACTGGAAGCGCGCTCTCAACCTGTGCAGTTTTGCGTGGCGGGCTTACTGGAATGCCCGGCGCCGGCAAGAGGTGCCGGACGTGATCATCGGCACGACGTTTCACCCTTTGGCATCCTTAAGCGCATACTGCATTTCGGTAGCGAAAAAGAGGCCCTTCGTTTTCGAAGTGAAGGACCTTTGGCCGCTAACGATGATCGAGTTTGGCAAATTCTCATCCAAGAACCCTCTGGCGCTCATCTTGGGATCTTTAGAAAAATTCCTCGCACGCCGAGCCAGCCGGATCATGACAACACTTCCCGGGGTTGGCGACTACTACGCAAAGCTTGGAGTGCCCACGGAAAAAACGGTCTGGATTCCGAATGGACTGGAGCTTTCTCGCTATGCAAGTTTGGATCCCTACGATGGCCATCTGCGAACGCCTATCGTACTCCTCTACGCAGGTGGCCATGTTTCTGCCAACGCGTTGGGGACCATCATCCGAGCTGCACAAATTGTGCAGGGAGCGGACATCGGAGTTCAGTTTGTCTTCATTGGGGGCGGACAGGAAAAATTACAACTGGTTCGGTTGGCGAAAGATTTGAATGTTCAAAACATTCAATTTAGAGATGCTGTTCCCAAAAGCGAACTGCACAAAATAATGAAAGAAGCGGATGCTTTTATTCTCAGTATGCGCGATCTGCCGGGCCTGTATCGGTACGGGATGAGTTTCAATAAGTTATGCGACTATGTGGCATCCGGGAGGCCGGTCCTGTTCGCCGGGAATTCGAGCTACAACGTGGTAGAAGAGTTCCATTGTGGAATCGTAGTGCCGCCTGAAAACCCACAGGCTTTTGCCGAAGCCGTCCGCAAATTCCGAAACTTGAACGACGCCGAGCGCGCAGAGATGGGCAGGAACGGGCTTCGCTGCGCAAGGGAGCGATTCGATATTTCCATGCTGGCCGACCGGTTGGAGAGCATGCTGATCTCCATAGCCGATGTTTCCGGGGCTGCGGGCTACGGTGAGGCCGGTACGGGAACTGATTCCAAAAATTTGTCCGTCGTGGCCTAGTGAAAGAAAGAAACCACTGGTCCGGCTGGATCGCACCATGCGCCAGAAAGGGTAGGGAAAGCGCGACAGGCAGTAAAGCGAGTATCATTATAAATTCTACCGCCAACACGAGGTTCAGAAAATGAAAGTACCTATGCAGGCGGGGACCATTCCGCCGCCCGCCGCAGAGCCGGAAGACGGACTGGTCGTCAGAAGAAACTCGCTCGTCCGCGCGCTAAAATCGCTGCTCGCTTCCACGCATCCCTTTTTGCCGGATGCGATTTACCGGCCGCTCTACAATGTCGCGTTTCGTAGCTACAAAGGGGTGTTGCGCCTATTGTATTCCCGGCATATTTTTTACCATTTCGTCTTCGGCAACCGAGTCAATTTGACTAGGGCAAAGCTGGTACACAGGATCATGCCTTATTCGCTGGTGGGCAGTTCGGGGCTGGACGCAACGTTTGATGCAGCTTCGGATTTGATCGCTCGGGGAATTCCCGGAGATTTTATCGAATGCGGAGTAGCTCAGGGGGGTTGCTCGGCGCTCATGGCCACCGTAGCGGGGACCGACCCGCAAGGACGCAGGATGTGGCTATTCGATTCGTTTCAAGGGCTTCCCGACCCCACCGACAAAGACTTCGACCAGAGGAAGGAGCTGACTGGAGAGCACATCCGTCCGCTCGTCCGCGGATCCTGCCTGGGCACCAAGGACCAGGTCGAGGCGCTGCTTTTTTCTAAATTTGGATTAGACCGAGATTCGGTGTGCCTGGTAGAAGGATGGTTCCAGGACACGCTTCCGATCTATAAGGATCGGATTGGGCAAATCGCCTTGTTGCGCATCGACGGCGACTGGTACGAGTCGACCCTGTGCTGCCTGGAAAACCTCTATGGCCTCGTTTCTCCCGGTGGCTGGATCATCATTGATGATTATGGTGTGTGTTTCGGATGCAAGAAAGCGGTCCACGAATTTCTCGATAGCATCGGATTGAATCCGCAGTTGAATCCAGATGGCCGAGGGGGCGTGCTGTTTTGCAAGCCTTCGTGAGTGAGCGGAGGTCGTAAGCGTGGGACCATTGCCGGAAGCAGCAAAACGGGCGTTTGACCTCACCACCTCTCTTTTGGGTCTAGTGTTCCTTTCACCTCTGTTTTTGGTGGTCAGCGTCGCAGTCAAATTAGGCTCCGAAGGGCCGGTCTTCTACCGCGGCGAGCGGATTGGCCGGTATGGGAAACCATTCCGCATGTGGAAGTTCCGAACGATGCGCATGAATTCGGACAGTCAAGGCGTGACCACCGGAAAGAACGACCCGCGCGTGACCAGCGTCGGGAAATTCCTGAGGCGGCACAAGATCGACGAATTGCCGCAGCTTATCAATGTGTGGACGGGAGAAATGAGTTTGGTGGGGCCGCGCCCCGAATTCCAGGAACACACGGCGGCTTACACCGGTGAGGAAAAACTCATTCTTACAGTTCGTCCCGGAATTACAGATTATGCATCGGTGCGGTTCCGCAATCTTGACGAATTGGTGGGCTGCGAGGAACCCCACCGCGTGTTCATCGAAAAGATCCGCCCGGAAAAAAACCGTTTGCGGGTGGACTATGTGAAGCATCAATCCTTGGCCGAGGATTTTAGGATTCTGTTCCAGACCATCCTCTGCGTGATCGGGAGGCGATGAATGGACTACTGCCAACTTGGCCAGACTTCCATAAACGTGTCGCGAATCGGCTTCGGCTGTGGTCCAGCAAGTGGGTACGATTATGGACAAGTGGACGAGGCAGAATGGCGTCTTGCAGTTCTAGCTGCGCTGGAAAACGGAATCAACTTCTTTGACGTTGCGGATGTTTACGGGTTCGGCCGTGCCGAGGAGATGCTTTCCGAGGCGTTAGGTGACCGCCGGCACGAGGTGGTGGTGGCCACAAAATGCGGACTCGCCTGGGATCACCAGGGTAAGGTTCGCCGGGATCTGAGCAGGAAGAATGTGCTGCGAAGCGTCGATGCCAGCTTGCGGCGCCTTCGACTCGATGTGATCCCGCTGTATCAGATTCATTGGCCGGACCCTCTGACACCCGTAGAAGAGACTCTCGAGGCTCTTGCGCAATGCCAGAAGCAGGGCAAAATTCGATGCCTTGGCGTCTCGAACTTCCCCTACGATCTATTGCGACAGGCCCACGCGGTATGCCCTTTGCAGTCCGAACAGGTGGCGTTCAACTTGCTTTGCCGGGAACCGGAACGGGAGATCTTTCCTTGGTGCAAATCGGCAGGCGTGAGCATCTTGGCACACTCCGGATTGGCCCGCGGCTTTCTGGCCGGTCGCTATGCCCCCGGAGACGGAAACCGGTTTTCGGACACTCGAAAAAGCAGCCCTTATTTCTCGAGCGAGGGCGGCGCGGAGAAGCAAGGATTGCTCGATGCGATCCGAAGGATCGCCGCCGAAGCAAGCAGGCCATTTTCGAGTGTTGCAATCCGCTGGATGCTTGATCATCCCGACCCTTCTGTGGCCTTGATTGGGATCAAAAGTCGCGCCCAATTGATGGAAAACCTGCAGGCCGAAGATTGGCACCTCACCCCTTCGAACTGGCAGCTCCTCGCTGAACTTTCCGCCGCATGTCCGGTCGGATTGGCTGGGTTCCCCGCTCACAAACACTGAAGGGCGGGTGCTTTGTAAATCTCGATGCTTATAGTTAAACTTTTGGTTGTTTCCAACATGCAAATTCCAGAACGTGTGCCATTGAGATTGAGGAGGAATCGTGACTGAGAGACTGGAGAACAAGAGGAAACCCTTGTCTCCCTCAGCGGCCTTTGCAAAACGAATTCGCCGCCGCGCTTTGCAGATGGTCTATACCGCCAAGAGCTCCCATCTGGGATCCATCTTTTCTACCGTGGATCTTCTGGCCGTGTTGTACGGCCAGATCTTGCGGCATGACCCTTCCCGGCCCGACTGGCCAGAAAGGGATCGTTTCATCCTCAGTAAGGGGCATGCTTGTGCCGGGCTATATGCGGCATTATCGGAACGTGGATTTTTTCCGGAGTCCTGGCTAGAGGAATTCTACGTGAATGGGGGGCATTTGGCGGGACACGCAACGCACGTAGGCCTTCCCGGGGTGGAAGTCTCGACCGGCTCTTTGGGCCACGGCCTGGCGCTGGGAGCCGGAATGGCTCTTGTCGCAAAAAGGGAAAATCGTGGCTTCCGGGTCTTCGTGATGCTGAGTGATGGAGAATGCGATGAAGGATCCACATGGGAGGCGGCTCTGTTTGCCCCCTTTCACCAATTGGATAATCTGACCGCAATCATCGATTACAACAAGATCCAGAGCTTCGGTACCGTCAAGGAGGTTTTGGACCTGGAACCCTTCGGTGCAAAATGGCGCGCATTCGGATGGTCGGTGCGCGAGATCGACGGCCATAACTTTTCAGAAATCGAGGAGACGCTCGAGTCCGTGCCTAGCCAACCGGGTCGCCCAACTTGTATCATCGCCCACACCATCAAGGGCAAAGGAGTGAGTTTCATGGAAAACAAGGTCTTGTGGCATTACCGGACCCCAGATCCCGAAGAGTTTCGTCTGGCTCTTGCAGAACTCGAGGAGGGGTAATTGCGGAGCGCATTCTTTCAGGCATTGATGGAACTGGCAGAATCTGACGAGCGAATCTATTTGCTTGTCGGTGATCTCGGATTTGGGGTAGTCGAGCCATTTCTCCGCAAGTTCCCTAAGAGATTTGTAAACGTTGGTGTAGCGGAACAAAACCTCACCGGGCTCGCTGCGGGGATCGCCTCGACCGGGGGCATTGTTTTCACCTACTCCATTGCCAACTTCCCGGTCTTGCGATGCTTGGAACATATACGAAACGATGTTTGTTATCACCGCGCCAATGTCAAGATTGTCTCCATCGGTGGAGGATATTCCTACGGTGCGTTGGGCATGACGCACCACTCTACCGAGGACCTCGCCATTCTCCGTGCACTCCCGGAAATGACCGTCGTCGCTCCGGGTGATCCCTCGGAGGCGCGGGAGGCAACTCGAGCCGTTGCGGCCCATCCCGGTCCTTGTTATTTACGGCTCGGTCGGGCCGGTGAACCCACAGTCCACTCTTCTCCGATTGACTTTCAGATCGGGAAAGCAATTCAGGTTCGGGACGGCGAAGCGCTCACTCTGATTTCCACCGGTGCTCTTCTGCAAACCGCCGTGAGCGTTGCAGACAGGCTAGCCGGCAGCGGTTGGTCCACTCGTGTTTTGAGCATGCACACTCTCAAACCCCTGGATGTGGAGGCGGTGTCGAGCGCGGCCCGAGAGACCCGCGCCGTTGTCACCCTGGAGGAGCACAGCATCATCGGAGGATTGGGGGGGGCGGTGGCTGAATGCTTGGCCGAGCAGGACCATGTCAAGGTGCCTTTCCGGCGACTTGGTATCCCGCCTTCCTTTTGCACGCAATTTGGCAGTCAGGATTATCTCCGAGCGCAGTCGGGGCTCTCACCGGATCGCATTGTCGCTAGTCTCGAACCGTTTCTGCGGGCGATGTAGCTTTCATGCGATTACGAAAAGCAGTCGTTCGTCTTGTTTTTCAAAGTACGAGCATCATGTATAATCACCGGGAATACAGAACGAATCCCAATGAGCCAGTGGTCGACATGCTGGCCCTGAGCTCGATTGAGGAGTGTAAGTGACTGGCCCCTTGGAGAGTTAATGCACTATCGCTTTTACTCGAAACTCAATCAAATCCTGTTCGAAGTGCTCATCATTAGCGTTTCGCTTTTTCTTGCCTACCAAGTGCGCTACGACCGGCGGGTACCTAGCTACCAGATGCTGCAATTCTGGATTTGTCTCGTGCCCATTGTTTTTGGTCGCGTGGCCACCAATTGGGCCTTCGGGATAAATCGCATCCAGTGGCGACATATGAGTCTCCGGGACGTGGTCTCGATTTGTAAGCCCTATGTGGCCTTCACGCTGGCGCTGCTGCCGTTAAACTTTGCCATTGCTGCTGCGTTACACGTTTCCCGAATCCCCTTCCTCGTGATCGCGATTGAATTGCTGCTCTCTATGACCGGCGCACTGGGAATTCGGGCACTTCGTCGGTTCCAATTTGAACATTCCCTAAGCAAGGAAAAAGGAAACAAAAACATCGCCCCACGCAGCTTGTTACTCATTGGCGCGGGCGTAATGGGGGCTAACACCGCAAAGGAGATGGCCGCAAATCCGGCCACGAAAGTGGTCGGGTTTCTCGACGACGATCCTCATAAGGCGGGCTGTATTATTGCCGGAGCACCGGTGCTCGGCACCACCTCCCGCCTAACCGAGATCGTCACTCGCGAGAAAATTGACGCCGTGCTTCTCTGCATCTCGCCCAATCGTCGGGGTTCGTTTAACCGCCTGCTCGCTGTCCTCGATGGCCTGCCGGTTATCAGTAAGTTCGTTCCCAGCATTATCGAGATTCTCGATGCTAAGAACGGACTTCACCTCGGAATCGACCACTCTAGCCAGACACAAAAAATCAGCGTGACCAGGACCATACCCGCTCAGTCGCTGCAACCCCAACCACGGGGCGAAATTCGCAACAAGTGCGTGCTCATTACAGGTGGCGCCGGATTCATCGGATCCGCGCTCGCCGAGCGACTGGCTACAAATAACCAGGTTTTGCTTCTGGATCGCTTCTTCCATGACCAACCGTATTCCTTTACCTCCCTTGGCTCCAACAAGAATGTCAAGACCTTTGAATGCGATATCCTTGAGGGGGCTGGTTTAGATGATCTGGCGCGCGAAGCAGATGTGGTGGTCCATGCTGCTGCCATCGTGGGTGTGGGCCGCGTGTGCACCTATCCCCGGGAAACACTCGAAACAAATTTCGCAGGTACTTCCCGCATTCTCAGGGCCGTGGAAAAAAATTCACATTTGGAGCGTTTCGTCTATTTCTCGACCAGCGAAGTCTTCGGTGTGAATTCCTTCCGCGTTCACGAGGATTCACCGTCGGCGATCGGCCCGGCTGCGGAGGCGCGATGGAGCTACGCCATTGCGAAGTTGGCCGGCGAACATCTGGTGAAAGCGTACCATCGGCAGGCCGGGACACCCGTGGTCACCGTCCGGCCATTTAATGTTTTCGGACCTCGCAGGCTGGGTTCGCATGCGATCCTCCGGTTCGTACTGGACGCTCTTAGAGATAATCCGATCGAAGTTCACGGGGATGGCTCACAAATTCGTTCCTGGTGTTATATTGCGGACTTCTGTGACGCCATCCTTGAAATGGTGATCCGCCCCGAAGCAGTGGGCGAAGATTTCAATATCGGGAATCCCATTAATACTCTGACCGTGCTGCAGCTGGCCCAGCAAGTAGTCGAAGTGACCGGTCATCGCGTGCCCATCAACTTTGTTCCTGCTCCATTCCCGGATATAGAAATTCGCGTGCCTTCCCTGGAGAAAGCCCGGCTCATTTTGGGTTATCAACCGAGCTATGACCTCCATCGAGGCCTTCAGCTCACCGTAGATTGGTACTTGAAACACATCGACTTTCTGAGTGGCAAGCTTCACCAAGGCGTCGCTGTGGGCCGAGGCGACTGAGCAAACGCAAAGGGTCTGGTCAAAATTACGGAACCGAGTTTGGCTGGGTAACAGGCGGTAAGGGGAAACTGCGGCACCGGGCCGGCACCAAGTGGGGCAGCCCACGGTACCTGGACCTGAACCGGCATTCGGAAGCGAGCCAAGCGGCACAAAGGCAACCCAAGAAATTTTGGCTCCCGCGCGGGGAAGCCGAGCACCACCCGATCTATAGTTCAACAAATGTGCCAAAAACTCTGGGAAGGGACGGAACCACCCGGGCCCCTCTCTAAAACCTTGATTCGAATTAGGCAAGGCGGCTGGGCGGGAAATAGGCGAGCGCCGCTGAGCCACCCGAGTTGTGATAAATTGTGCGCGAGATTGTCTTAGGCTTGCCCATGAAGTCGGGGCGGTAGTCTTGCTTGCGAACAATCGATGGTCTGCGAGGTTCCCGGAATGCTCACCGACGGGAGAGCGGTGCGCCGGTTTGAGATCTTGACTGGGTCCAGGATGTTGGGCCCGTGAGCTTTGGTTCGCATTTGACGAGGAGTCCGAATCGGTATGCGAAAGCTGTCTGAGGTTCAGCAAGCCAAGGAGTTGATGAACGAGGCCGCCGACTGGTCCACTTTCACGTGGATTTTTGAGAAACCAAAAGTTCGCGCAACCGCCGACCGAGCCAACGCGGCACTGGAACGACTCGAAAAGTCCATCAAAGCCCGTTGGAGCGATGAGGTCAAAGCGGAGTATAAGAATCTATCCGGGAAGGCAACCGGTAGCGCTCGAGGCCAGCAGAAAGAGCAACAACCGGGCCAGACCATCGACCCTAAGATCCGGCTTCTTCTTGAGCAGGTCAGAGAAGCCGACCGTGCCAAAGAGCGTGCCCGACAGGATGCAGAAGAAACCTTTGATGAAGCGGAAAGACAGTTGAGCACTCGCTTGGCCCGAGAAGGATGCAAGAAGGCAATTCACTCCTGGGAATTGCATGAGAAAGCAATCCGCAAGGCCGAAGCGGTCGTGGATCCGGCCGATCAAGGTGCGTGAATCGCGAGCCTTCTTCCGCGATCAAGAACAGCAACCGGATTTGATTCATCGGCAGGGGCACCCGAGACAGGAGTCGGGAACCCCTCCTCGCTTCCGGGAGCATCGGGTAGCAGCACTTGACAGCGGGAATACCGAACCGTAGAGTCAAGCCTGATACTGCGATGCAGTAAGGCTGGCTCTTGGCGGGATCGCCCGAAATCGCCCGGGCGGGAGTCGATGGACCGTCCCGGCTGGCAACCCACGGATGGGCCGGGCGCGAAAGGACGAAGAGAATTCTCCCCCCTGCCGAGTCTCGAAAGGTTATGGCTGGCTGTTTGGCGCCCCTTCGAAGATTTGCAGCCGACCGGTTGATAAGCCACAGAGAGTGCAGAAGGTGGTACCGTGGCAGAGCGAAGCAAAGTCGGCATCGAGTCCTGGCAACAGAGGCTGCTGCCAATCCTCTGCGGCAACGCAACTGCGGCCGATAAAGTTAGCGCCGTCGAACAGGCCCTCGAGGGCGAAAACGGAAAGTTCCTGCGTGAAGAGTTGGGGAATTGGACCGTCCGCGTGGTGCCGGTCGAACTGCTGGTTCCCAAGGTGCACCAGGACTGGCGACCGCTGGTTCGTGAGGCCATGCTCTTCGTCGTGTCCCGGTTGTCAGCCTCCCGCCTAGCCCCCAAGATCGTAGAGCAGATCGGACTACCCGCTGATACTACTGCCGAAGCACGCCTGCTCATGTTTATTGCCAAGATGCCTGGGCTGCAGAAGATTGGCCAAGTTCTGGCGCGGAACCGAAATCTGCATCCCCGCTTGCGGCACGCCCTGATCAAGCTGGAAAACGGGATTTCCGATGTCTCCGTCGAAGAGATACGCGCCATCATCCATCAACAACTCGAATGGCAGATCAAAGCCTATTCGATCAAAATCGAACCGGCCATTCTCTCCGAGGCCAGCGTCAGCGCAGTCGTGAGATTCACCTGGCAAAACCCGGCTTCCCGGCGGCGTGAACGGGGCGTCTTCAAGGTTCTGAAGCCACACATTGCCAGCAGCTACGCGGAGGATATGAAAATCCTGGGGCAGCTCGCGCAGCATCTGACGCGAAGGCATCGGGCGGCAGGGACCCACATTGGTCGCCTGGCCGATACCCTCACCGAGATTCGGCTGCTGTTAGAGCGTGAGGTGGACTTCCCCCGGGAGCAGGCGACGCTTGCCCAGGCGTTAGGTGAGTACCGCGCACTGCCTCGAGTCCGCGTCCCCCGTTTGATCCCGTTGCTTTCGACGACGACGATTACGGCGCTTACGTTTGAAAAGGGCAAGAAAGTCACCGAAGTGCATACGCTCCCGAGCAAGCTTCGAGTGAACCTGGCCGAACGATTGGCCAAAGCGCTACTTGTCGTTCCGGCGCTTAGTCGGGAAAAAGAGGCGATCTTCCACGCCGATCCGCACGCCGGCAATCTGCTTTACGACAAGATAAGCGACGAACTGGTGATCCTCGACTGGGCTCTGACGGAGCGACTCACGCGGGAGCAGCGCAAGAACGTGGTCCTGCTGGTGCTGATGATGATCTTGCGCGACGCGAAAGGCATGTCCAAGGCCATCGAAGAATTGTGCCAGCTGCGCGCCCGTGTGGATCGGGAGCAGCTGAGCATCCTCCGCAAACATATCGATCGCCTGCTGGACGACCTGCCGGTGACGAAATTACCGGGGCTTATCGAGGCGATGCGCTTACTCGATAGAATCGCGCTCGAGGGAATCCATTTTCCGGCCGCACTTCTGATGTTCCGCAAAGCCACCTTCACGCTCGAGGGAGTGGTCGAAGACATCGCGGGATCGAGGGTTCGCCTGGACT
>Ga0181523_10004455_pt1 | contig 12066 bp, 10 predicted proteins | sample PEATcosm2014_Bin_43_FD_119752 | JGI IMG/M metagenome (GOLD analysis project Ga0181523, IMG submission 119752) | Peatland microbial communities from MTU Mesocosm Facility, Houghton, MI, USA - PEATcosm2014_Bin05_30_metaG | ecosystem: Environmental > Terrestrial > Soil > Wetlands > Peat | place... | reverse complement strand
TCGCTGGCCTGGGGCATTGCCAAATCGTGTCGAGCGCACGGCGCCGAACTTGCATTCAGCTATCAGGGCGAGCCGCTCAAGAAGCGGGTCGAACCTCTCGCCCAGGAGCTCGGCGGGATCGTCGTCGGCCATTGCGACGTGACCGAACCAAAGACCATCGATGCGGTATTCGCCGCCGTGCAAACGGCCTGGGGCGGGATCGACTTTCTGGTTCACGCCATGGCCTTTTCCGACAAGGACCAGCTCGACGGACGCTACGTCGACACGACCGAGGACAATTTCACCAAGACGATGCTGGTGAGCTGTTATTCGTTCACGGCCATCGCGCAACGTGCCGAGAAGATGATGCCGAACGGCGGCGCCATGCTGACGCTCACTTATTATGGAGCGGAGAAGTGGATGCCGCATTACAACGTGATGGGCGTCGCCAAGGCGGCTCTCGAAGCCTCGGTGTGGTACCTCGCCGCCGATCTCGGCGTAAAAAACATCCGCGTCAACGCCATTTCGTCGGGACCGATCAAGACGCTTGCCGCAGCCGGTATCCGCGATCTCCGGTACATCTTCAGATGGAATGAATATAACTCGCCGCTGCGGCGCAACGTGACCATCGAAGACGTTGGCGAGGCCGGTGCATATCTGCTCTCCGACATGTCGCGCGGCGTCACCGGCGAAGTGCATCACGTCGATGCCGGCTATCATATTGTCGGCATGAAGCATCCGGACGCCCCCGACATTGCCGTCGGCAAGGAGTGATGCGGAGGGACCGAACAATCATGCCGGTCCTCTTTTACGTTCGTCACGGCGAAACCGACTTCAATATGGAGGGGCGCCTGCAGGGCCGCCGCGACACCGTGCTCAACGCTCGCGGCCGCCAGCAGGCGGCTGAATGCGGAGAGTTGCTGCGTGGGCTGTTCGCGCGCGATGCCCGCGAGCCTGCGGAATTCGGTTACGTGGCGAGCCCGCTGAAGCGCGCGCGCGAAACCATGGAGATTTTGCGCACCACGCTCGGGCTCGATCCGCATTCCTACACGCTCGACGACAGGCTGATGGAGATTTCGTACGGCGATTGGGAAGGATTGACGCTGCCGGAAATCGACGCGCGCATGCCGGGCCTGCTTGCCGAGCGTGAGCGAGACAAATGGGATTTTGCACCGCCCGGCGGCGAGAGCTATCGCGCTCTCACGAGTCGCATCAGCGAATGGTACGAAGCGCTGACACAGGACACCGTGGTTGCGGCGCATGGCGGCGGCGTGCGTGCGCTTATGGCGCTGTTCGACTTGCTGCCGCGGGAGGAAGCGACGCATGCCCGGATCGGGCAGGGCGTGGTCTATGTATTTTCCGACGGCAAGATGGCGCGCTACGCGTAATCCGCATTGAATTGCAGACGGCAAAAACAAAAGCGACCGAACCAAGGTTCGGTCGCTTGGCGGAATCACGAGGACCCCGCGAAATCCGAAGTTGACGGCGCGGCCCCGATACGAGGTTCGCGCTTATGTCATTTACTTCGTCTTGGTCTTTGCTTTCTTCTTCTTCTTCGTGGCCATGACTGTCTTCCTTGATGTGTGTGTTGAACCTACGGCAGGGTTGGTTCTAGTCGCAGGCTTGATCCCGGTATCGAACTCGGTCCCTGGGCCTTCGCCCCCTTACCATTTGTGACCATGTCACAGGGCGGTTCCGCTTGCAATGGAAAAAACTGAAATAACCTATATTTTTCCGTAGCTTAACGGACGTTCAGGTTTTCATGAAGCGCCGTTCAGTGAGATGAATGCCAGATGAACGCGGGCCATGATGCGAGCCGACGGCTGCGCATTTTGGCGGCAAAATTCCGCATCGAATTTTGCAAGTGCGAAGGCTCATCATGGATTTTGCCGCACCTGCGAACGGCGCGAGCAGGAATGGCGCGCATTTGACCCGATGGAATGCGCGGGCTACCAAGCCCCGAATAAGCCAGACCTTTCCAGATTCAATCCATTCGGCGTCATCGGCGCGTCATGTCGTTCAATACGTTCGGTCATTTATTCCGGGTCACGACCTTCGGCGAGAGCCATGGGCCGGCGATCGGCTGCGTAGTCGACGGCTGCCCGCCGCGCATCGCGCTGAGCGAGGCCGATATCCAGCCTTATCTCGATCGGCGACGTCCCGGTCAGTCGCGCTACACCACGCAGCGCCAGGAGCCCGACGCGGTAAAAATTCTGTCCGGCGTTTTCATCGACGATGCAAGCGGCGTGCAAGTGACGACCGGCACGCCGATTGCGCTCCTCATCGATAATGTCGATCAGCGCTCGAAGGATTATTCCGGTATCAAGGATAAGTATCGCCCGGGCCACGCCGACTATACCTACGACGTCAAATACGGGCTGCGCGATTATCGCGGCGGCGGCCGCCAGTCCGCGCGTGAGACGGCGATGCGGGTCGCCGCCGGCGCGATTGCGCGCAAAGTCGTCCCCGGCCTCACGGTGCGCGGCGCGCTCGTCGCGATGGGACCGCATCGCATTGATCGCGCGCGCTGGGACTGGGCCGAAGTCGAGCGCAATCCGTTCTTCTGTCCCGACGCCAAGACCGCAGCGATGCTGGGCGACTATCTCGACGGCCTGCGCAAGCAGGGCTCCTCCATCGGCGCGGTGATCGAGGTGGTTGCCGAAGACGTGCCGGCGGGGCTCGGCGCCCCGATCTATGGCAAGCTCGACGGCGATCTCGCCGCGGCGCTGATGAGCATCAATGCCGTCAAGGGCGTGGAAATCGGCGCCGGTTTTGCCGCCGCCGAACTGACCGGCGAGCAAAACGGCGACGAGATGCGCATGGGCAATGACGGCAAGCCGCTATTTCTCTCCAACAATGCCGGCGGCATCTTAGGCGGCATATCGACCGGACAGCCGGTGGTGGCGCGTTTTGCGGTTAAGCCGACGTCGTCGATCCTTATTCCGCGCCGCACTGTCGACCGCTACGGCCAGGAGACCGAAATCTCGACCACGGGGCGCCACGACCCGTGCGTCGGCATCCGCGCGGTGCCGATCGGCGAAGCCATGGTGGCGTGCGTGATCGCGGACCATTATCTACGCCAACGCGCCCAAATGGGTGAAAATCCGGAGTGGCCGTTTCCGCCGCCGGCACGCTGAAGAAGTGGCGCGGGGCTAAGATCAAAATGAACGACGCGCACCTACGCCTGCAAACCGTCGTCGCCGCATTTGCGCGCGGCGAGATCGTCATCGTTGCCGATGACGACGATCGTGAGAACGAGGGCGACCTCTTCGTCGCGGCAAGCCTGTGCACGCCGGAGAAGATGGCGTTCATCATCCGAAACACCTCGGGCATCGTCTGCGCGCCGCTCGGGGTGGAGGAGGCGCGGCGGCTGCATCTCGATCCGATGGTGGCGCTCAACGATGCGCCGCTCGGCACCGCGTTCACCGTTTCCGTCGATGTCCGCCACGGCCTGACCACCGGAATTTCCGCGGAAGAGCGGAGCAATACTGTGCGCGCGCTCGCCAATGGCAATAGCGGAGCGAGCGATTTCGTGCGCCCCGGCCACGTCTTTCCATTGGTGGCGAAAGAAGGCGGCGTATTGATGCGTTCGGGCCATACCGAGGCCTGTGTCGACCTCTGCCGGCTCGCTGGATTGCCGCCGGTTGGCGTGCTTGCCGAACTCATGAACGACGACGGCACGGTGATGCGCGGCCCGGAACTTGCTGCCTTCGCCGACCGGCATAAGTTACAGCGCATCACGATTGCCGAACTGATCGCCTACCGGCAGGCGCGCGACAAGCTGATCGAGCGGGTCGGCGAATTTCCGGTCCAATCCGAGATCGGCACGCTGACCGGCTATGCCTTCATTACGCCGTTCGATGCGGTCCACCATATGGCCTTCGTCTATGGCCGCATCGGCGACGGCGACAATGTGCTCACCCGGCTGCACCGCGCCGACATCATCTCCGACGTGTTCGGCGGCGCCAAGACGATCCACCACGCGCTGGGACGTTTTGCGGCCGAGGGCAGGGGCGTCCTGGTGCTGTTGCGCGACGGCACCGCAGGCGTGCCGGTAATTACCATCCCCAAATCGTCCGACACTGCGTCCGGCGAAGCGCGCACGCGTCAATGGCGCGAAATCGGTCTTGGCGCGCAAATCCTCAAAGATCTCGGCGTCAACTCCATCAGGCTCATCACATCGTCGCGCCCGACGACTTATGTCGGCCTGTCCGGCTTCGGCATCGAGATCGTCGGGACCGAGCCGATCGACGGATGAGTCGGCCTGTTTGACGCCGGTCATTCAGCCTATAGTCCCGGTCGGACGGCTTGGCGGGCTTGGCCGGTCGGGCAGAAATTGAAATTGTGATTTGGGGGGAAGGAAAATGAGCGACGGCGTCGCAACTACGGCCGCAACTCCGACAACCAGCCAAATTTATAAAGTCGCGCTGGCGAGCATCATCGGCTCGGTGATCGAACAATACGACTTTCTGGTCACCGGCGTGATCGCGGCGACCGTGTGGGGCGGCATCTTCTTCAAGCTACCCGGTCTCGCGGCCGTCGCCGCTGCGATCGGCGTCTACGGCCTCGGCATCATCATCCGTCCGGTCGGCGCCTTCATCTTCGGCCATATCGCCGACCGGCGGGGCCGCAAGGACGCGATGGTCTATGCGTTGGTGCTGATGGGCGTCGCTACGCTTTTAATCGGGCTGACGCCGACTTACGACAGCATCGGCGTGGCCGCTCCCGCGCTGTTGATTTTATTCAGGCTGCTGCAGGGGATCAGTTTCGGCGCCGAATTCGGCACCGCCTCGACCTGGGTGGTCGAACAGGCGGCGCGATCGAAGCACCGCGCCTTCTGGGGCGCCTGGGTCGGCTTCGCGATCCCGATCGGGCTATTGCTCGGCTTCAGTTCGGTGATCTTCGTCAAGTCGCTGATGAGCGCGGAGGATTTCACGGCCTGGGGCTGGCGCATCTTCTTTTTCGTCGGCTTCCTGGTGGCGATCGTCGGCTTGATCATCCGCACGCGCACCATGGACAGTTTCGTCTTCGAACAGCACAAATCCCAAATCACGATCCTGAAATATCCCGCGAGTCAGGTCTGGCGCGAAATGCCGTGGACTATCCTGCGCACCTCGCTTGTGAATGCGATGTTCGGCGGTGCGTTCTTCCTCTACTTCGTGTTCGGCACCGGCTACATGAAAGCGGTCGGCTACCCGGGAAATGAACCTGAGGCGATCGGGCTCATCGCTGCGGCATTCATGCTGGTGTTCATGATCATCGGCTCGTTGCTTGCCGACTACATCAACCGGCGGACGATCCTGCTGACTGCCGCCATCGTATTCCTGGTTTTCGCCATCCCCTATTTCTACCTGATCAACACGGGCAGCTTCGTCCTCGCCACGATCGCCGAGATCATCGGCTTCGGCTTCGTATTCGGCTTCGGCTATGGCGCGATCCCCACTTTCTATACGGAGAATTTCCCGACGCGCTATCGCGCCTCGGGCGCGAGCGCGGCCTACCAGATCGCGCAGGTCTATGGCGGCGGGCTCATTCCCATCGTCGCCGGTCAGATCCTGCGCGTCTACGGCGTCAAAGACGCGTACGTCTATATCGGCGGCTTGGTGATGTGCTACGCGGTGGCCGCGATCATCGCTATTCTCCGCACGCCGGAAACCAAAGGCGCCAATCTCGAAAACTGATCGGTATCAGCTCGCCGGCTGCGCCCGGTTGGGAAAGAGTTGCGGGCGCAGCTTCGGGTGGCAGCCCATCATCTTCGGCGCATAGGGCGTTTCAGCGCCGAGTTCCTCGGCGGCATGCCATGCCCAGCGCGGGTCCCACATCGCGCCCCGCGCGAGGCAGATCAGGTCGGCTTTGCCGGACGCCACGATGTCTTCGGCCTGCCGGTAGCCGGCGATCAGGCCGACGGTCATCGTGGTGATGCCGCTTTCCTTTTTCACCTTCTCGGCGAACGGCACCTGATAGCCCGGCGACAGCGGGATTTTCTGTTTCGGATCGAGGCCGCCGCTCGACACGTCCATATAGTCCATGCCGCGTTTCTTGAGCTCCTTCGCCAAAATAACGGTCTCCTCCGGCGTCCAGCCGCCGTCGACCCAGTCGGTCGCGGAGACGCGCATGCCGAGCGGCTTCTGCTCGGGCCACACCGCGCGCACCGCCTCGTACATCTCGATGGCAAAGCGCATGCGGTTCTCGCTCGATCCGCCGTATTCGTCGGTGCGCTTGTTGGAAATCGGCGACAGGAACTGATGAGCGAGATAGCCGTGCGCGCCGTGCAACTCGATCACATCGTAGCCGATGCGATCGACACGCTTGGCGGCGGCGGCGAATTCGCCGATGCAGCGCTTGATATCGTCCTTGGTCATGGTGTGCGGAACCGGCCAGCCGGTGTCGTAGGGAATCGCCGACGGCGCTTCCGGCGTCCAGCCGCCTTCCGCTTCGGTCAGAATCGGCTTGCCGCCCGCCGCTGGCGGAGTGGTCGGCCCCTTGCGGCCGGCATGCGCCAATTGCACGCCGAGCTTGGCGACGCCATAAGTCCGGCAGAAATCGTACACCCGCTTGAGCGCCGCCTCGTTTTCGTCCGACCACATGCCGGCGCATTTCGGCGTGATCCGCCCTTGCGGATTGACGTCGGTCATCTCGCACATCACGAGCCCGGCGCAGCCGAGCGACATGTTACCGAGATGCATCAGATGCCAATCGTTCGCCGAGCCGTTGTTGGAGTTGTATTGGCACATCGGCGAAACCACGACGCGGTTGGGAAGGGTAAGACCGCGCAGCGTGAGGGGAGAAAACAGGGCGCTGGCCATATCTACGAATCCTTTGGTGCTGAGATCTAAACGACGGGGACTTGCAATATCACGGATTTGGATCGTGCGTACATGTCCTGGAATGTGCTTACGCGGCAGCCGCGCGGCACGACCGGAACAATGAGCGGCAACACTCGGCTATCCGCTCCGCGCGGAGATGTGATGGGCAAAGGGGCGGCTAGTATATTCGGCGCGGTCGGATGAACTATAACAGAACCAGGAGATTAAGTCGCGCTTTCTCGGAATTTGACGTCCGACCGTGATCGTTACGGCCGCCAATTGAGTTGCACGATTTTGTTGCCGAGAGCCTGGTTATATTGAATCGCCTGCGACTTCATCGCCGTAATCGATTGCGGGTTGCCGAGCGGACACTGAACGGATTCATGCTGTACAAGCGCGCGGTCAAGCGCGCGGCCGAAATCGGCCTCGGTGGCCTCCATCGGTTCATCGTCGGAAAACGGCGCCGACATATAAACGGTATGTTGGTCGGGTGAGAGCGCGAGGCAGTATCGCCAGTCGGCGGCCTGCGCCGCGCGGACGTCCAGTCCTCCGGTCAAGAGAAACATCCCCAACAGCGTCCATTGCAACCGCCGATGCATTGTATCGTCCCGCAGCGAATCGCCCGCCTAGCGTAGCGGACGGCCCGGCCCTTGGCATCGTGGTTTGTGCGATCCGCCGAAGGCCTTGAATCAGGCGGCGGCAATGGGGTTATTGAGGTAACAACCGTCGCTCTGGAGGCTGCCGTGAAGTCACTGTTATTCTCGCTCGGAATTATCGCCGTCACCGCCGCTACCGGCGCCCCCGCGCAGGCGCAAAATTATCCGTGGTGTGCGTCCTACGACACCGGCGACGAGGCGCACAACTGCGGTTTTGTCAGCTATGAGCAATGCATGGCGACGGTGCGCGGAATCGGCGGCTTCTGCGAGGTCAACACGCAATACCAGCCGCTAAAGCCGGCCAAGCGCCATTAGGGGATTAAGGCAGCTCTAAACGTTGAAGTCGGGGGAGCGCCAAATTCGACAGGGGGGCCGCTCCGCGCCAGGCTTCACGATGTTATTGACTCCGCCGCAAAGACGCTTCGGAATACGGCGGGGTAGGAACACATGATCAAGAAGTTTCACGTCCTTTATGTCGGACAGATCGAACTCGACAATGTCGGGCTCGCCGGCACGCCGGCCAATGATCGGCGCTATTCCGATGAGCGGCTGCGGGAGGCCTTTTTCACCGCGCGGGACGTCGCCCGGCTCATGGATGAGCTCGGTTTCGACGTGCTGTGGACGGCGGAGCATCATTTTCAGCGCGAGGGCTATGAGGTCTTTCCCAACCTCATTCAGCTCGGGCTCTGGCTTGCTACCCAGACCAAGCGGCTGAAGTTCGGCTGCGCCTTTAACGTCCTGCCGATGTGGCATCCGATCCGCATGGCCGAAGACTACGCCATGGCCGACATCGTCACGGACGGCCGCGTGATACTGGGCGTCGGCCGCGGCTATCACACCCGCGAGGTCGAGACGTTCGGAGCGCCGCTCCTCGACGCGGAGAAAAACCGCGAGCTGTTCGAGGAGCAGCTCCGGCTGCTGCTGACCTGCTTCAACGAGCAGTCGTTCCACTTCAGAGGCAAATATTACGAGGCGCCGCCCCCGGTGGATTACCGGGGTTACAAGCTCAAGGACATCACGCTGGTGCCGCGGCCCAAGCATCTGCCGGTGGAAATCTGGATGCCGATCGCGAGCGGCAAGACCATTGAGATGATGGCGCAATACGGGCTCAACGCCATGGTCACGCTTAACGGCGAGAAAATTCTCGACGATGTCGTTCGCGCCTACCACGCAGCCTGCCTCAAGCACGGCCGCAATAAGCAATTGGGAGAAGATGTGATTTGGGGCGCCGGCGTTTATCTTGCCAATAGCCGTGAGGAGGCGATCCGCCGGCTCGAGCCCGCCCATGACGAGCGCTTCAAGTGGTTCGCGCCATTCGGCTTCGTGCGCTACGCCGACGAGCAGGGCCGCACCTGGGGCACACCGGGCGCGCCTTCGCGCACGCCCTTGCTGAAGGACGGTGTGGCGCAAAAAGCTTGGTTTTGCGGTACTCCGGCCGAGGTGATCGACGGCATAAAGTCGATCGAGGCGAAATATCCGGGCCTCGAGAACTTTATGATCCATTGGGCCGAAGGCCTTTCGCCCGAGGAGTTCAAGGAGCAGCTACGCGCCTTCGCCAAGGACGTGATGCCGGCATTCAAGCGCGCGTAGGTTGTTTCTCCAGCCGCGCGACGATCTCGACATGCGCCGAATAACGGAATTGATCGACCGGCGTAACGCTGACAAGCCGGTAACCGCCGTCGATCAGATGGCGCATATCCCGCGCGAATGTTCCGGGATTGCATGACACGGCGACGACGACCGGAACGCGGCTTGCCGCCAGTATGCGGGATTGCGCGTCCGCGCCCTGGCGCGGCGGATCGAAGACGACGGCGTCGAAGCGATTGAGCTCGGTGTCGATCAGCGGATTCTTGAACAGATCGCGCCTCTCGGCTGTCAGCGGTTTCAGGCCGCTTGTCGCTCCACCGGCGCGCTTGAGCGCCGCGATGGCGGCTTCGTCGTCGTCGAACGCTGCCACACGCGCCGTCTCGGCAAGCCGCAGCGCGAAAGGGCCGACGCCGGAGAACAGGTCGGCATTGCTTTTTGCGCCGGTGCAGGACGACAGCACCAGACGCGACAGCACCGCCTCGCCTTCCGCCGTCGCTTGCAAGAATGCGGCGGGCGGCAGGACCACGGTCGCTGCGCCCATATGCAGCGTCGGCGCGCGCGCTTGCGCGATCAGTTCGCCGTGGCGGCTCAGGCGGGCAAGATTTTGTTCCGCGGCGACGCGCGCCAGCGCGCCCATTAAGGCCGTCGGCAGGGATCCCGAGCCGCGCACGTCGATATCGAGTCCGGCGTCGGTTGCGGTCACCTGGATGTCGAGCGGCTTTTGCGTGACGTCGAGCCGTTCCGCGATCGCCCAGGCCGCTTTGAGCGCGCCATCGAGACTCTTGGCCAAGACCGGACAGCGGTCGATTGCGATCACGTGGTGCGCGCGTGCCGCCGAGAAGCCGACCTCCAGCACGTCATGAGTGCCGCGCCGGGCGTGAAAAACGGCGCGGCGGCGGCCGCCGCCGTGCGCGTCGATGAGATCGCCGACCGGCACTTCGATCCCGGCCTGGCGAAGCGCCTCGACGACCAGGCCGCGCTTCCACGCGCGATAGGGCCCGCTCGCCCAATGCTGCAATGCGCATCCGCCGCAGATGCCGAAATGCGGACAGATCGGAACGATGCGTTCCTTGCTCGGCGTTTCGACGCCGAGGAGTTGCCGCCGGTCGGGATGGCCGGGCCAGTTGTCGACCTCGACTGTTTCGCTCGGCAGCGTGCCCGACACATAGATTTCGCCATTCGGACCGTCGGCTATGCCGTCGCCGCGATGGCCGAGCCGGTCGATGACAAGGTGCTCAACCATCTTGGCGCTTAACCACGTTCGGCCTCGAGGAAGAATTCGCAATTGCCGTCGCCGCCGCGGATCGCCGACGGAACGACGCCGCCGACGCGCCAGCCGAGCGCAGCGAGGAACGCGACGATATCGTCGCAGACGGCGCGGTGAACCGCTGCGTCGCGCACGATGCCTTTCTTGTTGTGGCGGCCGTGCGCCTCGAATTGCGGCTTGATCAACGCCAGGATTTTCGCGCGAGTGGCCAGCAATCCGCCGATGGCGGGTATGACGAGCTTGAGCGAGATGAAGCTTACATCGACGGTGGCGAAGTCAGGCTGTTCTGCCAAACGCGATGGATCGAGCTTGCGAATATCCGTGTGCTCGAAAGCAACGATGTCGTCACGGCCGCGCAGGCGGGGATGCAACTGCCCGTGCCCGACATCGACGGCATAGACGCGCCGCGCGCCGCTCGCGAGCAGCACTTCGGTGAAGCCGCCGGTCGAGGCGCCGACATCGAGGCAAATGCGGCCGGCAACGTCGAGATCGAAATGATCCAGTGCGCCGGTGAGCTTGACCCCGCCGCGCGACACATAGGGGTGCTCGGGCGCGGCGGCGATTACGGCGGTGGCCGATATTTCGTCCGACGGCTTGCGCACGGTTATGCCGTCGGCGGTCACTCGGCCGACGGCAATCGCCGCCTGCGCCCGCGCACGGCTTTCGAACAGGCCTCGCGCGACCAACAGGCGATCGGCACGTTCTTTGGGCGTCATCATAAGTTGTAGTTGGAGGGTGGGCATTGCGCCCGCTCGGACTTGCCGCGTGGGCAAAATCGTTCCGCGCAATGCCCACGCGGGTATTCAACAGAAAACGATTTTGCCCATCCTACGGAAGGTAGCTATCTCAGGCGAGCTTCACCGCTTCGCCGCGCATGTTTTGGCCGAGCGCTTCGAACGCTTTGGCGACGATGCCTTTGGCGTCGAGGCCGGCCTTGGCGTACATGGCGTTGGGGGAGTCCTGATCGATGAACATGTCCGGCAGTACCATCGGACGGACCTTCAAGCCGCGATCGAGCGCGCCATGCTCGGCGAGCGTTTGCAGGACAAAGGAGCCGAAACCGCCGATCGTGCCTTCCTCAATGGTCAGTAGCACCTCGTGCTCGCGGGCGAGCCGAAGCAACATGTCGACGTCGAGCGGCTTTGCGAACCGCGCATCGGCGACTGTCGTCGACAGCCCGTAGGTCGCCAGCTCGTCGGCGGCCTTGAGGCATTCGCCGAGCCGCGCGCCGTAGGAGAACAGCGCAACCTTGGTGCCTACGCGCAAGATTCGGCCTTTGCCGATCTCGAGCGGTTTGCCTTCTTCCGGCATTGGGACGCCAAGACCCTCGCCGCGCGGATAGCGCAGCGCCGAGGGACGATCGTCGATCGCGACGGCGGTCGCCACCATATGCACGAGGTCGGCCTCGTCGGCCGCAGCCATCAGGATGAAGCCGGGCAGACAGCCGAGATAGGCGATATCGAAGGCGCCGGCATGCGTCGGCCCGTCCGCGCCGACCAGTCCGGCGCGGTCCATGGCGAAACGCACCGGCAGACGCTGGATGGCGACGTCGTGAACGACCTGATCATAGGCGCGCTGCAGGAATGTCGAATAGATCGTGGCGAATGGCTTGAAGCCTTCGGTCGCAAGCCCGGCACAAAAAGTCACGCCGTGCTGCTCGGCAATGCCGACGTCGAAGGTCCGGTTCGGAAATTCCTTCTGGAAAAGATCGATGCCGGTGCCCGAGGGCATCGCCGCCGTGATGGCGACGATCATGTCGTCTTTGCGCGCT
>Ga0181523_10004454_pt1 | contig 12067 bp, 14 predicted proteins | sample PEATcosm2014_Bin_43_FD_119752 | JGI IMG/M metagenome (GOLD analysis project Ga0181523, IMG submission 119752) | Peatland microbial communities from MTU Mesocosm Facility, Houghton, MI, USA - PEATcosm2014_Bin05_30_metaG | ecosystem: Environmental > Terrestrial > Soil > Wetlands > Peat | place... | reverse complement strand
GGAAAGGGCTGGCGAATCCTACGGCGCTTTTGATGAGTTCGATCCTGATGCTGGAGCATTTGGGCGAGTCGGCTGCGGCGAGGCGGATTGAGGTGGCGCTAGTGAAGGTTTACAAAGAGGGAAAGCATGTCACTAAGGATGTGGGTGGGACGGCGGGGACTAAGGAATTTACGGACGCGGTGATTGGGGCGCTGGGCGGGAAGTAAGCGAAGAGCGGATTGTTGTGCTGTATGAGTGGCGGCCCGCCTCGGAAGGCGGGCCCTACAACGGCGCGAAAACAAAGAAAACCCAAGAGCACAGTCAGGAATGACTGTGCCACAAGTCCCTGCGCTACAGGGTAGTTGAAGAATGGGTCGGAGATGGAGTAGGATTCCGCGCCATGACTACGACAACAAAAGCAAAACCTAAGGCAAAAGCAGCGGCGAAGGCGAAACCGAAGACGGCTGAGGGTTCACTTGATGCCGTGTTCGAGGAGTTGGTGACGATCCTCAAGCGGCAGGTGCCTCCATTCAGCACGAAGGTGCCACTGGTCGTCAGGAATAAGAAGGCGTTTCAGATTACGGTGCCTAAACCCGTGGTGGTGCCGGGGTCGTATGGGGGAAAGCCCGTGCCCATCCAGTTGGCCGCGGTGATTTTGCAGTCGGGTTACGTGGGGCTTTACGTGATGTGCATCTACATGAATCCAGCGGCAAAAGATAAGCTGCCAAAATTGAAGAAACTGTTGAAGGGCAAATCGTGTTTCCACGTGAAGAAGCTGGACGATGTTCTGAAGCGGGAAGTCGAAGAGGCGCTGGTGATTGCTGCAGCGGAGTATAAAAAGCGCGGGTGGGTGTAGGGCGCCGTCTCTCAGGTGCGCCTCAGAAGTCTGAAACTAGTCTTCCCTTCCCTCCCTATCCTTGGGGGCTCCGGAATCATTTTGGGGCTTTTGCTTCGTGATCGGGACAGAGCTGTTGGGGAGACCGAACACCATGGTGTTCCCCGCAGATTCAGAAAAAGCCTGCAGGGCGCGAAGCTGCAAGAGATTCGGATTGTCGTCCATGATGCGGGCGGCATTGGCCAAATTGCGGAGAGCGGCAGTCTCGCCGCGGGCACGTTCCAGGGCGGCTTGGCCTTCCTTTTGAGCTTTTACCACTTGCGCGTAGGCTCGTTTCATCTCGCCGGCGAACATGACGTCCTTTACATCCACAAGTTTGAGGGTCAGACCATACTCCTTTGCTTTCGCAACGGAGCTTTCCAAAAATTTCTTGCCGATGGTGGCGCGATTCTGCATGAGGTCATCGATCTTCTCCGTTGTGACGAGTTCGCGAAGGGCCATCTGTAAAGTCAGGTAGAGCGCGTTGCGATAGTTCGCCGTTTTGTTGATGGCCTGATTGGGATCGGCGACTTCATATTCGGCGGCGAGACTGATTTTGACAGTTACGCCATCGGCACTGACGACATCCTGGCCGGGAATGGTGACAAATTCCGGGCGAATATCCACGGGAACGATGGAAGTGAACGCGGGAAGAATCCAATATTGGCCTGCGCCCAGCACGCCAGCATGCCGTCCGTGCGAATATTTCAGGCCCTTTTGATGCTCAAAGATGGTGATGCGCTTAAACCGGAAGACCTTGTAGAGAATGAACGCCAGCACAGCCAGCAGCACCAGAATCCAAAGCGTTTCGACCATCGAAGAAAACCTCCCTAGTCCTGATTGGCGGAGCCCCTGAAGTCCGGCGGGGGTCTAAACCCACAGGGCCGAAATCCAGTTGCCTCGAAAGGCTGGCTCCGCCTCACAGGTGTTGTCGGTGGGACAGACCGTGTCAAAGGTGGAGTCGAACCACGAGCCGTCCGGCAAAAGCAAAACGGGATTGCGATGCAATCCGGCTGCGTACCGAGCCGGCAAGATGTTTATATCACGTTCACTAGTCAGGCGGGGAAACGGGCGGCGAGTTGGCGGATTTGTTTGTTTTCGATTATGCGTTTGCGGAGATTTTCTTTTGTGGCTTGGAGCATGGCGCGGCCGAGGTCTGTGCCGGAGACGTAGAGGCTGGGGAAAGGCTTGAGGACGCGGAAGAGCGGGAAGAAGACTCTGTAGAGTTTGGGGAGAGTGGGCGAGTACGTGGCGTCAATGAAAGCGGGGCGCCAACAGTTGGCGTCCACTAGTTCGATTAGGTCGTGCTCGGTTTGCGCTTTTACGCGGGACCAGAACATGCGGCTGTTGGCGTTAGTTCCCTGCCCGCTGATGTAGTGAAAGGCTGCGCCGGGACTTTTCGATTTGAACATCTGGGCCGCAGCCAGCGTGTAGGAGTAGGTGATCTTGCGGTAGTCCTCTTTGGAGACTTGTGTGACGGAGACACCCAGGCAAAACAGGCAGGCATCCACGCCGCGGAAGGCTTCTTCGACCGTGGCGTAATTCGCGAAATCCTTGTGGACGAAGGTGCGCAGCTTGGAACCGGTGTGCATGAGCGGGCGGCGGGTGATGGCGCGGACTTCGTCGACGATGGGGGCTGCGAGGCAGGCGTCGAGGACGGCTGCGCCAGCGGAACCGGTTGCGCCGAAGAGGAGGAGTTTCATGGGCCTCACTTCATTCCGTCACTCAATTCTGCACGTCGGTGAGTGCGGTACTTCAGGAAACCATCGGAGGCAGGTCACCAGGTATCGTACGGCGAACCGTTGCGCCCTCTTGACTGGGAAGCCGAGTGCACGTCGTCCACTCCTACCAGTGTGAGGTCTGGACCAACCGATAATTTGCCCGAATGTGTCACCCAGTCGTTCTTGTGGGTCATTGGATCAGTCGGGATTTCTCGGAGATATCCGTCATTGACCAAATCCTGCAGGAACTGGGGAGGTCGGTGTTTCTGAAACGTGTAACCGTCGATGGCGGACCTCATGGTAGATAAGTCAGATTTCAAAACGGATTCGCGAGCTTCTTTTTCTGCCGTAATAATCATACTGTGGCGCACGGCCACAAGGTAGAGTCCCAGCGACAAGGCAATCACTAAGAGGATCTTTATTCGTACGCTTCGATTCAGAGGCATCATTTGAAATTCGTTCAGCTTCGTTTTGCAACTTAAATGCTGCGGAAATTCTACGACCTTAATTTGCGGCGTACAACTGATAGACCATGAAGTAAACGATGACGCCGGTGACGGAGACGTAGAACCATAAGGGGAGGGTCCAGCGGGCGATTTGGCGATGTTTGTCGAAGCGCTGGAGCCAGGCGCGGCGGAGGGTGATTAGGATTAGCGGGACGATTACGATGGCGAGGATGGTGTGCGAGAGGAGTAGGGTGAAATAGACGGGGCGGATCCAGCCTTGGCCTTGGAAGTGGATCACCTGGTGGATGCGGACGTGGTAGATGACGTAGGAGACCAGGAAGGCGCAGGAGACGGCGAAGGCGGAGAGCATCAGTTTTTTGTGGAGGTTGCGTTTGCCGGAGCCGATGGCGGCGTAGCCGGCGGCTAGGAGGATGGCGCTGGTGCCGTTGAGGGTGGCGTTTAGGGCGGCGTGGGGGAGCATGGGTGGCGGTGTCAGTTTTAAGTTATCAGGTTTACGTTATCAGTAAAGAGAAAATGCAAGATCCCCGATGGCTATGAAACCTCGGATGAAGATAACTCTAAACCCGCACCCTGGAAATCACAGGGTGCGGCACCCGCAGTCGTGGCGTTGATGAAATTGTGCCGCGATCCCTCCACTGCGTGGCCCGGCGCGCACAAATCGCGCGGAAGAAAATGCCGGGCCACTCCGGTCGGGATGACAGGATTTGAGTCGTTAGCCAAAACGCGACGACCGAAGAAGGATTCATCGCACAAAAATCGTGCGATGCAAGACCGTACCTCGCTTCGAAGACTCCGCTCGGAATGACGGGGTTGTTTTTGGACTCCTCATTAGTTCAGACCGCAAGAGCAGCGACCAGGAAACGTACCCCAAGAGCACAGGCAGGAATGCCTGTGCCACATTAACGAGGCAATTTGTCGTACATCATCAGGCCCAGGAGGATGGGGATGTGCATTACCGTGGCGTGCATCAGCCACTTGGCGCGGGTGTTGGATTTGGAGGTGGCGGCCCAGAGGCAGACTTGGACCAGGGCGGTGCAACTTACTAGCGCGCCGAAGAAATAGAGTACGCCGGCAAAGCCCATCATGGCGGGGAGCAGGCTTACGGCTACTAACGAGGCAGCGTAGAGAATAATTTGACGGAAGGTGCGCGTGCCGTCCTTGTCCACTACCGGGAGCATCAGGATGCCTGCGCGGGCGTAGTCTTCGCGGTACATCCAGGAGATGGCGTGGAAATGCGGGAATTGCCAGAAAAAGAGGATGGCGAAGAGCAGCCATGCGGGCGCGTCCAGCTTGCCGGTGGCGGCGGTCCAGCCAATCATCGGAGGAATCGCGCCGGGGATGGCGCCGATGAAGGTGGCCCAGACGGTGCGGGTTTTAAGTGGCGTGTAGGCCAGCAGGTAGCTGAGGCTGGTGAAGACTCCTAGAAGGCAGGGGAGAAAACCGCCAACGACGGCGAGATCCACGGCACCGGCTACGCAGAGGAAAAGGCCGAAACGGAGGGCTTCGGCGGGCGTGAGTTGGCCGGTGGGAAGCGGGCGGCTGGCGGTGCGGCGCATGTAACGATCGGAATCGCGCTCGATGTAATGATTCAATGCGGCGGTGCCTGCGGCGATCATCATGGTGCCGAAGACGACGTGGAGCATGTGCAGCCAGTCCACGGGACCGCGCACACCCATGTAAAAGCCCGCGCCGGTGGTCATCAAGACGAGGAAAGAGACGTCTGGCTTCGTGAGCGCGATATAGGCGCTCAGTTTGCTGGGCTGCGCGAGAGCGGTGGCGCGGGCGGTGCTCACTGAGCGGGCACCTCCCCGCGAGTGGTGGCCAGGAGCACTTCCCTGTTGCGAGGGACGAGGCGGTAGCAAACGAGCACGGTGAGTATGGAAGTGGCGAAGAGAATCGCGCCGACTACGGTGTGAATCACCGTGGAGAAAACCGTGAAGGGCATCGGCTGCGGATCATCGGCGGATTGAATGCGCGCCCAAAAGGCCACGAGGCCCAAAAGGATTTGAATGCCAACGATGGTGTGCAGCAGGACGCGGGCGCGAATCATCTCGGGGACTTGCGGGAAACGGCGGCGCAAGACAAGGGCGGTCCAAACCACGACGAGAAGGACAATGGGTGCACCGAGGACGTGCGGCTTCAAGGTGAGATATTTGTGACGAAAACCGGCGCCCGCGAGAACTTGCAGGAATATCACGAAGGCGTTCAGCGTGGCGATGGTGTGAATCGGCGGATTGCCGCGGTCTTCGTATTGGGGAAGATTCTCCATCCACCAGCGGCTGGTGACAACGGCTATGCCGACTAGAAGGGCAAACATAAGCTCGGCGGTGCAGGCGTGCATCACGGGGAGCCAGTAGTGGAGCATTTTCAGGACAGTGAGGCCGCCGAGAGCTCCTTGAACGCAGACACCGGCCAGCGCGCCAATGCCGAGCCAACGGACCCAGGGACGCTCGTCTTTACGCCAGAGAAGGAAAGCCAGAATGATGATCAGTAAGCCGAGACCAGCGGCGATCAGGCGATGGGAATGTTCGAACGCGATGCCGCCTACCATGGGCGGATTGAGTGTGCCGTAAGAGAGCGGCCAATCGGGCACGGCGAGAGCGGCGTCCTCAGAAGTGACCAGGGCGCCCGCGGTGAGCAGGACAATCGTCCAGCAGACCACAAACAGGGCAAACTTGTGGACACCAGGATGATAGGTGGCTTTCATGAATTTCGGGCCCCAATTCCCGAAATTGGAATTATAGCGCAACGAAAAGGGGAGAGTGTCCCCCGAAGTACCCTGAACCGGGAAGCACTCTAGCAAGGAAATTCAGGAAACGGAAGAGGAATTCGGGGGAAAACAGGGCGATGGAGAAATGAGAGTTCACATTCCAGATGTGGTGGTTTGCGCTGACGGATTCTTCGCGCTGGCGCGGCGGACCAGCTTTGCGGCGCAAATGATCCCATTAGCCAAAAACACTAGGCCAAGTAGGAACGACAGGACCCAGTTATATTCCGGTCTGACGTTCCTCAGCCGATCTATCCCCAGTCCGAGTTCCAAACCGCCCATAAGTGAAAAAAGAACCGCGAAAATCGCTAGATCTTGAGGGGAACGCTCGTTGTCGTTGCCCTGCTTTTGGGAGTTGAATATGGAAGGGTTCACGGCCGGCTCCAATCTTCAGATGGATGTTACCGCTAATCCTTGCGGCACCGCTAGCACATAGGTCTGGAATAGAAAGAAAAAGCGAGAGAAGAGGTTCATTGCACAAAAACGTGCGATGCAAAACCGTACCTCGCTCCGCAGACTCCGCTCGGAATGACGGGGCTGGGAGAGGCGCTAGGCAGAAGTGGATTGTGTGGAGGGAGGGTCGGCAGGGAGTTCGACGGCGCGGAGGACTAAATCCTTGAGGGCGGCTATGAAGAGGGGGCTATCGCCTACGGCGGGCATCATGCGGAAACGTTCGATGCCCCATTTTTTGGCGTCGGCGCGGCCATCAATGTTGATTTCGTGAAGGGTTTCGATATGTTCGGTGACGAAGGAGATGGGAACGACGAGGGCTTCCTTGATGCCTTCGTGGCCGAGGCGTTCGAGCGTGCCGAGGAAGGAAGGCTCGAGCCATTTGGCGGGGCCGACTTTGCTTTGGAAACACAGAATGTGGATGCGCGGCCAATTGGGATATTCGCGGACGCCTTGTTCGTTGACGAGGCGCACGGTTTCTTCGACGTGCTTCGGATATGGGTCGCCGTTTTCGACCAGGCTCATGGGCAGGCCGTGGGCGCTGAAGATTAGATGCGCGCGGGAACTGTCGGGAAATTGGCGAAGGATTTTGCCGATGTTTTTTACCAGGGCTTCGATGTAGAGCGGGTGATCGTAGAAATATTCGATGGTGCGTTCGGGAAGCGTGTCCACCGGCTCGCCATAGACGCGGCGCCACTCTTTCAGGCTGCTTAGCGTGGTGGCGTAGGAATAGTGGGGATAGAGCGGGAGGAGTACGAGTTCATCGAGGCGGTTAGCGGCTCGGATGGCGGCGACGGCTTCTTCGGTGAGCGGGCGCCAGTAGCGCATGGCAGTTACGGCTACGGGTTCGAGGTAGGGCTGCAAGGCGGCGACGAGTTTGCGGCGCTGGCGTTCGGTGAGAATGCCGATGGGGGAACGGCGGCCAATCATGCCGTAACGCTGAGCGACCGGGACGCAACGCTTTTTTGCGATGTAGCGAGCTAGCGGGCCGCGAATGAAATTTAGCGGGCCCAGAGGGATGATGTCTGGATCGAGAAAGAGGTTGCGGAGGAAGGGTTCGACGGTTTCGAGGGAGTCGGGGCCGCCGAGTTGGAAGAGGACGATGCCGACGCGTTTTTTGGCGTTGGTGGTGGAATTTGCCATTGCGATTCCCTTTCGCGTTGCAGAGCGGGCGCGCTCCGGTGGGGCATGGACATCAGATATCAGCGATCCGATATCAGGAACTAAGAAACAGTTGAACTCTCTCCCGCTCGCGCGGGAGATTGGCTCAGTCTCAGTCTAGTTGCGGCCATGCCTTCTTTTCTTTGCCAAGCTGCAGGACGCCATAAAGAATGGCCACGCCAAGCAATCCAAAAATGGCAAATCCTATTTGAACTCCAACATAGAGGTTGAGGCAGAACGCAACGGCGGCGGATGCAACAAATCCCCAAAACCCCCATTTCTTCCATTTGAACAAAGCAACGGCACAGACAAGGTTGAAGATTCCCAGGACAATCAGAACCGGAAAGGCCCAGCCTGGCATGTTGGGTGATTCGCGTCTTATTGCGTCGGAGCCGACCAGATAGAGGAGAGCTGTGGCAGAGTTTATGACAATCATGAAAATCAGGTAGGCGGTGAGGCATCCATCACGCTGCTTCTGCCCTGCTGGCTGGCCGGGTGTCTGCGAAGCAGGCTCCTTCGTAAGCAAGGGAACTTTCAGGCGGTCGACTTCGGCGCGGAGATCGGAGGTGCGTTTGGCAATGGTGAGGTAAAAAAGAAAGAATATGCCCCAGCCGATGAGGTAAGCCGCAAAAACACTGTCGAGATTCTTCATTGCGCCTCCGCTTCCCTTCGCAGGATGTCCACTTCCGCTTTCGTTTTTTCCAGAATGTAACGCTCGACGATCAGGAACGTCATGAAAACGTGATAGGCAAACACGGAAAAGAAGAAGACAGCTTTCATTGTCGGTTCGAGCCCGGAGCCCTGGCCGCCCATGATGACAGGGGAAGGATGCTGGGTGCGCCACCAGCGGATCGCGCCAAAGACGAGCGGCACATCAATGAAGGCGAAGATGCCAAAGAGCGAACTTAGCAGGGCGCGGCGTTCCGGCTCCTCGATGAGAGTGCGCAGGAGCAGATAGGAGACATAGAGGAGCCAGAGGATGAAGGTGGAAGTAAGGCGCGCGTCCCAGGTCCACCAAATGCCCCAGACGGGATGGGCCCAGATGGGTCCGGTGATGAGGACGACCGTGGTAAAGGCGAGGCCGACTTCAGCAGAGGAGACTCCGAGCCAATCGTATTTTTCGGCGCGTTTCAGGACGTACAGAATATTCGCGATGAAGCAGATGAAGAAGGCGGTGAAGCCGGCCCAGGCGCTGGCGACGTGGAAATAGAAAATGCGCTGGATGACGCCCATGGTGCGCTCCTGGGGCGCGATGTAGAAGGAGGCATACGCCGAAGCGATGACCAGAAGAAGAGCGACGGCACCGAGGATGAGACGTTTGGCCATTGCGGATTACTCCTCCAGAAGATATTCGCCGAAAAGCCATAGTGCCGTCAAAAAAACGAGGTCGAAAACGGCGACGAAGGCAATTCCCTTCCATTGAATGATGGGTTCACGCTCGAGAAGATTTCCGGTGACGAGCGAGCTGACGACCAGCACCGGAGTAAGCAGCGGCAGCAGCAACAAGGGCAGCAGGAGTTCGCGCATACGGGCTTGCGCGGAAATGGCGGAGATGGCGGTGCCAGCGATAGATATGCCCAGGCTGCCGACGAGGAGGACGAGAAGGAGGACGGGAAGCTTGGACCAGAGAGGGATGTTGTAGAAGAGGGCGAAGAACGGCAGCATGATGATCTCGGTCAAAAGAAGAAAAAGCGTGTTGGCGATTAGCTTGGCGAGGAAAATCGAGAAAGGATCGCTGACGGCTAGGCGGAGGGAACTGAGCGTGTCGTTGGTCTGCTCGCGCAGGAAGCAGGACTGAAACATCAACGAAGAGGCGAAGAGAATGGCAAGCCAGAGCAGGCCGGGGGCAAATTGGCGGGCTTCTTCGGTGCCGGGCGTGACGGCGAAGCTGAAGAGGACGAGGACGATCAAGATAAAGACAGCGGTGGTGGTGAGGAGTTCGCGCGAGCGAAATTCGGTGCGCAGTTCTTTGCCGAGGAGGGTGGCGGTGTTGGAGAAGAGGCTCATGGTGGAGTTCAGGCGCTCCCAAACGTGAGGATGGAGTGGAGCGATGCGCCCGACTGCGTGTCCGCCACGATGCTGCCAGCATCGAGTTGCACGGCGCGTGTGGCGAGAGCGGAGATTTCGGATTCGCCGTGGAGACTCATGACCACGGTGCAGCCGGCGCGGTTCACTTCGCCAAGAGTTTTGGCGAGCCAGGAGATGCCGAGAGGATCGAGACCGGTGGCGGGCTCATCGAAGAGAAGTACGGATGGACGATGAATCAGGGCGCGGGCGATGGCGATGCGCTGGCGCATGCCGCGGGAAAAAGTGCGGACGAGGGAATCGCGGCGCTCGATGAGGCCGACTTCGCGGAGGAGTTCTTCGGCGCGAGCGGCGGGAGATTCGACATTTTGAAGTTTGGCGAAAAGGAGGAGATTTTCTTCGGCGGTGAGTTCGTCGTAGACCATGGTGGTGTGGGCGACGTAGCCGGGGCGGCCGTTGGTGGAAGAGTCGGCGGATGCGCCGGGAAAGGTGAGCTTGCCTGCGGTTGGTTTGACGATTTGCGCGGCGACGCGGAGGAGCGTGGTTTTGCCGGAACCGTTGCGGCCCGCGAGGACTACACATTCGCCGGGGGCGATGGCGAAGGAGACGCGGCGGAGGGCGAAGAGACCGCCGTAACGTTTATCAATGTTCTCGAAGCGGAGGCCGGTGGGAGGTACGCGAGGAGGAGTCACGGGGCGATTTCCGGAACGGCGTGATTCAGCGAGAGGCCTTGCCGGCCTTTCGTCTGGGCGAAAAGCGATGAGGGAGAGAAAGAGTTAGAGAGCATGGATGAGAGTGAGTTTGTCACAAAGACGGAATAGACCCAAGAGAAACCCAAGAGAGATTCATCGCACAAAAGGCGTACGATGCAAAACCTTCCCTCGCTCCGAAGACTCCGCTCGGAATGACGGTGGTATTTGCAGACTGAGAGTTGCTTGCACCGTAAAAGCGGCGGCGAGCCGCCGCACTCCAAGTTAGCCATGGACAAGGTCGCGGAGGAGTTTATCTACTTTGGCGCGCTCTTGCGCGTACTCTTCGGCGGAAATCGTGCCGGCTTGCTTGCGAAGTTCTAGACGGAAAATCGCGTCCTTCAGGGAATCCAGGCTTGCGTTCACCTGGGCGTTGACATTGGCTACGGTTGCTGCCGGCGTAGATCTCGAGGCCTTGGCGGCTTTGGAGGACTTACGCGGTGCGTCTGGTGCGTCCTCAAGATCGCCAGCGGGGCCAGCGGCTACAACAACCTGTTTTCGCGAGAGCAAAAGTGCGCCGAGAGCGAACAGCGCGGCGAGGCCGATCATCAGAATCCATTTAAAATCGTCGAGGCGCCCGGGAACCGCCTGTATGTTTTCATCCTCTGTACGGGAGTTCCCTTCCTGACCGGGTTGTTGACCTTGGTCGTTGCCCGCGTCGGCGGCTTGCGGACTGCCAAGGCCGGAGAGCTGCACGGTAAGGATGGCCTTGGCGGCCAGCGGCTCGTGCGTGTACACCATCATGCCCTGCTCTTGCCCTGCCGGTTTCAAGCCATCGCCGGAAACGGTGACGCCCGGCGGGGCGACAACCAGCATTTTCAAGCCGGCGTAGGCGGCAGGCAGTTTCACGGTGGCAGCATTTCCGGGATAGGCGAGTTCGTAAGAAAGGCGGATGCTTGTCTCGCCGGGGCGGAAGGGATAGGCAATGGCGAAGCGGCCTTTACCTTTATCAATGGAAGCCTGAGGAACGGCCATGCCGAGGGAGCTGATGGTGCTGATCTGCTGCATTTTGGCGTTTTCCGGAATGGCGAAATCGAAATTCCCTTCGGTGCGGAAATACGCGACCGGAGGATTGGAATTATTCAGGACGTGGTACTCTTCGGCGCCGATCAGCTTGTCGCCGTTGGGCTGGAAGATGATGATGTGGGAATCCGGAGTGATGGACTTGGGATCCTTGGAGGTTTCGTAGATTTCCACTTCCACTTCCGGACGGCCGGGCGGAAGGAAGGTGTTGAAAGAATTGTCGTGATAGGTGGCGCGAATCAGGATGGGCCCGGTGCCAATCTTGTCGCTGGAGACGGTGAACTGGCCTTGCGCGTCGCTTGTGGCGGAGCCGACTTCCACCATGCCAGCGGTGGGGTTCAAAAGAGTGACGGGGATGCCCGGAGTGGGCTTGCCGGTGGTGCGATTGATGACTGTGCCATGAACGGTGCCTGCGTAAGCGGCGGAGGCGAGGAAGAAAGCGGCAAAGATCGTAAGAAAGATTCGCGGAGAGAACCGAGTCATCGAACGCTCCGCTCCGTTGTGGCGGGCTTGACGCCGCGAGGGCGGCGCACCTGGAATTCGGTGGCCTGCTCGATTTCGGTGAGGATGACTGCGGCTTCGTTCTCCAGAGTGTTCTTCATCGTCTCGTAATCGCCCTCGGAATATTTTCCGGCGCGATATTCGAATTTCAGGTCGCGAAGATTGTCATAGATGAAATCGCGACGTTCCATTAGTTGATCGAGCTTGGTGCGGTGGGGAGCGAGGTCGGAGGCGCCGGGATGAATGTAAAAGACAAAAAGAAAGAAGAGAACGGCGAGGCCGAGACAGGCGCCAATGGCGGACAGGTCCTGCAGGTTCACCGCGAGTGCGAGAAATGCTGCCGCGAGAAT
>Ga0181523_10004450_pt1 | contig 12074 bp, 12 predicted proteins | sample PEATcosm2014_Bin_43_FD_119752 | JGI IMG/M metagenome (GOLD analysis project Ga0181523, IMG submission 119752) | Peatland microbial communities from MTU Mesocosm Facility, Houghton, MI, USA - PEATcosm2014_Bin05_30_metaG | ecosystem: Environmental > Terrestrial > Soil > Wetlands > Peat | place... | reverse complement strand
GTTTTAGCGTGCTGAACTCAACCCGTCGCAGCTTTCTGCTCGAAATCGGCGCGGCCCCGCTGGTGGCCGCCGCCGCCCAGGATGCCGCCCTTCTGTCCTTGCGGAGATGATTCCATAAGGTAACGCTCCCATTCGTTTGTGGGCGCCTGCGACCGACTGGTGATGACGATGCTCGGGTTGCCGCCTGCGTTTAATATTGTTCCAGCCTCGACGGCGGCCCCGGCCAATTTCGTGCCGGGCTCATTCGAATTGACTATGCTTGCTACGTCAATCGAACCGGTCCTTTCGTTAACTTGATCTCCGGCTACTGCCGGCACTGCAAGAAAAGGGGCCATTATGCCAATGGCAAGGCCCACCGTAACAACCATTAAGTTGATAGTTTGTTGCATTAGCGTGTCCTCCCTATGCTGCAATCACGTATTGATACTGGGCCAGCTTCGCCCTGTATTTATTATAAATCCTGACTATTAAATCTCTATTAAAGTCTTATTAAGATGTCTTCATTCTGAATATACCAATACTTAATTTCGATGAATTTAGGTTGGGCAAATATACGCGGATCGGACGAAAACTAATAATTTCGATCGCCTCGCTCTCCAAGTTAGTTTGTGTCTTTTATGACCCTCCCAATCTGTTCGTCAATTCGCCGATCCAGTATGGTTTAATAGTATTCGCTACGGCAGACTATGCAGCGCCAGCCACAATGGCGCTCAACATTCAGGGTGCGGTCGCGTGGTGTACTTGCAGTTGGTTTCAGGCACATAGAAAATGCACTTTCGAACTACAGACGACGGCGTGAACTTGGATGATACACTGTTGGCGCGTACTGCAACAGCAGGCATCATCGGCGATTACATGCGGCTTGTTTCGGTTGGGCCACATTTCTATAGCGTATTCCCGGCCAAGTTCATTTTTTATCTTCCTATCGTGTATCCTAAATGGACGTTTTCAGCATTGCTGCTTGGAGGGCATCTTCGATTATGAAACCATGCAAGCTATTGTTCTCAGTATCGTGCAAGGCATAACCGAATTTTTTCCTGTCAGCAGCACGGCCCATCTTATATTGTTTCCCTGTGTGTTCACATGGAAAGGTGAGCTAGACACACTGGCTTTTGATGTGTCACGGGGGCACGCTTGCTACCCTGCTGCTCTGTTTTTACAAGGACTGGATAACCATGCTTATTAACGACGGGCGCACATTAGCAAGTGTAATGATCTCAGCCGTTCCCGCAGGCATCGCGGCCCTTCTCCTGCAAAAGATAATCGAACATACTCTCCGCAGCCCTCTCGTCATTGCAGCGTCCCTTGTTGTTTTCGGGTTCGTAATGCTATCTGCTGACCGTTATGCTGGCCGTTGCGCCCTGAGATCTAAGTCTAAGCCTTTCTGGGGCGAATCCCTGGCCATCGGACTGAGCAGTGCCTGGCAGTCATCCCTGGCGTTTCCCGCTCTGGCATAACCATGTCTGCAAGCTTATTCGCTAAAATCACGAGGGAAGGAGCGGCGCGCTTTTCCTTGCTGGTATCGGCACCGCTGATCGGCGGAGCCACACTCTATAAAGGCAGAAAGATCCTCGCCAACTCTGGGGAATACCGACTGGACGTCTTTGCCGTGGGAGTCATCGCCGCTGCAATATCCAGGTTCTTTGCCATCCGTTTTCTGCTGAACTATCTCAGGACCCACCGCTTCGATGCCTTTGTGTACTATCGCTTCGGCCTTGCTGCTATAATAATAATGTTATGGCTGAAAGGGTAGTTACGGAGACTGAAGAGGAGTTAGCCTATCAGCCGGCACGCAGCCGGAGGCAACCCTCGACGAGTGGCAAAAGCGGGGGCCACGAGCACCGCAAGATACCCACAATAATTGGTATCCTTGCGATACTGGCCGGTATTTACCTGACGATCTCCCTCATATCTTTCAATAAATGGGACCCTTCTTTTTTCACATTTTCCGACCGTCTAGTGCAGAATTATGGCGGCCCCGTGGGCGCTTATCTTTCTGATCTTATCATAGCCTTCGTCGGACTGCCGGGATATCTTCTGCCTGCATTCCTGCTCATCTATGGGACCAAAAAAATTCTAGGCATGGAACGGAACCTCTTCCATTTACTTGGATCGGTGCTTCTCATTCCTGCCCTTTCCATGCTTATAGAGCTGATATCTAAAACATCATCCCGCTCTTTCGATCCCTCCGGCGGACTCATCGGCATGATTCTCTCGGATATATTCGAGGGTATGCTCTCGATTGTCGGCGCGTACATCTTTTGTGTCGCGCTCATCTCGGTTTCGATGGTCTTGATCAGTCCAGCGTCGATATTCTCATTCATCATCGAGAGGAAAAAAGGAAGAGAGCTAAAAGCGAAGCCTTCTGCCGTGATCGAGGAACCCGAATTCGATATCGACGAAGAGGATCCGGAAGAGTTTACGATACGTGAAACACGTCCGAAGCCGGCGGCGCAGCCTCGGCCCCTAATCAGGAAGCTCGATGAAACAGGGTATCAGTTGCCGTCGCTCGATTTTCTCAAAGATGTGGATGATGTGCCTGGCCCGACAAAAGAAGAGCTAATGTCGGCTGCGTCGGGTCTTGAGCGAAAGATGGCCGACTTCGGAGTAAACGGCAAAATCAAACAGGCCCATCCTGGACCTGTGGTGACTATGTTCGAGTTCGAACCCGCCCCCGGCGTTAAGATCAATCGGATTGTGTCTCTTGCTGACGACCTGGCGCTCTCACTGCGCGCCCCCAGTATTAGAGTCTATCCCATTCCCGGCAAGGCAACAATAGGCCTCGAAGTCCCTAATCGCCAGCGGGCCTCGGTAGCGCTGAAGGAGATCATTTCATCCGAAACCTTCCAGAAGAGCTCATCCCTTCTCACCCTGGCGCTCGGCAAAGACATCTTTGGCAATCCGATAGTCTCGGACCTCGCCAGGATGCCGCATCTCCTGGTTGCAGGAGCTACCGGTTCAGGCAAAAGCGTATCTATGAACACCATGATAACCAGCCTCCTGTACAAGGCCACGCCCAACGAGGTCAAGATGCTCATGATTGATCCGAAGCTCCTTGAACTTTCAGCCTATTCAGACATTCCTCATCTCATCTCACCCGTCATCACAAGCCCCAAGGACGCATCCGACGCCCTGAAGAAGATGGTCCTCGAAATGGAGCGGCGTTACCGGCTGTTGGCTGAACAAGGGGCGAGAAACATAGAGACCTTCAATCGTCAGGTTTCGCCGTCTGAGCGCCTGCCGTACATCGTGGTCTTCATCGATGAGCTTGCCGACCTAATGTTCACCGCACCGGCGGATGTCGAAAATGCGATTGCCCGTCTTGCCCAGATGGCCCGCGCTTCAGGCATCCACCTTATACTCGCGACCCAGCGCCCGTCGGTAGACGTTATTACCGGTTTGATAAAGGCAAATTTTCCGGCGAGAATATCGTTTCAGGTCACATCAAAGATCGATTCTCGCACCATCCTCGACTCCATGGGAGCTGAAAAGCTGCTCGGCATGGGAGATATGCTTTACATGATACCAGGCGTTAAGATCGTCCGGATTCACGGTGCCTTCATCAGCGATACAGAGGTAAAGGAAATTACAAGTTTTATAAAGGACCAGGGGACCCCCGATTACACATCCTTCGAGAGCATTGTGGTGGTGGATGACCAAAAAGGCGGCTTGAGTGCGGACGAAAGGGATGAGATGTACCAGCGTGTCGTAGACTTCGCTGAATCGGCAGGAGAGGTTTCCATATCATCAATTCAGCGGCGATTCAAGATCGGATACAACAAGGCAGCCACTATAATGGAACTGCTAGAACAAGACGGCTTTGTAGGTCCACCCAAGGGCGCCGGCAAGCCGAGAGACTTCATAAGGAGGCGATACAATGAAAAAAATTAGCGCCATTTTCTTTTTGCTGAGCTTTGTTCTGGCGCCGGTCTTGTCTGTGCATGCGGAAGAGGACCAGGTGACTAAGATACAAAAGGCCTACGAGGGAATAAAAGACATCAAAGGCACCTTTGTCCAGAAAAGCTTCATCAAGGACCTTAAGAGAACAGACATTCACAACGGCCGTTTTTTTATCAAGCCGCCCAAAATGAAATGGGAATATACGGGTGATAGGCCTCAGGCGATCTACGTAAATGGAAATGAAGTCATCATCTATCAGAAAAAAGAGAACCAGGTTATTAGATCTAAATTCGACCGGGGCACGTATGGACAGACCCCGATCAGTCTTCTTGCTGGCTTCGGTAATATCAGGCAGGAATTCGACATCGTATCAAATACACCAGACCGTGTCGTCATCAAACCTAAGAAAGCTATGGGCAACATCGAGCACATCGAGATCGCTCCTTCCGACGGCGTATTCCCGATAAAGTCACTTACCATCATTGACAGCCTTTCTAATAAAATAGAGATCATATTGAAGGACGTCAGGACAAATACCGGACTAAAGAATTCAGTCTTCAACTTCACCCCTCCGAAAGATGCCGCCGTGCTGGAGCAGTAAGTGCAGAGTGGGCCCCATATAATTTACAGGAAGGCGCTCCCGTCAGATTATCGCAGCATTAAAGCGTTGCAAAAGCTGAACCTGATCGGCAACCTCAGCCCGCAGGATGCGGAGGACGGATTTCTGTCTATAGAGATGGACGAATGGCAGTTCGATGAGATCAACAGGGATTTAGGCATTGCAGTAGCAGTTTCAGGCAATACAATTGCAGGTTACCTGTGCGGAACATCTTACTCCTACAGCCTGCACTTTCCTATCCTGAGGATGATGCTCGGAAAGCTGCATGAACTTGCTATCGACAAGAAGCCTCTCACCTCAGGCAACACCTTCGTATACGGCCCCGTGTGTATCGCAAGATCTGCACGAGGGGCCGGTATTTTAAGCGGGCTGTTTACGGAGCTCAAAAGCTTAGCGGCGTCGCGTTATAGGTATTGCGTCCTTTTCATCTCGGAAGGGAACAAGCGATCCTTCAATGCCCACCTGAAGCTAGGAATGAAGCCGCTCGGTATGTTCGAATTCAATAAAAGTCAGTTTTATATTCTGGGAGCAGCACTTTAGCCTTATCCCTTCGGTCGAAATGACATCGTTGGCGAAACTACCCCTCTCGCCCTCCCCTTGTTCAGGGAAGGATTAAAGCGGCTTGAATACTTCATAAAGGAGTTCAGATAGTGAGTGATCAAAATATTAGCCCGGCAGAAGATTTGAAAAGCAAACATTATTCGATCATCTCCGATGAGCTGAATATCAGGGACAGACAGGTGCGGGCGGTTGCCGCTCTACTGGAAGATGGCGCTACAGTACCTTTTATCGCGCGCTACAGGAAAGAGGCGACGGGATCTCTCGATGAAGTGGCGATTACCGCAATCCGTGAACGCCTCGATCAGCTCATTGAACTAGACAAGAGGCGCGACGCCATTCTCAAATCCCTCGACGAACGCGGACTATTGACGGGTGAGCTGAAAGATAAAGCTCTGGCTGCAGAGACAATGGCTATACTGGAAGACGTCTATCTGCCTTACCGCCCCAAAAGGCGCACAAGAGGAACCATCGCACGGGAAAAGGGACTCGAACCGCTCGCACAGCTGATCTTCGACCAGGGAAAGATAGAACCGCTCTTTTGTGCAGCAAAATTCGTCGATCCCGAGAAGGGTGTTGCCACACCCGATGAGGCACTCGCCGGAGCAAGGGACATAATTTCCGAATGGATCAACGAAAACGATATTGCACGTGCAAAGATGAGGGAACTTTTTATCACAAAAGGGGTATTTCGTTCCAGGGTCATCTCGGGGAAGGAAGCGGAAGGCGCCAAGTACCGGGATTATTTCGACTGGGAAGAGCCCGCGGCAAGGGTGCCTTCACACAGGGTGTTGTCTATGAGACGGGGAGAGAATGAAGGCTTTCTTGCACTCCGTCTTGTCCCTCCTGAAGAAGACGCAATCTCGTTGCTCGAAACACTGCTTGCAAAAGGCAGTGGGCTTGCGACTGAGCAGGTCAGGACAGCTGTGCGTGACTGTTACAAGAGACTCCTATCGCTCTCTATGGAGACCGAGATGCGACTTGTAACCAAGAAGCATGCCGATGAAGAAGCGATCAGGGTATTTGCAGAAAACCTCCGCCAGCTCCTGCTTGCGCCACCCCTCGGACAAAAGAGCGTTCTTGCGATCGATCCAGGCTTTCGTACAGGATGCAAGGTGGTCTGTCTGGACCGGCAGGGAAAGCTGCTGCACAACGACACGATCTTCATCCTGTCCGAAGGCGGGACTGCCAAGGCATCCGACAAGATAACCGACCTGTGTGCACGGTTCGACATTGAAGCAATAGCTATCGGCAACGGCACGGCAGGTCGTGAAACAGAGGCATTCATAAAGAAGCTCAATCTCCCCCGCTCGATCATCGTCGTCATGGTCAATGAAAGCGGTGCATCTGTTTACTCTGCTTCTGAAGCGGCGCGTGAAGAATTTCCTGACCATGACGTGACTGTTCGCGGGGCTGTCTCCATCGGCAGGCGCCTCATCGATCCACTGGCTGAGCTGGTGAAGATTGATGCGAAATCCATCGGTGTAGGCCAGTACCAGCATGATGTGGACCAGGGCATCCTCAGGAGAAGCCTTGACGATGTGGTCATGAGCTGCGTCAATGCCGTGGGTGTTGAAGTAAATACGGCAAGTAAACAGCTGCTCATGTATGTCTCCGGTCTGGGGCCGCAGCTTGCAGGCAACATCGTACGCCATAGGAATGAAAACGGTCCCTTCAGGTCTAGGGCTAATCTTCGCAAGGTCCCAAAGCTCGGGCCTAAAGCGTTCGAGCAGTCTGCCGGCTTTCTTCGCATAGGGGATAGCGAAAATCCCCTGGATGCAAGCTCAGTGCATCCCGAAAGTTATCGCATCGTAGATGCGATGGCAAAAGACCTCAACTGCTCTGTCAGCGATCTTATGTTAAAAGACGGATTAAGGAGCCTGATCGACCTCTCAAAGTATGTCACTGACAGTTTCGGTCTTCCCACGCTCAACGATATATTTAAGGAACTCGCCAAACCGGGCCGCGACCCACGTGAGAGCTTCGAGACCTTCAGCTTTACGGCGGGTGTCGAAAAGATGGAAGACCTGCAAATCGGAATGAGACTTCCAGGGATCGTTACTAATATTACCGCTTTCGGTGCCTTCGTTGATATCGGGGTCCACCAGGATGGGCTAGTGCATATAAGCCAACTGGCGAACCGCTATGTGAAAGACCCCAATGAAGTAGTCAAGGTGCATCAGAGAGTCATAGTGACCGTGCTAGAAGTGGATATGAAAAGGAAAAGAATCGCACTTTCTATGAAGGGGTGACGTACTCATCCTCGCGTTGGAAACAGACATTAGCGGAGCTGGAGCTCTGGAGGAAAAAGATACGACACGGCAGGATGGAGGGAATTCCTCCCGTCCTGGTCACTCAACTATACTTTCATCAGACGGTTTAGGCAGAGTAAAGCTGAACGTGCTCCCTTTACCCTGTGCACTATCGACCCAGATATTTCCTCCATGCGCCTCGACGATTGTCTTGGCTATGGCTAAACCCAGTCCGGACCCCCTCTGCTCACCGTTCGCACGATAAAAGGCGTCGAACAAGAAAGGAATATATTCAGCGGGGATTCCCGGACCGGTATCCCCGACTTGGACCATTATGTAGCGATCCCTATCGGCTATCCTGACAGTGACTGCTCCGTCGACTCCTGTATACTTTATCGCATTATCCAGAAGATTGGCGATTACCCTGTTTATCATGTCCTTGTCGGCCGTGATCACCGACAGGTCCTTCTCCAGCAATTCGAGCGATACATTGAGGCCCTTATGGGTAGCCTTCACTTTCGCTATCTCGATCTGCTTCTCTATCATCGGTACTATCTCGAATCTGCAAGGCACCGGGGCATATTCCTTCAGGTCGACCCTCGCAAACTCCAGGAAATTCGTGGCCAAGTAATTTACGTTGTTAAGCTCGTCAAGCACCAATGAAAGGTTCGAATGCATATCTTCGGTTTCGCCCGAAGACATATCAGATAGAAGCTGTATCGAAGGGACTATCGAATTCTTCATATCGTGAGCCAGCATCGAAAGAAGGTTATTCCTCTCCCGTTCGAGTTTAGCTATCTCATTGAGTCTGCATTCACGCTCGGCAAGCAACTTATGCCGTTCAATGGAATAACGTATGGATTTCGACAATGAGACCGCGTCCACCCGCCCTTTCACGAGATAGTCCTGAGCGCCCTTCTGCACAGCATTTATTGCAAACTCTTCGTCAACGAGCCCTGTCAGCACGATTATAGGGGTATCCGGAGCTTTGTCGCGGACTTTGCAAAACGTCTCGAAACCCTGGCTGTCAGGCAGGCCGAGGTCGGTAAGAATGACATCGAACCTCTCCTCTTCAAGACATTCGAGCGCAGATGAGATCTTGTCTGCATGACGCACATCGAGCCGCACTCCGGCTTCCGACAACAGCTCCTGTATCAAGTAAGCATCCGTCCTGTCGTCCTCAACGAGCAAAACCCTGATCAAGGGATTTGGGCTTGCAGGCAGTTGATATTTAATATTTTTTTTCATCATCGGCCATTAAAGGTCTGCTTATTCGACTCCTAAATGCACGACCGTTGAAGAGGAAGCTTCACCACGGTGAACCAGAAGTCCTGGACAGTGCTTACGATCTTGATAAACTCCTCCAATCCGATAGGCTTCGTTATCCAGCAGTTGGCGCCCATCTCGTAACACTTCTGGATATCCCAGGCATCCTGCGAGGTAGTGAGCACTACAACAGGAATGCATTTGAGGTCTTCGTTGCCCTTGATCTCCTGAAGCACCGCGCGTCCGTCTTTTTTCGGCATATTCAGATCGAGTATTATCAGGTCTGGCCTCACAGCATCGGAATACGGCGCTTCTTTCTTGAGATACTGCATAGCCTTGACGCCATCATCGACAACATTAATATTTATATGCATCTTGGAATCTTTAAGGCCCTCACGCGTCAATTCGACGTCGGCAGGATCGTCCTCTACTAGGAGGACTTGAACAGACTTCACAGGACTCATGTTTCCACCACCTCTCTAAGGTCTTCAGGTATTGTAAAATAAAACGTTGAACCTTTGCCAAATGAAGATTCCACCCAGATTCTTCCTCCATGCCTCTCCACGATCTTTTTGCAAATGGCAAGGCCGATTCCAGTGCCCTTATATTCACTTTTTGCATGAAGCCGCTGGAACATCACGAAAATACGGTCGAAATAATCAGGCTCTATCCCGATGCCGTTGTCGCTGACCGAAAAAATCCAGACTCCTTTCTTGCGTCTGGCAGAGACATGGACCCGGGACGGTTCGTCCCGCCTGAATTTCACTGCATTGCCTATCAGATTTTGAAAAACCAGACCAATCTGCGTTTCGTCGGCCGTCAGGATAGGTAAGTCATCAGATGTTATTTTAGCGCCGCTCTCTCGAATGCGATATTGCAAATCGGCTAAAGTCCGATCGAGGACGGCATTGAAATTGGTCTTCACAAATTGTTCGGCATGAGTACCGATGCGCGAAAAGGTAAGCAGATCATTGATCAACATGCTCATCCGTTTAGCGCCGTCTACAATATAGTCGATGTAACGGTCGGCATCGGGACCCATCTGATCTTTATACCGGCGCTCGAGAAGTTCGGTAAAGCTCCCCACTTTCCGAAGCGGCTCCTGCAGATCATGAGAAGCGACATAGGCGAACTGTTCCAACTCCTTATTTGAGCGCTCCAGATCGATCAGAGTCTTCTCTAATTTTTCTTCGGCCATTCTGCGCTCGACAAGTTCCACCTTAAGCTTAGCGTTAATCTCCTTTTCAATCTTTTCCTGTTCCTGCAGCCTCACCGAGAGCGACCGGACCGAATAGAGGAGCTGCATTCCGTCGTACGAAATAACTACTCCTATAAATACGGCGATTCCGGTAAAAATAAGAAGCCCAATTAAAATCGATCTGACAGGCCGGAGAACCTCTTTCTCGGGCCTTTGCATAATAATGCCCCATTCCCATTTCATCGGCCGGAATGCAGAAATTACCGCTTCTTTGCTGACAGGGTCAATGCCCCTCTCGACACCTGAAAGGGCCCTCCTGACCTTCTCAACGGCTGGCACACCCGAGAAATCGTACATCCTGTCCATTTTATATGCCGGGTGATAAATGAGATGACCATTCTTATCGACAACATAGATAAACCCGCTTCCTATGCGCATTCCGCTCACCACGTCCCCTAAATAATCCTCTTTCGGGTGAATAACCATGATACCCAGAATGTTTCCGTCCTCTTCCTTAATGGGGACGGCTATCGCAAAGAGATACCTTGGTGGTTCAGCAGCCCTCAGAAAGAAATCCGACACGTACGGCCTCCACAGTGCCGAGACCCCACGATACCAGTCTTTCTCCGAAAAGTCGAGGTCGATCACAGGTGCGTCTTCCGGATACACGGCAATCCCAATTCCAAGCGGATCAGTTATGATCACCTTCTCGATCGACAGTGAATTGTCGATGAAGTTCTTTAGATGGCTGATCAGGGCCTTCGGATCATTTGACTTGAGGGCCTTTATGACGAGTGGCCTGTCCGCAAAGGTTTTTGCGTTAGAGATCTCGGTATTTATCTTTTCCTCAAGGTGGTAAGCCGTCAAGTCCAGCAGAGTCTTGTTCTCTGAAACAACGATATGCTGAAATTCGGAATTCACATGTAAATAAATATATAGCGAAAGGACTAAAAGAGGCGAGACAACGGCAAGGATTCCGGCGATAACAATCCTCTGCCTTTTTTCAAGAAGCCATGCAATCATCTTACTGTCATGTTTTATTAGCATCGAGCGATTCCGAAGGTCTTTTTTGTAATTTTACCATAAGCATAAAGACATCCCTAACCGAAACCGCGCACGAGACAAAAAAGAGGCGTAATGGCTATAATGGAAGTCACGATAAACGTGCTCAACCCGATGTCACAACTAAAGAAAATAGCGATAACGCTCGGCGAACCAGCCGGCATAGGCCCGGAGATAGTTCTCAAGTCGCTTTTGTCCCGCGAAGTAATGGAAATCTGCAGGCCGCTGATAATCGGCTCCCACGCGGTCATCGCAGAGGCCGCCGAAAAGATGCGCATTCCCTTTGACGCTCGCACACACGACGTCCTCAATACTGGAGCGATACAAAACTGCGATTTCGCCAAGGGGATTTCCACTATCGAAGGCGGCAGGGAATGCGTCGCATACATTAAAAAGGCAGCGGAACTAGCCATGCTTAAGGTCGTAGATACAATAGTCACCGCACCAATATCCAAGGAATCGCTCAAGATGGCCGGCTTCACCTGGCCCGGACATACCGAGATGCTTGCCGAACTGACCGGCACCAGTGATTATGCAATGATCCTATGCGGCGGGCCACTCAAGGTAATCCTCGCTACAATTCATACGGCATTGAGAAACGTGCCTGATATGGTTACGAGAGAGAGGATCGTCAAGACGATAATACTTGCAAAAAAGGCGTGCGACCTGATGGACATCAAAGAGCCTAGGATTGCTGTAGCAGGGCTCAACCCGCACTCTGGCGAAGCAGGGATGTTCGGCAATGAGGAAAAACTTGAGATCGCTCCGGCGGTCGAAGATGTTCGGGGTATGGGCATTTCAGTCTCCGGTCCATATCCTGCCGACGCCTTATTTCACAAGGCCTATAAGGGCGAATTCGATATCGTGGTATGCATGTACCACGACCAGGGCTTGATACCGCTTAAGATGATCGCATTCGATAAGGGAGTCAATATGACCGTAGGCTTGCCTTTTGTCAGGACTTCTCCCGATCATGGTACGGCTTACGATATTGCATGGAAAGGCATTGCCGACCCGTCGAGCTTAATCGAGGCGATAAAACTCGCTGCCTCACTCGGAGGCAAACAGCAATCGTCGACCACTCGGGATTGAAATTCCGAGCATGTTAAGTGTCCGAAAGGGTATGCGCGTGCTCTTGTTGACCAGGCTCAGTGTATTAACACTACGTTACCGACGAATACATAGGCATCTTGGGATGCTCGCCAGTCTCGGGCTCTGC
>Ga0181523_10004449_pt1 | contig 12075 bp, 12 predicted proteins | sample PEATcosm2014_Bin_43_FD_119752 | JGI IMG/M metagenome (GOLD analysis project Ga0181523, IMG submission 119752) | Peatland microbial communities from MTU Mesocosm Facility, Houghton, MI, USA - PEATcosm2014_Bin05_30_metaG | ecosystem: Environmental > Terrestrial > Soil > Wetlands > Peat | place... | reverse complement strand
TCTTCATCATTCCGAGTTCGTCGAACTCGATGACTGGTTCAGGGAGATCGAAATCGATCGATCCTCGGCGTTTGCGCTTACGGTTTAGAATCATCGCCAGATCGCGCATGCGTTCGAAGTGGTCGATTTGCGCGGCGTATTCGAGGCTTGCGGCGGGGTCGCCTTCGATTACGGCATTCACGGCGGTGTAGGTCATGCGGTTCGCCGACCGGATTACGCCTTCGTTGAGCTCGTAGGCAGCGATTTCGCCCTGGTGGTCGATCTCCATGGTGCAGGAGAGTACGAGGCGGTCGAGATGCGGGCGTAAGCTGCAAATGTCGGTCGAGAGTTCTAACGGCAGCATGGGGACGGCGCGGTCGGGGAAATATACGCTGGTGCCGCGCAGGCGGGCTTCCTGATCGAGTGGCGAGTTCGGGGTTACGTATTGGGCCACGTCGGCGATGTGGACCTGCAGTTCGTAGTTGCCGTTTTCCAGTTCACGGACGTGGACGGCGTCGTCGAAATCGCGGGCGGTTTCGCCGTCGATGGTGACAATGGGGAGTTCGCGGTAGTCGCGGCGATGACGCAGTGCGTCGGCTGGGATGACGGTTTCGTTCTCGGATTGGATGGCCCGCGCTTCTTCGATTACCTCGGGAGGGAAGCGGTGGGGCAGGTGAAACTTGCGGATCATGATCTCGACGTCGACTCCGAAGTCGTTTTCCTCGCCGAGAATTTCGATGACACGGCCGCGTGGTTGCTGCGTGGCGCTGGGCCAGTCGGTGATTTCACGTCGACTACCTTGCCGTCCAGGTCCTGCCAATTGGTGTGGACGGCGGCTTCATTGCCTATGACACGATGCTTCGCTTTTGATTTTCCTGACTTGTTTTTCTCTGCGTCCTCTGCGCTCTCTGCGGTAAATGTCTTGGGTGTTTCCATCCCCGGCGGGATTACGATCTCCTGCGTCACTTTTTCGTCGATGGGCTTGACGTAGTTGTGGCGGTGTCCATAGTGGAAGATTCCTACCACGGTGGGATGTGCGCGCGACAGGGAGCGGAGGATGCGCCCTTCGGCGCGTCCATCGGTGCGGATGGCGCTCACTTCGACCAGAACCTGGTCGCCGTGCATGGAGGATCCGATGGCATGCGGAGGAATGAAGACGTCACCGGAGAGGCGGGCCTTCAGACTGGCATCGAGCGAAGTGGCTTCGGGGATCACGAAGCCGAAGCCGTCGCGATGCATGGTGAGGCGGCCGATGAGGGAGGGAAGGTGGCGGGACATCAGGTGGCGGGACATCAGGTGTCAGGTCTCAGGTCCTAGGTCTCATGTATACGAGTCTTACGATCAATAGAGGGAAACGGGAACTGTGAGGTGAGAACTAGAATCGGCGCAGGCATTACTCTTGGTCGCTTCATGGTCCATTTCTGACTGTGCCCGCCGTGCGATCCTCAGGCTGCCTGCGCAAACGTCCCCCTCCATCGTTCCGTCAATCCAGCGCTTCAGTTCTTTTGTGCGTGCTTCTGTCAGGAATTGGAGTTCAGAACAGTGGCACATAGGGTACACGGTGCCGTACTCGGCCTGCTTATTATCCTTCGGATAGAGCGCTTCTAATTCGGCATCACGAAACACCAACCACGCCCGCTGCGCGGTTTTCAATTTCGCGATGAATTGTTCGTCTCTTGTGTATTCCTTCAGAATCTTAGAGTATGTCTCATTTAAGGCGACGTCTGCCTTGTGAAACTGTCCACACGCTTGCTCGTCGAGTTCGCCTTGCGTTTGTGCGTCCGCGATTGAGGCGTTGAAGAAAATGACAGTCGTTACGACCCACAGAGCACTCCAATGTGGTCTCATCGTCTCCTCCAGGTACGTTAGCGACTACAAAGGTATTTCTCCTCGATTATCCGGCGATGATGCTGTTCGTGGCCGGCGATGACGTAGGCGAGAGCTCGCACGCTGATCTCATTCTTGTTGGCGATGCCGCGGCGGGTCCAGGCTGACTCGTCCAGATTGCGGAACAGCGAGACGGTGGCTCTTCGGACAGCGATATAGTCTTCAATCAAGTCGGCCAGTGGACGATGGGCAAATGGCGCATTGCGGACGTAGTCGTCCTGCTCGAAGCCTTCGATGGGAGTCTGGTCGCCACGCGCGATGCGCAGGGCGCGGTAGCTCATGATGCGCTCAGTATCGTTGACGTGGCCGAGAACTTCCTTCAGGCTCCATTTGTCAGGTGCGTAGCGGAGATCGCCGTCGGCCTCGGTGCGTCCAGAGAGCAGGAGAAGCGTCTGGCGGCGCTGGTCCTCGAGCGCAGCAAGAACATCGTAGCCCTGGGCTTCATTCGGATGGACAAGTGAGATGTAGCGGTCGTAGTAGGGAGCGTATTCTCCGGGCTGGGGCCGAAGGCGGGCATTCGCGGTTGACGTCGGGGCGGCGGAAGTAGTTTCAGGCAAAGGCATGGAAATTCCTCGTCTAGGATACACACGGTTGGGTACTACCCCACGGCTCCATATTATAGCGATAGAAGAATTACCGCAGGCCGGGCAGGGGTTACACGATAGCAGGCAGCGCTGGGGAGACCATGATCGATTTGGGCGCACGATCAATCGTGCGGTACTCAGGGGGGAACCAAGCGGGGAACTATGAAAATCAATAAGAAAGCTGAATTTCCACAGGGTGCCGAAGTTACTGAGGAGTACAATTCACTATGGCCCCTGAAGTGCGGCGCTGATTCAGAATCCCCTAATTTATTAACGAGGAAAGGATTTCGACGACAATGTGGAAGCCCACGAATCAACCTGCGACACCTGGCCGGCCGACGGAGCCGGAGCGCCCGAATTTATCTACGTCGACGACCCCACCGGTCTCCGGTATGAGTGTGAGTGAGCCGGCAGCGGTGCCGCGTCCGGTTGCGACCACCACTTCGGACCAAGCCACGATTGGCAAGTCGCTGGTGATTAAAGGTGAAGTGACCGGGTCCGAATCTCTGTATATTGACGGTCGAGTGGAGGGATCGATCAACCTCTCAGGCAATCGCGTCACCGTCGGCCGCAACGGCGTGGTCGCGGCCAACATCAGCGCGCGGGAAATTGTGGTGCTCGGCAAGGTGCGGGGCAACCTCACGGCCAGTGACCGGGTGGATATCCGCAGCGACGGCTCGTTGACCGGCGACGTGGTGGCAGCGCGCATCTCGATTGAAGACGGCGCGTTCTTCAAGGGCGGCATCGACATTCGCAAAGTGGGATCGGCGGGAGCTGCGAAGCCGGAAGAATCACCGAAAAGCGTTTCGAGCACAACGCCGGAACCGGCGATGTCGGCAAGAGCGTAAGAGCGTCTTACACACGCGCTACTTCGGCCACGGCCGGTGAATAAGTTCGAGAAAGGGCATCCTTGCATTGAGGATGCCCTTTTTGTTCTGCGGCTATCGCCACCGGTCAGGCAGGGGCGTTGTAGTGGACCAGAGTTCCGCTGGCCAGGTCTACGGTCACGGAATCATCGGGTGTCTTGGTTTGTCCTCCGTCGGAAGCGGGATGGTATTCGATGCGCAGCTGCGCGGGGTCCACGAGAATGCGGAGATAGCCGTAGTCGGTGTCGTCGTAGCTTTCGAAAGTCACCGAGTCTTTAGCTTCCGGTTGCGCGAAAATTGGCATGGATTGTGGCGTGCGGAGGGTTTGAGTCTTGGAAAGTTTGGTCAGGCCGTGACCGCCATTGCCACAGACCAGGAACGGGATTTGCCGGTTCCCGAGCTGCCGCGTGAAACGCTGGTAATTGTGCGAGTGACCCGAAAGGACAGCGTGCGGCCAAACGCCTGCCTTATCGCAGATGGCGTCGATCTCTTTCAGCATGACCATGCTCCCGGAATGCTTGCCAAATGCGTACGGCGGATGGTGCACACAAAGGAGGAGCGCCCCCTTGAATTTTTCTTTCTTCACTCGGTCAAGTGCCGCCGCCAAATAATCGAGCTGGGCGTCGGAGATATTGGGAAATTTGGCAGCGCCGGACGTTGGGTCTTTGGTAGAAGAAATAACGCCCGGGTTTTCCAGCATGTTGCTGTAGATGCCGAGCATGCGGACGAAAGGCGCTTCCAGGGTGAAGTAGACGCCCGGTTGGATCATGGTTGTGCGGGAGAGACCCATGGCGTCAGGAGCGTGCGCAAATCCGGGGGCACAGAAGTTCGCGAGGAAGGCACTGAGGGAGTCTCCCGGATTGCCAGAGCCGGCCGGCGGCGGCAGGACAATGCCATCGTGGTTGCCGGCAATCGCAAAGATGGGCCGTCCGTAGTTACGGAACGCGTCGTAAAACTGATCGTAATAGTACTTGTGCTCTCCAAAGCTATAGACGATATCCCCGAGGTGATAGAAGAACTGTGGGAGAGCGTCGGGGGATTCGCCGTCGAAGTCAGCCAGCATCTTGTCCACGGTTTCATTCTCTGACTTGGGGCCGCGGGTTGCACCGGTATCTCCTGCGGACTGAAAGACCATGCGACCGGCCTGCTGGATTTTTGCCACCGTGGCCGGACCGCTGGAACCGAGCGCGTCGGCGAGATTGAAAATAGGTTCTGCCACTCCGGTGATTAGGGGAAAGGCTAAAGGCAAGAACTTGCTCGCCTTGATGAGCGCGTCCATCTCTGCATAAGCCTGCGAGTCGGAGGCGTGGGGAACTTTAAACTTGGTGGGGTCCGGGGTCACGCTCGGTTCGGAGAATATGGGTCCACTGGCCGGCGCGCCGACCACAGGCCCCTGTGACGGCGTACTGGGTTGTGTTGTGGGCTGCTTCTTCTTGCCAGACTTAGAAGGCGTCTTATGAGTTTTGGGCATTGGGATCTCCTCTCTTTGTGAACGTCGAATGTCGACGTAGTTTACTTCTGGGGAAGATTCTGAGTGTGGAACTAGAGCCCTAACTAGATATCCGTAGCTGCGACCATTTTCGAGGGGTCTATAGGTTAGGCGTCGACTTGACCCATCCCGGTTGCCACGGTTCCATTCGGTTTATTCTTGTGGCAGGAAACTAACCTTAAGGGATCCAGATGTCAAGTGAAGTTCTCGTGAATGTTCGTTAACGGCAGGCGGCTGCCCGAGGTCTATGGTCCGGAACTCTCTGGCAAACTCTATGGCTTGGAGTGGCTCTGGTGGGCGGGGGTTGTAATTGCGCCTTCGGCGGCCGACCTTACCAGCGCCACGTACTTTGCGAAGACTCCGGTTTTATATTTCGGCGCTGGGGCTTTCCATTCGACCATGCGGCGCGCGATTTCGGCGTCGGAAATTTCCAGCTCCAGCCTGCGGACTTTGGTGTCAATGGTAATGCGGTCGCCCTCGCGGATGGCGGCGATTGGACCGCCCAGCGCCGCTTCTGGCGCTACGTGGCCGACCATCAGGCCACGGGTCGCGCCGCTGAAGCGTCCGTCGGTGATGAGCGCAACACTCTCGCCAAGACCTTCGCCCACGATGGCTGCCGTCACGCTGAGCATTTCTCGCATACCGGGACCGCCCTTTGGGCCTTCATAGCGGATCACTACCACGTCCCCGGCTTTGATCTGCTTGCTGGTTACGGCTTGCATCGCCGCTTCTTCGGAATCGAATACGCGCGCCGGGCCGGTTTGGGACTGCCGTTCGTGGCCAGTCATTTTCAGAACCCCACCCCCCGGAGCCAGGTTGCCCTTTACGATCACCAGGCCGCCGGTGGTCTTCAGCGGCTTGCTCAACGGGGCGATCACCATTTGCCCGGCGGTTTCTTTCGCCGCGTTCGCTTCTTCGGCAAATGTCTTTCCGGTCACCGTCATCGCTGAGCCATCGACGTGCTTGCCTTCGAGCAGGCGTTTGGCGATTAACGGAATGCCGCCGGCTGCGTCCACGTCGGCCGCCACGAATTTCCCTGCGGGCTTCAGATCGGCGAGGAGCGGAGTTCGTTCGCTGACGCGCTGAAAATCGTCGATGTCGAGCGGCAGTCCCATTTCGCGGGAGATCGCGAGCAGATGGAGGACGGCGTTGGTCGAGCCTCCCGTCGTGGCCACGCCCGCGATCGCGTTCTCGAAGGCCGCGTGGGTCAAGATATCGCTGGGACGAATGCCTTGCTTCAGAAGATTCATCACCACTTCACCGCAGCGGAAGGCTACCTCGTCCTTGCGCGGATCCATCGCGGGAATGCCGTTGAATCCCATGGGCGAGAGCCCGATGAGCTCCATTACCGTGGACATAGTATTTGCCGTGTACTGGCCGCCGCACGCGCCGGCGCCCGGACACGCCACATTTTCGAGCGCCAGCAGATCGGCGTCGCTCATCTTGCCCGCGGCGTTTGCGCCTACGGCCTCGAACACATCTTGAATGGTTACGTCTTTGCCTTTGTACTTGCCGGCGGCGATCGTTCCGCCGTAGAGCACGAGGCCGGGCAGGTTCATGCGCGCCAGCGCCATAGCGGCGGCGGGGATCGTCTTGTCGCAGCCGACAATGCACACTGCGGCGTCGAAGAGCTGTCCGCGGCAGACCAGTTCGATGGAATCGGCAATCACCTCACGGCTCACGAGCGATGCTTTCATGCCCTCGGTGCCCATGGTTTCGCCGTCGGAGATGGCGATGGTGTTGAACTCCATCGGAGTGCCGCCGGCCGCGCGAATGCCTTCTTTCACCTTGGCCGACAGGCGGCGCAGATGGAAATTGCAGGGCATGGTCTCGATCCAGGTGTTGGCGACGGCGATTAGAGGCTTTGCTAGATCGGCGTCCGTGAAGCCGATGGCTTTGTACATGGCGCGCGCCGGAGCCTGGTCGCGCCCGTCGGTGATGTAGCGACTGCGATGTTTGAGGTCCATGGGTAGTGCTGACAGTTTAGCTGAGTGGCGGCAAGTTCTCAGTTCTCGGTTCTCAGTTCTTAGTAAAACGTCCGGGTTTGTTTATTGAGAACTGAGAACTTTCTTCTACGCGTTGACCGCTTTCGGCGCCGGCTTCGCTTCGGGGGCTTTCTTCTTCTCCGACGGCAGCCATGACATCATTGCGCGCAGCTGCTCGCCTACTTTTTCAACCGGATGCTGCTTTGCGGCTTCGCGCAGTTTGGCAAATTTCTTGCCGCCTTTCTGGTTCTCTTTGATCCATTCCTTGGCGAATTTGCCATTCTGGATTTGCTTCAGCACTTTTTTCATCGCCTTACGCGTGTCGTCTCCGACCACCATTTCGCCGCGCGTGAGGTCGCCGTATTCGGCCGTGTTTGAGATCGAATAGCGCATACGGCTCAATCCGCCTTCGTAGATGAGATCGACGATGAGCTTCACCTCGTGCACGCACTCGAAGTAGGCGATTTCTGGAGCGTAACCGGCCGCTACCAGCGTTTCGAAACCTTTCTGCATGAGCGACGTCAAGCCGCCGCAGAGCACGGCCTGTTCGCCGAACAGATCGCTTTCGGTTTCTTCTCTGAAGGTCGTCTGCAGCACGCCGGCCCGCGTCGAGCCGATGCCGTGGGCATAGCAGAGCGCGTATTCCTGCGCGCGTCCGCTGGCATCCTGTTGGATGGCGAGCAACGAAGGCACGCCGCCGCCTTGCGAATACACGCGCCGCACTAAGTGGCCGGGGCCTTTGGGCGCGATCATGACCACGTCCACATCTTTCGGAGGCTTGATGGTCTTGAAGTGAATGGAGAAACCGTGTGAGAAGCCGAGGATCTTTCCTTTGCGGAGATGCGGCCTGATGGCCGACTCATAGAAGGCAGCTTGCGTCTCATCGGGCGTGAGAATCTGAATCCAATCGGCGCGCTTGGCAGCCTCGGATGGGGCGACGACGATCATTCCATCGGCTCGGGCCTGCTTCGCCGAGCCGCGCTCGGGATCGAGGCCGATGATCACGTCGTATCCGCTGTCGCGCAGGTTCTGCGCCTGCGCGTGCCCCTGCGAACCGTAGCCGAACACGGCGATGGTTTTGCCCTGCAGGGCGGAGGGATTGGCATCGTTCTGATAGAAGACTGTGGCCATTGAAAAACTCCTTAATCGATCTAGGTTTGCTGAGTTAGAAAGCGAAAACCGGCCAATCGGTCGGTCTAAGCGATGCTAAATACCTCGTGTACCGGTGTCAACCGCGGATGCCGGATCTCCGAACTTGCGTTTCAATCAGGCCACGCTAGTGCGCTGAACGGAGCATGATGTCGTGCAGAATGTAGTTGTGTTCGGATTCTACTCCGAGCCGTTCGAAACGACGGCAATACCAGGACGGGTGCAAGTCCGAAGAGACGGTCGTGGTGCGTGTCAATCGGGTGTTTGGCCCATTCGGTTGCAGACGATATTCAGCGCTCTCAAACCCGAGCCAGTGGCGACCAGGCATGTGCGTCCGATCAACAGAAAGTCCCAGGTAATATGGCGGGTTCCAAGCAGTAACTGTCTCCTCGATGTAGCCCACATTGAAGTAACAAGTGCGCTTCGCGCCGAGTCCTCTTCCTTGCATCGTGCAACGCTGGGGAATCGGCAAACCAATGTACATCAGTATCGGCTTGTTAGCTTGTACGGTGTCGATGGCGAGAATACGCGCCCACACCTTTTCGGGCGGATCGTTGACTTCCACTGTCGTCTGGACCACCTCAGTGCGTGGACGTAAGAGCATTGGACGTTCAATTCGCTCGCCGGCAAGAATCACGGTGGGGGCTATCAGAAGAACGATGCCCATCGTTGTGGGTTGACTCCAGTCGCGCTTTATGAATAGCTTGCGCACCAGGAATCCGATTACTGTGCCCACGACCAACCCCACCACAATAATTGGGAATGCAAGGATCGCGCACAGTACACCTTCCCTGCCGAGCGCTATCAGAAGGACCAAGGAGGCAATCACCGATAATAGGGAGGCGGCCACCACGGAACTTTTGGGCTTGCGTGCGATTAGAGCTATGGAGAAGCCTGCGACAAACGGCACCAGCAGGAACAGCGACACACCCATGCTGTGGCCCTGACGCGAGGTAAGAAATAGAAACCCGGCAAGCCCTATTGCCGTGCCTGAAATCGCGCCAACTGCCGCCGCTGCTAGCGAGATCTTCCAGCCGTCCATGCCGCTACACTCCAACGAAACACACCGCTAGAGTATCAGAGGGATGACATTGCTATTGAAATCCTGCCAGATCAAACATCGACTCGAGTGCGGAATTGCAAGCGGCCCGAGGTTGACCTCAAAACTCGAGGTACGATCCCGAGCGCGTTGGGTGCGGGCCGCCCGTGGTTCCAGTCGCTGGGAGCAAGCCTTCTTCAAGGCCATGCAGGCTTTCCCAGGCGGCCTCGGTTAGCGCCGGGTCGGCGCCAACTATGTCACGGATCATTTGCCAGGCGGCGAGGTTGAGTGCACCCTCGGGCGCCGGACCCATGGCCAGCGAGACCGAGCACTGCGGGCAGAAACAGATGCGCTGGGCCGAGGATTTCTGGCGCGGTCTCACTCCTACGGTCTGCGCAAACAGGTAGACCGCGACCGATTTTTGTCCGGCCTCGAGCTCGCGATTACAGCGCAGGCAGTACAAGTTTTCCAAAGTCGGGTGTCTCCAGTGCTCGCAATGTCTCCCGATACTCTCTCCAAAGCGCTGCCGCGGGCACAAGTATGCAGAAGGATTCCCATCCGCACCGCGAATCGGCACCGGAACCAAGCTTTGCTCTAGTCAGAGGCGAGTAGCGTCGCGCACTCTAATGCAATGGGCTTTGATTCATCTGCAAAGCACTTGCGGGCGTCGCGGCTTCCTGAAAAGCTCTTGAAAGGGTTTTCCAAACAACGACAGCAGGTCGCCGCCGTTTGTTATCGCATGGGCAAACGCGACATCGAATTTCTGCTGGTACAGACGCGCGGCGGACGCTGGATCTTCCCCAAAGGCGGCGTCAAGTCTGGCCTCACGCGGGCCCAATCCGCCGCCCTTGAGGCTTTTGAAGAGGCGGGCGTTCATGGGCGGATGGAAAAAATCCCCTTCGCCCGTTACTTCCGCCGCACGGCTGGATCGTCAGCGACAGGATCGTCGGAAGCAGAACTCGCCATCGGCGCCCACCTTTGCGAAGTGGCGCGGCTCGAACCGCCGCAGGAAGCGAATCGAAACCCAACCTGGTTTTCCGCGGAAAGAGCGAAGCAACGTTTGCTGAAGAACCGCGCGCCGGAATTCGGCGCCGAACTTGCTCGCGTCATTGACCGTGCTTTATCTCGGATTCAACGACTGCACGAACGCGCGCAAAGGACTTCGGATCACACCCGCCGTGACGGATTGCAGGAAGTCCGATTGGAGGCTTTTGAATACGGACGCTTACCCGGCAATCTCCGCGAGGCCGGGCTGGCCCGTTACTTGCTCCACCGGCGCGAAGCGCGTTCATCCGCAGCGATCGCGGTCGCCGTGCAAGCTCACCTGCGGAATGCTCAACCGGTCGAAGCGCCCGAGGAGATGATCCGGCCGATTCTGCGGTTGGGCGCGGGAGCCACCTCCCCCGCCAACCCAGCTACCAACATTACCGCGATTGACAGGGGACAAAGAGCAATCTCGTCGTCGCGCGTCAAACCGGGATCGAGCAAGCCCTAGGCCAGTCGCCATTGAGTCATTGAACAACGATCCCATGATCCAGTGATTCAATACCTCAATCGTTCAATGACTCAATGACCCCAAACCCTAATCCGCGATACCATCTCTGGTGATGCTTCGCGAAGATGCCATCGGACGTCGCCAGGAACTCCGGCAGGAAATCCGCCAGGACCCGCGCCAGGAAATTCTGCGCGCCGCCGCCCGCCTGTTTCAGCAGCAGGGATACGATGCCACTTCCATGAACGATGTCGCCGCTGCGCTCAAACTCTCCAAGGGCGGCCTCTATCATCACTTCCAGTCGAAAGACGAAATTTTGTTTCATATTATGTCGCACGCCATGGAGATCACCGAGGAACGGGTGATCAATGTGGCGCGCCGCATCGAGGGGGTCGAAGAGCGGCTGCGCACGCTCATCCGGCTGCACATTCAGGTTGTGCTCAGTCCTGAAGACCGTGAGATTACGGTCATGCTGCATGAGAACCATCCCCTGCCGCCGGCGCTCCGCCGCAAGATCAACGCCCGCAAGAAGGATTACTTGGTCTTCGTCGAGAACCTCATTGGCGAGGTGCAGCGCAAGCGCAATCCGTCGTCGGTCACTCCGTCGTCGGTCACGCCGCGCGCCGCTGCCTTCGCCCTGGTCGGCATGATCAATTGGATTTATCAGTGGTACAAACCCGGAGGTCCACTGACCGGAGACGCGCTGGTGCAGCAGTACACGGATATTTTCTTTCACGGAGCGGTCGGGTAACGAGTTCTCAGTTCCCGGTTCTCAGTTCTCAGTGTCCGGTTCTGTAGGTTTCCATGAATCATTTCTTCCACCTTGACGAACTCTCGCGCGTGCGGGGCGCAAAGGGCAAGTCCTACTTGGAATTCCTACGCGTCCCCGCTATGAGCGCCGGCGTATACGTTTTACCGAAAGGCGGGATTGATCCCCAGAAGCCGCATCGCGAAGACGAGATGTACTACGTCGTCCGTGGACGTGCCCGCATGCAAATTGGATCGGACCATGCCGAGGTGCGACCCGGTTCGGTGATGTTCGTCGAGGCTGAACTGGAGCATCGCTTCTACGACATTCAGGAAGAATTGGAAGTTCTGGTGTTCTTCGCCCCTGCGGAACGAGAGTGAATTGCGGATAGAGCAACGGCGGCTCGCCCGTCTAGCGCAAAATTCGAGCGCCATTTTTACTTATTGTTGACAACTCCAGGAGGGACATGATGCTACGCTGCTAGTCTCTTAGGAAGTCAATTCCCGCGCCCATGGCTGCAAGGCGAGGTATACAGATGAAGCACTCGATCAAAACTGCACCGTCTCGGCTGATTTCTCCCGTACTCTGGGTGGCACTCTCGATGGCCGCTTGCGCCGCGATGCTGGCGCCGAATCTGGCCGCTCAAGGCTGGCTGACGCACTCGCATGACGAGCAGCACACCGCGCTTTCCACCGTCCAAGCGCAAGCGCTCGACGCGATTCACTGGCATGTGCCGGTGGACTTACATCCGCCGCAGGGCACAATTTACATCCACTACGGCTCGCCGCTGGTCACGGCGGCGAACACGGTGATTGTTCCGGTGAAGACGGGCACGAACAGCTTTCACGTCGAAGCCC
>Ga0181523_10004448_pt1 | contig 12075 bp, 5 predicted proteins | sample PEATcosm2014_Bin_43_FD_119752 | JGI IMG/M metagenome (GOLD analysis project Ga0181523, IMG submission 119752) | Peatland microbial communities from MTU Mesocosm Facility, Houghton, MI, USA - PEATcosm2014_Bin05_30_metaG | ecosystem: Environmental > Terrestrial > Soil > Wetlands > Peat | place... | reverse complement strand
TTCTCCGTGCCCTCTGTGATCAAGGGGTTCGGTAACTCCAAAGATAAAACACTCCGTGAGCTCCGTGTGAAACGTTCTTAAGTCTGCACTCCGCTCATCGTATTCATGAATAACCCGGGTTAGCGTGCTGTCTTATCCTGTGTCTTCAGAGGATATAGTTGGATTACACATGAGCCTGCCGCACCCTGGGTAAGGTTGCGGCAGGCTTGATGATCTGCGAGTTATCGCACGGTGAGGGCGACCGTGCCGGTTGCCGTGGTCGAGCCTGAAGTGCCAGTTACCGTCACGACGTAGTTTCCCGACGTAGTGGCCGGGGGGCAATTACGACTCGAGGCTCCGCCCCCGCACGCCAGCATCCCGCCGGCGAGAGCGACCAGGATAGCCAGCATGGTGAGCGCCGTCCGCCAACTGCGCCGCCGTATCGGGATGCTAAAGAGCAGGAGGCATGCCAGGGCCGCGGCGCCTGGGGGGTACCAGCGAACTCTGGGGTCAATGACATTACCCGGCGCGCAGTTAGCGGGTGTGGTGGCGATGAAGAGAGTGGCCGTCCCAGCGGCGGCGCCGGTAACGCTCACCGTGTTGTTACCACTGAAGCTCAGAGTGGGCACGCTCTGTGCGCCGCTCGGGCTGGAGGTGATGGCGGCCGACAGCGCTACGTTGCCCGTGAAGCCTCCAGCCGGTGTCACGGTAATCGTAGACATCGCGACGAGGCCGGCGCTGAGCGTGACCGCAGTACCGGTAATGGTGAAGCCCGGAGGGCTTGTTCCGGATACGGTTAGTGAGGCCTGTCCAGACGCTCCGGCGTAGTTGCCATGGCCGTAGCTGGCCTCCAGGATGTCGACGCCCGGGAGCAACGCTCCAGCCGGTATAGCGACGGTGGCGCTGCCGTTCGCGAGCGGGGTTGTGGTGGAGGTGTAACTGCCGCTGACCAGCGTCACCACGCCGGTGGGCGTCGGGCTGCCGCTACCTGCGTTGACCGTAATAGTTACTGTCAGCGGCTGGGTCGATTTGATAGTTGGTGAGGATGGCACGACCGATACCGTGACCGCTCCCACAGTAACCAGGGTGCTGCCGGCCACGTTGAGCGGAGCGTAGTTGCTGTCGCCGGAGTAGCTCACGTTCAGTACATTGAAGCCCGTCGTCAGAGTTGCGGGGGGAATGCTGATCGTGGCACTGCCGGCAGAGAGCGCGGTCGCCGCAGTGCTGTACTTGCCGGTCGAGAGCGTCACCGTGCCGGTCGGCGTCGGATTGCCGTTTCCACCCGTGGCCATCATCGCCACGGATAGAGCTTGCGATTGAGCCTGCGCCCAGGTAAGTGACGTCGAGGCGGGCGTCACCGTGATAAAGGTCGCAACCACGTAAACCGATGCGGTTCCGGAGGAAGAGTTGTAGGTCGCGGAACTCGCCGCGTCGGGGAGATAATCCGCTATCAACACGTCCGGGGAGTTGTATCCGGCGGGCTCGCCCGTCAACGCTCCGGCAGGAATGTTGAATTGCGCGCTGCCATTACTGAGCGTGACTGCCCCGGAGTTGTAGGTGCCGCTGGCGAGCGTCACGGCGCCGGTCGGTACGGGATTGCCGCTTCCACCGTTGACGGTAACCGTCACCGTCAGCGGTTGGGCTGAGGTGATGCTCGATGCTGACGTGGTCACCGTCACCGTGGGAGTGACAGCGGTTGAGGTCGCGCTCATATTCAGCTTGGCGACAAAGGCATTTCCATACCCGGAGTTCACCATCGTCTGGAATGCCCCCGCGGTTACTGGAAAATCATACGACACTGCCGTTCCCGTCACATAAACGTTGCCGGAGCTGTCCAGAGCCAAAGCGTTTGCCAGGTCGCCATCTCCGAATTCGATGACTCCGACAGTGTTGTCGGGGTTGATGCCGTTTCCGCCCAGGTAAGTGGAGTAAACAAGCCCGCTGCCGGTGGAGTTCAGCTCGGTGATGAAGGCGTTGCAACCTCCGATACATCCACCTCCACAAGGAGGCTGATCGTGATTCGAGGACTGGAAGGCTCCCCGAGTCACGGGAAAGTTGGCGGAGGCGGTGCTGCCGGTGAGATAGACATTGCCGGAGCTGGCGACCGCCAAGCCGATCGCATAATCGCCACCCGCATAGGCGAGGGTGGCCATCACGTTGACGACGCCGCCGCTTCCACCCAGGTAGGTGGAGTAAACCAGCGCCGTACCAGCCGGATTCAGCTTGCTGACAAAAGCGTTGCCGCCGCCGTTGGAGGAGGGGTACGTCGTCTGGAAGGCCCCTGGCGTCACTGGGAATTCGGCGGAGGTCGTGCGCCCGGCCACATACGCGTTGCCGGCGGCGTCCACGGCGATCGCGCCGCCTTGATTCCCAGCGTAGGCGCCGCCCCCACCCAGGTAGGTGGAATAGGCCAGCGCCGTGCCGGTTGCATTCAGCTTGGTGACGAAGGCGTCGGAACTCTCGCTGGCCGCAGCGGGATTCGTTGATTGGAAGGCCCCCGGCGTTACAGGAAAGTCGGTGGAGAACGCATCGCCGGTCACATACGCATTGCCGGCGGCATCCAGGGCGATCGCATTGGCGAAATCGCCGTTGTCGCCCACCGAACTGCCGGTCCCACCCAGGTACGTCGAGTAGACCAGCGCCGTGCCGGCCGGATTAAGCTCGGTGACAAAGGCGTTGCTGCCGCTGTTCGCGGCGTGGTTCGTTGTCTGGTAGGCCCCCGAGGTTATCGGAAAGTCGATGGAATAGCCCGCCCCGGCGACGTACGCATCGCCGGCTCCATCGACCGCAATGGCATTGGCCTTGTCGCCGGAATACGCAGGCTCGGCAGAAAGGCCGCTCCCACCCAGGTAGGTAGAATGGGCCAGCACAGTGCCCGCCGGATTCAGTTTAGTGATGAAACCGTTGGGAACACCATTCGCTGCGCCGTGGTTGGTGGTCTGGAAGGCGCCTTGCGTCACGGGAAAGTCCGCGGAAAGCGTGCTGCCGGCCACGTACGCATTGCCGGCGCTGTCCACGGCAATCGAGTTGGCTGTGTCCCCGCCTGTGCCACCCAGGTAGGTAGAGTAAACCAGCGCGGTGCCACTCGGGTTCAACTTGGTGACAAATGCAGTTGAAGCATTGGCCACATGGTTCGCGGTCTGGTAAGCCCCTTGCGTCACCGGAAAGTCGATGGAGGACGTCTCGCCCGTCACATACACGCTGCCTGCGCTATCCACGGTAATTGAATTGCCGATCTCCCCACCGCTGCCGCCGAGCAACGTGGAATAGGCCAGGGCCGGGTCGATCACCAACGCCTGGGCGCGGTCGTAGCTCCCCAGCCGGAATCCCACGGTGTGCTTGCCCAGCAGCGCGAAATCGCCTGCCACCGGATGGCGCTGCCCGTCCGCCATTTGGTAAACCAAGGGCTTGTGGAATGCCAGCACTCCGCACGCAGTCGCCACCACCAGATCTCCATTCGCCCCCAGATGCAGGCGGTTCGCCTGGCCAAATCGCAGTCGAATCGACCCTGGGTCGGCGTTGGGTGCGAGCGCGAAATCGAATTCGAGTTGCCGCTGGTTGCCGTAGTAGACCAGATCGATGCCGGGATAGATGCCCGCATAACGCACCTTGGCGTAAGTAGGAATCCTCGCGCGCCACTTGGCCGGATCGTTGCCGATAAAGTAGTTGGCCGTCCCTGGCAACTGCTCCTCGCCCATCGGCTCCACCTTGCCGCTCGCTCCCGCCAGGTGCATCCGCACCACATCGGACCGTGCGGATTTCTGAATGGGACGCAGTTTGCGTTGCGAGCCGGGTCGGGCTGCGGCGAAAACAGTTTTGCGCAGTGTCAACACAGCTTCGCCTCCGGTCAGATACAGTCCATAACCGCTCCCCCGCCGAAGGAACTTCACGCCCTTGTCCGCCTGCCCTGTGTTGGCCTCAAAGCTTAGCGGGAGCTTCCCGTAGTTTTCGACAACCTGGGCTTTTTCTGCCGGGGAAGTGTTCTGAGATGCGGATGCTGGGCCAGCCGAGGCAGCAGTCAACGACGTTGTTGCAATGAGTCCCGTCACAAACAGGGCCCGTAGATATGAAGCCTGCACGTCTGCAAACATAAAGGCACCTATCGTTCGTGCGGTTAACTTGGAGGAATAGAAACCGCAAGGTTCCAATCATGCCCAACGATTTCCCTTCACAGTCGCCTGGATGCAGCTACCTGGCAGGGAGTTATCTATGTTAAGAGGGTTTTACTTGGAATGCACGCCTACGCAGCCCGTCCTAGGACTTAAAGTCTGTAATTCTCCCATTCATCAGTGGAGTTGAATCAGTACCCTATTCCGGCCACTCGGAAGGAGGAATTCGACGAAGGGGCCCATTGAGATCGGGTCGCTAGAACCTCCTAGCGACCAATGGATGCGTTATGGCAGGGAACGCCGGAGGGCGGCACGCGCCTGGGCAATTTGGGGAAGGGTGGCGCGGGAGTTTTCGAAATGGGAAAGGAATTCTTGGTACTCGTTGGCGGCCAGCTCGAGTTTTCCCGTCGCTTCATAGACCTGACCCCGATAGAAGTGCGCCAGTGCGGCGAGCAGCGCCGAATGAGCGCGCATGGCGTTGAAGTTTGACAACAGCTTCTCGTTCAGAATCGCCGCTCGAAGATCCTGCTCGGCGCGGCTGTAGTCCTTGGTCTCGAAATAGGCCCACCCACGGGAATAGCGCATGAATGCGTCCCCGGAATTCGGCAGACGGCCAGCCGCAGCGATCACACCTTGAGCATCCTTGCGCGCCAGCGCGGCGTAAAGCGCGAAATAGTTCCGGATTTTCTCGATGCCTGGCGAGCCAAGTTCCGGGCGAGCCGCCGCATAGAGCCGAAGGCTGCGTTCGGAGCCCGCCGTATCTCCCTGCGCCGCCTGCAAAATCCCCGTCGCCCTGCACTCGAATCCCGAGAGCTTCTGCTGCCGGGCGAATGCGAGGTCGGAGGCCATACCCTGTCCTGTCAGTATCGAAATCATGGCCAGCGACTCGAGTGCCCCGGCGGCACCCGCGTTTTGCCCGGCGTCGGCCAAGTCCCTGACGGCGCGTTCGTAACTCGTTCGCGCGCCCTCCAAGTCTCCGCGGGTTTCCTGAAACTGCCCGGCGAAGATCGAAACGTAGAGTTTGCTCACGTCGGCCGCCAGTTTGCCGTATTGCCCAAGCGCCGCATCCGCCAGCGCGAATTTCTTCTGGTCCGCGTAGACTACGGCCAATTTTGCATATTCCGCGTAGCCAATGAAATCCGGCTTCAGGGCGATGACTTTGCGATACGCCTCCACGGCTTCGTCGTCGTGATTCGACATGTAGAGGATGTCCCCGCGCGTGTCCCAAGGATTCGGGTCGTTCGGGCGAAGTGCCATATATTGATCGTCGGCCTGGAGCGCGGCCACCAGATTTCCATTCAGCGCCTGCGAATACCCGAGCTGATTCAAGAAGATGTCATTCCTGGGGTCGAGTTGAAGGCCATCCTTCAAGGCAGAGATGGCGCGGTCCGGTTCGCCTGCCGAAAACAGCGAGAGGGCCAACTTCAGGCGGGCTTGGTCCTGGCGGGGAAACTCCGTGAGAAGTGATTCCAGGATCTGTCTCTCCCCCGCTTCGTCCCTTGCGCGCAAAGCCTGGTCCGCCTGAAACTCTAACTGGTCTTGGCGCGGCAGGCGGGATTGTAATCGTTGGATCTTGGGCCAAAGCTCCTGGGCTTTGCGAAAGTCGCCCTGGAACACGTAGCCCCCGGCAAGTCTCATGTAAGCCAACGCGAATTGGGGGTCCAGCCGGACGGCTTCCTCCATCTCTCGAACCGCTTCGTCAATGAGTAAGCGGTGGGCAAGATCGACCCCGAGCTGATAATGCCGGTAGGCTTCGAGGTTGGAGGTAGCCGCCTCTTCGATGCTGGGCGCATTCGCGGCCATTTCGGGCGATGGCGCGAAGCGCTGCGCAACGCGGCCAGTCACCGCATCCACCATGCCGAAGATTCCTTGGACGTCCGGAGCCTCGACCTTGTCGGAAAATAGAATCTGACCGGATTTGGTGTCTTGAATCTGCACGTCGAGTCGAAGCTGCTCGCGGCCGACGCGCAACAGCGTGCCGGTGATAAAAGCGTCGGCGTCCGTGTTGCGCGCCACTTCCAACGCCGAGGCCGGGTCGAGTTCCGTCGTTCCCTTCTTCCCCAGCCGCTGAATCTCGGCGAGAATGCGCTCGGTGGAAAGCACGTCCAGACCCTTGACCTGCGCCAGATTTGTCGAGAGCATTTCCGTCAAGCCGCGATTGAGCCAATCGAGCGATGGATCCTGCGTAAGATTCGAGAAGTAAAGGACCGCCAAAGCCTTATGGCCTTCCGCTGCTGGAGGTCTTGCCGGGCGGTGGCGCGTGAGCCACCAACCGAGAGCCAGCACGATAACCAGCGATGCCGCCACGGCGGGTATCAGGAATTTGGGACGCGGCGGTCCGACGAAGGTTGGCTGCGACGGAATAACTGCGCCCGAGGGCTCCGCCGGGAGTGCAGCGGGTGTGACGGCCCTCGGCCCACTTGGAGCAGAGGTAACCGCGCTGGGCCCGCTTGGCTGAAGTGCGGCCGCGGCGGGTCCACTCGCCGGCGATGCGACGTGTGGATCTGCCACTTCAGTGACCATGCCTTGCAACGGTTGGCTGTGTTGGGCGAGCAGATAACCGCTGGGCTCTGCCTCCTGCTTCCGGCCAGCAGAGCGCCCCGAATCCGTATCGCGTTTGAGGCGCTTCAGGTCGGCGCACATGTCCGCCGCGTGCTGATAGCGCAAGCCGCGGTCTTTCTCCAGCGCCTTGTGGATAATTCCTTCGACTTCGGGGGGACAATCGGGATTCAGACGCACTGCGGCCGCAGGTGTACGGTTCAGAATGGCCTCAAAGATGACGCCCGAGCTATCACCGCGAAAGGGCAACATCCCCGTCGCCATTTCGTACAGCACCACACCAAAGGAGAACAAATCAGAGCGTGCATCCAGCTCCCTGGCCCGCACCTGCTCCGGAGACATGTAGGCCACCGTCCCCAGCGTTGTCCCCGGACTGGTCAGATGCGGTTCGTCCACCGTGGCGGCGGTTAGACCACTCAAGGTTGCGCCTTGACCGGAAGAGCTGCCCGTCGCGGTGGCCTTGGCCAAGCCGAAATCTAGAATCTTGGCGTGTCCCCGCTTGGTCACGAAGATGTTCGCCGGCTTAACGTCCCGATGGATGATGCCCTGGCTGTGGGCTGCATCCAGGGCATCCGTGACCTCAATGGCGATCTCCAGCAGCCGTTCCAACTCCATCGGGCGGCCCTGAATCTGGTGCTTCAGCGTCGCGCCATCCAGGAACTCCATGGCAATGAACGCCTGGCCTTCGTATTCGCCGATGTCGTAAATCGTGCAGATATTTGGGTGATTCAGGGCTGAAGCAGATTGCGCTTCGCGCTGGAAACGCGCCAACGCCTGGGGATCTCGGGCGACGGCTTCCGGCAGGAACTTTAGCGCGACAAACCGGTGGAGGCGAGTATCTTCAGCCTTGTAAACCACACCCATCCCGCCGCCGCCGAGCTTATCCACTATGCGGTAGTGCGAAACCGTCGCTCCAATCATGATTTGGGAGGTCCCCTGAATACCCAAAGAATCTTAGCACGGCACGTCGAACACTACGGTAAGAAATCGGATGCTCTCGATCGTAGTGACGAAGTACTGGCTGCGGCTGATCAATCGCGATCAAGGGAGTGGCATTGACCAATGGTATTCATGGATGATTAATGGGGCATCTAAGTTCCTTCTCGATGCAACTGGTGAGCGAGACTAAGCTCTGCGCGAGATTTCCAACCAGCTTCTGTCTGATGGCCCGCAGTCGGTGGAAGCCGAACTCGGGGGGATCCATGCCTATCTGACCACCCGGCTGGCTGATATTCGAAGTTTGCTTTCGAAGAATGTCCCGCTCGCACGGGTCGAGCTTGCAAAGCAAGTGAGAGAAATACGGATGCAGGCTTCCACTGTAGGAGCGGAGAAATTCTACATTGCTGACGGTGAATGGAATCTACTGGGTAGTCTTCCCGGAACTGGACCGACGCGCCAGCCGTCGGACTGGCGCGTTCGGATGGTTGCGGGGGCTGGATTTGAACCAGCGACCTTTGGGTTATGAGCCCAACGAGCTACCAGACTGCTCCACCCCGCGATACCAGCATATCCAAAAGCAGGGGGATTAGCAAGATACATTTTAGCGGGTGCATTTAAGCGCGAGTGACGGTTAGATTGTCATATGGAAGACGTCTCGTGGGCAAGAGAATCGTTATTTGGTGCGGCGGCTGTTTACCCCGCCGGCTCAAAGTGTAATCCCGCCTCCCATTCAACTGCACGAAGGGACGCTACACTTTCAAGCCGGGTACGTCCGCGCGGGGTGAGAGAGCCGTTCACTCGCCTCGTGACAGTTTATTGGGGCAAGCGGAGTATCGATTCCGTCAACTGCGGAGTAGCGTCCGGGGCATCCAACGCGGGTTGGGATGAAGGGTGACTGCGGAGCAAAAGATGCCTTTCGCGGAAATGGCGCTGCGCCCGGCGTCCCCACCCGCGCACGAAGTAATAGTTGAGTGTGCCGCCCATGACCGAGCCCAGCAAAGGCACCAGTCGGACGAGTCCGTTTTCCGCAATCTCGCCACCGGCTTGAATCGCGATGCGTTCCACGATGCGTGGAACGAATCGTTCGATAACCTGTTTGCGCACCAGGTCCTTCCCCATATCGACGCCCGCCGCGCTGGCGGCCGCCAGCAGCAGATCGGCCTTGTCGTCTTCGCCGGCATATTCGAAACCGTGTATCAAACTCAGCTTCTGAATCATGCGCCAGGTTATGCCGCCCAGAAAGCCGACATCGGGGAGAACAGACAGCACACCGCCCAAGCCCGTTCCCGCCCCTTCCAGCATTGCCATCTTCATCGAAGCGCGAATGGTCTTATCGGCAAGATAATCCACGACCGGCAGAGGTATGGAATTCATTGCGCGGAAGGAAGTGATGGGTAGGCTATAAGCGCGGCGGATATGGTGCAGAAATTTATCGGGATTCACACCCACGCCGCGATAGGCGCGGAGCAGGCCCGCCTTCATTCCCTGCTCGACCCTGCTCCGGACCCAGGATTTGCTGGAGGGCGCCATGTTGGTTTCGATGCCTGCCGCTTCTAATAGGATGCAGAGCTGCCGTCGGTCCGTTCGATTTCTGCAAATTACACTTGAATGAGGGTCACAGTCGGCTGACGAAAGTGGCGGTTTCACGCCAAGGCGCAAAGGACGCCAAGGTCGCAAAGGCGAAGACCTGAGGGGCTCTTACTTCGTGTGCTCAAGGGCCAGCACGGCATAAGCCGTCGCGGCATCGCTCATGAAACGGCCGGTATAAGAAGAGAGGTCGTGTTGTTTGTTCAGCGAGTAAGCGAGCCATCGACCGTCTGACTTTTCCTGGTTCGACGTCAGCCAGTCGAGGCCCTTCTTCAACTGGGGCTGATCTCGATTCATTCCGGCTTCCTGGAGCGCCAGCGTAACGGCTCCCGTGGCATAGCCGTCGCTCTTGCTCTCGAGAGGCGTGTTGTCATGACGCTTCCAGTCTCCGACAAACGCAGAGAGGCTGAAGCCGCCGTCCGCCTGCTGCTTGCTCAGCGCGTCGTTAATAATGGACTTTTGCTGTTCCGGCGTCAGCAGTCCGGGCATCTTCGTCGATGCCCAAAGCAGGGTAACGCGATCAATCAGCCTTTGGGATTCGGAACTTTGACTAAGATATTCACGCAGCAATTTCACATGGTTCTGAATCTGAGGAGTGTTTTGATAATTCGCCGGCGCGCTGGCCACGGCAATCGCTGCCAGCACCGCCCCATAATACTGGGAATCGCCCTCCCATGGCGCGTTGTGGAACTGTAGCCAGGGCCACGCGCCTTTGGCCTCACCCGTCTTCAGTTGCTCTGCCCACATGTTCTCGAGGGCCAGCAGCGTGTCGCCGCTCGGCTTGCCGGCGGGCGCATCGTAACCGACCAGAATCAGAGCGTTGAGAACGGATTCAGTTCCGCGCGATTCGGAAGTCTTGGGAAACCCTCGCTTGGCGTCGGGATAAAAGGGCTCAACTTGCTTCCACATTCGAACCCGCTTAGTAACGTTCGCCAGAAGCCGGCGCTCCTCCGGAGAAGGGCCCTGTTCGGCGAGTGCCGCTCGCAGGGCGGGCCGCGCCATCGCATAAGGCACCACCGTGTGGCAGGAGACGCAGAAGGTTCCATGGTCACGAGCCGCCACGTCCCAGCCCATCCACCAGGTCATTCTTCCATCAAGGTACGCGGCGGCCGCCTTGCCATTCCAGGAGGCGGAGCCGGCAGTCGAGGAAGGCCCATCCCTGGCGAGCATGGTCACGGCGAGACAGCCGGCGGAGATGCAGATTGCGAAGGTAACCGTCCTCATGAAGTTTCTTCCCCCTCAGGTCATTGCCCCTGCGCTAAGTATAAAGCCATTGGGGTTTCTTCTCCACTGCTAATGCGCAGATCTCCCGCACGGCGAATTAAGTCGCGCCTCTTCGTCGGGCCGAGGTTTGCTGTACACTCATAATCATGAGCATCAAAACCCTCAGTAGCCGTGAAGTGTACCGGAACGCCTGGCTGCGCGTCCGTGAGGACGAGGTGGAGCGCAGCAACGGCGTCCACGGCATCTATGGCGTGGTGGATAAAGACGACTGCGCCATCATCCTGCCCATTCAAGGCGAAACCATCTACCTCATCGAGCAGTTCCGCTACACCGTGCAGGATCGCTGCCTGGAGTTGCCCCAAGGGGGTTGGGAGACCGCCGGAGTCGACCCCGAGGAACTGGCGCGGGGAGAACTGCGGGAGGAAACGGGCCTGACCGCTCAAAGCATGACCCGTCTCGGGGCGCTTTGGATCGCCTACGGCTTCACGCATCAGAAGCAGCATGTTTTCCTTGCTACCGGACTGGCGCCCGCCGAACCCGATCCAGACCCCGAAGAGCACGATCTGACTCTGCGAGCGGTCTCGATTCGGCAGTTTGAGGAGATGATGCTCAACGGCGCCATCCGCGATTGCAGCACCCTCGCCGCTTGGGGCCTCTACAAGCTTTGGATGGAACGACGGGAGCATTCATCGCCCGTCCAGCGCGAAAACGAAGAGAGTGCGAAACAATTACCGCCGTCATCCTGAGCGAAGCGAAGGATCTCCGCAGGTGGTGTCTTAGGTGAACGACTTAAGCGTAACCGCAGAGATCCTTCGCTTCGCTCAGGATGACAGCTTTAAGGGTAACCAGACGCGCAACACTCACGCCAAAGCAATTTTCGGGAACCCGCATGAGTGTGTCGGCGTATTACTCATCAGGGCGATTGCGGGTGTGAGAGGGCAGAGAAGTGGTGCGGGCGTCCCGTCCGCGCTAACTGGTTCTCGCGGCACTGCGTCTAAATGCGCGAAGGAGGTAGTCCTATGGGGTTCTTGACCGGTCAGCTCAGACAGGTGCTCAGGAGGCTCGGGCGCGCGCCCTTCTTCACAGCCGTCACGCTGCTGACGCTGGCGATCGGCATTGGCGCAAACACTGCGATTTTCAGTGTGCTCGAGGGTGTTTTGCTCAAGCCCTTGCCTTACTCTCATCCTGAGGAATTGGTCGCCGTCTGGCTGACTGCCCCGGGCTTAACCCTCGAGAATGTGAATCTATCACCATCAACCTACTTCATCTTTCGCGAACAGAACCGTACCTTCCAGGATATCGGCGTCACTGAGGGCTACGCATTAAACGTCACCGGCCTGGGGGAACCTGAGCATGTGTCGGGCCTCACAGTCACCGACGGCGTACTTCCGATTCTCGGCGTCACTCCGATGCTTGGCCGTCTGTTCACGAGGGCGGATGATTCACCCGGCGCCGCGGATACCGTGATCGTGACTTACGGCTACTGGCGCCGCAAGTTTGGCGGCGACCGCGCGGTCATTGGAAAGACCATCACAGTGGATGGCAAAACTCGCCAGATTATCGGCGTGCTACCGCAGGATTTCCGTTTTGAAGACTGGACTGACTTGGCCCTGATTGTGCCGTTGCAGTTTGACCGCGCCAAGACCACCTTGGGCCAATATAGCTATGACGGCATCGC
>Ga0181523_10004447_pt1 | contig 12075 bp, 13 predicted proteins | sample PEATcosm2014_Bin_43_FD_119752 | JGI IMG/M metagenome (GOLD analysis project Ga0181523, IMG submission 119752) | Peatland microbial communities from MTU Mesocosm Facility, Houghton, MI, USA - PEATcosm2014_Bin05_30_metaG | ecosystem: Environmental > Terrestrial > Soil > Wetlands > Peat | place... | reverse complement strand
TGTTGCATATGCGGCTGCACCCCTGTAATATCGCGCCGTTGTTGAAAACAAATGGCCTTGGCTTCGTCTTCCACTCTCGCGCCCCGCTTTTTGCCCATGCGACTACCCCGGGTCTGCCTTGCGCTGGGCGGCGACACGGCCGAGGACATGCTCGATGCCGCCGAATCCATGGCCCGCGACAACCCCTTCCTCGAGTTCCGCTTGGACTACCTGAAACAGCCGCTTGCGGCGCTTCCCAAGATCCATCGTTTTCTTGAAACCCATCAGTATGTCACCGCCGTCGGAACCTGCCGCCGTGCCGACAATGGCGGCAAGTTCAAGGGATCGCTGGCTTCTCAAATGGAAGTGCTAATGAAGGCTCATGCCGCGGGCTTTCAGATTGTGGATCTGGAACTGCAAAGCGCACTGAAATCGAAGCCGGAAGCGATCGCGCGCCTGCGCAGCCGCGTCGGGCTTATCCTCTCGTTCCATGATTTCCGCGCCACACGCAACCTCGACGAGACGCTGGAGAAAATGCTGAAGGTCAAGGCCGACTTCTACAAGGTCGTCTCCACTGCCACCACGCTCTCCGACAACGTGGCCATGATGAAGTTTCTGCAGACCGAGAGCGAAAAGCACGCTCTAATCGGGTTGTGTATGGGAGAGCAAGGCATCATCAGCCGTGTGCTCGGAGTGCGCGCCGGGAGCACGTTCACTTTTGGCGCAGTCGATCCCAGCGCCGGTCTCAAAACCGCGCCTGGTCAGGTCAGTGCGGCGGATCTGCACAGTATCTACCGCATCGATCAAGTCGACGCCGCCACTCGTGTCTATGGAGTCGCCGGCGACCCGATCGAACATTCGCTCTCGCCCATCATCATGAACGCGGCGTTACGCCGCGAGAATGTGAACGGCGTTTATCTTCCTCTCCACGCCAAAACGCTCAAGGATCTCATCCGCTGCGTGCGCGAGATTCCCCTCCACGGCCTCAGCATCACCATGCCCTACAAGCAGGCCATCCTCTCGTATCTCGACAACACCGACGCGCACACGGCCAAGATCGGCGCTTGCAATACCGTTGTCCGCGGACAGGATGGGAAGCTTTACGGTTTCAACACCGATATCGCCGGCGTGGTTCGCCCCGTCGAGCAACGCCTCACGATCGAGAACGCGAAGGTCCTCGTGCTCGGCGCCGGGGGCGCTGCGCGCGCCGCCGTCTTCGGTCTCAAGGAGCGCGGCGCTGAAGTCTGGATCCTCAATCGCACTGCCGTCAAGGCTCAGAAGCTCGCCCGCCAGGCCAAAGCGCGGACGATCAAACGAGCGGATCTCCGCAAGACCGCCTTTGACGTCATCATCAACGCCACTCCGGTTGGATTGGGGAACACGCGCGATTGCCCGCTCAAAGACGAGGAGATTCAGGGCCGCGTCGTCTTCGACATGGTGTACGACCCGGTCGAGACGCATCTGCTGCAGGTCGCGCGCGCCAAGGGAATCGCTGTCATCTCGGGCATCGAGATGTTCGTGCAACAGGCCGCGCGCCAGTTCGAAATCTGGACCGGCAAACCTGCTCCCGCCGACGACATGTTGAGTGCGGTCAGGATCGCTCTGCAGGCCCGCGCTGCCGCCCGAAAGCAGCAGAAACCCTGAGACCCTTCACGAGGGACGCCGCCTTGCCGAGGAGAGCTATTCACTGCCTATCAATAGAATTCGCGAGATTTTGCTCACCGAGTACATCGGGGCAATCCTGGTGGCACTGCTAATCGCCGACGCCATCATGGCCCTCGTCACTTTGCTGGCGGGGCAAATCTACTATCACGTATTTCTTGCCCGCCAGGATGCGTTGAAAATTCCGATTGAATCTCAAACACACTCCATCCTGACGTCGTGCGTAAGGGTAATCTTGTACCTGGCATCGGCGTCCTTGCTCGCGCAATGGCTCTATCGCGCAAAGTCTCAGGGAAATCAGGACAGTCACGGAGCACCCCAAACAGGGGAAAGAGATGACTGAAACTGGAACCCTCCCGGCCATCAAGCCACTGGCGCGAAGATTCGTTCTTCCTGCAATCGCAGCCTGGCTGCTGTCTATGGGCGCCTTTTTGTTGGTTGGTGGATTGCCCGCAGAAGGAGCCAATCCCTTCGCCAGCCGGGTTAGGCGCACAAGAAAAGCAAAGCTTCCCGAGAGGGGAGGCTTTCAAGAATGTGCGTTTCCGCGCGGAAATTACTTCTTCACTGCCTCGGCGGCCTTAGCTTCGGCTTTTCCGGCATCACTCTTGGCGTACTTGCGGCGGAAGCGTTCCACGCGGCCGGCGGTGTCCATGAGCTTCTGCTTGCCGGTAAAGAAGGGGTGGCAGGCGGCGCAGATTTCTACGCTGATGTCGCCCTTGTGGGTAGAGCGGGTGACGAATGCGTTGCCGCAAGCGCAATGTACGCGGATCTCGCTGTAGTGGGGATGAATGGCTGCTTTCATGTCAGTTCCGAAACCTCAATTCAGACATTTGATTTTACCGGAGTGAGGAAGGATTCAGCAACCCAGGTGTCAGGTTTCATCAGGTTTCATCAGGTTTCAGGTGTTAGGTCTCAGGAAAACCTTCGCGTCCGAACCCGGACGCCTAAGACCTGAAAGCAAAACGGCAGGGGCCGACCTCCTGCCGTCTCGCTCGTATCCAAGAATTCTGGGCCCCTTACTTACCTTTATTGACCACTTTCTTGAGTTCGTTTCCGGGAGTGAATTTGGCGACTCTACGAGCAGCGATCTTGATGGTGGCGCCCGTCTGCGGGTTTCGGCCATTGCGGGCCTTGCGCTGCGAGACGGAGAACGTGCCGAATCCAATCAAGGCTACCCTGTCCCCTTTTCTAAGGGCAGCTGTGACGCTGTCCACGGTGGTGTCGATCGCGGTCGTCGCCTGCGCCTTTGAAATACCGCAGGCTCCGGCGATCCGGTCAACCAGATCAGCTTTATTCATGCTCTCTCCTGACACTAGTCGTTACGGTTCCCGCGCCTTCAGCCGGGGAGGAGAGCTCAAAGCGCGAGCACCGGCGATGTCATTCTCCCCTATGCTACGGGATTGTCAATGGGAAACACGTGCCAGTAGCCGGTTTTGACACCCAAAGCGAACGGCTGTATCTGCAGTAAACGGGGAATGAGCCGAAAATGCTGGCGTTTGCTCCCTCCTTGTCTGCGACTTTTCCCGCAAACACCGGCGGCGATGGGCAGTTTTCCTCGGTTCCCCACGGTTCTCCACAACCCGCCGCTGCTCTCCACAGGATGTGCACAGAGAGGAACCGGTTTCGAGTTGCGCCATAGGCGTCTTCGGGTGCAGAGTTGAAATACACAGAGTTTAAATACACAAATGAAAACAGCAGCGGAAGTTTGCCTCCTGTGCGCGGGCTCGGGATGGAAGCCGGTTCCAGGAGCGCCCGAGCGTGGCGTGACGCGTTGCGATTGCCAGCTGCAGGCGCGCGGCGGAGCCTTGATCGCGGCGGCGCGCATTCCTAAGAGATATGAGCATTGTGAGCTCTCGAACTTTACCACCGATTTCCCGGGGGCCGATCGCTCCATTGCGCTGGCCCAAATCAGCGCGTCGCGCTTCGTTCAGGAGTTTGATCCGCGAGACGGCAAGGGGTTGTTGCTGATCGGCGGCGTCGGCACCGGCAAGACCCATCTCGCGGTGGGCATTCTTAAGGAGCTCGTTGCGGCCCGGGGAAGCGCCTGCCTTTTTTGCGACTATCGCGAGCTGCTGAAGCAGATTCAGAATTCCTACAACGATTCCGTCCAGGCGACCGAACTGCAGGTGCTGCGGCCGGTGTTTGACGCGGATGTGCTGTTGCTCGATGAGCTGGGCGCCGTGAAACCGAGCGAGTGGGTTTGGGACACGGTCAGCCTGATCCTCAACACGCGCTATAACGACAATCGAACCACCATCATCACCACGAATTTTGCGGACGAACCGGCCGCAAGTATGACCCGGTCATCGTCGCTGTCGTCTGCGCGTGCAGCCGCTCGCGAAGAAACCCTGGGCGACCGCATCGGTGAGCGCATGCGCTCCCGTCTCCAGGAGATGTGCCGCATCGTGAAGATGGACGGACCCGACTTCCGCCAGAAGTTCAAGAGCGCCAGCTTCGGATAGCCTGCCTTGTGTTCCCTGTGCCTCCCTGTGTCCTCCGTGGTTAAGCATTTGCCGTTGAATCCGAATTAGAATCGGCAAGTGCAGACCGAGCGCATCGAGTTCCGTCCGGGGAGTGACGCCGAGATCTTCTCCACCGCAGCCGCCGCCCCCGCCGTGTTTCTTTTGCGCGGCGAAGACGCAAACTCCGAGCCCTACGTCAGTAAAACTGCCAACCTTCGGCGGCGGCTGCAGCGGCTCCTTTCCCCACCTGAAGAGCGGACGCAGCGACTCAACCTGCGCCATCATGTCCGCTGGATCGAATACACACTGACCGGGTCAGACTTCGAATCTGGATTCGTGCTCTACCAGGTGCTTCGGTCGGCCTTCCCCAAGACCTACGCGAATCGCCTGCGACTGCGATTCGCTCCGCTGGTCAAACTCCATCTGGAAAACGAATTCCCCCGCGCCTCGATCACAACCCGGCTGGGACGGATTGCAGGAAAGAACATCTACTACGGGCCATTCGCGTCGCGCGTGGCCGCGGAAAAGTTCATGAATGATGCACTCGACTTTTTCAAGATGCGCCGCTGCGTGGAAGATCTCCATCCCGATCCAAAATTTCCCGGCTGCGTTTATTCCGAGATGAAGATGTGTCTGGCGCCCTGCTTTCGCGGCTGCACCGATGACGAATACGGCGCCGAGGTGGTGCGGGTCGAAGATTTTCTGGACTCACGCGGCGAATCACTGAAGCGGCAGATGGCCGCGGAACGCGATAGCGCCTCGGCAAGAATGGAGTTCGAGACGGCCGCCGCCATGCATGCGCGGCTCGACAAACTCGCTCCCGTATTGCAGCAACTTCCCGAATTCGTCCACCGGATTGACCAGTTACACGCCGTGATTGTCCAAAAGGCGGCACAAAACGCGCGTCAGCCGGACAGTGTCGCCCTGTTCCGGGTCGACGGAGGCGCGCTCGCAGGACCGCTAGATTTTCCGATCTCCGGCGCGGAGCACGCCAAATCGCAATCGATGGAAGCGCGTATCCAGGCTGCACTGGCAGAATTCCCCACCTCCAAACCAGCCAGCGCGATCGAGCGCATGGAGCACTTGGCGATCCTCAAGCGCTGGTGCTATCGCGGAACCCGAGCCGGTGAAATTTTCTTTGCTGATTCTCGTGGAGAGTTGCCCATGCGCCGCCTGGTCCGGGGAATCAGTCGCGTGTACAAAGGAGAAGCACCCGAACGCGACTTGCACGTGGTTGTGTGATCCGCTAACTTTTCAACTGACCTTCGGCTGCATAGAATGAAGTCTCCTATGGCAAGAAAGAAGTCTAGAAAAACGTCAGCGAAATCGAACAAGAAAGCCGCGGCACGGCCGGCAGGTCACGATCAACACCTCCGCGACCACCTGCTCTACTTGCTGAAAGGCGGTGGGGCGCATATCAACTTCGACGATGCGTTGGGTGACTGGCCCGCGCAACTCCTCGCAGTCAAAGTTGCCAACTTCCCTCACACCGCCTGGATGCTGCTCGAGCACATGCGCCTCGCGCAGTGGGACATCCTTGAGTTCAGCCGCAACTCGAAGCATGTCTCTCCAAAGTGGCCAGTAGGATATTGGCCTGCATCGCAAACGCCTCCTGATGAGAAGGCATGGGCCGCCAGTGTGGCCGCGTTCAAGAAAGATCTGCGTGCGATGGAGAAGCTCGTCGCCGATAAAAAAGTCGATCTGTACGCCCGCATCCCCTGGGGTGACGGGCAGACGATTTTGCGCGAGGCACTGTTGGTGGCCGACCACAACGCGTATCACCTCGGACAACTGGTGACGCTTCGGAAGAGTATCGGGGTCTGAATCTGAGTGCCCTTAGTCTCTCAAGAGCCAAGAAAAGCTTTCTTGGCGCATCCACAGGAACGAGCGCATCCTCCCGTTGATCGAATTCGTACAAGTGCCATTTCGCTGCGGTGGGATGCAGACGAGCCAGCGCCACGGTACCTTTCGGCACAACCATCGTCAGCCCCTCGACCACGCACCGGTCCCCCTGTACCAGTCGACACGCTTCGAGCCAAAGAATTCCCACGGTCAGCGCGCCCTCGACGGTCGATTGCGTTTTCTGGTCGTTCACTCCCACAACGGCAAGCGCGCGTTGCCCCTGGCGCAGCCATCCGCGAGGATAGGCAGGACCAAAGGAATGTTCGAGATCCATGCTGCTGGCGAGCCGGACCACGGTCCAGCCAGGAAAATGCCGCTCGAGCGCTCGGCGCAAACGAGGTTCGTAGGCAACACGGGCCGCACGGCGCGCGCCGGGGGAGCGCTGATCGCGCGGCAGAAGTCCAGCCGGGTCGGATGATTCTGCCCCATGCGCTGGACCGGCAGTCGCAGCGTAGTGGCTTTCACTTCCGCATCCAGCACCCGCCGCACGAAATTCCGCTCGCTCGACCAAAGATGCAGCAGGCACTTATGGTATTCGCCGAAAACCGAATACTTCGACTCGGCCAGATCGAACGCGATGGCGCCGCCGAGGAATTCGGAGAGCATCTGTCTGAGCGAGTCTGGGGTCACGTTGCAAGGATTATTCCCCCTGCTAAAGCCGGCGTCAGTGATCCCTGGACCTGGAAAATTGTTTGGTTTCGTTCCAGCGCAGCGCAGTCTGACTATCGTAATCTCAATCATGATCCTGACGCCCCTCCGCTCATGGGATAATGCAGTTAGCGGTCCGCGGACAAGCGGGTTCGTATCAGGGCATCGCTTTAGCGATGCCGAACGTTCTTCGAAATCGACGCCCCTTTAGGGGCTGCGGCCTGCGAGTCGTTTTCAAGCCAAGGGCATCAAAATATGGTGACTGCCAACCAGCACCGCTTCTTCTTCGAGCACTACGGGCTCACGAATCAAGATCTCGAGACTAGCCTGGCCGCCGCGCTCTCGGCTGGCGGCGACTACGCCGACCTTTATTTCGAATACCTGACGTCGACCTCGCTAATGGTGGATGAATCGCTCGTCAAGTCCGCCTCGCAGGGAATTTCAGCGGGGTGCGGCGTGCGCGTCGTTTCTGGAGAACGCACCGGCTATGCCTACACCGACGATCTTTCTCCGCAGCGGATTCTCCATGCTGCCCGCACCGCAGCGCTGATTGCAAGCGCGCCCGCGAAATCGACGGTCGCCGGATTCCAACAGAAGCCGGCCCGCAGCCTGTACCCCGTCACGTTGCCTTCGGTGGACGCGGATATTTCCGCCAAGGTTGAACTGCTGATGCGCGCCGATCGCACCGCTCGCGGCTATGATCCGCGCATCAAGGAGGTACGCGCCAGCTATGCCGACGAACTGCGGACCATCCTGGTGGTCGGCTCCGACGGCACGTTTGCGGAAGACTCGCAGCCGCTGGCGCGCATGAATGTTTCCTGCATTGCGAAAACCGACGCAACTTCGGGCCGCGGGTCATCGGGCGGCGGTGGACGGGTTGCACTCGACTTCTTTTTTGGCGACAAGACTCCAGAGTTCTTTGCCCAAGAGGCCGCGCGCCAGGCTATTCTGCAACTCGACGCACGCGAAGCTCCCGCCGGCGACATGGAAGTCGTGCTCGGTCCGGGATGGCCGGGCGTCCTGTTGCACGAGGCCGTGGGCCATGGATTGGAGGCCGACTTCAATCGCAAGAAGACATCGGCATTCGCCGGCCTGATCGGCAAGCGAGTAGCCAGCGAAAAGTGCACTGTGGTCGACAACGGCACCATGCCGTGGCGCCGCGGGTCTTTGAACGTAGATGACGAAGGCCAGCCGACGCAGGAAACTGTGCTGATCGAGAATGGAATTCTGAAGGGATATCTCAGCGACAAACTCTCGTCAAAGCTGATGGGACTCGCCGATACTGGTAACGGACGCCGCGAGAGCTATGAGCATATACCCATGCCACGCATGACGAACACTTACATGCTGGCTGGGCAAGACGACCCCGGCGACATTATTCGTTCGGTAAAGAATGGCATTTATGCGGTGAATTTCGGGGGCGGTCAGGTTGACATTACCAACGGCAAATTTGTGTTCTCGGCATCGGAAGCCTATCTCATCGAAAACGGGCAGATCACGGCGCCGATCAAGGGCGCAACCCTGATCGGCAACGGCCCCGATGTGCTGACGCGGGTGTCGATGGTCGGCAATGATCTGAAACTCGATGAAGGTGTCGGCACCTGCGGCAAAGATGGACAGGCCGTTCCGGTCGGCGTCGGCATCCCGACCATCAAGATCGACCGGCTTACCGTCGGCGGGACTGCGAAACGCGAAACCGGCGGGTACATGCAGTGACAGCAATACTCACGACGGGGTCACGGAGAAGACCAAGAACAAGTTTTGCTTTCTCCGTGACCCTGTGACTCCGCGGTAGATTCTGATTTCGAAAAATGACGACAACCCTAGAACCCAGCGAAACGAAACTGGCAATCGATCTCAAAGAACTCGCTACCGACGTAGTCAGCCGCGCGATGAAAGGTGGCGCTACTGCGGCCGAGTGCGTCGTGCGCGAGGGCGATGAATTTTCGACCGTGGTGCGCCTCGGCCAGGTCGAAACGCTCAAAGAGTCGGGCTCGCGCGCCATCGGCGTCCGCGTCTTCTTCGGGCAGCGCGCGGCCAGCACCCACTCCAGCGATTTTTCCGCTGCCGGCATAGATAGCATGCTGAAGTCGGCGCTTGAGTTGGCAAAGATCACGTCCGAAGATCCGTGCGCCGGAATTCCCGATACCACGAAGCTCGGATCGCTTTCCGGCGACCTCCATCTTTATCACGAGGACGTTTATTCGTTGCCCGGCCCCGAGCGCATTGAGTACGCGCGTCGCGCCGAAAAAGCCGCGCTCGACGCCGACCCCCGCATCAAGAACTCCGAAGGCGGATCGTTCGACGCTGCTACCGGCAGAAAAGTGCTGGCGAATTCTCACGGCTTTGTCGGCGAATACCGCCGGTCGTACTGTTCGGTCGCGGTTGTCCCCATCGCACAGGATGAGAAGGGAGGCATGCAGCGCGATTACTGGTATTCGGTGGCGCGCAGCCTGGCAAGACTCGACGCTGCCGAGCAGGTAGGAAGAGAAGCGGCCCGCCGCACCCTGCGTCGCCTCGGCGCGCGCAAGGTAAAGACGGCGCATGTTCCCGTGGTGCTCGATCCGATGGTAGCAAGTTCCATGCTCGAGCATATTTTCGAGGGGGTGAACGGCGACTCGGTCTATCGCGGGGCCTCGTTCCTGGCGGGCAAACTCGGCGAGAAAATTGCCGGAGCAAACGTCGCCGTAGTCGACGATGGCACCATGCCCGGCGGCTTCGGCACCACTCCCTTCGATGGCGAAGGTATTCCCACGCGCCGCACGGTGGTGATTGAGAACGGAGTGCTGAAGTCGTATCTGCTGAATACCTACACGGCTAAAAAGTTGAGCCTGGAGACGACCGCCAACGCCTCTCGCGGACTCGCCGGGACGCCCGGAATCGGCCCCGGAAATTATTTCCTCGAACCAGGAACAAGAACGCCGAACCAGATCATCGCCGACATCAAAGACGGCCTCTATGTAACCGAGTTCCTCGGTCACGGTGCAAACTTAGTCACTGGCGATTACTCCCGTGGAGCCTCCGGCATGTGGATCGTCAACGGCGAACTCGCCTATCCGGTCGAAGAGATCACCGTAGCCGGCAATCTCAAAGACATGTTCTGCAATATCTCCGAGATAGGCAGCGATCTGGAATTCCGTGGCAGCGTAGCCTCGCCCACCATCCGCATCGACGGCCTAACCGTGGGCGGAGAGTAAGAGTAAATAAATATAATAGACCTCCGGCAGAACTCACCAAATCACGGTTGTCACCGAGTCGGGATCGAGCGTCTAGCTCAGCGCTTGAGCCCCGACCTGACACTCAACCTCTGTCCGTCACCCTGGTTCGTGATCACCAAAACGCGCCCGCCGTCTGGGTTCTCAAGAGCCACGTGATCGATACCATGCAAATCCCCGTGGGAGGCAATCACTTGCGCCCCACGCCGAATCGCTTTAGAAAAATGAGCGAAAGCCCAGTCTTGCCCGCTCTCTGTAACTTCGTGGGTCTTGGAGTCTACGGTCACTACACCGCCGCAAGGGAAGGGCCCGATGTTTGGCGCTCCCTTTTCATCCAGGACTAAATTCCAGCCGACGATGCATCGCGCCCAGTTCCGCAGAACTAGGCTGAATGTGTGGGAGCATTTGGCCCAATCCGTCTTGTAGTCGGCGCTGGTGTAGTCAGGTCCACCCTCTGTCCAGTAAGCGTTCTTGGTGGGAAAGGCGTCGTGGACTCGCGTCATGGCGTCCGGGGTGTCGTAATAGCCGTGCCACGCGATCCCGTCCACGTATTTGCTGACTCCTGGATCGCTCAATTCGTCGAGCGCTCTGCGCCACAAAGCATCGTTGTGGTCGAGGACCCAAATTTTAGTGTCGAGGGACGCCTTCTCAAATGCAATCCCGAGAAATTTCCCCACAAATTCGATTTCATATTCCTGTCCCCACAACGCGGCCGGCATTCTTCCGTTCTGGTCGGTATCGACTTCGTTCTCGATGGTGACCGCGTTGATCTTGACTCTTTCGGCGGAATAGCCCTGCAGAAACTTCACGAAGTATTCCGCATACGAAGCAAATTCTTTGCGCATGGATCCGGCCAGCAGCGAACCTCCCGCCTTCATCCATCCGGGAGGACTCCATGGCGAGGAGAACAGGAACAGGTCTGGATTTACGCCCCGCACGGCACGCAGGGCGGGCAGGATATATCCGCGGTCATGCTCAATGCTGAATTTTTTCAGGTCCGGGTCGGGTTCGGGGCTGTCGTCGAAACTATAGGCACTGGTGGAAGAGTCGCTCGATCCAATGCCTGTGCGGCAAACCGATAGCTGCCGACCCGCGGGTCCAAAAAAGTCGGAAGCAGGGATTGCCGTTCCTGAGAGGTCAGTTTCGCAAACCAGTAACAGGACGCCTCGTTGAAGGCGGCGCCAAAAAACCCAGGACCTTCTGATAGCGGACGGCGGGATCGATTTGAATGCTTCCAGAAGGGTTTGGCGGTCGCGGCACGCCACTGCGGCGGTTCGATCCCCTCAAATCTGCCGTCCCTCGAGGTCGTCCAGCCCTGTACGCCGGTTGCAGGTGCGGCCCAAAGCAATGAACCCTTGAACGCCGCCAGCGAAGCGGTTGCGGCAGCGGTAGTTTTCAAAAGTTGCGGCGAGCGCTGAAAAGCATTTGTTTCCTCATTTTGAATCCGGCAAGCATCGTAATGGAGCTGGTCCGGAGGCGGGCTCTCCCGAATTAACCTGTTTTTAACATTCACTCTGTCATTCGCCGTTAACATTTCTCATGCCCGATCGGCCGTTGCACATCGAAGAGCTTCCCGGGTCGCGGGAGGGAATCCGCATCCTGCGCCTGGTTGGACCGCTGACGCTTCCCAATCTGTTCGGTTTTCAATCCAAGGTGCGTGCCGACAAATCGCGCGTGCTCATTCTCGACTTCACGAATGTATCCCTCGCGGATTCGGCGGGAGTTGGGGCGCTGGTCGGAGCCTATGTCACCCGTCAAAAAGATGGACGCAGCCTGAGGTTGGTGGGCGTGAACCAGCGCATTCACCAGGCTCTGGAAATCACAAGGGTGGAAAACTTCTTTCGTTTCTTTGCCACCATCGCCGAAGCCGAACTGGCGTCGTGAGGTTCTTCCCCAAAAAGAAAAGCGGCCTTTGCGGGCCGCCCCTCTTTTTCCGAATTTTGTTTGTGGCCTAGACGCCTTTGACGTTCTCTGCCTGCCAGCCCTTGGGGCCTTTTACGACGTCGAACTGAACTTGTTGACCTTCCTGCAGACTGCGAAAGCCGTTTGCCTGGATGGCGGAGAAGTGAACGAACACGTCCTCACCATTCTGGCGGCTGATAAAACCATAGCCCTTGGCATCGTTAAACCACTTTACGGTTCCTGTTTCCATGATGTTGCTGTGTTCCTTTTGTGTTGAAGTATGCGCTGGAACTCGGAGGATAGTG